>OJLA01000097.1_pt1 | contig 82528 bp, 14 predicted proteins | sample 1596611 | NCBI WGS metagenome assembly OJLA01 (sample SAMEA4350168, study PRJEB24818) | metagenome | biome: human; feature: gut; material: faeces | place: Denmark | collected 2013-09
CTATTATACACCATAATTTTAAAAAAATCCTCTTTTTGAGGTTTTTTCGTCGTGGTTTTAATTATATACGTTAATTTATTGAAAATTTATTAATTTAGTACTTGATTTTCCTTATCTAATTTTTAATTTGTCACTATACTTACGCATAGCATAGAAGGTCATTCTTTCATTTAAATACTTATGATACAAGTTTTGCATCTCAAGATTAACATTAATTTCCTCTTTTTTATGAAGCGTAACATTAGCCACAACATCATAAATAATCTTTTTACCTAAAGGCAAAACTGATTCCGTATTATCATAGGTAATGTCTTCAGGATTAACCTTAGTATTCCATAGAAGGGAAAGAAAACCTGCAAGCATCTTGTTATTTAAAAAGAAGTTTTTAAAATAAACATCGTATCTTAAATCATAAAACACATCTTCATCAAATTCTTGATTCAATATAGATCCCTCCTTAAATATGAATTTTAATGAATTTAAATTGCTAAACTAATTATGTCATAGATCCTCCTTATATTTCTTACTTAAAATTACCATCCCTTATAATAAAGAGGCGAAAAATGCGATTTTTTTTAATTTTTCTTTCATTTTCTTATATGAAAACGTTTTTGATGAGTAAAAACTATTTAAAACCGATGAATTATGAGCAACATACATTATTATATTTTTCAAACAATAAAAATTCTTTTTTTAACTTGAAAAATGGTGTATAATAAAAACGCATTATTTTAGGAGGTACCTATGGAGAAAAAGTTTTATTTAACAACAGCGATTGCGTATACATCATCTACTCCGCATATTGGAAATGTATATGAGGCAATTTTAGCTGATGCTATATGCCGTTATAAACGTAAAGATGGCTATGATGTTAGATTCCAAACAGGAACTGATGAGCATGGTCAAAAAATTCAAGAGAAAGCTTTAAAAGCGGGTGTTTCACCTAAGGAACATGTTGATCATGTTGCGGGTGAGTTAAAAGCTATTTATGACATGATGAATGTCTCATATGATCGCTTTATTCGTACAACTGATGAAGATCATGAACGTACAGTTCAAGATATTTTTACCAAGCTTTATGAAAAAGGTGACATTTATAAGGGACACTACGAGGGACATTATTGTGTTGCTTGTGAATCATATTTTACGGAAAAGGATTTAGTAAATGGATGTTGTCCAGATTGTGGTGGCCCTGTTAAGCTTACGAAAGAAGAATGCTATTTTCTAAAGCTTAAGCCATATCAAGAAAGACTTATTGAGCATATTAAGACACATCCAGAGTTTATTCAACCTGAATCTCGTAAGAACGAAATGCTTAATAATTTCTTGAAAAATGATTTGCCAGATTTATGTGTTTCAAGAACATCATTTACTTGGGGTGTTCAGGTTCCTTTTGATCCTAATCATGTTGTATATGTTTGGATTGATGCACTAGCTAATTATATTACCGGCTTAGGATATAGTGTAAATGGTGAATCTTCTCCATTATTTAAGAAGTATTGGCCAGCTGATATCCATTTAATTGGTAAGGATATTTTAAGATTCCATACTATATATTGGCCAATTATGCTTATGGCTTTAGATTTGCCACTTCCTCGTCAAGTTTTTGGACATCCATGGGTTTTAACAGGAACAGATAAAATGTCTAAGTCAAAGGGTAATGTTATTTATGCAGGAGACCTTGTTGAACTTTATGGGGTTGATGCGGTAAGATATTACGTTTTACATGAAATTCCTTTTGCGCAGGATGGTTCTATTACCTATGAACTTGTAACAGAAAGATACAATTCCGATTTAGCTAATATTTTGGGTAATTTAGTTTCACGTACAATGGCTATGGCTAAGAAGTATTTTTCGTCTAAGGTTTCTTATAAGGGTTCATTCTTTAAGGAAGAAGCTGAGCTTAAGAATGCTTTAGAACTAATGAAGGAAAATGTTAGAAAGCATATGGATAGCCTTCATGTTGGCGATGCAATTGAAGATATTATTATAGCACTTAGAAGAGCTAATAAATATATTGACGAAACAGCACCTTGGGCTCTTGCTAAGGATGAAAGCAAGATGGATGCTTTAGAGTCTGTCATTTACGCTTTGCTTGAGGCAATTAGAGAGGCTGCTATTTTATTAGAGCCATTTATTCCAAAGACAGCTGAGTCAATTTATAACCAATTAAATGTAACTAAAACAGGCTTTGATGATTTAGCCTTTGGAACAGTTCAAACGTATGAACTTGGTGAGGCTCAAATGCTATTTAAGCGTATTGATCATAAGGATATTGTTGCTAAGCTTGAAAAAATGAAGCCTCAAGTTGAGATAAAAGATGCTAAGCAATCAAAACCATTAATTACGATTGATGATTTTGATAAATTAGAATTATGTGTTGGTAAAATACTAGAGGCTAAGAAGCATCCTAAGGCTGATAAGCTATTAGTATTTAAGGTTGATGTTGGTACTGATGTACGTCAAATTGTATCAGGTATTTCTAAGTGGTATGATCCTTCAGATTTAGTTGGTAAGAAGGTTGTAGTTGTGAAAAATTTACAACCAGTTAAGCTAAGAGGCGAGGAGTCATGTGGAATGCTTCTTTGTGCTGCTGATGCTGCTGATGAAGAATTGGAACTTTTAAATGTTTCAAAGCTTAACCCTGGAGACGAAGTAAGATAGTTATGAGGTATACAAAAAAACAAGCCTTAGATGATTTATTTAGACTTGGTATAGTAATTATTTCAAATGCTATTTTAGCTATTGCAACGGTATGGTTTTTAGAACCTGCAAGATTATATTCTTCTGGTGCTACAGGTCTTGCACAGTTCATTGTGCGTTTGATTGAAAAATGTGGTGGACATTTTAATTTAGGTTTAATGATCTTTACTGTAAATGCTCCGATTGTAGTTGTAGGCTGGAGGTATGTTTCACATAGATTTGCTATCTTTTCAGCCGTTGCAATTGTTGTAAATTCTTTGTTTACAGCCTTTTTAAAAGGAAGTCCCTTTAGTTCATTAAGTGAAGATATAATAACTACAACGGGGGCTATTCCTAACTATGGTGGTATTCTTACTCTTGCCATTTTTGGAGGTTTGCTTGCAGGCTTTGCATCAGGACTTGCTTTAAAGTTTGGAACATCTACAGGTGGTATTGATATTATTGCTCAAGCATTTGCATTACATAAAGGTATTTCCATTGGCATTTTTACATTAGCCTTTAATGTTATTATCGCTGTTGTTGGTGGTGGAATATTACAGGGAAGCTTTATTGTAACGTTATTTACATGTGTTAGACTTATTTTAAATAGTCTTGTTATGGACAAAGTTCATACAGCTTATACCTATACAGCTTTAAATATTTTTACTACTAGTGGTGAAAATATTTCTAAAGAAATTTTAGATACCTTAAATCGTGGTTGTACAATATTTAAAGGAACTGGTGCGTATACGCATCAGGAACATACTGAGCTTTATTGTGTATTATCAACTTATGAGGTTGATAAAGCTATTAGTATAATAAAAAAATATGATGATCATGCGTTTGTTGTAATTGCACCAATTAAAAAAGTATCGGGTAATTTTATAAAGAAAACGATTGTTTAATATTAAGTTAAAATGAAAAAGCAGTGTTTGTAGCACTGCTTTTTTTGTAGTCATGGTGTTATTGTGATTGCGCTATATATAATCTCTAAAGATGACCATCACGACGACAATGATTAGTCGTTAAATTATTCTTTTAAATTTCATTTTCTATATAGTAAACTGTGACTTTTCTGGTTCTGTCACTAGTAGTATATGCTATTTTATGATAATATCAATAGTAGAAAAAAAGCAAAAAAATTTTAATTGAAAAAGTAGATTTTTGAGAAAAAGTTATTAAAAATTATGTTTTATTTGCCTCAAATTGATGTATTGTATATAAAAAATAAAGTTTACAAAAGTCGTTGTAAACAAAGCGTAATTTTGATATACTATAGATGTCCCAGTAATGGGAATAAATTTTATACAGGAGCAAAGACAAAATGAATTTTTTTAGTTCTAAGGAGACAAAGAACTAGAAAGGAGGTACTCTTTGGAGTATCTTATTGTCTTAGTGATAATATTGTATATATTATCAAAAGACGATAATGATGGCAATAATTCTTCTAAAAAGAAGAAATAGCCATCATCTAGCCTTTGTCCACTAATAGTATATGCTATTTTATTTAAAATATCAATAGTTACTAAAAAAAATAATTTTTGTTAATTGAAAAAGTAAATTCCGCTATGAATGGTAGAAACAAAAAATTAAATGTTCTAGTTAATAAATGCTAAATTATTAAACCAATAAGGAGTGTAAATAGTGGAAGAGTGATAATTGAAAATATAGTGGTAATCACTACACTAGATGCTGCAAGATCTTCATTATAATTAAACTTAATCGCAAAGATTGTTGTTATTGCAGCACAAGGACATGCTTCTAATATAAATACAATTTTAAGTAGGTTTGAATCAATATTAAGCTTTGACATTAAAAGTATTATAAAAAGGCAGATAGAAGGTATTATGATAAGTCTTGTAATAACCGTTAACCATAAATATTTATTTTTTAAAACAGGTTTGATTTTACTGCTTGCAATTATCATTCCGGTTATTATCATACTAAGAGGAGTATTCATATTGCCAATTAGGCTTAATGGAGATGATATTAGACTTGGAATTTTTATTTGAAAGAAGAATATAAAAAGTCCAAACATAAGAGCATATAAAACTGGTGTTTTAGCTATGCTTTTCATAGCTAGCTTGATATTAAAGCTTCTGCTTACAATCATATAGCCAATTGTCCATAAAAGAATGTTAAACATGCTTACAAAGCTAGATGCATATATTAGACCTTCTTTACCAAACATTGCTTCTATAAGGGGAAATCCCATATAAGCAGCATTTGAAAATATTAAGGCAAATCTTAAGATATTCTTATCATCAATTTCCCAAAAATGAGTAATTATAAAGGTGATTATTAATCCTATAAAAAGAAGAAGAATACTTGCTAGAAAGCTCCATAGAATATTAATTAAAATAGAACTGTCATAGGTTGTATTATAGGAATTAATAATCATACAAGGAACTACTAAATAAACTAGTAAGTTAGAAAATGATTTTTTTGCGGATAAATCAATTAGCTTTAATTTAACTAAAATAAAACCAAGTAGAATCATAATAAACATAATTCCAACTTGCTTTAATGATATAAGTGCTAAATCCATTTCAATAACCTTCTACAGTATTTTTTAAATGCTTTTTCATCATCTCTCGTGCAAGATTACAATCGCCTTTTATAATTGCATCTAAAATGCTAATATGCTCATTTATAGAAGCAATATATCTTTGTTCATTTTGCTTATTTGATAAAAACCTTATTCTTTGCGATAAATCCATTAAATGAGCAATATCTTTATTAATTAAATTATTATTTAATGATTGGGAAATGCTTAAATGAAATAATTTATCTATATCATCGCTATCATTAACGGGTGGCTTTGATTTTTTATTAAGCAATAAATTATTAAAATATTCTTTCCATTTGAGACAAAGGCTTTTATCCATAATAGGTGCAGCCTTAGAGCATATTTCGGGTTCTAACATTAATCTATATTCATATACCTGACTTACATCACTAAATGATATATTAGAAATAATTGTTCCTTTTCTTGGTATAATAGTTAAATATCCTTCGCTTGCTAATTTTAAAACTGCTTCTCTAACGGGTGTTCTACTAACTTTAAGCTTTGATATAATATCTGCTTCATTAAAGATACTTCCTGGTAATAAGTTGCCCGTAATTATCTCTTTTTTTATATAACTGTAAGCATCCATTTGTATACCTCCTGTGATATATCACTAGTATATCACTGAAAATATTTGAAGTCAAATATTTAGAAAATTTTTTTAAATTTTATCTAATAAAAATTTACAAAAAAAGACAGTAAAAATAATGATTTTATATAAAAAATATTACAAAGAAAGTAAAAATAAGCCTAGAGTTTGCTTTACTTTTTAAAGAAAAAATATGTTGATAAAATTTATTTTATAGTTAGTCATAATTACAAAAAACGACAAAAAAGTTAAATTTTCGTTATTTTAAAACCTTTTCATCAAGTGCTTTTATTGCTTTACGCGTACGCGTGTAGTATAATATCAATGTAATAGTGGAATTTATTTCCATTTTTAATTAGAAGAAAATTAAGCCTTTAGGAGGTTTTATTATGAAAAAAAATATATTTGCTAAAATGAAAAAAATGAAAGGAATATTAAGCACAATTTTGGTGCTTTCTTTTAGTGCAATTTTAGTTGGTGTTGGTGCTAAAGGTAATGTGGATGAAGCTGATAATAATTCATCTCTTTTAGCTTCTGATGACTCAAATAAAATTGTTAGAAATGCTAGTACTCCTGCTTGGAATAATCCTGATGATCCTAAGGGATATCCAAGTAGTCAATATGGGGTATACTATAACGATCATTCTTATTGGTCATATGGTGGTGTTGATGACTATTGGAGTAGTATTTCAAATTCAATGAGCATAGCTTTTAAATGCCGTGATTGTCGTTGGTATGAAGACTTTTCTATTTTTGCTATTAATGATGGTGTTACATCCTCTTCGAGCGATATAACTGTAAATAGTGATGGAACACATACTTTAACTATTCAGAATGCTTACCGTTGCTATCATCAATGGGTTGAAAATTTTGTATATTTAGGAAATGGCTCCCCAATTGCTTTTTATGATTCAAATAAAGACGGAAAGTATATTTCTAGGATAAATTTTGTTAAAAATTCAAAATTACAGGTTGTTTCAAAATATGCATTCTATAATAATTCATATCTTGAGGAAATTGATTTATCAAATTGTACAAATTTAACTAGAATTGAAGATGGTGCCTTTGAAAATTGTGTTAATTTAAAAAAGGTAATTTTACCTGATAGTGTTGTTTCTATCGGTAAGAATGCATTTAGAGGTTGTACAAAACTTGAAAGTTCAAATAATACTCAAATTTTAAATCTTAAGAATGTTACTTATATTGGACCAAATGCTTTTTATGGCTGTAGCGGTACTGAATTTAAGACAATTAATTTACCTTCAACATTAGTTACATTAGGTACACAATCTTTTTATAATTGTGAAAATCTAGAAGCTATTACAATTCCTGAAAGCGTTACACAGGTTGGTGATGCAACATTTTATGGTTGTCTACATCTGACACAAGCTAGGATTTATAATAAAACTCTTTCTGCTGAGGAATTTTCTCAATGTACATCGCTTGCAAGTGTAACATTAAATAACGAAATTACGGTTATACCAGAAAAGTGCTTTAAAAATTCGACCTGTACTAACTTGTACCGTACAATTGGAGCTGATGAAGAAAATCCTGATGGTAATGATACTATTCAAGGATTCCCACTAAATCTTGCTATAATTAAAGAAGAAGCCTTCTATGGCTCTTCCATTTTAAAGGTTAATCTTCCAGATGCAACAAAGACGGTTGGTAATAGTGCATTTGAAGCTTGTAAAGCAATTACAACTGTAGATTTAAATAAAATTACATCGCTTGGTGAGCGTTCATTTGCTAATTGTGCTAGTACATCTTTAACCCAAATTACTATTCCAGAAACGCTTGTAGATTCAACCGAAGAAAATGGAAATATAGTCTTTGCAATTGGTTCACATGCGTTTGCAGAATCAGTCTATATAAATAGTGCTACAATTAACAATCATCAATTTGGTGAATATATGTTCGAAGGTTGTTCAAGCCTTTCTAATATTAAATTTAACCAGTTATCTCAAATAACAGAAGTAGCAGAGGGTACATTTAAGGATTGTACAAAATTTAACGATTTAGAATTATTTAAATCTAGTGCTTTAACTAAAATAGGCTCTTATGCATTTAGTAATACTGCTTACACTAATTTAACTGTTTTAGGTACAGTTAATGAAACAGGTGAATATGTTCTAGCTTATTCTAAAAAACTAACATCTTTAACTGTGAATGCTAAGCAAATTGGTGCTTATTTTGCATATCAATGTCCTTTACTTGATACAGTAACTATTGGTTCAAATGCTAATGTAACTGAAGCTAGTACTTCTCCAATTGGACGAGATGCTTTTGCAGGCAATGAAAAGCTAGTTAATATCACTCTTGATAATACAACTTACCTAGGTGAAAGAATGTTTGCAGATTGTGAAAAACTTAAATTTGTAACAATCCCCGCAACTGTTAAAGCAATTGAACCAGGTGTATTTAGTCGTGATGTATTACTTGAACATGTTGTATTTGAAAATACATTTGCTGGTCAAGATATGTTTGAATATTGTCAAAGCCTAAAGGCTATTGAAATTCCCAATTTTACGAAGCTTGATGATTATGCATTTAGAAATAGCTATCTTGAATCAATTGTTCTTCCAAATTCATTAGAGACAGTAGGTACTGGAGTATTTAGTAATTCATACCATTTAACTTCAATTACATTTGGAAATGGTATTATTGGTAATGAAATGTTTAAGGATTGTACAGCCTTAGAATCAGTTACAATTCCAGCAGGAATTACAGAAGTAAGAGCAAATGCCTTTGATGGCTGTACAAAACTTACAAATATCACTTTTGAAAACGATAAGATTGGTGATTACATGTTTGCCAATTGTACAGGCTTATATACAATCACAATTCCAACAAATATCACATCAATTGGTGAGCACGCCTTTGATGGCTGTACAGCATTAGGTACAGTTGTAAATGGTGTTAAAGGTACTATCAATAACGAGTCTAAGATTTGGTCAAATTATATGTTTGCCAATTGTACAGGCTTAACAACAATTACAATTGAAAATGCAAATAAAGATAAGCTTGGTGGCTATGTTTTCTATAAAGATTCAGCTTTAACCGAAATTTATTATTTATCAGATGTAATTAGTGAGCATATGTTTGATAGTTGTATATCTTTACAAAATGTATACTTTAAATTGAATGGTTCTGAACCATTAGTTAAAACAATAAAAAATAATGCCTTTGAAAATTGTCAAAGCTTGGCATCCATTACTATTCCATCATCAACAACTACTGTTGAAGATGAGGTATTTAAGGATTGTTTAAAACTTGCAACGGTTGAAATTGCAAAGGAAATACAATCCTTAGGTCAGGGACTTTTATATGGATGTAAAAAGCTTGTTTCTCTAACAATTCCATTTATTGGTGCAAGTCGTGCTACAAAGCTTAATTATGACACAAATGAGCATACACTTGGTTATCTTTTTGGAAGTGGTTGGGATGGAACTAATATTACACAAAACTACAGCAAAGATAATTCAATTGAATATACAATTCCAAATACATTGCATACGCTTGTAATTTTGGATGAGGAATATTATTCATATGGAGCATTATCTAATTTTAAACCAGTTCAAGCAATTACTCTTGCTTCTAATTCTCATTATCTTTCTGATTATGTATTTGCAGGATGTGAATCTTTATTAACTCTACAAATCCCTGTTGCTACAACAGAATTAGGATCCCATTTATTTGAAAATTGTACATCTTTAACAAAGGTAGCATATGAAACTGATACTACAAATAAGACGGCTATAACAGTTATTCCTGCATATATGTTTGCAGGCTGTACAAGCCTTGTTGACTTTGTCCCTTCAAATTCAACATTTGCTTCTGGTGCTATTTTACTTGAAAACATTAATACAATTGAAGAATATGCTTTCTTTAATTGCTCATCACTTGCTAAGGTTGGTTTAAATCATTCAATTACAGTAATACCAGAGCATTGCTTTGATGGTTGTGCTATGCTTACAAGATTTGCTGATATTAAATCAACAACAGAAGAAGAAGCTGATGGATTCTATCCAAATGTAGAAATTACAACAATTATGAATTATGCTTTTGCAAATTGCGATTTTTTCACAACTGTAACTATTCCTGCTACAGTTACAACTCTTGGTGAATTTGTATTTTCAAGCTGTGCTAAACTTATATCTGCTAACTTAGAAAATAATACCTTAAGTGATGGATTATTTGCAGAATGTGAAGCCTTTACTTCATGTTATATTAATCCTGAAATTACAGCAATTGGAGCGTATGCCTTCTATAATGATGATAATTTAATTCATTTTGGATTTATCGGTGAAGAGGAAGATGCAAATGGATTACAATTAACTCATAAGCTTACAACAATTGGAGCGTATGCCTTCTATAATTGTAACAAGATTGGTGAAGTTGAATCAGAATATCCTCTAATTATTGGTGGAAAAATTACAGTAATTGGAGCGTATGCCTTCTATGGTATGACTAAAATTGCTACATTTGTTATTCCTGATAATATAACATCAATGGGTGAAGGTGTAATGAGTGGTTGGACACATCTTGAAAATATTACGCTTCCATTTATAGGAGAATCTACAAGCGCAACTGGAATTAATGGTGTATTTGGTTATATGTTTGGAAAAGCGGTTGTCGACGGAATTGAAGCTACTAATCAACCATATCAGTATAATGGAAGCTATAGCTGGACAAAATATCAAAATTTCTATATTCCTAAAACAATTAAGACAGTTACAATGTCAAATAAGTTAACAAGAATACCTGAGTTTGCATTTGCATCATGTTCATTTATTACAACTTATAATTTTCCAACTAAGACTAATTTTATAATTGAAACATATGCCTTAGCTAAAAATACACAATTAATTACGCTTGTTATTCCTAACAACTGTGTTAGAACTGATTATGGAATGCTATTTGGTGATTACAATTTAGTTGAACTTACTATGCCTCATGTTGGTCAAAATATAAATTCAACAGGTAATGCTGGTAAGATGGGATATATTTTCTCTGATATCAAATATGATAACTCTTATGAAATATCAGGTGACTACGGATATGGATATGCTCCAACATCATTAATTAAGCTTCATGTTACAAATGAATCAACTATTATTTCATATGGAATAGGCTACTGGTATAGACTTCAAGAACTAGAAATTAGTGATTCTGTACAGGTAATTAATTACTATGCATTTTATAGGCTATATGATTTGAAAAAACTAACAATTCCATTTGTTGGATATTCAAGAACATCTACAGGACGTGATGGTACATTAGCTTATATTTTAAATGGATATGATAGTAGTTCTGGTCAATATGCTGTTACACAATATTATAACAATAATGGTAAAATTCAAACTTATGGTACATATTATTTGCCAAAGAATTTTGCAGAATTAAATGTAACAGATGCAACCCAAATTGCTGTTGGTGCATTATCCAATATTACTTCTTTAAAGAAGGTTACTTTAAATGAAAATAACGCTAAAAATAAAGGTATTTTATCAGTAGGAGCATATGCATTCTACAATTTGAATCAGCTTGAGGAATTAACAATTCCAACCAGTGTAAAGAATATTGGTGAACATGTATTTGAAAAGTGTACAGGACTTCAAAAGCTTACTGTTCCATATATTGGTCTTGATAAGGATAATTATGATGATGCTTCTTCAAATGAATTTGGTTTATGGTTTGGTACTGAAGCAAATGCTGCATCAAATGCTGTAAAACAATATACATATAAGGATTCATCATCTACAAGCTACTATATTCCTGCTTCTTTAACAGAAATTGTAATAACTAATGTCAAAAATTTAGCAAGTTATGCTCTCTATGGTATGACTCAACTTACAAATGTAAAAATTGAGAGGAATGAATATTCAACAATTGATTGCGCTTCATTTGGAAGCTATGTGTTCTATGGTTGTACAGGTCTTACAACATTTGCAATACCTGAAAAGCTAGAAACTCTCGGTGTTTCTATATTTGAAAATTGTACAGGTTTACAATCTGTATCATCAGGTAATAATTTCACTACAATTGGCCAAAGAATGTTTGCTGGTTGTACAGGCCTATATAATTTTGATTTTAAGGATCATATTGAAATTATTGATGATGAAGCATTCTATGGTTGCGTTAACCTTGGTGCTAAAACTTTAAACGAACTATTCCCTGATAAATATCAAACTACAACGGAATCTACATCAAGAGTTAATTCAATTGAATTAAATAAGGTTACGACAATTGGATACGCAGCATTTTATGGATGTACATCTTTAGTTAATTTAACATTCAATGAAACATTAACAAAAATTGGTGATAATACGATTCACCAAGATACAACTAAATCTCAAGAGAAGGAAATCCAAGGTGTATTTGAGGATTGTATTAATCTTGAATCAGTTATTATGAATAATATCATTTTAAGCGAAAGAATTTTTGCAAATGATGCTAGGTTAAATAATTTTGTTGTTAAAGAAGGAACAAAGATTATTCCTGCTCAAGCATTTATTAATTGTATAGGATTAACAAATATTACACTATCATCAACTCTTGAAGAAATTCAAAAGGAAGCATTTAAAAATTGTGAAAATCTTGAAAGCGTCAACTTACCTGAAGGACTTATCACAATTGGTGATAATGCCTTTGAAAACAGTGGTTTAAAGTATGTTATCCTACCATCGACTTTAGGTACAAATACTGAAACTGTAAATGGTTCTATTGGCGAATATATTTTCTTAAATAATACTAAGCTTAAGAAGGCGGTTTTAAGAAATGCTTTAGTTGGTGTTGGTATGTTTAAGAATTGTACAAATCTTAAAAATGTATTCTTGAATTACGGTATTTTAACAATTGAACAAGAAGCGTTTATGAATACAACTAACCTAACACTTGTTGCACCAATCCTTGCATATCAAGCAATCGCTGAAAGCTTAGACGATACAACATCATCTGATATTGAGGTTGAATTCCCATTGGCTGGTGAGAATAATAGTGTTGTAACTGTTAAAACAATTAAAAAATCAGCATTTGAAGGTGCTGAATCCATTAACAATTTAAATTTAAATTATATTGAATTAGTTGAAGATAGAGCTTTCTATAGCTGTAAAGCAATTACATCATTGAGCCTACCTGCTATGTTTAATGCCTCTGGTGCAAAATATGTTTTTGCAGAAAATATTAATTTAAGAGATTTAACAATATTAACACCAAATCTTGGTAAGTTTATGTTCTTTAATGACGTATCACTTGATAATGTTACCTTGATTGAGGATACTATTACAGCTCCTGAAAGTGCATTTGATGGCTGTACAAGTCTTACTACTTTGCAGCTTCCATTTAGCTTACTTAATATTGAAAAGAGAGCATTTGCTCAAACCGCAATTCCTACAATTGAAATTCGTGAGATGATTAATAGATTAGGTGATGAAGCATTTAAGGATGCAACATCATTAGTTTCTGCCTATATTTATGCATCATTTACTGAGGATTCACAATATTTCGGTACAGGTGTATTTGAAGGCTGTACATCTTTAGAAACGGCATGGTTCTATTACGCTCTAACAAGAATTCCTGATAATACGTTTAATGGGGATTCTAGGCTTACAAATGTATCACTAATGACAACAAAACCAAGTTATGTAATTAATGATAGTGATAAACCTTATTTGAATGAATCAACCTGGACATATTGGGTATTAAATCCAAAGAAGGTTGCTCAAGATACTAAGATTTCTGCATTAACTGATTTAGGACAAACATTGTCAATTGGTGATAATGGAAATTGGTATGTTAACGATGAAGATACGGGCTATAAAGCATATACTTCAACAGGAAATATTAATATTCAAAATTACTATTATTATATAGGTAATACAAAAGCCATGTATAATGGCAAAGGAATATTATCTATTACAAGTACAGATGCTGATTATAAAATTTCCTCAAACCGTACATGGGAAATTATGGACGAAAACGGAAATTGGCAGGATACTAACATTAAAGCTTATACGCAAAGAGAAATAAGTATTACAAAGGGTGACGCATCTAAAGGTGATTTTAACTATTATGTTAATGGCGAAAAGTCATCTAATGAATATGTTACATTTTATAGTAACCGTTTAACTAAGCAAAATAGAATTTGGTATATTGATGGAATTTCAACTGATATTTTAGCGGAAACTATTACTATTCCATCTTCTAAATCGTATTATGTTCTTGATGGTGTTGTAACAAAATATGTTGATGAAGGACGCCTAGGCGATTTTAGTCAAGCTGATGGTAATTATACAATGATTACAACTAAAGCATCAAATGCTGAGGATTCAACAGAGATTGATACATATTATTATAATTATAACGGACAAAAGACAGATTATATTTTTAGAACTGTTACAAGAAAAGGCGATACAATTCAATCTGATGTTCTAACAAATACAAATGTTCAAAAGGTTGGCTACTACTTATTTAATAATGTAAGAAGCTCTTATATGGTAGGTGAGAATGACATCTGGACGGATGTGAATGGTAAATATGCTTTAAATGATGTAGTTACTGATTACGATGTATCATACACTGAGATAAATAGGCCTAAGTTTGATAATACTTTAATGGTTTGGTATCGTGCTGATGGTACTGAGCTTCAAAAGGGTTATATCATAAATGAAGGTGTTAAATCATTTACTTATGACGACTATAATTTAAAGATTGATGGCAACTATATTTTAGTTAATGGTCAAAAGGTTGATGCTTATGAGGTATCTAGTATAAAGCCATCTTATAAGACTATTGTTACAGGAGACAATGTAACTAATAACGATTTATATTGGTATGTCGGAACTGAAAGAACAAATGTAAAAGCTTATAAGAATAATAATCTTCAATCTGAAATCATAAATGAAAATGATAAATATTATTGGTATATTGATTCTAAAAAGGTATTAGAGATTGCAACTCCTTATAAGAATTTTGCCGATAGAAAATGGCATCTTAATGATAATGAAGAAAATGATTTAACAATTGAAATTTACCACAATTCAGTTAATAGAACGCCTGAAGCAAGTGTAGGAAAGAATAATTATTGCTGGTATATAAACGGTATTAATTCAAACATTTCATCAATTAAGGAATTTATTCCAGTTAGTGAAATTACATTTATTTGGAATCAAGAATTCAGCAAATCAGGTGATTTACCTAGCAATTTTATTGAGGTTGGTGCATATTCATTTGCCGGAACTACAAACCTTAATTATGTTAATTTAAATGGAATTCAAACTGTTGGTGAACATGCATTTGATGGCTCAGGATTACTAGATGTAACTATTCCTAATTCATTTGAAGAAGGACAAATAGGTGGTTATACATTTGCTAATAATAAGTCTTTAGCTTCAATTACATTTGAAACTACTGTACTTGCCCCTCACATGCTAGAAGGATGCACAAGCTTAACTGCAGCTACTCTTGTTGAAGGTGTGACTGAGACACCAGAGGGATTATTTAAAGGATGCACAAGTTTAAGTAAGGTGGGTCTTCCATCGACTTTAACGCGACTTGGTGATTATACATTCTATGAATGTAAAGCCCTTAAGAATAATGAATGGACTTCTATTATTATGCCTGGTCAAACAACAACTGATGGTATGGCAAAAGAGGCTGGTAATTTACTTGAAATTGGGGCCTATGCATTTGCATATTCAGGAATTGTACGTATTAAGATTCCTGCATCAACAAATATAATTGGTAATGACGCATTTGCATATTGTGTTGATTTAGCTGAAATTATTTTTGAAAATACAACTCTAGGAGAAGAAATGCTTCTTGGTTGTACAGGCCTTGAGCATTTAACACTTCCAGAAGGTATTACATCAATTGATGCGGGTGCTTTTGCAGACTGTGTTAAGTTAATATCTGTTAAATTGCCTACAACTCTAACATCAATTGGTAAGGGTGCATTTAGTGGTTGTATGAGTATTGAAATAATGGAATTACCATTTATTGGTCAAGCTAAGGGTACTTCAGTTGGTGAAGAGGCTCTTCTTGGATGGATTTTCTCGACAACAACTAATACAGATGCTATTAATGGTGTAAATGGCAAAAAGCCAATGGTTAATGTTTCACAAATATATTCTCTAAATGGTGAAAAATCAACGGTCGATTATTATATTCCAGCTGGTTTAACATCACTTCGTATTTATGGTGAAAGTGTAATTGGTTATGGTGCTTTTAGTGATATTACAAGTCTTACTAATTTAGTAATTAATGATAATGATATTACTGCAATTGGCGATTATGCTTTCTATAACTGTAGCCATTTAACGAATTTAGTTTATACTAATGATGACTATGAAATTGTAAATCATGTTATGACTATAAAGTCTAAGGATTATAATATTAATCTTATGCCTGGTATTATAACAATTGGTAATTATGCTTTCTATGGATGTAGTAATATTGAATCTATTAGAATGGAAGGCAATGTTACAACAATTGGCGATTACGCATTTGCGAAGTGTACAACACTTGCAAGAATTAATAATACATTAGATTCAGCTAGAGCTACTATTTTAGCTGATAAGACATATACCTATAAGAGTGTTGAGTATCAAGGTAGCGAGGATATTATCTATGATTTAAATATTTTAGATGGTGTAACATCTATTGGTACTTACGCTTTTGATAGTAACTTATATCAATATGTTAGAATTCCAAATTCAGTTACTTATATGGGTCAAGCCTTATTTGCTAATATGCCTAATATTATTGTTCTTTCAATTCCATTTGTTGGAAGGGAAAATCCAAAAGCTGATAGAAGTGATGAGCTTACTCAAAGTCAAATTTATACAATTGCGTATATGTTTGGTCGTGAGGCATATGATGGTGGATATAAAGTAGATCAAATTAAGGATGGAGCAGATGATAGGAATTTTGCTAACTTTGCAGGTAATACATCATATCTTCCTTCATCTTTAAAAACCTTGTTAATTACAAACGCAAATGGTATTAAACGTAATGCCTTAATGAATTTAACTACAATTGTAAATTTGGAAATTAATGATTCAATTAATTATATTTACCAGGCTTCAATGTATAACATGGGTAACTTGAAATATATTAAAGTTCCATTTACAGGACATACTTTAATTAAGGATGAATCTAATCCGTGGGCGAGCTTACCTTCTACAAACTATAATTATGGTTTCTATACTGCTCCAGGCATTTCTTATTATAAATCATTTGGTTATTTCTTTGGCGAATGTTCTGGTAGTGTTGGCGACTGGTATCGTTCTTATTATCATTATGAGAATGACCCTTATTGGCATAATACATACTGGCTATCGAATTTTATTCCTGGTGTTGAACGTGTTGTATTAACCAAGGAAACGCATTTATATTCTTACGCTTTTACAAATGCTCAAAAGTTAAAATCAATATATTTGCCAGAAACCTTAAAAACGATTGGTTCGAATGATTTTCCAACAACCAATAGTAATACAGGTCATGTAGATGACTTGACATATAATTATGATGGTGGATATAATAATGATTCTCCACAAGTTAATAATTCGTATGGATTCTATGGATCGTGGCGTTATTATAGAAATGTATCTGTAGCGTTCTATAATTGTACATTACTTGATAATTTGGTTTTACCAACTAAATTGGAATCAATTGGTACATTTACATTTAATAGATGTACATCTCTTACAAGCATAACACTTCCTGCAAGTGTTACAAGCTTAGGCGAGTCTGTTTTTGGATATTGTACATCACTTGAAACTGTACGAATGGAAAATAAGATTATTGGTATATTAATGTTTGATCATTGTACTAATCTTAAAACTGTAAGTACAGCTTATCGCTTTGATTCAATTGCTGAACAAGCATTTACAGCTTGTACAGCCCTTAAGAATTTCTTATATGATGGATGTGGTGAAACTGAAGGATTCCATTTATCACCTAATGTTCAAATTGGCTTCCAAGCATTTAATGGCTGTACAGCCATTACGAATGTTCATATTGTAATGGACGTAAGAACAAGCGAAAATGGACTTTCGTACGATGCTCCATATATTGGAACACGTGCATTTGCTGATTGTACAGGTATTGTTAATGTCGTTGTCGATGGTGGAGAAATTGGATATAATGCATTTGCAAATTGTACATCCCTTGAAAATGTTCATGTTAAATCTGGTATTATTGGTTATGGTGCTTTTGGATATTTCTATTTTGAATATGGTTATCATTGGCATGATACTAGAACATCTTATAATAAGTTAACTAAATTAGTATCAGTTACATTAGATGAAGGTGTTACGAAGATTTATCAGGACGCATTTATTGGAACAGGTATTACAAGTATTGTTATTCCTGCGAGTGTTGAAGAAATCGGTAAATATGCATTTGGAGATTGCGATTCTTTAACTTCTGCAACTGTAAAGAATAAGATAATTGCACCTTACCAATTTGCAGAATGTGATAATCTTGAAAGTGTTTATTATGATGCTAATAATCTAGAATCAGTAGGTTCTCACGCATTTGGCCATGATCCTTTAATGAAAATTTTTAGACCATATAACTTAAATGATATAAAAGGCTATAATGAATCTGATTATAAGGTTACTATCGATGGGGTTGAAGACTTCTTTGATGTAATTATTTTGAGTAATATTACAACTGGCAATGGACTATTTACAGGATATTCAACTGAAGGATATGCTGATGATGAAACAAATTATTCTAATAACGGAATCTTTAATCATGAAACACAAAATACTGGAGTTGTATCAGCTAAGATTTTAAATGATAAGATTGGAAATCATTATTTCTATAATGCTAAGTCATTAAAAGTAGTAGAGGTATCACCTTCTGGTGTTGCGATTGGAACAAGTGCATTCTATGAAAATACTGCTCTTGAACGTATATATTATGCAAGCGTTCTTGATGATAATTCAACTTTCGATGGAATTAAGCTTCCAAATAATACTACAATTGGTAATTATGCTTTCTATGATTGTAAGAGTGTAAATAATCTTGTTACAAGAAATATTTCAATTGGAGATTTTGCCTTCCAATTATGTACAAGCTTAAAGTCTGTTAATATATTTAGTGGTAGTATTGGAAATTATGCATTCGGTCCAACTACGTATCGTGATTATGAATCTTCAGCAGGCGATAATGCGTTGACAAACATTACTGAGCTAGTTTTAGGTGAAGGTGTATATTCAATAGGTGATTATGCATTTGCTGGAATTAGAATTTCAAATTTAGTTTTACCTAAATCATTAGGTACGACTATTGGTGATACTAAAGGTGTTGTTGGTTCATTTGCTTTTGCAAATATTACAACCCTAAAAACGTTAGATATTAAAGGTCAAATTATAGGACATTATATGTTCTATCGTAATACTGCTTTAGCAACTGTAACCTATGATTCATCTAATTCTTTGGATTACATTGGATATTATGCATTCTATAAAGATATAGCATTAACAACATTTACATATAGCGTAGAAGAAAAGAACTATTTTGTCATTCCTGAATCAATAACTACCTTTGGTTTAGATGGTTATAGTAACTCAGGTGCATTTAGAAATACAGGAGTTGTTACGCTTGAACTTTTAACAACTGCAACAGGACCTTACCTATTTGAAGGATGCTCTAATTTAACAACTGTATATTTAAATGATGAAATTAAGACTATCTCTGCATATCAGTTCTATAATGATCAAAAGGTTCATTTGCTAATTAGCAATAAATATAAGGATACAATCAATGCTGGATTTAATTTAAGTGAAAGTATTGTAAGAATTGGAAGTTATGCATTCTTTAACTTCTATGATGAGGCGATGAACTCAATTGATATGGAGCATAATACTAATCTTGAAATAGTTGAATATGCTTCATTTGGTGGTTGGAGAAATTTAAGACGTGTTGTAATGCCATTTGTTGGATATCAATATGGAGTGTACAGTGGTGTTGAAAATGGAGCTAATAGGTTTGACCATACTTTCTCATCAGGAGATAGTGATTCAAATTATTATGTTTCGGCTACATATTGGATGCCAAAAATAGAATATGTAAGAATAACAGCTGATACTGCTCTTGGTCAGTATGCATTCTATCGTAATTCAACAATTGAGACTTTAATTTTGCCAAATACACTTAATAGTATTGGTCTTGATTTACTTCGTGGTACAACTAATCTACAAAATCTTACAATTCCATTTGTTGGTAATACACGTGGAATTACAAATAAGGTAGAAGCTACTTTTGGTTATTTCTATTATAATTCTGAATCTTCAATTGAAACTATTATGCAATACTATGTAGCGCCTAATACTTTACCAGTAAATGGAGAAGGTGTATTGCTTTCAGATTTAAAAGCTTCAAGTAGCCTTGATGAATCAGATATTGACTTTAGTTATGCTAGTGATGTTTTAGCCTCAAGTTCTAATGCTAACAAGGCTGTAACTACAACTGATAGCGATGGTAATAAGCATTATGTTCCTGTTGGTACATATCATAGTGAGGTAACTGTAGGTTATGGATATATCCCATCAAGAAATCTTAAGATTGTATCTATTACAGATGAAACAGTAATTGGTACTGGTGCATTTATGAATTTCTCACATATTGAGCAAATTAAATTAAATGATAAGATTACATTGATTGATAAATATGCCTTCTTTAATTGTACTTCACTTGGTTGTGTTGATATTGGAGATAGTGTGAATAATCATGACCACGAAATTGGTCAAATGTGTAATGAATTTAATGTTCCTACAAGTATTGTAGAAATTAGTGATTATGCTTTCTATAATTGTAGTTCGTTTACAAGCATTAATTTACCTAGCCATATTATGACTCTTGGTAATTTCTCATTTGCTTCATGTAATGGAATTACAACCTTAACTATTCCTGAAACGTTAAAAACAGTAGGAAGCCATTCATTTGCTAATTGTAAGATGCTAACTGGTTCAATTGATTTTAAGGGTCAAGCCTTTGGTGAATATATGTTTGCAGGATGTGATGGAATTGAAAGCCTTACTATTCAAGATAGTATTACAGAAATTCCTAATGGTGCCTTCTATAATTGTAATAAGCTTGCTGATGTTACATTCCAAGGTTCATTTAGAAAGATTGGATCATATGCTTTCTATATCTGTTCTGCCTTAAAGAATATTGAATTTAAGAGTACGGAATCAATTGGTGATTATGCCTTCTATAAGTGTACTACATTATCAGAGATAATATTGCCAGAATCATTAACTTCAGTTGGTACACACGTATTTGCAGAATGTTCAACATTACGTAAGGTAACCTTGAATAATACTGTATTAGGAAAGTATATGTTCTATAAGTGTGTTACACTTGGTGGATATGATAAGTCAGAAAATAAGGCTTTAAATCCAATTATATTTGCTGAAGATACAACCGTTATTCCGGGTTGGTGTTTTGCATATTGTCATGAGCTTTCTGAGGTTAAATACCCTTCTTCCTTACAATTGATTGAAGATTATGCTTTCTATGAGTGTAATATGTATCTTAAAGAAGTAAAACTTCCAGATGGATGTGAGGTTTTAGGTGAGCATGCCTTCCAGCAATGTACAAGCCTAACAACTATTTATCTTTCTGCTAGTATGGAAACGATTAAGTCTTATGCCTTCTATGGATGTATAAATATTCAGGAAATTGTTGTTCCTCAAGGAGTAAAGATTGTCAGTGATTATGCATTTGCAGAATGCTACGAGTTAACTACCATTAAAATCCCATCTTCAGTTACATATATTGGTCGTGGAGCATTATATGGTTGCGTTAAGCTTGAATCAATTTTCTTACCATTTGTAGGTGCATATAAGGGTGGCTCTCGTGATGATGCATCACTATTTGGTTATATATTTGGTGGCTTAAATGATACATATATAGCTGCTGATGGTTCGATTAATAACATGACATACGTTCAATCAAATGCTAGTTCCTTCTGGCAATTTGAGCAAAGATATTATAATGTAAGAAGCTTTGATAGTAATTTTGCACCTATTGCAATTACAAAAGAAGATGAAAGTAAGGAATTACATTCAACATTATATTATGTACCAAAGACATTAAAGACAGTTAACATTACAAATGAAACTGTATTTGGATATGGTGCATTTATGAATTGTGATTGGCTTCAAAATTTCTACTATCATTATATTGATTATTCTGATTATAATTTTGCAGGAAATTATAGTGCAATTCCTGATGAACAAGTTACAACCATTACAAAGATTGATGATTATGCATTCTTTAACATGGGTGGATTATTAGGGTCTTCATTCCAAAGAAATGGCAACAAACAAACATCAGCTATTGCTTTACATGATGAGGCATCAACAAATAATACATATGGATTCTTTGGTACTGAGGAATATATTGGAGATTATGCATTCGCGTTAATTGACAATGAAAACTTTATTAATTTGGTACTACCAGCGTCTTTAACATATATTGGTAAGTATTCATTCTCTAATTGTGCTAATCTTGAAAGTGTAAGTGTTAAATCAAATATTTTAGGTACTTATACATTTGGTTATTCACCTAAGCTTAAGAATGTAATATTTAATTCTGATATTGAAACCTTAGATGAAGGCGTATTCTTTGAGTGTAAGCAGCTATTTAATATAGAATTAACAGATAAGATTAAGTATATTAATGATTATGCATTCTATAATTGTGATAGCCTTGGTACTTTAAATAGTACTGGCACAATTGATTTAAAGAGTGTTGAGCATTTAGGTAGTTATGCATTCTCTGATTGTGATTCGTTAATTAATATTACAATACCAAACTCAGTAATTAAAATTTTATCTCATACATTTGAACACTGTATTTATTTAGAGAAGATTACACTTCAAAATGCTTGTATGGGATCATATATGTTCGCATTTAATGATTCACTTGAAACAGTAAGCATTCCTTCAAGTATTGTCAAAATTGATGATCACGCGTTTACATATTGTGCTAATTTAAAGAATGTAGAATATGCATCTAAGATAATTGGCGATTATATGTTCTATGGTGTTGGTCGTGGAAGCGCAGGATTTACATTCAACTTTAATACTGAGGATCTACCTGATTCAAATGTAACTAATTATGTTTATATTACATCAGATATTACTAGGGTCGGTGAATTTGCCTTTGCTTTAATTAGTGAAGTAGAAACAATTAAGTTTGAAAATGTAAATGATAAGGCTGCAAATCAAGGTGATGCTTCTGAAAATAATTATTTAGGAGACTTCGCCTTTGCCTTCACATCTATTACAGAAATTGAACTTCCTAATTCAGTTACATATATTGGTGAGGGATTAGTTGCTGGTTGTCAATTGCTTGATACTATAACCCTTCCATTTGTAGGAAGTAGACTTGGTAATGAAGGGGTTAAGCAGTCATTATTTGGATGGATATTTGGACAAAATTCGGATGCTAATAATGCAAGATTTGTAGCTAAGTCTGTCTTTAGTGAAACATCACTTGCAAACGAAAAGGATGCTCAAATTTATGCACCTGAAGAAAATAATAAGGATTATGAACCAGAATACCATTATGGTAATTCAATTGAATCTTCAACAAAATATAGCTTTATTAAAGAATTTGATGCTTTAGCTGAATTTAAGAAGATAGGTCAAAATACAACATTACAAAAGGCTTCTGATGTATTACAATATGAATTCTTTATTCCTGATAATTTAAGAAATATAACAATTATAAGAGAAACAATTATTGGATATGGTGCATTTTATAATATGCATAATGTTAAGGTTATTAATTTGCCAACTGACGAGAGAAATACTTTAACACAAATTGCTATGTACGCCTTCTATTATGATTATAATTTGACAAATATGTTTGTGCCTAATTCAGTTACAAATATCTCTATCAGTTCGTTTGCGGGATGTGTAAGACTTCAAAGTATGACATTACCATTTGTTGGTACCTCTCGAGGCAGTACTTTATCTTCAGCTTCTGTATTTGGATATATATTTGGTCAAAATCCATATATGTCAGATACTGATGTAGTGCAAGAAATTCAGCTTGTTCAATATGATGAAGCTGGAAGAGAATTAAAGCTTCAAGCTACTGAACAGGTATTTACTAATGTGCCAAGAAATCCTGGTGAAAGTACATCTGTAATATATTATATTCCAGCAGCTTTAAATACTGTTACCATTCGTAGTGAATCCCATATTGGATATGGTGCCTTCATGAACTGCTCAATGCTTGAGCATATTAACCTATATTCGGATAAGGATTTTGATTCTAACGGAAATATCGTTATGACTGTTCAAGAGATTGGTCATTATGCTTTCTACGGTTGTATGGGACTTCGTGAAATGTATATTCCAAGGAATGTAACAATTCTTGAAAGTTATACATTTGGAAATTGCCATAACATTGAGCAAATATCTCTTCCGATAGGTCTTACTAAAGTAGGCGAAAAAGCCTTTATGAACTGCGTTAGCTTGAGAAATTTAGTTATTCCTAAAACGGTAACTGATATTGGTGCTTCAATTGATGGTGAATATAATGGTGCTATTTTTGAAGGCTGTATGTCTCTTGAAAATTTATCAATTCCATTTGTAGGTCAAAAGGCAATCAAATTAACAGATGAGGATCCATCTGCATATTCAGGTCTTGGCTGGTTATTTGGTTCGACAAAGCCTGCTTATGATTTATATTCTAAGAGAATGCTTCTAAATAGGTTTAAATATGATGAGGTAAGAGCATATATTACGCAAACTCTTAAAGAAACATATGACGAAAAGTATGAAAAGCTTCTTGCTCGTTATGTTGAGAACTATAATAAGACAGTTGATGCTTCAAATGTAATTACTATAGAAGATGTTAACGATTCTATTAAGTCAGCATTAAGAGAAGATGCGTATGATGAAATCTTTGAATCTATTTTAGATAGTAGTGATGAAACAATCGAAGGTTTATATGATGATGCTCGTGAATCATTCATAAAGGTTAATTTCTACGAAGTTTTACAGCGTGATTCCGCTTTAGCAACACAAGAGACTAAGTTCTATGTTTCAGAATCCATCTTAAATATTACTTTAACAAATACATATGTAATTGTTTGGGATTCATTTAAGGATTGTAAAACATTACAGGTTGTAGATGTTACAGCTTGTGAGGATATGCTATCTTATATTGGTGAGTATGCTTTCTATGAATGTGTTAATTTAAAGGCCTTTATTCAAGGTGCTGATGAGACAATTTATGAAGGAAGAAACCTAAGAAAAGCTATTGAAACACATGCAAATACAAATTATATGGGAGATGCAGTTTATACTCCAAATCCTACTGATGTTAAATTTATTGGTCAATATGCCTTCTATGATTGTAAGCTATTAAGTCATTTTGAAATGCCATCTAAGATTGAAACAATTGGACAGTATGCCTTCGCAAAGTGCCAATCATTAAGAAAGATTGTAATTCCAAAAACAGCTGGAAATATAGGTAAATCATATATTGGTGATCATACTTTTGATTCTGCCGGATTAACGGATATTGATATTAAAAATACTATAATTTCTAATTATATGTTCTTTAATAATGATTCTCTTGTAAAAATTATAGTACCAGAATTAGATAGTGTAGGTATATATGCATTCGCAGATTGTGATGCATTAAAGAACATTTATTTCTATGATGACACAATGTCTGATGGAATGTTTAGAGACTGTGATAGCCTTGAAACGGTTTATGTTCCAATGTGGGTTACAAATGTTGGCGATTATGTATTCGCAGATTGTGATAAATTAATATATGTAATTCAGGATAACGGAAGAGCAACTGAGGATGGCTCAAGTAATACTGGTAATATTGGACAGTATATGTATATGAATGATATTAAGCTTCAACATGTATATTACACTAAGTCAAATGTAGCTTCAAATTTAACAAAGGATAATTATTATACTGAGCAAGAAAATAATGGAAAAGAGCTTTGGGTACTTGGATTCAATGATAATATTTCTGTTATTGGTCAATCAGCCTTTGAAAATTGTAGTAGTCTTGAAGAAATATTATTTACGCATAATGCTAAGTATTCACGTATTATGAATCGTACATTCTATGGTTGTTCAAGTGTTACTAAGCTTAATTTCACATCTAATATTGAAATTATTGGTAATCAAGCATTCGCAAATTGTACAGGACTTTTAAATATTAATTTCTATTATGAAACTGAAGAAGGAAATACGCTTTCAAGTCTTAAAACAATTGAAGGATATGCTTTCCAAAATTGTCGAAATGTTATTAATCTTGTTGTACCAAATACTGTAACAGAAATTGATGAGGGTGCCTTCAATAATATGGTATCTCTTGATACAATTACTCTACCATTTGTTGGTAAGACATTTGAAATAACTGATTCAATTGATAGCTTATTTGGTTATATCTTTGGTATTGAAAAAATTGATGAGGATTTAACGACAAATCTTATATATCGAGCTGATCAAAAGATATCATCAAATGGTGTTTATTCTTGTTATCTTCCTACAAGCTTAAAGCATGTAATTATTAATGGTCAGGATCAAACTAAGGTTAGATATGGTTCCTTTAGTGAATGTGCTAAGATTGAAACAATTGTAATAACTGATTCAGTTGATACAATTTATGATCAAGCCTTTGCGGGATGCTCTAGTCTTAGGGAATTTAACATTCCAAATAGTGTTATATCAGTTGGTGCTTATGATTTTGATCGTTGTGTAAGCATAACTAATATTTCAATTGGTACTGGTGTTAGGACAATTGGTGAATACGCATTCAAGGATTGTATTTCACTTCCAAGCTTAGTTATTCCAAACAATGTTGAGTCAATTGGTAGAAATATCCTTTCAGGTACTAAGAAGCTTGAATCATTATTCGTTCCATTTATTGGTAGCGAAAGAGGAAATAATAATTCTAAGGAATCTGTATTCGCTTATTTCTTCGATTTTGATGCTCCTCAAGCACCATATACTTATAATGATTTAAAGATTATTACAAATGAACCTGATACGACTAATTTCTATAAGACTGTACAATACTATCAATCAGAATATAGTGATGGATATTCAACTATGGAAACTTGGGGTTATATTCCAAGAAAACTCAAGATGATTAACATTACTGATGAGACAATTGTTGGTGTTGGTGCATTTATGCAAATGCAGGACGCAGTAACGATTAATCTTAATGAAGGAATTACCTTAATTGATGATTATGCCTTCTATAAGACTCAATCATTTAGAATAATGAATCCTGATAGTGATTATTCTGAGGAGGATATTAATACGTTTGGTATTAATATTCCAGTAAGTGTTACAACAATTGGTGACTATGCATTCGCCGATATGAATGCTCTTACAAGATTAAGAACGCCATCACAGGATATGGAATTTGAAACATATGTCTTTGCATATAATCATAATTTAGTTAACCTAAAGCTTACTAATAAGCTAATTGGTGAACATATGTTTGATTCTTGTGATAATAAGAACTTTACTACCCTTGTAATTCCTAAGATTACACATAAGGTCTTATATAGCATTTCTCATAATTCACCAATAATTTCAATTGATGAAATTAATGGTGATATTAGACCATACGCATTTGCAAATTGTACAGGATTAACTACTATTTCATTCGAGATAGGAGATAATGATACTAATGGTGCTAACTATCTTGGTAAGTATATGTTTGCAAACTGTACTGGAATTGAAGAATTATATGTAACAGATAACATTAAATATATTGATGAAGCTGCATTATATATGGCAACTAGCCTTCATACCTTAGTATTACCATTTGTTGGTGCTGAGGTTGGTATTGAGGGAACTGAAGAATCATTATTTGGTTGGATTTTCGGTTATAATGCGAGTGCAAGTTCTGATTTAGTAGAGCAGGTTACACAAATTAGAAATATTGATGACCATACACTTGATGTAATGACATCTATTCCTAAGGGTCTTGTTAATTTAACGGTAACTGATGAAACCGTAGTTGCATATGGTGCATTTAGTAATATTAAGACAATTACAAATTATGTATTTGATAATATTGATGTTTCTAATATTAACCAAATTAATAATCAAATTCTTGAAATTATTGGTGCATATGCCTTCTATAATAGTGGAATCACATATTTAAATTCTAAGTCTACTGGCGATACTATATCAGTATATAATATTAATATTCCTTCTAATGTAAAAGAAATTAGAACTCATGCGTTTGCGGATTGTCAAAATATTATTTCACTTCGTACAACTAGCACAATGACTGAGGACGTTATTGAAGATTATATATTCACAAACTGTGATTCACTTGTTAATATTCTTTTTGAAAATAGTTATATTGGTGTTCATATGTTTGATGATTGTGATGCACTTATCAATTTAACAATTTCTAAGTGTGTTACAAATGTTGGCGATTATGCCTTTGCAAACTGTGATTTACTTGCTAATCTAACATTTGAAAACGAATATGTTGGTAAATATATGTTTTCTAATTGTCCAAGCCTTGTAAATGTTGAGGTGGCAAATTGTGTTAAGACAATTGATTTTGCAGCATTTGATCAATGCTACAATATTGAAAATTTAACAATTCCATTCGTTGGTCGTACAAGAGATATTGAATATAGTGAGCAAGCATTATTTACTTGGATTTTCGGTCAATATGATTCATATGCAACAGAGGATTTTGTTGATGACATTGATGATGTTTTTGAAACAAATACGATGATTGTAGCAGTTCATGTATCAAAGGATGATTCGGCAGCTGAAATGAAAGAAGTAATTGGTGTTTATCCAGAGGCCTTAAAGAATCTAACAATAACAGATGAAACGCTAGTTGGTTATGGAGCATTTAGCGACGTTAATGTTGCAAATATTAAATTTACTAATACTAATGATTCAGAAACTAGATTTATAAAGACATTTAGTGATTATTCATTCTACCAATCTGGAGTAGTTAATCTTAATAATGATAGTAACTATAATATTGTTATTCCTATAAGTGTAGATTTAATTAAGTCACATGCCTTTGATTCATGCTACAACATTGAATCATTAAAGCTTGGTGAAAAACTACATTATGATTCTTCAGTAGAAAACGCTATTGAGCCTATTGGTGAATATGCCTTTGCTAATGAGGCTAAGCTAGTAAGTATTCTATTTGAAAACAACTTTACTAGTCAGCATATGTTTGATAGTGATACTGCCCTTAAGGATGTTACTATTTCGGATACAATTGAGGTAATGCGCTATGCAATGCTAAGTAATTGCTCAAGTATTGAAAGAATTACAATACCATTTATTGGTGAGGTAAGGGATAATAATGAAACTAATAATGCTACATTAGGTTGGTTATTTGGTGATTCAGTCCTTGAAACTACAAAGACAATGTATCAAATAACACAGGAATACACAAAAGCTGAAACAATTACAGCGTATATTCCTTCAAGTCTATACAGTGTAACAATCACACTTGGAAATAGAACGATTGATAATGAAAATTCAAATGTATTTGTTCCATTTGGTACATTCGATAATGTAAGAACTCTTCGTGAGGTTTATCTTCCAACTGATAGATATCTTGAAAATAATAATATTACAGTAAATACATATAAGATTAATGAATATGCATTTAGGAATACTGGTCTTGTTGATATAACAATTCCTAGTAAGGTCGATGAAATTAAACTTGGAGCATTTAAGAATTCAGCTAGACTTGAATATGTTTATTTTGAAAACGGAAGTATGTTAACAGCTCTTGGTGATGAAGCATTTAGTGGTTGTACATCACTTGTTCTTGAATCCTTACCTTATGGTGTTACATCAATTGGCTCTGAGGCCTTCTACAAGAACACTAGTATGATTCGCTTTAATGTGCCAAATAGTGTTGAGACAATTGGTTTAGGTGCCTTTGGTCTTACAACATCACTAGAAGAAATTAGTATTCCATTTGTTGGTAGACATGCTTATGCGACTACATTTAAATCACTTGAGGAATTAGTTGCTGAGGATAAATATGATTATCCTGATAATGGCTTTGATTCAAGAGAAAGCCTATTTGGTTGGATCTTTGGTTCAAAGAAGGAAGCTAATGGCGTAGTTGAAACTAAGCAGGCTTGGAATAGTGGTCAATTTGATGCTATTAAGCGTAATAATACAACATCAAGCATTGATGGTGTAACATACACACCAGAGTCATTCTATGTTCCAGTTAGTCTAAAGCGTATTAATTTAACTGAGTCAATTGGTATTGGCTATGGTGCCTTTATGAATTTAAGATATGTAGAAGAAATTGTTCTTCCAATTGAATTAAAGTTTATTGGAAAATATGCCTTCTACGGTGATTGGTCTCTTGGCGGTGTTGATATACCTAGAGGTGTTGAGATTATCGGCGATGGAGCCTTCGCAAATTCTGGTCTTGAATATGTAGAGGTTTGGAATAAGACTGTATCTGATAGTGAATTTGCTAACTGTAAGAGGCTTCATACTGCTATTTTACATGATACAGTAGAAGAAATTGGTTATGGTGTCTTTACAGGATGCTCATTACTTGAAAATTTAACTATTCCATTTGTTGGTGAGCAAAATTATAATAATGATCGTCAAGCATCTGCTAGTACATCATTTATGTGGATTTTTGGTGATGACATCTGTGCTAATTTAATTGAATTTAAGCATATATGTCCAAATGACAATGGAGAATATTTAATTCCTGTTACAAGCTTGAAGGAGGAAATGACTCGCTTCACTTTAACAACTCAATGCTATGGTAATGATATAATTGGTGGAATGTTACCAAATTCATTAACTAACCTAACAATTACTAATCAAAAGGTATTTGCATATGGCTCTATGTCTAGTATTTCTCATTTAGTTAATAATGAAAAATATCATCCAGTTTTAGCTGAAACATTTATAAATGAAGATAAGACTAAGGTTGGAAGAATTAATCTATATTTAACTACAAATGAGCTTGTTGAATTTGGGCCTCATTCATTTGAAGAATCTAATTCGTTTGAAACAATTAAAATGCCAAATAGTGTTAAAAAGATTAGTGAATATGCATTTAGTAATATGGATAGCTTAGAGTATGTGGTCTTCTCAACTAATAGTGAATTAACAACAATTGGTGCTTATGCCTTTGCGGATTGTGACAAGATTACAAGCTTTACAATTCCAGATAATATTAGTGTAATTGATGAAGCTGCCTTCTATCATTGTGATAGTCTTCAAAGCTTTGACTTTAATAAGGTAATTGAAATTGGCGATAATGCATTTGAAGAATGTGCAAGCTTAAAGACAATTAATTTAAGAAATGTATCATCAATTGGTGCATATGCTTTCGCTCATAATGATGCTTTATATAATGATTGTGAGGATGTTCTTACTATTCCTGCAAGTGTAGAGTCAATTGGTGCTTATGCCTTCGCATATTCTAATGGCTTAAAGGACTTTAGGCTATTAAATAAGCTAATTGGTGAATATATGTTCTATAATTGTTTGGGCTTTGAGTCAGTTACTATTCCAGCAAATATTGAGGCAATTGGTGCTTATGCCTTTGCTGATTGTACTAATATTAGTGGTAAGAATAATAGTGAGGGTACATTTGATGCTAAATTAGCAGTTAGCTTTGAAAATAAGCTAATCGGATCTCATATGTTTGATGGATGTGTTGGTATTACAAGCTTTGTAATTTCAAGCACGATTGAAGAAATTAGAGATTATGCCTTCGCAAATTGTACAAGACTTGCTGATATTGAATTTAATAATAAGCTAATTGGTGAATACATGTTCTTTAACGATACTGCATTAGAAGCAGTCATCGTTCCTGAAAATATTCAAGAAATTAGAATTGGTGCCTTTGAAAACTGCTCTAATCTTGCTAATCTAACTCTTCCATTTGTTGGCAAGGAAAGAGCCAATAATAATAGTGAGGAAGCTTTATTTGGCTATATCTTTGGCTCAAAGAGAGAGACAACTGATCAGGCTAAGATGCAATTCTTTGCAAAAACTGATGATCCTTACTACGATGATTTAATTGAAAGAGCTACATCAGAGGATGAAAATTATGAATTTGAGGCTAAGATTCCTGCAAGCCTTAAGAATGTAACTATTACAAATGAAACAATTGTAGGATATGGTGCATTTAGTAATGCTTCTGATATCAATACGATTACATTTGCTAATAATAAGGATGGAAATTCTACTTTAGTAGCAATTGATAATTATGCCTTCTATAACTGTAGTGGACTTGAAAGTATTACAATTCCTAATAGTGTTCAAACAATTGGCTATGCGGCCTTTATGGGATGTGATAATCTTAAGAGTATCATCTTACCATTTGTTGGACAAATGCGTAACAACGCATCTACAGCTGATATTACAAGAAATAATGAAACAGTTAAGACAGGAGAACGTGCATTCTTTGGTTGGATTTTCGGTCGTAAGGTTACAAGCGCTTCTTTAAGAAGTCTTGATCCTTCAAGATTATCATATAATATTCCTGAAAGCTTAAAGACAATAACTATTACGGATGAAATGGTTGTGTCTGATGAAGCATTTAAGGATATTACAACGATTGAAGAGGTTATTTTGAATGAAGGCTTAATTACTATTGGTGAAGAAGCCTTTATGAACACAGGCATTCTTCAAATCACAATTCCTTCTACAGTTGGTTCTGAATCTAATACCGCTATTTTAACTGAGCAAAGAAATAATAAGAACTATGGTTATATTGGCCGTGCTGCCTTTATGAACGCTCTAAGCTTGAAGACTGTAATCTTAACTCCTGAAAGTAATGTTTATGAAATTAAGGATAGTGTATTTGAAAATGCAATATCACTTGTAATGAGTGAATTGCCAAGAAGTGTTGTACTAATTGGTAGTCGTTCATTCTATAATACAATTAGTATTAAAGAATTTAATATTAATAATACAGTAACTACAATTGGTTCATATGCTTTCGCAAATGATGATGAAATGAGAACTAATACAAGTCTTCAGAGATTCACATTTGAGGAAAATTGTAAGATTGAAACTTTAAGTGAGGGTACATTTAAGAATGCAACTAAGCTTCAAATGACAACTCTTCCTGATTCATTCACAAGAGTAGAAAAATATGCCTTTGAAAACTGCTCATCAATTATTGAATTCACATTATCTAATAATGTTACATATATTGGTGAGGCCGTATTTAGAGGTGCAACATCACTTGAAACATTAACAATTCCATTTGTTGGTGAAACCTTAGGTGAAAGTGTAGAAGCCACAGCTAAGGAAACAATGTTTGGTTGGATTTTTGGTTATAATAATGGTGATATAAAGGATAATGCATCTTATAGTATTGTAAACTCATTACAAAATGTTCATATTACAAACGATAAGAACATTAGCGCATATGCCTTCTATAATTTACCACGTGTTGATTATGTATCACTTGGAGATACAATTAAAACAATTGGTGAATATGCCTTTGCAAATAACAATACACTTAGTGTTGTAAGATTTGCGGATGGATATAGGATGACAACTGTTTCAAATAATCTATTCCAAAATGCAACAGCTCTTCAAGGCTTCAATTTAGGTGGAAATGTATCAGATACAAAGGATACAACAGCCATCGTAAGAAGACTTCCTGATTGTGTAACTACAATTGGTGCTTACGCGTTTGACGGATGTAGCGATGTACACTTTATCGATTTTGCCGTATCTAATAATGTTACTACAATTGGAAAGTATGCATTTAGTAGAACTTCATCAATGGTATCATTCTCATTTGATGAGACTTGTCAAATTAAGACCTTAAGTGAAGGTACATTTAAGGATGCAATTAAGCTTCAAATGACAACTCTTCCTGATTCATTCACAAGAGTAGAAAAATATGCCTTTGAAAACTGTCAATTTATTACTGAATTTACACTTGGCAATAATATTGAGTATGTAGGTGAGGCCGTATTTAGAGGCGCTACAAGACTTGCGACTTTAACTATTCCATTTGTTGGTTCTTCACAAGGTCTAGCTACAATTGATAAGTCATATGAAACAATGTTTGGTTGGATCTTTGGTATCATAGATGAAAATGAATCATTAATTGATAATAATAACTTTAGTATTGTAAATTCTTTGCGTAATGTTATTGTTAAGAATGATACAAACATTAGTGAATATGCATTCCATAATGTAGATTTAATAACATATGTATCACTTCCACGTACGCTTAAGGAATTAGGTGCACATGCATTTGAAGGATGTACAGCCCTTCAAAGTATTCGTCTTGAAGAAGGTATTCAAATTGAAATAATCAATGAATCCACATTTAAGGATAATACTAATCTTCAAGGCTTTAAGCTTGAGGATGATTCAGAAGATATTTCAAGAACTCTTCCTGCAGTTGTTACAAGAGTTGAAGCTAATGCCTTTGAAAACGATGTAACAATTGAAACATTTACTCTTGGAAATACAGTTACCTATATTGGTAGTGAGGTATTTAGAGGATGTACAAGCCTTAAGTCTTTAACATTACCATTTGTTGGTTCTCAAAGAGGTAATACTAATGCTGAATCAGCATTCGGTTGGATTTTCGGATTAAAGAATCGAACAGCCTTAAGAAGACTACAAAATAATTTAAATTCTTATGCTGTGCCTACTAGTTTAACTACGATTGAAATTACGGATGAAACTATAATTGCGGATAACGCCTTCTTAAATTGTGATAATGTTACAACAATTACAATTAATGAAGGAGTGACTACAATTGGAAGCTCAGCATTTGAAAATACTGGTATTACAAACTTTAATGTTCCATCAACTGTTAGTACAATTGGAGCATCTGCTTATAAGGATTCTTCAAATATGGTAAGTATTACATTTAATGCAAATATTATTACTAGAATTGAAGCTTATACTTATGAAAACTGTTTAGCTTTAAATACTTTTGAAATTCAATCGGCAATTAACTTTATTGGTGATTATGCATTTAATAATACAGGCCTAGCAACTATTACAGTACCTAGTACAGTTAAGACATTTGGAGAATATACATTTGCACATTCTCATAGTATGACAACAGCTATTGTAGATACATCAATTCTTGGTAACTATATGTTTGCTGAAAGCGAAAATCTTCAAACTGTTTCCTTAACTAATAGTGAATTAACTACTATTTCTACTGGTGCATTTATGAACTGTACTACATTAGTTGTAGAAGAAATTCCTGATAATATTTCAACAATTGAAGACTATGCATATTATGGCTTACATAATCAAAAGGCATGGAATTACAAGAGCGCTTTAACTAACATTGGTAAATTTGCATTTGCAGATAACACAGCAATTACATCATTAACTCTTCCAGCAACAATAACTTCTATTGGTTATGGTGCATTTAATGGTATGATTTCGTTAACAGAAATTACAATTGCTTATGTTGGTGGCGGAGATGCTACTAATAGTGATGATACTGGTTCTACATTTGGATTTATCTTTGGATATATGTCAAAGACTAAATCAAGTCTTGAATATGAAGCAACTCAAAATGGAAATACTTATCAAATTCCTTCAACATTAAAGGTAATTAATATGTCATATAATTCTAATAGAAATTCTATAATTACGGATTATGCATTCCAGGGATTAATTACTATTGAAAATGTTAAATTGCCAATGAGCTTGAAGAGTATTGGAACTTATGCATTTAATAAGATGTATGCATTAACATATGTGGAAATACCAATTTATACAACTGTTATTTCACCACAAGCCTTTATTGATATTGAAAAGCCAGGTACTGATGTTAACTTCTTTATCATTGCTTTCTATGATCCAGAGAATATGCCAGCTAAGAATGACAATGTAATTAAAGATTCTGAAAGACCAGCTAAGTGGGCTATTACAAAGAACGAAAATGAAAATGACATTTATCTTGGCGAAAATGGTCAAAATCTTCTTAAGGAAGAACATGAAAAACAGGTTTCTACTGGACATTATGAACGTTGGTATACTAAGTATTCTGTTCATATTGAGTCTAAGGAGATATTCATTTACGAATATATGCCTAAGTATAAGAAGCTTGCAAATGGTTCGTATGAAGGTGCATTTAAGATTATTGGTTATACTAATCTATTTATGGGTGGTGCAATTGTTGTACCTGCTGCATATGGTGGAAGACCAGTAGTTGAAATTACTGATGGTGCAATTGCAAATTATTATAATACGGCTAATGCTGATAGTACTGATTTATATGTCGATATAACTACATTTGAAATTGGAACTAATATTGTTAAAATTGGTGATCACGCCCTTCCTGGTGGAATGGATATGACCGTGTATGTTAATAAGACATATAAGGACGCTAAGCTATATGCTGGTCATGAAAGTGATTGGATTGGTTATAATGATACTGTTAATCCACAAAGCGGTAATGCTTTAGTATATTATGGATTCTTAGATACAAAATCTACCGAATTGGATACATTGAATTTAAAGGATCCTCATTATACTGAAAATTATACTTGGACTAAGGGATCAAGCCAATTCCCTTATCAAATTTTAACTTCAGGATTGACTTTAAGATTAACTGAAACTGACACATCTGAATATGAGAATCATTCCGATCTTGCTCTAAACTATATTGGTTCTGAACAAACACCAGAAGCCTATGTTTCTGATCGAGCAATTCGTGTAAATCATAAGGCAGTTACTTATACACTAAATGATCAATATCATATTAAGTACTCTAATAATGTAAGTATTACTAAGGAAGGTTATATTGCAACTGTTGAAATTCAAGGAAATAATTCAGGATTTGTTGGAGTTCAAACAATTACATTCACAATTATTCCGGCTGATTTAACTGTTACTATAAATACATCTAAGGTATTCGCAGAAGAAGAACGTTGGGAATTTGGTAACTTTACAACAGAGGTAGATGGATATCAAACAACGGGAATTGACCAATTATATGGTAATTTATATACAACAAATTCAAATGATAAAGATTTTGAGAATATAGATGGTGTTAGAATTAATCGTAATGATGGCGCAAATGTAGGTATTTACAATAGCAGTAATTCCTTGGATACAATTCGTTGGTATTATCAATCATTTGATAGTATTATTCCTGGTGTTAACTTCATTGGCAGTTCTAATGATTACTGGAAGGTAATTAAGACTGATAGTGAAGGAAATTTAATTGATGTTTCTGAAAATTATAATGTTATTTTAAATGTTAAAGTTGAAATAACTCCTCAGCCATTAGCTGTTTATTGGTCTGAGACAACTCATGAGTATGATTATAGTGCAACGGGAGAAAATATTCATAAACCAGTTGCAGTTACTAACCTACCTGAAAGTCTTGTACCATTAAAGGTTACTATTATGGGTTATGATTTATCATCATCTAAGCCACTAGATATTGGTACACATACAGCTTTAGTAGAAATTGATGTAGATAGATTAATTCCAGATAGTCGTAATAATGTTTATAAAAACTATTTATTAGTTCCTTCACGTATTACTTATCGAATTACAAGAATTGAGGTTCCTGTTCCAATTGTTTCATATCGTTATAAATATGATGGTGAGGAACATGATGTTGCAATTTCTCGTAATAATGAATTATTTAACCTTTATTACAAGGAAGAAGACACAGGCCGTTATTACTTCTATAAGCTTGATGATCCAACTAAGTATTATCGAGATGAGGTAAGAAATGAAAATGGTGAATTAGATCCAACGGCAGATACTTGCTACCATTCATTTAAGGTAAAAGATATTGGAACATTTAAGATTTATGCAATTTTAAGATATCCTCAGGCATATATGTGGGATGATTATCGTGATATTTATTATCGAGAAGAAATTATTACACTAGATGCATCTGTTGAAAAGGCTGATCTTGTTGTTAATATTCCTACAGGAACTAAGGTTGCTTATGGAACTAATGAGATAAGATATAATCTTAATGATCTTGAGGTTTCTGGCCTTCTTGATGGTGATACTGTTAGTGGATATTTAAGCTTTATGCCAAATGTTCATGGAACACTTTCAGCTAATAATATTAATAATGTTTCTTATAAGGTTATTGATGCTGAAGGCAAGGATGTATCTGAATTGTATAATATTAGCATTGCAGGTTCATTTGAAATTGTATATCCAGAAATTGAATACGACGCTCAATATTATGAGGGAAATTATAAGCCAGGAATGAAAGAATCATTTACAATTATTCCGAAGAATTGTAGTGATTATAGTGTTCAATATAGTGTTGATGGTTCTAACTATACATCTGATAATTATGTATATTCAAAAGCTGGAACATATACTATATACTTTAGAATTGAAGCGGATATGAGAGAAACAACCTATGGAAGTATAACATTTACAATTACTCCACTTGAACCTAAGATTCAAGTCGTTGATGAAACTCATATTTATGATGGTAATCCAGTTAAATTAAATTATACTGTAGATGCTTCTTTAATACCTACAATTAGATATTATTATGGTCAAAATACAACATTAGCTTATTCATCAGCTATTAATGCTGGTTCATGGACTGCTGTATTTACAATTCCTACAGATAAGTATGGTAATTACACATCTGTTGAATATAAGTATAATTTTGAAATTGAAAAGCGTGAGATTAATGTAGAATTAAGTGAGTCTAAGTTATTCGATGGTAAGGCTTATAATGAAGTATTTACTTTAACTAGTATTCATAACATGTTAGCTAATACACATTTAGCACTTTCTATTGAAACTAAGGGCTACACGGTGGGAGTATATTCCAATAGTTTATTAACAATAAATACAAGAATGTACTTAGAAGGAATATCAAATGATGAGGATGTAAGTCAAAACTACATAATCAATATAGAAAATATTACAATTGAAATTTGTAAGAATTATGCAAATGTAAATATTTCTAATAATGTTCAAGTGTATACTGGAAAAGAAATTATAGTTCCAACGATTTCATCGACTGGTACAGTAAAGTCATATTCATTTACAGGCTTTGATGATGGTAAGCTTCCAATTAATGCTGGTATTTATGAAATGATCGTTGAAATTGCTGATTCAGATAATACATTTGGTGGTACATTTAGTTTTGATGTAACTGTTAAGCAATGTGAATTGATACCATTACAGGAGTATGAAACTACAATTTATGATGGTACAATTCAAATCCCAAGAATTTACTTTAGTAATGTTGATTTTGAGCCTGTTATTACAGTAAGAGGTAATGCTGATCCAATTAATATTGGTACATATACATTAGATATTAGATTGAATGAATATTCTAATAATTATTCATTAACAACTAAGACTCTTACATATGAAATAACAAAGCGCGATATTAAGATTGTTTATAGTAATGACAATGTTACATGGTCAAACGACTTATTTACAGTAGCAATTACAAATGATTTAATTGAAAATATGCCAACTGCTGATACTGCAGCTGGAACTATTACAACTAAGTCAGGTGCTGTTGGAAACTATAACAATAGTAACGTAAATATTACTTATGATGTTTTAAGAAATGGAATTTCTGTAATTGAAAATTATAACATTACTTATGATGTTAATGTTGCAATTAGATATGAGCTTCTTGATATTAAGGTTTTAGTTAATGGAGTAGAAGCCACAAAAGATAGCGATAATAATTATTCATTAACTGTTCCATATATTGGCTCATATTACGATGTTACTGTTGTAGCTAATAATACTGATATAGCATACTTCTTCAAATATAATGCTGATTACACTTTATCTGAAATGAAGGTTAATAATGTTGGTAGATATACAATTGACTTTGTTGCAATGAAGGAATTATTCGAAACTTATTATGGAACTTTAAGCTTAACTGTTGAAAAGATTCAATTAAGTCTTGAAATGGATGACCTAACAAAGTCATATGATCGTTATCCTGTTAGTCCATCATACCGTATTTCACCTGATCTTTCATATGAAATAACACCAACATTTATGTGGCGTTATCAAGATGAAACGAATGAGGTTGCATTACTTGCTCCTTCATCAATTGGTAAGTATTTTGTAGTAGTAACAGTAGAAGATACTGACAATTATTATGGTTTCAGTAAGAGATTTGATTTTGAAATTACGAAGGGTAATTCTAACTTAATCATTGATGCTTTATATAAGGAACATACTTATAATACTAAGGCAGTTGAAAATCCTTCTGTAAGCTCTTATGTTGAAAATGGTGAATACACATTCGCTTATTATCAATTAGTTTCTGATAATTGGATTTTACTTGATTCAAATCCAGTTGATGTTGGTACATATAAGGTTGTAGTAACACTTGTTGGTACCGATTTATATGCGGCTGACACAGCTCAACTTGAATTTAACATTCTACCTGCTAAGGTTTCAGCAATGTTTGATTCAACTGAATTAACTTACAATGGATTAATACAAAAGCCTACAGCTAAAGCAATTGATTTGTTAGGACAAGAATTGAATATTATTTATAGTAGTCAAGGTTCAATTAATGCAGGTTCTTATGAATTAACTGTAACAACAGATAATAAGAACTATGAATTAATAAACAATACTATTATGTATAATATTACTAAGCGTTTATTAATTATTGAAGCTGAAGATGAAAATTTTGTACAAGATGGAAATGAAAATTGGTCAAAAGTATTTACTAATAAGAATGTTTCTCTTGCTAGTACAGATAGGATTTCTGGTAAGCTTTCATTAATTAGAAATGGTTTAGGTAGATTTACAAGTATTGATGATTTTGCTTGGGTAGAAGAACTTACAATTGTAAATTCATTAAATGAGAATGTAATTGACAATTATGATATTCGATATTTATTAAATATTTATGTAAGAAATAAACCTATCGCGTATGAATTAGCTGATACCGATGTTGATTTCACAGGTGATGAGCTTTCTGCTAACTTTACTGTTTTAACAGATGATGTAACAGTTGTTTACACATACGAAGGAACAGATTATAATGAAATGCCTAAATTTATTAATGCTGGAAGCTATCATATTGTAATCAATCTATCAAAAGAAGATTATGAATCTTGCACTGTTGAATTTGATTTTGTAATAAATAAGATTAATTCAATTGTATCAATTAACGTCGAAGATAAAGTATATGATGGAATTAATAATTTCCGGTATATTGAATCAAATGGTTCAGTAACATGTAACGAAATTTACTCAACTGTTGATGCAACATCTGCAAATGTTGAGTTAAATATTGAAGCATTAGATAAAGATATTAATTATATTATTAAGTATTATAATTCTTTAGGATTTGAATTAGATGCTGCACCAGTCAATGTTGGTACATATACAGCTATGATTGTTACTCTTGAATCTGATAATTATCTTTCAACCTCAGCTTCATGTGAATTTGAGATTACAAAGGCTGATCCGAATATAATTATTGATGAAAGTGGATATCAACACATTTATGGCTTGAATCAGGTTTACTCTGAATATGGTACTAATTCATTAGAAATAATGATCAATACAACAAGTCGTATTAATGTTAAATATTATAGTGAGGATATGACAGCAATTTATCCAACTAAGCCAGTGAATGCAGGTAGGTACGTAGCTGTGATTTCAACTGATGAAACTGCTAATTACAATGCATTTAGAACGTCAATTAGTTTTGAAATTGTGAAGAAGCAAATTATTATTCGTGGAGACTATTATCATATCTTTGATAATAATATTGTTAATATTAATCTAAATGATTTAAATAATTTTGAAATCTTTGATGTTCAGACTGGAAATAATATAGTTAATGGTGAAACATTTACATTGAATGGAGCATTAATTACATCTGATTCAATTGAAGGATTATATAAGTTTATTACAGTTGATGATATTTCAAATCTTGAAATGTTTAAAACAGTTAATGGCATTAATATATCAGTTCTTGATAATTATGAAATCAAGATTGAAGTTTCAATTGAAATTGGTAAGGCTGATGCGGATATTACTGTTAATGATGTAAATGTTACATATGATGGTGAAGCACATGGCTTAGATGTTATTTTCAACAATGAAATTGTAGGAAATTATGTTATTACATATTCAATGACAAACCCAGAAGGTGAAGAATTAGAGCATAGCTTTACTTCAGAATTGAAGTTTGTTAATGCAGGTTCATATGTTGTATATTACAAGATAGTATTTGACAACTATAAGACTATTACAGGACAAGGTAATATCAATATTGGAAAGACAAGTGATTTTGATTTAACTATGGCAAATAGTTCTATTCAATATACTGGTCGTTCAATTGAAATGCCTCAATTTACTACAGTATCTGATGGACAAATTAGTGCTGTATTTATGGATGAAAACGGTAAAGCTTTACCTTTAAATCCACAAGCAATCGGAGCATATACAATTAAAGTTAGTGTATCTGAGGGCACAAATTATAAGGCTAAAGCATTTGTGTTTAGCTATGAAATTACAAAACGAGTTTTAACTGTAAACTGGGGTTCAACTACTGAGTTTACATATACTGGATCATCAATTATTCCACAATTTAATATTTCTAACCCTACTACAGAAGAATTGAATGCAGAATGGTTAATTATTGATGGTGATGGTGTAAATGTTGGAGCTCATCAAATTAAAGTTAATATTCATAATGATAACTTTATCTTAGATGAATCAACCGAGGTATTTGAATATCAAATCTTAAAAGCCAATATTGCATATGTTGATGAATTAGAAACAACATATGTTAAGGGTGGATATGATTTGAATAAGAATGCTAAGGAAGGTATTCTATATGTTGATTCTGATGGTAATAATGTTGGTGTCTTTAATGAAGCTGGTGAATATGAGTTATTTGCTAAATTAATTAGCAACAACTATAGTTGGCAAGATGACTATGCAGGTCAATTAAGACCATTTAGGCTAATTGTTAACAAAGCTAATATTAGTGATACAAATGCTAATGTTTTAGTAGATAAGATTAAAGATTATCTATATACTGGTAAAGACATTACACCTTCAGTAAATGTACGTCAAAACTTCACATTATTAATTGAAAGAGTAGATTACGAGGTTGCTTATTCTAATAATAATGGAATTACGTCAACAGCTATGGTAACAATTACAGGTATTGGCAATTTTGAAGGAAAGATTGAAACTACCTTCAGAATTGTAAGTAATTCATTATCATTAAATGGAGATTCAACTTATGAATGGTACGAGACGTCAGATGGTAAAACATTTATTAAGAGTGAGCATGCGCAAAAGTCAAAGACAAGAGCAATTCTTGCAAATGTATCAGTTCGTACGTCTATAGCCGATTTCTTGGCTAACTTTGATGCTAGTCAAAGAGATAATATTAGAATCTATGACTGCAATAATAATCTAATTAAGCATGATTCTACAGATTTTATCGGTACAGGTGCTCGAATTGAATTGAGAAATTCAGTTGGTACATTACTTGATACAGTCTATGTTTCAGTATTAGGTGATATTGACGGAAATGGAATTATTGAAGCTGCAGATGTTGTTATGATTAATAAAGCATTAAGAAATAACAAATTAAAGAATGAATTCTATTTTGCAGCAGATGTAAATGGTGATGGTGAAGTAACTTCTGCTGATTCACGTTTAATTAGCATGCATATCAAAGGAACTTATGATATCTTCACCAAGCAATATTTATAGGTTGATATACTTATTTGCGGCGTGAGTCTTAAAAGACTCATGCCAAATAATAAGTATATTAGCCAAAAATTTTATAAAAATGTTTCGAAAAACTATAAATAGAGGGGTTATTGGTTGTAATTAAGAGCATTTGGAGTTAAAATTAATGTAGAGAAGTGTCGAAAAAAGATAAAAATAGGAGTTGGTTGTATATGAAACAAACAAACTATATAGAGAAAAATAAGAAGAAATCAAGGTTTACAAAGGGCAAGATTGCTATCTTTGGTCTTTTAAGCTTAGTTATTGTTACTATAGGTTTAGTGTTTATTTTTAATTTTAGAACGAATAAATCAAGCCATGGTGTTGTCAAGGGAAAGAATTATACAATTCTTGACTCTAATTCTGCGACATTTAACTATCGATTAATTGACAATAATGGTACATATGATTTGAGTGCTAATGGCTTTAGTAGTACTAAATATGCCCAAATTATTAGTGTTAGTACGCAAACTCCAGCGGGAGCAGATGGCTATAACATTAAATTTCCTGAAAGCATTAGGGATAATGGTATTGATTATCAAGTTAAGCAAATTAACTGTACGGTTGATTCTAATGGAGCAAAAATTACGGATAGTCATTCCTATTTTAGTAGCTTTAGCTATAATGCCGCATTAAATACTGCAGGTGCAAGCTTTGTAAAAAATATAAAAAGGATTGAGGTTCCTAACCGAGTAGAATATATTGAGGTTGGTTCCTTCAATGGTCTTGGATATGTTGAAGAGATGAAACTTCCATTTGTTGGTACAAAGCGTGGAAATCATAATTTTGATGGAAATTTAGGAGCAGATGGCTATAAGTCTGCATTTTTATCAATCTTTGGATATGGCTCAGTATTGATGGGAAGAGAGGTTTCTTCCTTAAATACTTTGGGATTTTATAGCTTTGATTATAAAACAACGTATATTGATCAAACTCAAGGAAATACTGTTATTCAATCTCCTACTATAACATTGGGTTATCAAGGCAATACAAATGGTTTTGATGGCGCAGGTACAACCCTTTGGGTAACAGATAATAGCACATCTAGTGATGCTACATATTTATATATGCCATATTATCTAAGCTCAGTTGAAATAACTGATGAGGTATATGTGGCTCCACGTGCATTTTATAATATGACAGTACTTAAGGATGTAACAATTAGTTATAATAATGATCCTAATTTTACTAATAAGTTTACTGATGCGTTAACAATGGGAGAATATGTATTTTATCAGTGCTATAATTTGCACACAGCTATATTACCATCAAATTGTGGTACGATTGGAACAGGATGCTTTGCAAATTGTACTAGATTGGGTGGAGCTGCAGTTGAACTTAATGGGAATCCTATAAACGACTCAAACGGTAATCAAATTAAAGGAAAATTAATTTTGCCAGAAGGATTGAAGGAGATTCCTGAAAGCTTGTTTGCAAATTGTGCTAGCCTTAGTGAGGTTACATTACCAAAGGGCATTACTGCAATTCGTTCAAAAGCTTTCTTAGATTGTATTAATTTAAGTGTTATTAAAAGCTCTTCTGTGGATGCTAGTAATAATCCTGGAGTAATTACATTGCCTCAAACAGTAACGAGCATTGGAACTCAAGCTTTTAGAAATTGTAAGGCATTCACAAACTTTTCTGTCCCTGTTAATGTTACATCAATTGGAAGTATGGCCTTTAACGGATGCTCGAAATTAGCAAGTATTACTTTACCATTTATTGGTAGTAAAGCCGGTAATTCTAACTCAAAGGAAGCATTATTCGGTTACATTTTTGGTGAATATTCAGAGCTAGCTGATGGTACAAACGATGGAGCATTAAGCTCGGCATATCAGGTTGTTCAAAATGAAACTGGAGATCCTAATGAGTCTGATACAACAAAGAAACATTCGTTCTTTATACCAGAAACTTTAATTAATGTAACAATTTTAAACGAAACAGTTGTAGCGCCTGGTGCGTTTATGAACTGTTCAAAGATTCAAAACATTAGAATAATGTCATCACAAGCAGCCGGTACAAAGGATACTGTTACAACTATAGCAGAAGGTGCTATGTATGGATGCTCTAGCTTGAAAGAAGTGTCTTTGCCATTCGTTGGTGCTAGTGATTCCGTTTCTAATGGACAATTAGGATATATTTTTGGTAAAAATTTATTTTCAAATACAGAACAAGTTAAGATTATAAATGAACCAAACAAATATTGGTATATTCCTAGTGGCTTAAAAACAGTTACTTTAAATCACCAAACTGTATTAACAACATACTCATTCTATAATACCTTTATGGTAGAAAATGTAATTATTTCTAAAGCGACGCAAGAAGCTCAAAGAAATGTTTTTTATGGCTGCAAGAATTTAACAACCTTAGAAATTCCCTTTGTTGGAAAACAAAGAGGAATCGATGTAGGTTCTTCTAATAGTAATAAAAATAACTATGGATATTATTCCGATGGTAATGATTATTGGTGGGAGGATCTTGCAGTAAGAAACTCAATGGTATGGTTATTTGCGCCAATGGGCTCATATGGCCAGGAGGTCGATGGCTACTATGAACATTGCTATATTTCAGGGTCATGGAGATATTCATCATATTCAGCATCTATACCAAATTCATTAAGTACAATTACAATAACGAATGACTCAGCTATTCCTAGCTATGCATTTAGAGCTTTTACAAAGCTTAACACAATTGAAATTCAAGATACTATTGTTTCTGACAATAAAGGATTAGTTTTAATAGATGGTGGATGTATGACAGGCTGCAGTAGTTTAAATACATTAGTTGTTCCATTTATTGGCGCTGATTATAATAATAACAGTCAAAATAATTACACACATACAATTGGCTGGTATTTTGGAACTACTGCATATAGTAATTCTTATGTTGCTAGTCAATCAGGATATGTATATTATATTCCTAAATCTTTAACAAGAATTAATATAACGGGCTTAATCTCTTCAGTTCCTGCATATGCTTTTGCCAATATGACATCTTTGTCATCAGTTGCAATTCCAAATGCTACAATTACAACAATTGGAGATTATTCTTTCTATTGTGATAATAATCTTACAACGATTAATTGGCCAAAGGCTCAATTTAATAATGTAGCTAATTATGCTTTTGCAAATTGCTCATCATTAGGAGAGATGGATAATTTTATACCAGCAACTGTATCAACAATTGGAAATTATTCATTTATGGGTACATCCATAACGGGAATTAGTACGGTGCTAAATGCTAAAATTACATCCATTGGGAATGGAGCATTTAAGAGTTGTTACCAAATAACTGAATTTGATTTTTCAAAGTATACTGCACTTTCAAGTGTTGGAAATTATTTGTTTGAAGACTGTGGAAGATTAGTCAGTGTTAAAAATATTAAATTTTTAACTAATTACATGTTTAAGGATTGTATTTCACTTAGAGGTGTAAACTTAAATGAATACTATACTTTACCAACATCAAAAAAGCAAATTCCTGAAGGATTATTCTATGGTTGCTATAATTTATTAAGTAATGGTGTTGCTGGTGGTCTAGAATTTGATAATTCTTCATCTACAATTGATACTATTGGTGCTTATGCATTTAAGGGATGTTCATCACTTACTACGTTTACGTTACCAGAAAGCATTATTCAAATTGGTAATGGAGCATTCCAGGATTGTACACATCTAGAAAAATTAAGAATTAATCGAAATTGTGTCTCAATGATTGCTGGTACTAATAAAAAGACTAATGTAGACGATTTAAAAAACGGAATTTTCTATGGATGCAATAAGGATTTCTACTTAGAAGTTTATTATCAAGAAAGTCAATGGCCAACTAATTGGGGCTATAATTGGAACTGTTACTTCCCAGTAATGGTTATTGGTCAAAATACAGATGATATGTTTAAGTACTCTTATGATGAGGACTTAAAGGGATATGTAATTGTAGGATTTAATACTGAAGATTATGTGTTTGTTACAACATTGTCATCAGGATTGAAGCAATATTTATTAAGTGATATTGTTATTTTCCCATCAACATACAATGGTCTTCCTGTTAGAGGTATTATTAGTGGTGCCTTTGATGGATATGGAGACAATTATTTTGAAAAGGTTAATTCATTTGTCCTAGGTGAAAACTATGAAGAAATTGGTGCAGGAGTTTTAAATTTTGAAGCTTCACATACAGTTTATATTTATTCCCAAATGACTGTTGCACAAGCTACTAAATATGCAACTGCAGCAACGGCTTCAGGTAATTTTGTACCTGAAACGTTGGGTGCTCAAGCTAATGCTAATGCAATTACAAACTATTATGGAACATCATATGGTAAAGAAGATGTATATATAGCAAATGGTATTGTTTTCTATAAGGAAGCTTGGCGATTTGTTGGTACAACACCAACTATTCTTATGTCTGCCCTTGATTTTAAACTAGAAGATGATTCATATACTTATAATATGGGTGATGCAATTGAACCAAGGATTATAGAAATTGGTTCAAATGAAAATTGCATTAAATATGTAGATTCCACAATGGTTAGAGAAAATCAAAAGGATATTATTTATGATCGCTTCTATAATTATGATTCATCTACTCATAAATATATAACTAGTAGCATTGCAAGCTTTGATAATGTAATTGTTAGATATAGTAATAATGTTAATGTTGGTACCGCTTCAATTACATTTACATCTAATACTGGATTTTTATATGGATCAGCAGTTAAAACATTTACTATTACGCATTATGAATTAATGCTTTTCCATGAGGCAAATGAATCTGATAATATTGAAAATGAATTCGGACATGACTATCGCGCATATTCAGATGTATTTTTTGATTATTATTTTAATTTAGAAGGTATATCTGATTATAAGGATGCTATTTTGAAGGTAAAATACAATGGCTTAGGATGGTCAAATGATCAATGGACAGTTTCAGGTCAAGCTCCTAATCTTCCTACTGGCTATGTATTAAAAGGAAAATTGAAAACTGAAAGTAATGATGTTGGACAATATTGGTCTGATAAAAAAAATGGAAATGGTGGAGTTTCAGGCTTAGGCTTTGTTTGGGAAGGCGGATACCATGTCTATAATACTAAGGGCCAAGAGGTTACTAATAACTTTGTACCAGTAATTACATTGTTTGTAGAAATTACTCCATATGATTTCATTGATTCAGATATTGTATGGGATGGTGAATGGAATGCTGCAACATCTCGTTATGAATATAAATATAACGGATTAGAGCTAACCCCAAAGCCTTATATTTACGATGAAGCATATGGTAAAATGGATGCCAAATTTATCGTAGAGGTTACTCCTACAAATAATACGGTTGCGATTGATCCAGGTACAATTGGTACAATGACAATTGTAAGCTACAGTAAAAACTTTGCATATAATGGTCAGGCTGGAACTACATTTACAGCAAATTTCGAGATTGTAAAAGGAGAAGTAACAATTACAATATCTTCTCAATATACATTGGATGAGGACCATAATTATTATCGATATAATGGTGGCTTTAGCTCATGGATAGATACACCACCAACCTTTACAATGGAAATTAATGGTCTAGGGCCTAATTCAGTTTTAAATGGTGAACTCATTACTACAAGTACTAGTACTAATCTAGAAAAGGGTACATATTCTTCTGATTCTAATAATTTAAGCCGTAAAGGTGATTTTAATTGGGATACAAATATTTATTCAACAGGATATTATATTGAGTCTTCACATCGATTAACTAACGATGCTGATCCATCTTTAGGTTTTATGGATGAAACTCAAAAATATAACGTTACATTGAATGCTACTTGTGAAATTAAGTATGCTACAATTGATTATAATCTATCTATCAATGAATATTTACCTACTGACAATCCTAATGGTACTGTATCATACAATCAAGAAATAATTTCAATTGATGATTCATTACAGGTATTTGAAAAGAATTTCTCTCATGATGATATAGGTGCAATTGATCCATTATATATTAAGTATGGAATTGATGGATACGAGCACAATTTAGGTGCTATATTCTATAATAAGTTTACAAATAATCCAACTGTAACAATTACTGAAAATAGTAGTCATACTAGTGGCTCAACATATATATTTAAAGAAATTCCAGGTACTGGAGAAATAGATTTAACATTAAAAATTGAAAAAACAAATTATGAAACTGTAACTAAGAATATTAAACTTGTTTTAACAAAAGGTTTATTTAAATTTAAATCACTTGATAAGGAATATGATAGAGAGCCAGTAAATGTATTGAATGCTCTTTTAAGAAGACCTTCTGATTTGGATTCAAATGTTGTTAAGGAATTTAAATTCTATGATAAGGATCATAATCAAGAATTAGCATCAGCCCCAAGTGCAATTGGAAGCTATTATGTCAAAGTTAAAATGACTGGTAGTCAATATTTTGAGGATTTTGATGAAAGAATTGATTTTAATATCACTCCTCGTAGCTTAATTATTCAAGTTGATGATCCGATTTCTTCTAAAGAGTATGATGGTCAGCCTTGGTCTTATGTGTCTGGTGCAAACGGAACGGGAGATACAAGTTCTACAAGACCTAGCTTGAATTTGTTAAGTGGAGATTCATTATTTGGTTCATTTAAGTCAATTTCAAGTGCTGTTAAGTTATACAAAGCATCAACTACAGGCGATTTCTATGTTGATGGATTGTGGCGAGTTTCCAATGATGCTTTAGGTGACCAAACAGGTAATTATGTTGTTGTATTTAAGGGTGAATTTGAAATTTTACCTAAGCAATTTAAATATAAATTAAATGTTGACTGGTCTGACAATAATCAAGATGCATCAGGAACATATGTATTTACATATGATCAAGCATACCACTATGCAACAATTACAGTTTCAGATCCTACATCAAATTATCATATTTATTATAGTGAACAAAATCCTGAAAATGGAGCAGTAGAGGTTGATTGGTCAACTCAACCATTCTTCTATTCACAACCAAATTCAGGTACTGAGTACTATACTACATATATTAAGCTTGTAGCAGATAATTATGAAACTAAGTATGACAGCGTTGTAATTAAAATTAATGGTAAGGATGTCGAAATTATATGTGATACAGCAGATAGGACATTTGCATATGATGGATTTGAGCATTCAATTAATGTCACTACGAACCCATATTATGCGGATGTATATTATAGTCTATTAGCTGATGCACCAGATAATATTAGTAATATTGATTTTGATTCTATAACAAATTGGACAACTGTTCCTCCTGTTGGAATTGATTCTGGAATTTATCATATAATCGTTAAGGCAAGTGCTTTAAATTATAATACAAGTTATAAATATCTTCCTATGGTTATTGATAGTAATTTAGGCTCTCAAATGACAATGACAATCACACCTGATAATGTAACATATGATCGTCAAATGCACGGATTTAAGATTTCTAATTTAGGTTCAGGAATTAATATTCAAGATCTTACTATCAGAGTTGCTATGGATGATGGTAACAAGAATTGGTTAACATACAACCTATCTGAGATTGTTGTAGGTAGTGCCAATTATCAAGTGGATTTATTTACAAAAGCTGGTACATATGATATTTATGTTGAAATACTAAAGCATGGATATCGTCCAATTAAGAAAAATATAACAGTAAATATTAATCCTCTATCCCTAGATTTGAATTGTGATTTCTATCAAGGCCAATATGATGGTGAATATCATTCAGGTATTTTATCTAACTCATCAGCCGATCGCTTAGTTATGACAGGCTCTCTTGAGACAAATGATTTATCATATCAATATGCTCAAGTTGTTAATGGTATTGAAAAAATGATTCCATTAAAGGTTGAGTATGGTACTGTTCAAGGAAATCAGATTGTTTATTCTCCAGTTATTGCAAGATATAAGAATGTTACTGGTGCTCCTATTCCACTTTATATAAGAGTTTCTGGAGATAATTTTGAAGAGAAAATCTTTAGTGGAACAATTCTTATTGAAAAAGCTACAAATATTCAGCCTAATTATACGGATGAAATTGAAATTGAATATTTAGCTCGCCCTGTCACATATAATGATTTAGGTGTAACAACATTCCATGATGGTCAAAAGACAATTAAATATCGTGATGTTATAATTGCAGGTGATGGTACTAAATCACCAGGTAATTATAGGACAGCTCCTCAAGATTTAGGTTGGTACTATGTTGAAATCGACTATGCAGATACTTCAAATTGTGAAGGCACTTCAATTGAATTTTATTTTCATATTGTTCCTCGTGTTCTAACTGTAGAATATACAAAAGAATACGAATATACGAGCGAAACAATTGTACCTCAATATACTGTAACGACTGGAACAACTGATGTTGTTACATATAGTATTGCATCCTTTGATGGTGCTGGAAATGCTGATACATGGCATATAATTCCAGGTACATATTATTTCAAGCTTAATGATGATTATAATAACCCTAATTATGTTTTATCAGCATCAGATAGAGGTTTAATTGAATATCGTATTATTAATCGTAAGGTTTTAATTTCATTTGATGCAGAAAGAGATTATAAGGCTGATGTATTTGAACTTAATGTTGATTATACAAGCAGTAATGCTAATACTAATTCTGATTCAGGATTCAGTGTAACAGCTCTTTTATCAAACGACACCTTAAAAGCTAAAATAAAAACGCGTTATTCATCAGTAGGAACATATACTTACCGTATTACATACGTATATAATGCAGCAAGTGGTCAATGGGAATTACATCCAAGCTATACGCCAAAGCTAGAAGCTTTCACATTAGAAAATCTCGAATTATTTGATACAAATACAAATGCTCCAGAATTATATTATGATGTTGTATTTGATGTAAAGCTTGTAATAAGCTATCCAGAGCTTGATGTTGATGCTCCTGAAGAGCAAAAATTTGTTTTCGATGGATTTAATAAAAATGCTAAGGTTGCAATAACAAGTAGCTACCCAGGAATTATTACTTGGAAATTCTGGACAGGAGATGTTACTGAGGAAGAAGCAACAGATATTTCTTCAACAAACATTAACTTCCGTAATGTAGGAACATATACATTAAATTATGTTATTTCTGCAAGTAATTATAAAGAAAAACGTGGTAAAGTTAGAGTCATCATTGATCAAGCTAGTATTTCTACTGATATTGATTCTTTCAGTGGTATATATGATGCAGAAAAGCATAGAACAACATATACGATTCATACGTCACCACTTTATTTGACTGATAGTGAAAAGCCAAAGCTTTATTACTTTAAGAAATCTATATTAAATAATGTATTGGGCATGAGCTTAAATGATTTATACGATTTCTTTGATAGTGATACACCAGAAAATAATGCTTTGTTTGCATTATATGACTCAAAGAGAAAGAATCCAGATTCAAATGGAGACTATATGATTGATGCTGGCGATTACTATGCTGTATTGTATAATCCATCAAGAATTGATTCAAACATTGGTAAGGTGCTTCAAATCAAGGAAATAAGACTTGAACAAAGAACCTTATATTTCAAAACAACGCTTACAGATCCTTGGAAGAGATTTAAGATTTATGATGAAAGTAAATTTGAAATGCCAAATGGTGTTTGGTTTGTTAATAATGTATTTAGCTCAACATATGATGAAAGTGCTAATTCTAAGAATAATTTAGCTAATGCTGGATTAATTCCAGGGCATGTTATCAAGGATATTAGCTTGGCAAATTATACATTTACTACATCATCAGCTGATGCTAAGGGTGATTTTGATGGTGAAAATAATGGTGATCCATATGAGATGGAAGGAGACTTTGAGTTTGTATTCTTTGAAATAAATGCTAATAATAACTCAGTTGTTGAAAATTATCGTCCTGCATTTACAGAACTTGATGATGGAAGCTACCCTATACAAATTACAATTAAACGTGCGGAATTAAAGGATTTCTATGTTCAAGATAGTGAAGTTGAATATAATGGTCATAACATATTACCAAAATATACAACAAAATCTGATGGTCAGGTTGAGACCTTATATATTAAGACTGATTCTGATTATAATGAAATTGATGGTTCAATCCTAACTGATCAAACTGATGTTGGTTATTATCGTGTTTATATTCATATTGCACAAGGTAAAAATTATCGAGCATGGGCTGGAAGTGATCCTACAACTGATCGTGATATTTATATAAATGGCAAGTGGTATAAGATTGCAAAGGTTCATTGTATACCTAAGAATGTAAATGTTCAATGGGAAGAAACCTCAGTGGTTTATACTGGTAAGGATATTTATGCTAAACCATATATTACAGATGTGTTTGGTAATCGAATTGATTTCCAATATGAATTATTTGATTCAAAGCGTATTAGTGTTGGCTATAATATTCCAATGCTTAATGCTGGCAGATACTTTGTTAGTGCTTTACCAACAAGTACAGTAAATGCTAATAATTATATTCTTAATTATGATTCAATCCAATTTAACGTTACTAAGCGTATTATTAATATTAAATATATAACTAATGAAACTTGGTTAAAAACAAATTGGTCTAAAACATTTACAGAAAATGATACTGAAAATATTATTGGATTTAAGGATTCATTCCCTGGGTATAATTTGGAATTAACTTTAAAAACTAAAGCTGCAAAGGATGGAACCTATAGAGAAGCGACATCATTTGATATTAATGCTAAGGTTACAGATCCTTCAGGAAATTTCAAATATGATAGTGGAATAAATATATTTGATGGTCAAACATATTATGTAGCTGATAACTTTGAATTTACAATTGGTGATGGAGATGTTGAAGTTACATTAATTAGCAAGGATCTTAAGGTATCTGCTGCAGATGAGGATACAAAGTTTGATAATCAATATCATTCACCAAAGGTTGATGTTATAAGCCATGCATCTGGCTATGATATTCAATACAAGTGGGGATATTATGATGATGCAACCGATTCATTAGTTGACCCTGTTGGATATGAGAATACTGCTTGGTCAGCTATAAAGCCACAATTTATCGTTGTTGGTACATATTATGTTGGATATCAGGTTTCTATTGCTGGAGAAGATGGTAACGAAAGCTTAGAGGTCGGTCATGTAATAATTAGAATTAGACAAGCAAATGCATATTTGACAGTATCTAATTTAAATAGAACATATACAGGAACGACATTTGATACTTCCACGATTGGTATTAGTGGAGGCTTTAATGGTGATTTCAATTCAAGCGGAATTGAAACATCTGGTAATAGATATAAGCTATTAAGGTTTTACTTTAAGACTTCAGGTGCTCCGGATTCTGATTTTTCTGAAACATTACCAATCAATGCTGGTAGGTATGTTATAAAGATTACATCAGATTCAGATAATAATCCTAATTATTTACAAAACTATACAACATTAGATTCGATTCAAAATATGTTTGAATTTGAAATTACTCCAGCCGTTTTAAGACTTGATTATAATGTTGATTTAAAGGTAAAGGATGAAACAAATATTACATATGATAGTAATCCAGGTTCCTCTGATTTTAGAAGTATTGAAACAACTGCTCAGTTTAATCAAAATTTCTTCATCGGAAATAATACTGTAAATAATACAATTCAATTATCAGGCCTTTTAGGCGCTGATAGGTTCGAATATCATATTTATAGTACTTCAGGACAAAAATTATCACGTATGACTTATCTTTACTCAAATGCTGTAGCTACAGGTAATGGAGTGGATAATTCATGGCTATTCTATAATAATGATTTGTTTGGAATGGAATGGAAAACAACAAATGGAACAAGTGATAATTCATATAATTATCGTATTATTCTTCAATTTAAGCTTCATGCTCATTATCCTGAGATGACAGTAAGAGAGATTCCAGATGTTATGGTTGATTATACTGGTAGTCCAATTAGTTTTGCAACGTCATTCAATAAGCAATATAGTACGGACGTTATTAATTATGTAGATGATCCTTCCTCACAATATTGTGTAATTCACTATGGTAAGAAGAATTCAACTAGTAATTTAGATTATACTTTAGATGACTATGAGCAAACAGCTCCTGGTGTATATACGGTTTACTTTATGATTTATGCCGATAATGCTCAAGATTCTTCAGGTAATTTAGTTCATTTTGAAAATTATTATGGAAGTGCTAAATTTACAATTAATCCTAAATCTCGTGTTGATGATGGCTTAACTGTTTCTTCAAATCTTCTCAATAAGATATATGATGGAATAGCATATGATGAAAACACTTGGAATTCAATAAAGAATAATAATGGTGTTCAATTTGGAGAAACTCTTCCAAATCAATGGTCAATTTCTTATTTCGTTGCCCAAGAACAAATACAAGGAAGCGGAGATTGGAAGATTTCTGGTAAAGAGCTTTCTAGTGTGACAAATGCCGGTGATTATATCTATCGTTTAAAGATTCCTGCACAAGGAAATTATGCAGAAACGGTTATTGAAAACCACTTTAAGATTGATAGAAGAAAGTATCATATAAGCTCTAATAATGGCTCACCATATCAGGTTATGTATTCTGGTGTATACTGGAATTATGATCTTGTAAGTGCTTTAAATGATGGCTCATCTGATTTCTCAGTTCAAAGACAAACGGGAAATGGTGATGAAGGATTGCTTGATGGTATTTATAATCATAAGCTAATTACTGCATTACTGATAACTAATAATTCAATTGTTGGTATCTATACTCAAGCCGGAACTGATAAGGGTATTATTAATATTCGTCCAGAATTCCATGTGATACGTGATGCGAATAATGTTGATGTAACAAATAATTATGATTTCATTTTTGACTTCGAGCTTGAAATCACAAGAGGTACAATTACATTAGGAACAAATATTCCTAGTGATGGAATATTTAACTATGATGAAAATAGTGGCGTTAGATTTGAAGCCTGGATTGTAACACCTACTGGATATTCTAAGGGCTCTAATATTGAATATGCTGAATATGATTTTGCAACAGGAACATATGGTTCTTGGACAACATCAACTAATCTTAAGACTGAAGCAGGCACTTATCAGTATAAGGTAAGAGCGACTAAGGTAGCTAACTTTAATGATCTTCTTGATCAGGTATATACATTTGAAATTAAGAAGGTTAGAAATAGCTTAAGCATTGATTCGCTTGATAAGGAATATGATGGAAATCCTGTAAATCCAGTATTCCATACATATGATTTTAACGGTACTGTTTCAGCGGCTCTAAGTGCTGGAAAAGATGTTGAGGTTAAATATTACGAGAATAATAATGGTGTTAGAGGTGGAGAAATCTTAGGACCTACGCCTACAAATGCTGGTACATATTGGGTAACTATTAAATATGGTGATACAGCTAACTTTATGGGTATTCAAGAGGAAAAGCAATTTACAATTACACCTCGTGAACTTGTTGTTTCAGGATATGATACTGATTTGACTTATAATGCAGAAGAACAAGCTCCTAACTTTACAATTCTTACGAAGACTGGCAATAATAGTTTTAATTCTAATAATTATGAAATATTCTATTATAGCCAAAATGATTTGGTAAGTCCGCTATCATCTAAGACTAAAAATGTTGGCGATTACCGTTTAGTTATTAAACTAAAAGGAAGCGGAGCATCAAGTGCTGAAAATAATTATTCATTTGGTGAAGGAACTAAAGAATTCTACATTAACTATAGAATTAATAAATGTGTTGTTATATTCTCCGCTTCAATGAATTATAAATATGATGGAAATATTCCTGTAATTGGATTAAGCTATATTCAAACACTTGCATCTAACCCACTTCCAATAGGGGTTATCCTTAACTCGGCAATTAAGGCTAAGAGTCCCGATGCCAAGCTATATGCAATTAATTGTTCTTATACAGATGTTGCATTTACCAATAATTTTGAATGGAATAATACTCCATCTTCTGTACCATTATTAGTAAAGAATAGTATTGCAGAAAATCTTGATAATTATGATATTAGACTTGATCTTAATTTAAATGTTGCATATGATACTGTGCCATATGTTGTTTCTAAATATGAAGGAATTTATGATGGTGATTATCATACAATAACATTTACATTTAGTGGTGATGATAATGCTGAAATAAGATATTCAGCAAAAGCTACTAATGATATTTCAGAATATTCTACAACTATTCCTAAATTTAAGAATTACACTTCAAATCCTATTCATATTTATGTTGCAGTAAAATCCACAACATATACAAATGGTGAATGGAAGTTCTTAGGTCTTGATCAAGCAGCATCTGATTATGATGAATTTACGGTTAAGATTGATAAGGCAGATACTAGAATTACTCCTCCAAGTATTGATTTAAATAAGATTTACGATGGAAAAGTAACTCCTAATCCAACAAATATTGATTATTTATCATATGGTGGAGATAACCTAGATAGCAAGCTTACTTATACATATTACGTAAAGCAAGGTAATCAATATGCAGAATGTAATAGTGTTCTTCAAAATAGAACAAATGTTGGTGAGTACTATTTGATTATTTCTCTAGAATTTGATTCAGGAGATAATTACAATAATACGGCGACAGATCCAATTTATTTTGCAATTAAGCCTCGTGATTTAGTAATTAAGATTCCAAATAAGGTTAAAACTTATGATGGAAATGCTTGGAGTGCATTGCTTGCATCATCTGCTTCAGAACAAGGAAGACTTCTAGATGCAACATTTGAAAAGGTTCCTGGAATTGAGGAATCTGGTCTTGTAAATGGACAAGCTTTTAGAGGTACTATTTTAACAAAATCTGTAAATAGTGGTCATTATTATGGTGGTATTGTTGGTTCAACCTTAACTGATCTTGTTTGGAAGAGTGGATATGGTTTCTATGTAGAAGGAGATACTAATTCAATTATTCTTTCAAATAACTATAATATAAGTATTGAAACAACAATTACTATTGATAAGGCTGATTTAGATATTGAATTCTTTGATGTAACTCATATCTATACTGGCCAAGAATATTTCATAACTCATACTTGGTATAATTATCCTATTGTATCTGGAATTACACAAAGCGCTGATTATGATAATTATATTCAATATTCAAAGGATCCTCTAGGACATGGTGCTCCACCATCATCTTGGAGTAATGTTCCAATTGGATGTAGTTTTGGTAGTTTAACTATCTATATTAAGATTGAATTACCTAACTATAATATATTCCAGGATACTAGAACAATAACAATAACTTCTATTCCATCAAAGATTATTGTTACTGACTGGGGTTCATTTAAGGCAAATCCTGAGGATATGATATATAATGGTTCACAATATACATTTAATGATATTCAAATGACATCTAGTATTGTGGGAGATACTAGAGTGCCATACATAAGATATTATGAGCTATTAGATGATGGAGCAACTTACCAAGAATTATTAGATTCTAATGGTAAACCATATGCACCAGTTAATGCTGGTAAATATGCAATAACATTATGCTTAGATGCTGATACAAATAATGGCTATGATAAGTATGAATCATTGAAGCAGCCTTTTGAAATTAGAAAGAGATCAGCAAAGGTTTATTGGGCTTCAGAAAAGTGGATAAAGGATAGTGTAACAGGAATTGTAACTCATAGAAACAATTATACTGGTAGCGTAAATCTTCCACTTGGACGAGTATATGGAATTCTAAATGATGCACAAGGACATCTTGAAATAATTCCACTGGTTGTAACACCAGCACAAGGCTATAATTGTATTAATGTTGGTGTTCAAAAGGCAATTGCTCAAATTCAAGCAGGTATAGGCCCTGGAATTGTAAATGGATTATCGCAAGCTAATTATGATCAAAATTATGTTTTAATCAATAATGAATGCGATTTCGAGATTATTAAATCTACGGATATCGGTGGAGGATCAAATTCTAATCCAACCTTCCCAGATGGTGGAGATCATCCAAATAGTGGCGATGGTAATGATGATAATAATCCAACAAAGCCAGATAACAAAAATAATCCTGATAATCCAGATAACAATTCTAAATTTGAAGGAATTAGATTTGAGCTTAAGCAATATGATCCAACTGCTCAAACAGCTAATACACCATTTAAGTATAGTGTAAATTTAAAATTATACTTTACAGTAACTTACTTATATAGTGATTCTACAACTAAAGTATATTACTATGAGGTTGAACCAATTTCATTATCAACTGCGGCAAATACTAAGTTCGTGATTAAGACAATCTACGATAGTACTTGGCAGACATTTGATACTAATCCATCTTGTCAATTTGACTTTATTCTTAAAGAAATTGTAAAGACACCAGAATTTGAGGTCGATGCAGTATTAAAGGATAATCAAAATTATGCATGGAATACAAATGGCGATACAGCTGATTGCAAAATTATGGTTCAGTTAGATCCTCTTGAAATAACAGATTATGTTAACGACATTAAGCTTACTAATCCGACATCTAGTAGCTTGTTGTTAGCTAAAAATGCTGACGGTTCTGCAGCAAAAACTGAATATGACCAGACAAGTGCTGATCAAAAAACAATTGTAACAATTAGGGGAGGATTAGTTGGCTCTCAAACTGATATAGTTCTTGACTATTCTTCTGGAGCATTTGATATATTCTATGGTAACAATATGAGACCTACAACATCAAATCCTACCGAGAATGCTTACTATGTTGTTAAGAGTAAGGCTTCATATCCTATTAGTTTTGAATTTGGTGATTACTCAACTTATAAATCTGTAATGGAATCAAATGCAAGTAATCCTGATTATATGAATCAAAATAAAATGCCTACTACAACACCTGCTTTCAACCCTGCATTCACATTTGAAATTAAAACCCCAGAACCTACATATTTACAGTTAACTAATTCATCTACAGTTAAGTTTGTAAGCTATGAACAAGACTTTGAAAATGATAAGTTAATATATACATATGATATTTCAAATGATGATAGATATACAGCCTTAGCTTCTAAGACTGTAGCAGAAAGAAAGAATTCAATTTATAAATTAAGCAATTTGCCCGAGAGAATGACAGTTTCAGATTTATTAACAAATAACTTTGTAAATAATTTAAAATATATTGTTGTTTGTGATTCTAATGGAAATGTAATATTTGATGGAGCAAATGGTACTGATTTATCAACCGCATCAACGGATTATATTGGAACTGGATCATATATTTCCTTATATGACAGTGATGATAGCGTATCAAGACTTTTAATTGATTGTGTAGAAATTGTTGTAGTTGGTGATTTGGATGGAAATGGAATTATAACATCGTATGATGTTACAAAAATTAATGAATTTAATAGAGATAAAAATACTTTATTAAATTCACAACTTACCTCAGCATCTTATCTTGCTGGATTAACAGGAAATTTGGCATATTTAAAATCAGGTAATGCAACAACTTTAAATGTCTATTTGAGAAAGAATAATTCAGACACTGATAAGAAGTTCTACTTATATGATTATTTAAAATCTATTTCCTAAAGATTAACTAGTACTTATATTGTATGTTTAAGTACTAGTTAATTAATAAATTTATTTTATTCATATTAAGAAAGGAGAAAACATAATATGATAAAGAATATAAAGAAAAAATTTATTTTATTCTTTTTGATAGTATTATCTATTGTTGGTTTAAATGCTTTTAAAATCGAAAAAACAAGTAATGCTGCTAGTTCTAATCTAAATCAATGGATTAATATTGGAAATACTAATACTCAAATTAGGATATGCTATACAGAAGATGTGTTTGTTAATGAGTCATATTCGAACTGTTTAACAAAGGTACCAACATCTGGAACTTTTTACATTACATATTTTTTAAAAAATACAAGTAATAATTTATCTGGATTAGATATAAGATTATTGGTAGATTCTAATAAAGTAAAAAAATTGACATTTGTTATGGGTGATACTTTGATGTCCGAAATGTCAAATATAGCTTCAGTAACAGATCAAAGTTTTTCACAATCTTTTGGAATGGCTGCTATGTTTGGACAATCATATCCAGTTGGTTATGGACGTACAGCAAGTAGTTATATAGAAGGTACTGCAAAAAACTATTTAAAGTATAGTTATAGTAGTGATTATCTATTAAATCCTTCTGAAAACTTTGAAACAAATGCTTCTGATTCTGGTCAAAAAGATATATTTGTGGGAGTACCTCAACAGGGTACATCTAATTTTGCTGATTCAAATGTATATGCATTAGCAAAATATAAGATTCAATTACATGATAATGTAAAAAGTCTTGATTTGACTGGACAAGATTTATCTTGTACTGAGGGAAATTTAACCGTTATTGGTGATAAAACAAAACTTAACGCATCATTAGGTGGTGCAGCTTTAAGTGATAATGTAGATACAACTGTTACAGCTACAAATGATTCTACAACTAAGAATGCAAGCTTAACAGAATCAAATACAACTGCAAACTTTAATTTTGATGCTACCGCAAGTACATCTACAACCTTTAAAGTTAAGGTAGATAATGGAAAAGGAAGTATTGATACAAGTACTATAAGTAGTAGTAGTGGTATTACTCTCGACAGTCCTACCCCAACATCTGATGGATATTCATTCACATGTAGTAATACGCAAAGAGGTATTTTTTCAACTGTATCGTTTAAGGTTATTTCCGAATCGAAAAATAATTCAAAAATTTATACAATAAATGTACAAAGAATGCCTATTATTACAGGAATGACATTTACAAGTAATGGTGGTTTTGCAAATCCTATTATTACTACAAGCTCATCAAGTTCAACATCTGGAGTTATAAGTTCATTTAATGAATTACCTAAGGGCACATATTATGTTTGGGGGTCAGCTTCTTTACAATCATTTAACGTAAACTATACATGTGATGCAAAAAGCTCATCTTATAATATTAATAATGGTGGTAATCAAACTGGAAATACTTTCACAGTTAATGCTAAAAGCTTTACAATTAGCTTAGGCTATGACGGTTCAAATAATGCTACTGAAGACTATGTATTTAACTATATGACGATTGCTGATAATGTTGGACTACAAAATGTTACAGGTACTGTAGCAGGAAGTTCTACAACAGCAACAGTCACATCGACATCAGCTACAGAATATAAAGCTACATTCCCTTATAAAGATGCAAATGGACATGTAATTACTTCAGCAAACATTAATGCTACGCTTACTACACCTTCTTTAAGCTCAGTTGAATATAGTTTTAATCAATCAAACTGGACTTCTGGTAGTGTAGCACCAGTTAGCTTTGCTAGTGGAAATACAACAACTGTATATTTTAAAGTAAAAGATAATTCGACTAGTGCAACTAAGATTTACACGGTTAATGTAGAAAGAACTGTAAGAGATAATACAGATGCTTCTGTAACTGTTACAAATGGTACTTCACAAACTGGCACCTTAAATAGTTCCACATTATCTTTAAACTTTACTTTCCCTGCAACAGCTGCGTCTCAAACAACAATTAAAATTAAAGTTGATGCTGGCAATGGTGAAATTACAAATTTATCATCAAATGTAACTAATAATGGTGTAAATAATGGAGAATATACATTAGTTTTAAATTCTTCGGTAAGAGGTAAATATGATGTAGTAACCTTTGATGCAGTTGCTCAAAATGGAACAACAACAAAATCATATACTATTAATATTCAAAGATTACCTATTATTACAAACATTCAATTTACTAAGGTTGGTTCAACTGGAGTAAATCCAATTTTGACATCTGGCTCATCAAGTCAAACTGATTCTATTGTAACCATCCCAAGTACAGGACTTCCTAAAGGAAATTATTATGTATGGATTCCAACTGGCGTAACAAAGTTTAATGTAAGCTTTACTGCAGATGCATTAAGTGCATTATTTAATGGAAGTACTTACAATGACCCTGTTTCTGTAGCATCTACAACAATAAATGCTAATACATTTACTATCAACTTAAATTCAAGTGATGCAAATAAAACAGAGGTATATACATTTACTGTAAAGACAATGGTTGATCACACTAGTTTAAAAACAGTATCTGGTCGTGTTACACATGGTTCAAATATGGGGCAACTATCAGGAAATGCAAGTACTGGATTTAAGCTTACATTCCCATATAGTGATTCAAATGGTAATGCTATTACAAGTGTTGACGTTACACCAACTGCTACAGACCCAACCTTAAGTACTGTTTATTATAGTACAGATGGTGGTGCAAACTGGACACAAGTGCCAACAGTTGGATATTTCCCTGTTTCAATTAATACTTCAACTAATAATGCTAGTGTTAAGATTAAAGTAGAAGATAATTCTTCTCATAATTCAAAGGAATATGATGTAACAATTGAAAGAACTGTTAGTCATGAGGTAGGCACTGTTGTTGCAATTAGCGGGGCAACTCCTTCAACTGCAACACTTTCTGCTACAACAACATCTACTAACTTCACTCTTCCTGCAACTGCTTCTTCAAGTACAACAATTAATGTTACTGTTGATAGTGGAAAAGGAAAGATTGATTTATCAACGTTAAGTGGTGCAACTTATAGTTCATTTTCAAATGGAACTTACTCTTTAATTCTTGATCCGACAAATCGAGGCTCATTCTCAACAGTTACATTTACTGTAATTGCACAGGATGGTTCTACAAGCCAAGCATATACTGTAAATGTTCAAAGAAAGCCTATTATTACCAATATAACATTTACCAAAGATGATGGTCTAGTTGACCCAATTATCACTAAGGGTAGTGCAAATTCAAGTTCAAACCCTGTTACTAATTTTGTTGATTTAGCAGAAGGAACTTATTATTTATGGGTATCACCAAATGTAGCTCATTATTTAGTTAATTATACAGCTGATTGCGTATCTTCAACATATAATGGTACAGCTTATGCTAATACAACCGTACAAATTGGTACAACTGATTTAATAATTGTATTACTTTCAAGTGATTCTAATGTAAAAGCTACTTACAAATTTGTGTATAAGACGATAACTGCTAATACGGGATTAAATGATCCTACAACATCTGTTACAGGTACATCAACAACAGGTACGTTAGATTCATCTACCTTAAACTCAGACAATGGTAAAGATTATGTGGTTAAAGTTCCGTATCTTGATAGCCGTGGAAATACTATTACATCTGTTTCAGTTAAAGCACCACTGACTACACCTAATAGCTCAACCCTTGAATATTATGATGCTTCAACTGGTACATGGAATACAATTACAAGTTCAACAGGAACACCTGTTGCAATCGATGGTACAACAAATCAAGGAAGTATTAAGTATAGAGTTACTGATAAGGTAACACATGATTTTGCTATTTATAATGTTACTGTTGAAAGAGAGGCTGCAGATACTGATAATTCAATCGCAAGTGTAACTGTTTATGATGTTACAAATAATAATGTAGTAAGAGCAGGTACTTGGACCGGTGATACATATACAATAAATAGTAACTTACCATATAATTCAGCTATATTACGTTTTGCAGTTACAGCTACAAGCCAACATGCTAAGCTAACAATTGAAACTCAAACATATGGTAATACAGCTTCTCATACTCATAATATTACTACAAAGAATCAAGCTGTTAAGGTTAAGATAACTGTAACTCCTCAATCTGGTCAAACTGCAGAATACTACATTGAATATTATGTTGCAGATACAAGAAGTACTGATAGAACTTTAAATCAATTTGAAGTAAGTGATGGCTCAAATATACTTACACCTACATCTGGAATATTTACTCCAGGAACTGCGGCTCCATTAACACTTACTTATGATATTCCTTATAGTGTTAATTCACTAACTGTTACCGCAAATGCAACTGCACTTGGTGCAAAGGTATATGGTGCTAAATCAACAACCACATCAAAAATAGTTAATATTACGATGAGTACATTTACTACAAGTAGTCCATCAAAAACTTATAATTATTATGTTTACTCTGAGGATGAAAAGTGGTCTGATGCTTATACAATTGTAATTAACCGTTTACCTGCTAATGGTTCAGTTGGTCTTCAAAATTTAAAGGTTAATGGACAAGATGTATATGATACAAATGGTAATGCCTTTGCAAGTCAATTGTATACATCATCTCAAAATTTAGAGTATACATTAAATCTTGGTGCCGGAAGTAATTATGGTTCAACTGCTACCGTAACTGCAAATTTAATTTCAGGTATTGGTAATGCAAAATTAAATATTTCTCAAGATAATAAGCTATCATCTCAAAAGAAGGAAACAATCGTAGTAACTGCTACATCTGAAGATGGACTTGTTGTTGTAAAATATACAATTACTGTTTATACTGCAGATGAAGATAAGACAATTAGAGATTTCAGCTTACTTGATGCTGTTGCTTCAAATATTATAAATAATGTTGTTGGGTCTAATCCACAAGATTTAAAGGATGAAAATGGTAGTCAAGTATTTAACTTTGCTAATGGTGATACAAATGTAGTTGCGACAATTAATTATGCAAATAGAGAAATTTTCTTCCAACTATTATTACAGTCATCAGCTGCTAGAATATATTATAAGTCTGGAAATATTTGGAGACCAGTTACTACACAGGTTAATAATCAGCTTACATTAATTGAGGGCTCAAATAAGTATTCATTTGGTGTTATAAGTGAGCTTGAGTATTTAAAGACTGGTGGACAAAATATTGTTCCAACTGATGTTTACACATTTGATTTAACACTTAATACTGGAGATACTGAAAATCGTTTAGCAACATTTGCAGCTACTATTGGTGGAGTTCCAATTGCAACTAATGATATAATATTTAGTCCTTATAGTGATAATATAATAATTCAAAATATTAGTAATTATACTCAAACTTCCATGATAATAACTGTTAATGTTACAAAAATGTCTGCTAAATCTAGTGTTTATTTTCCTGATGATTTATCAAAAGATAAACTAACATATACTCGCTCTCTTACATTAGCTAGTCAAAATACTGAAACATTTAGTATTATGTGTGCACCGGAGAAGGGAAGTAATAAGACTTATACTGTCAATGTGATAAAAGGAAGCGCGACATTAGATGCTAATAATGATATAGGAAATGTTAGTATTAGCGGTTCAAAGCATGGTCAATATTATAATCAAGTTCCAACTGCTACAAATCAAACCAATCCAGAAATTATTACATTAGATGTTGGCGATACAAAAACAACTATTAATGTTGCTTTACCAGCAGGTTCTAAAGCTAGTCCAAAATTAAATGTTAAATCACCTACTGATTCATCATTCCAATCTGTATCTTTGACTAATGGAAGCTATAATCTTGATGTTTCAACAAGTACAACTCAAGCATTAGAATATTTACTTGAGGTTTATGCAACAGCTGAAAATCAAACTGATGGAACAAAGTATTATATTAAGGTCATTGTTCCAATAACCTCTGATAATTCTGGTCTTGATAATATTACTTCAACGGACCCAGATGTTGTAATTAGTGATATTCCGGGAACTGATAATAAGTTAATAGAAGCTAAACCTGGTACAACTGATGTTCCAATTAATGTAACACCAGCTGATTCAAATGCTACAGTAACTATTACAACTCCAAATGGTTCAAATTTAACGTTTACACCTAACGGAACTGATTCATCACAAGGAATTGTTTCTGGTTTGAAGCCTGGAAATAATGAAGTTACAATTACAATTACAGCTCCAAATGGTGATAATTCAACTTATACAACAAATATTTGGGTTGATGAAAATCCTGATTTAGATAATATTGAAGTTTATGATGCTACTGATACTTCAAAATCATATGGATTAGATCCAATATATCAACAATCAACATTTAATTATGTTGTAAATGTTCCTTATTCAGTAAATTCTACAATTTTAAAGTATGCAATTTCTAATACAATTGATACTTCTAAGTTAAATATTAGATACTATCTTGGTTCATCATCTATTTCTAATACATTTAATTCTGCATTAGAAGCAGTTATTAACACAACAAATGACATAACTGTTAAATTGGTTGTTTCTCAAAATTATTCAAATGCAATACCTGCAAATCCTCTTGCAGCTGGTACAAGAACTTATACAATTGAGTTCAAAAAGGCTCTTCCTGGTACTGATCGTGATTTATTATCAATTAGTGCTAATGGAGATCCAGTTCCGGATAATGGTAATACACCATATGCTCCTGGTGAGTATGTGCTAGAATATGGTAGAAATCAGTCTTATGTTGATTTAACTAATATAACTTATAATGGTAAGTCAATTACTGTTACAAGTACTGATACAACATTAACTGCACTTACAAATGATAATAGTTCATATCGTGTAATGCTAAGTGCTGGTAAGGCTGTTACTGTAACCGTTATGGTAAATGCTGAAGATGCAACAGTAGCTCCAAATATTTACAAGTTTGTTTTAGTTGCTGCTAATAAGGATAAGGATGTTGCAAATCTAGAATTATTTGAAAATAATCAAACATATGTTGATATTAATAATAATTCATTAGTATTTAATGCAAATACTCATCAATATCCATTCACAGCTAAAAATTCAACAAATGTATTAACATTAAGAATTACTAAGCCTCAATATTCAACTGTTGAAATTGGAGGCGTTGCTAAGAATGATTCTTATGGACAAACTACATATGATTATACAATTGACCTTTCTAACACTGTATCTCCTAATAAGTATACTGTTGATGTTAGATTGCTAAGTGAATATTATGTTGCTTATGGTCAAAATCAAGCAGATGCAAGTGATGCTTATAAGATTGAAATTGAGCGTCAAGCGCTAGATAATGATGCTACACTTTCAAGCCTTGTTGTAACTATTGATGGTCAAGATCAAACAATTTTTGCAACAAAGACTGCTACTGGTACATTTAATATTCCAAATGTAGGTAATATTACATCAATTGGTATTAAAGCTATTCCTACAAAGAATACAACAAAGATTGATGGCTCATTAAGTAATCCATATACTACAACTTTTATTTTAAGTGGAAGCTTAACTAATGATTATATGTATCAATTTGTAATTTCTACAGTTGCAGAAGGTGGAGCAACAGAAAAGTATACATTAAATGTATCAAGAGGACCTATTGATGCTAATGATGATAAGAGTATTGTTTTAATTGAAGCATATGATTCAAATAATACATACTATATTGCTCAAAATGGTAATACAGCTGCAGGAATTCAACAATTCGACCCAGCTACTAAACCATATACAATTACAATGCCATATGGTGCTACATCATACACAATTACAGGTTCTACTATTTTAGGCTCTTATGCTAAAATCTATATTACAGATGCGGATGGAAATGCTCAACAAACAAATGTTCGTCAATTCCAAATTACAAATGCAATGTATGGTCAAACAATTACTCACAAGGTATATGCTCAAAGTGGTAATGGTGCTAAGGGTGATGAATATACAATTACTATTAAATTTGAAGAACCAAATGTTGATAATTCTTTAAAGAGTTTAACAGTTGATGGCGATGAGCAAATTACACCTACTACACCAAACAATCCGACATTTACGATTAACAGACCTAATAGTGTTACAACTGTTGATATTGCTGCAATTGTAAGTGACCCAACTGCAACAATTGCATCTAATAGTCATTTAGGTCGTGTATCATTAGCAGAAGGTCAAAATGTATTTAATGTAACTGTAATTGCACAAAATGGCGATCAACAAACATATACTATTATTGTAAATCGTGACTATGCAAATCCAACATTAATGGATTTAGGTGTAACTGGTGAGACATTATTAGATTATGATACAAAGAAAGTAACTACATTTGAACCAAATACAACAAAGTATTTTGTAAGAGTTCCATATACAAAAGAGACTGCTGATATATATGCATATTCGTCAAGTGTTAGCGATGTAATTTTAGGAACAGGAACAAAGAATCTTCTTATTGGAGATAATAAGTTTACAGTTAAGATTACAAGTGTGCATGGTACTACAACCGAATATGAACTTCATATTTATCGTCTTCCAGAAGAAACTATGAATGCTTCTCTTGATTGGCTAAAAGTATTCCAAGTAGGTGCTGATAAGAGCAATCTTATGGATGGTTCTGAACGACTTGAATTAAAGGATGAAAATGCTAAAAAGATTTCTGAAGTATTTAATTCTGATAAGATTTACTATGGAGTTTATAATGTAAATGGTAAAGTTGGTTTATTAGATGTTAAGTATGACACTGTAGTTCATGGTAATGAATTTTACGATTCACCTACTATTCAGATTCTTGGAGCAGATAATCTTCATATCGGTAAGAATCAAGTAGTTATTCTTGTTACTGCACCAGATGGAATTCATCAAAAGGCATATGTTATTGAAGTAGAACGTGATGACATTGCTTATAATGTTTTAGAAAATCAAATTGAATCTGATGGATATACTCTTGAAAAAGTAGTAGACAAGCTTGAATATAATATTAATATTGGTAAGAAGAAGACATCTGAGGTTGATTTCTTATCATATATTGAAGCTTTAAATGCTACAGGGGATAATGCGGAACAAGAACTAGTAATTACTTATAAGACAAATATTGAAAATAATCCTGATGATGTAATTATTGAAATTGCAACTAAAGATGGAATTACAAAACAAGTTATTTTCCATGTTGAATCTACAAGTAATCATAATAATGCAGACTTCTGGACATTCTTCCCACTTATTATCTTATTAATTATTGTCTTAATTATTTTAATTATGATTTTAATTTCTGTTAATAAGGATAAGTATGGAAAGATTACTAGAAAGGCTGACAAGAAGTCAGATAAGAAAGAAAAAGCAGCGAATAAATAAGTTAAAGGAGGATTACTATAATGTTAGATAAAGTGTTGTTTCAGATAGGAAGCTTCGAAGTAACAGTTTTAGTGGTCGTCCTTGTAGCCTTATTAATAGTCTTACTTGTTGCTGCAATGGCTTTTAGACAAAACTATATCATACAAGTAAGATTATCAAGGCTAATGGATGCTGAAAGTGCTAAGCATAACCACGAAGGTTTTGTTACATTATTGCGTAAACGCAAGAAAAAAATACTAAAAAACTCTCGTCAAGTTTCCCCAGCTATTGTTATCTTTTCGCTAGATAACCTTGGTGGGGTCTACGTGGGCTATAAAAATCAAAGACTTTTAATGCGTACAATTTCTGATGTATTTACAGAAGGTCTTAATAAACAAGAATTTGTAACTCGTATTGACTTTTCTAAATTTGGTTTGATTGTAACTGATAGAAATCGAGAAGAGGTAAAGGAATTCATTTTAAAATGTATTGAACGTTTAAATGAAATAGAATTTCCTAATTATGGCTATTATACCTTTGATGTAACATGTGCTGTATATGAGGCGGTCCCTCTTGAAAATCCTAAGGATGAGGTTGCTCTTGCAATTCAAACGCTTAAATATGCAGTTGTAAAGGATGGTAATATTTACTACTATTCGCAAGACGTTCTTGATAAGGTGAATAAGTTAGAAGAAATCAATGCTTCTAAAGAAAGTGCGATGGAAGAAGGATTTATTATTCCTTATGTTCAACCTAAGGTTGATTTTAAAACTGGTAAAGTTGTTGGTGGAGAAGTATTAGTTCGTTGGATTAATGATGATGGTTCAATCAAATATTTCCCAGATGAATTTGTTCCTTTGTTTGAATCAAACGGATATATTCGCCAAATTGATTTAAAAATGTTTGAAGCAACATGTATAATTCTTCAAAATGCTAGAAATACAGGCCATGACATTGTTGTATCAACTAATTTTTCAAAGCTTACTTTAAATAGCTTAAGAAAAATAGATCAACTTCTTGAAATCACCACAAAGTATGGTGTTAATCCTTCAAGTATTGAAATTGAAATTACGGAAAGTGAATTTGTATCAACAAATCAAGCATTTACTGCTTCAATTTTAAGATTACGTCAAGCGGGCTTTAGAATTGCTATGGATGATTTTGGAAAAGATTATTCTTCATTATCATTACTTACTGAAAACCGTTTTGATACTATTAAGGTTGATAAATTCTTCTTTGAAAATAGCTTAGCTACAGATAAAGAAAAAAATGTTGCTAAGAATATTATTAATCTATTGTCATCAGTTGGTTGTAAGATTTGTCTTGAAGGAATAGAAACCTTAACATGTCTTGACTATCTTGCAACTGTTAATCGTCAGGTTTTATTACAAGGCTATTATTTCTCTAAGCCTATTCCTGAAGTTAAGTTCGAACAATTCCTTGATACTATTTTCCCATTCAATTATCCAGTTGATAGTGATAAAATAAAGCCACAGGTTATTGTGCAAACGGTTGAAGTAGAAAAGAAGGGCGTAGATGCTGATAGTTCAGATACTAATAATCATACAACAATCAATGTCACTACAAATTCTCAAAATGAAGCTCTAGATTCATTGAAAGCTCAAATGTCTGAAATGCAAAGGAAGTTTGAACAACAACTACAAGAACAGCGTGAGTTGACTCATAAACGAGATATAGAGCTTATGCAACAGCAGCTTGAATTTATTAAAAAGACCCAAGAAATGCAAGCTAAGAATAAGCCTGTCGAGCTTGAAACTCAATTGATTGATAATCGTGAGGATGATAGAGTTAAACGACTTAAGGAACAACTTGATGAACTTGAGCGCGAACGTGAACGAGATCGTCGCGAAAGAGAACGTGAAAGAGATAGAGAGCGTGATTCTTATCGCGATAGAAGAGATTATGATGATTTACAACAACAAATACGAGATTTAAAAAATCAACAAAATAATAATGGTCCTATGGGATATCCATACCCATATCCTCCATATGCACCATATCCTTATCCATACCCATATCCTCAACAGCAACAACCTCAACAAAATATTGATGTTGATGCATTAATTGATAAGCTTTCTAAGAAACAAAAAGAACAGGTTGATAGTGCCATGGATGAAATGAAAGCTCAAAATCAATCTCTTCAGGATCGTCTAGATGCTGAACGAAAAGAACGTGAAGAACTAGAAGCTATGCTTAAGGATATTCAAACTAAGGCTGAGGAAGACGAAGTTCCTGAAGAAGAACAAGAACGTGAACAAGAAGAGGCTGATAAGGCTCTTACTCTTGATGTTGATGCTCTTCCAGTTGATGATGGTCAAGAAGACTCTGAAGATAATGATACTGATGATGCAGATTCAGATGATGAAAATGAGGCAGAAGAACCAGTTGAAAAGTCGGAATTAACTCTTGAACAAATTGAGGCTTTAGTAAAGAATTATCAAGATAGATTCCAAGAGGATTGGATGAGCCATGCTAAGGAAGAACTTCAAGGTGGATTTGATGAATTAGTCAAGGGATTAAAATTCTATAAGCTTCAAAATGCTGAAAGAAAAACCTTTGTTGATAAGGTTAAAAAGCTTTCTCCTGAGGTTAAGCAAATATATAACATCGTAAAGAATGAATTTATGAAATATAATGGTGTAACTAATAAGCTTACAAATTCTTGTGATGTTTTATATAAGGGTCGAAATCAAATTGCAAAGATTAATTTTACTAAATCAAGGGTAAGATTATATCTTGGACTTGATCCTAATAATGCGGAATATGCCAAAATTCCACATAAGGATTTATCAAACAAGCGTGCTCATGCTAGAACGCCATTCTATATGCTACTTAAATCACCACTTTCAGTTAAACGAGCTAAAAAGCTTATTGCTGATTTAATGGTAATGCATAACTGTGAGGAAAATTTAAATTATAAACCTATAGATTATGCGACTAAGTATAAATTCTTTAAGAAGGATCAAAAAAAGTAATTTAAAATATGGTTGTGAAAACTGCTTTTAAAGTAGAATTTCACAACCTTTTTCATTTACAAAAATGCTTCAGAGAAGAAAATGAAAAAAGTTATAATATACAAATTTTATTGAATTTTATCAAAAATTTAAAAATCAAGAGTTGGTGTTGATAAATGCCACTGCTTGAAATTCGTAATGAAGGATAAGGAAATAGCTGATGTACTGGCTTACTAGTTGAAGAAGTAAATAATATGTAATAAAGAATATAGAGGTATTTAATAATACTGTTTTAATTAAAGGATACCTCTTTTTTTGCTCATAAGCATTAAAATGCCGAAATTTGCTAATATTTTTATTTAGTGTTATAATGTGTAATAGGATATTGATAATTTTAGCAAAAAAGAGGCGATGTTACGTGAATAAGAAATTTATATATATATCAGCTAGTGTTTTAGTAGCTACTGCTGCTTTCCTTGCTGTTTTTTTACCAATAAAATTCAATAAAGCAAAAGATAATAATAAAATTACATCAGGAAGTTTGGTTAATGCAAATGGTGCTAAATTGAGCTGGGATGAACTTTTAAATGAAAAGTCTGATACTGATAGTGATAAAAATAAAATTGTTGTTGAAGAGAATGTTATTACTTATGTTGATTCAGCCTTAGATGGTGAATTGACTCTTCCTACCTCCATTGTAGGAATCGGCGCAAACGCCTTTAAATATTCTAAACTTCAAGCAGTTAATTTTAATGAGGGCTTGGTAACAATTGGTGTTGATGCTTTTTTAGAATCATCTTTAATAAAGCTTTCTTTACCAAGCACGGTAACAACCATTGAAAAGGATGCTTTTTGGAATTGTACAAGCTTAACTAATATTACATTAAATGATGGTCTTCAGGTTATAGGATATAACGCTTTTTATAATTGTCAATTTACCTCTTTAATAATTCCATCATCTGTAACGACTATCGAAGAAGGCGCATTTATTAATTGTAATAAAATCATAGGAACGGTTACGCTTCCTCAAAATATTACTGTAATAAAAAATAGTACATTTAAAGGCTGTAGCAGTGTAAAAGAGTTTGTATTAGGAAATGTTGAAAATATTGAATTTCAAGCATTTTTAGAATGTACATCATTAGAAAAAATTAATTTGCCTAGCACATTAACAAGTATTCAAGATGATGCATTTAGAGATTGTACTAAGCTTAGTACGCTTGCATTTCCAATTGCACTTCAAAGTATTGGCTCACACACCTTTGATGGTTGTAGATCATTAGAAACGGTAACCTTAAATCAAAATATTGCAAAACTAGGAGTTGCCACATTTAGTAATTGCATTAGCTTAAATTCAATTAATATACCACAATCAATCAATTCAATCCCTGATTCATGCTTTTATGGATGCAGTTCATTAACAAGTATTGATTTAAGTAGTGTAGAAATAATTGGTTATAACGCATTTTTTGGCTGTAAGAACGTAACATTTGTATTAGATGATAATGAGAATGTTCATTATGTTGCATCAAAGGATAAGGATTTTTCTTCGTTAGAACAAATATCAAACGATAAATTTAAAGAATATGCTTTAAAAAATTATTATATAAAAAAAGTAGAGGGTAAAATCAATGAAAATAATTAAGAAACTTATTTCCTTTACAACAGTAATTTTTAGCTTATTTTTTATCATTAGTTGCTCTGAAACAGCTTCAACAACATCTAGCATCGAATTGTTAAATATCGAAGCTTCAGGCATTAATAATGAAACAGTTTATCAAGGCTTTAGCTATTCTAAGTCTTCATCTGTAATAATTACAGCCACTTTTAGCGATGGAACTGAAAAAAATGTAACAAATGATGCTAAATTTGGTAAAATTTCAACCTCAAAAGTAGGACCTGTTGAACAAAATGTAAACTATACATTTAATGGCAAAACAGTTTCTACAACATATGAGGTTTTAGTTTTAGATTACAGCTCACAACGAATTAATCTTGATACAGCTAATGTAAAAACAATTTATAATTTAAATGAAAAATTAACTCTTAATAATTTACGTGTTACAGCATTTTATCCTAATGGTGCTCAAATCAAAGTATCACAATATGATGTAGAATTAACGGATATTTATAATGTTAAATGCGATATTAATAAGACGTTTATTCATGATGGTGTTTATGATGTTAAAATTTCATATCAAAATTGTAATTCAAGTTTTTCGATTATGGTATATAATGATGAAATGACATCATTCCATTATAAGGTAAGTAATTCTCTTGATTATGAAAAAAATCAAAATGTTAATTTTTTAAATGGAAAAGATTTATTTAAGTCTTTATATGCTAATGTTTATATGAAGGGTGAGAATTGCACATATGACTATAATGCTTTGACATATAATGAAATGAATTATGAAGCATCTCTTAAAATTAAATCTTCTATCTCAAATGAAAAAACAGATGGATTAACTATTGCTGTTACAAGACCAGTTAAAGTTGTAATGCTTATAAGACTTGATGCAAATACATTATCTATTCGTGACAGTAGTGAAATGGTAATAAAAAGATATGGTATTACTTCAGGTGTTGGCTATGTAAGCTTTGAACTTGAAGCTGGTACTTATACTATTTCATCTGTTGATAGTTATGCCTATATTTATGATTTATACTTTGTGTATGATTCGGATTTAAATTTAAAAAAATATGATACGATTGAAATTGATAAATCATCTTTAAAGGATGAGTATCATTATAATGATTCATTTGATGTTAATAACTTTAAGGTTAATGGCATTATTGGATCTTCTAAGGAAGTTCTTGATGTAAATAATTATAGAATTCAATTATATTATAAAGGAAATAAAGTTTCAGACTTTAGTTTTGAGGGTGAATATCAAATAAAATTATCATATATAGGTAACGATTTATGCGATGAACCAGTTAAAAGATATTCTATTAATTTTAACTTTACAGATATGGATAAATTATATTTAAGCAAAATTGTTGTTAATGGGGTTTTAGTTGATATTTCTAAAAATCAATTTAGTTATTATATTATTGTTGATAAAGATATAACTGAAGTTTCATTGGAACTTGAAAGTGTTGGAGACGGTATTATTACGGTTAATGGAATTGAATATACGAAAGGTATGAAAGTCTCAATAGGTAAAGAAAGTATAAAAATTAACGTAACGGATGGCTCTCGAACAACCGGATATGAATTAATAATTAGGGAATGACTTGGAGATGTTTGAATGAAAAAAATTGTCAATTGGTTTTTGTTTGTTGTAATTTTAGTTTGCATGTTAGTTGCATTTGGATTGATTATTTTCTACAATAATAAAAATTATAAAACAAAAATCACTGAGGTTTTAATGCATGATATTGTAATAGTTGATATTAATGCCATGTTGTAAGCCTAACTTTAAATAAGAATGAAGTATTGTTCTTTTGGAAAGATGAAATTATATGTATTTAGTAGAAATATCAACTATGTGCTTGCATTAAATGGATAATATAGCAAGTTAGCAATAACAATTTTTCAATATTTGAAAAAAATAAAATGAGAGGAGGATGTTGAGTTTTGTTATCTGCTCGACAAATTATATATGAGATATGGATTTTTTCCTAAAACGATTTGGAAGCTATTTAATGGAAGTTTTAAAAGACAGCTTAAGAAAGAATTACATGAACCTAAAGTAGGTACTGTAATGAAGAATGCCAAAAAACGCTATAAGGAAATTGTTGAATCAATTCAAGAGTTTGATAAAGGAGATAGATTCCTGTTTAATATTTTAAGCTGTGCTATGATTTCTTCAGTTTTATTATCAGTAACAAATCATTATACAGTATCAGAAATTACAAGTTATTATAGTAAAGCTATGAATACAAAGATGTTAAGGAAAACAGTAAAGAAGAGTACTGCCTATACAGCAAAAGGTAGGGAGATATTAAAAAATCAGGCTAAAAATAGTGAACTTCAGTCTAATCCTTATTCTTGGGTATTTGAAATTCAAGATGGTGAAAATCTAAATGAATATACAGCAACCTTTAAAACATGTGGCATTTGTCATTTGATGAAGGAACTTAATCTTGAAGAATATATTCCTGCAATGTGCGCTTTTGATTATGATATGGCTAAATTAAATAATACCGAATTTTCAAGACAATATACACTTGCATCGGGTGGTCCTTATTGTGATTGTCATTATAAGCATAATGGTAAAATAAAAAAATAACAAAAATAAAGGCCGAATGAAAAAAAGGAAATAACAAAATAAAAAAGGTAATGAATTTAATGAAATTATTAGTGATTTTACTTTAAGTTGATTGCTTTCTTTTTAATATTTAAAATATAATATACAATTTTTTTATTTCAAAAATTGACAATTTTACCAAGAAAAAGTATAATAATTTATGCAAAGCAGTAGCAATACTGTGACGCAAAGCTATAGGGTCTTTCTAAGATAGCCAGTTGCACAAGCAAGGCTATCTTTTTTCATTTATATATGCTAAAATTGTTGTGGAGGTTTTACTATGCGTGTAAGAGATACAAAAATATATATATTATTGACAGCATTAGTGTTCTTAATGGTAGTAACATTTAATATTTTTTACATTTCAAGTTTTACCACCCGAGCAAAAGAATTAACTTATAGTGATGCTATTAATGAAACTAAAAGTAACTTGATAAGTGTTTCTGAAAGAATAATTTATTATGAGCATGAATTTGAAACTAGTAATTATACTAATGTTGAATTAATCGAAAATCCTAAGGATAATTATATGGGATTATTTGATTATTCTAATTATGGTAATGTAGCTACAGCTTTGTTAAACTCGCAGGATATAGAGACAATTAATGCAGTTAATAAATACTATTTGTATATTGTTATAGATGACAGGCTAGGAAGATTAGATTTAGAACGTATTTTTGAGCCGGTTTCAAAACAAGGCTTTTATCTATTTAAAGGCTTAAACGGAGAGTATGTATATAGTGATTTAAGCTATGATCATTTTTTTACATATGTAGCTCCTGATGATTCAGACACCTTTACAAATATGAAAAGCAAAATAGAAAATAAAGAAAATTTTGCCAATTTTGTTCGAATTGATGATGAAACCAAAATTGCATCTGGTATTAGTTTTGGAAAGGATTTTTATTTTTGTCAGTTTTTTGATTTGAATGAATATAAAACAAAAACTAAAGGTGTTGTAGTAATGGGCTTTATTTTGTCAGGTGTTATGGCATTAGGAATGGCAAGTATTATTTTGGTGTCAATTTATGCATTGCACAAGCAAAACAAGCTTATATCAATTTCAAGACGTGCTGCAAGACGCAGTGATGCTATTATTATTCGTGCGACAAGAAGTGGTCGTATTTTTGAAATAAATCATAACATTCCAGATTTAAATGGTAAAACATATAAAAATATTTTTGATTTCAAAACTGAAAATGATGAAAAATTTAAAGAATTAATAAAAAAACAAGATAATATCATGACTTGTTTTGACGGAAAAGAAACTAAAAGATATATTGATTTTACAATATTTAAGTATAATTATACTTATTACCTTGTTGGTCGTGATATAACCGATGCGTATTTAAATAATGAAAGATTAAAGGAGTTAACAAGTAAAAATGCTATAACAGGTTTACCTAATTATTTCTCCCTTGTGGCAAATTATACTAAAATTAAACAGGAAAGTTTAAATAGAGTAATTACATTTTTATTAATTGATTTAGTTGAACATGAAGAAATAAGTAGTGTATTTGGAACCCCGACATATAATGCAATTCTTGATGAGGTAGCTAGTCGTATTCAAAAAACAATCGGCCAAAACAATCTATATCAAATTGAGAATAATTTGTTTCTTTGCACGCTTAATGCTAATATGAAGGAAGAAAATGGAAAGATGATTGAGGATTTAATTAATAATCTTCATCAAACAATTGAAATAAAAAATAATACATTGTATGTTAAATATAAATTTTCTTCTTATGATGTCATAAATGTATCTAAAACAAATATTTCTCTTGACGATATTATTGATTCATTAAAGGTAACTCTTGATGTAGCCTTAAAATCAATTAATCGTGATTATATTAAATATGATGCTACAATTCAAAATATGATTAATCATCGTAAGCAAATGCAAGAGGATTTAGTTAAGGCCTTAGAAAATAATGAATTTATGATGTATTTCCAGCCTCAATATGATGTTCTTGAAAATCGTATTGCTGGCTTTGAGTCATTGATACGTTGGAATAATCCTAAATATATTAATATCTCTCCTCAAGAGTATATTGAACTTGCTGAGAAGAATGGTTTAATTATTGAAATAGGTAACTTTATTGTAAAAGATGTATTTAAAAATGCTAAATTATTTGAACCATATGGAATTGCTATATCTATAAATGTTTCTCCAGCTCAGCTTTTCCAGGCCGGATTTGTTGGATTTTTATTAGAGGAATTTGAAAAGAATAAGCTAAAACCGGGCTCAATTGCTGTTGAAATTACAGAAACATTCTTAATGGAAAACTTTAGTGTTGTTATTGAAAAACTTAACATTTTACGAAATCACGGCTTTAGAATTCATCTTGATGACTTTGGTACGGGGTATTCATCCTTGCAGTATCTTAAGGAGCTTCCAATTGATACGATAAAAACAGATAAGGAATTTATTAAAAATCTTGAGAATGATAAGACTTCACAACTTATTATTAAAGGAATTATTGGAATGGCTAAGTCAATTAATTTATCCGTAATATCGGAAGGTGTTGAAACAAAGGGGCAAGCTGAAATTTTAAAGCGAGCAGGGACTAATTATTTCCAAGGATGGTTAATCTCTAAGGCTGTCCCACTTGATAAAGCTCTTGATATGGCTAAAAATGGTGTAGATATTAATATGAAAGGTAAGTGATATAATGCTTGCGACAAATGCATTTAATATTGTAATTACAATTACCGTAATTCTTATTATTGGTAGTTTGATTTATTTATTAATAAGATTAATGCTTCATAATGAGGCGAGATATCGAGAAGATAAAAATATTCTTACGGCTGATATGATTCCTAATTCCAAGATGAAAGGAATAGTTGATAATTATATTGCTCGTGTTGGTAAATTTGGTTCTTTTTATGTTATGCAAATTGATATTGATAACTTTAAAGGGTTAAATGAATTATATGGTCCTTCAAGATGTGACCAGGTTTTGCAGGAGCTTTCATACCGCATTACTAGTGGGGTTGAGCATTCGGTTGTCTCTCGTCTTAATGATGATAAAATATTTGTTCTTGTTAAGGATGATGTTAATTATGCGACCGTTGAGGAAGATGTATCTAATTTAATTGTGAAGTTAAAACAGACATACGAAAATGGCCATCAAACCCCAGTTAATTTAACTGTGTCTGTTTCAATTGCATTATATCCTACTTGTGGAACAACCTATAAGGCCCTTTTAAGATCACTTGAATTAACTAATTACGTTGTTAAACGTAATGGTGGAGATAATTACATGATTTACTCATCTGATATTGATAGTAAAGAAACTTCGAATATGGATTATTTCAATGAAATTAGAACGGCAATTGATGATGGACAATTTTGTCTTTATTATCAACCAATTATTGATATAAGACAAAAAAAGCTTTTAGGTTTTGAAACCTTTTTAAGATGGAATCATCCAACCCAGGGTGTATTAACACCAGATAAATTTATTAAGATGCTTGAAACTAGTGGAGATATTAATTATATCTCTAAATGGGGTGTAGAGCAAATCGTAACTAAAATGGGTGAAATCCAATCTCACATTGGCGCCAATGATTTGATATACACGAATAATATTTCAACTAAACAGCTTATGTCAGATACTTTAGTAGAGGAACTAAAAAAGCTACTTCATAATACTAAGGCAAATCCTCATAAAATAGTTTTGGAAATTGAAGATTATATGATGTATGATAAAATGGATCAAGTAAAGCTTAACTTATTAAGACTTAGAGATTTGGGCTTTAGAATTAGTGTTGATGGTCTTAAGCTTGATTATGCAGCCTTATCTCAAATTGAAAAGGAACCAATTGATATTATTAAACTAGATAGATCATTCCTTAAGGATATTAATAATAATAAAATGAAGGAAAAATTTGTTGAGATGCTTGTAGATTCAGCTGAACACATGCATCGTATGGTAATAGCAGAAGGTGTTGAGGTATATGATCATATTTTATATCTTGAAAAAAATAATATTCAATATGGTCAAGGTTATTATTTCTCAAAGCCTTTTGAAGATAAATTTGTTTATGAGTTCATTGTTAACAAGGATTTTGAAGATAAATTAGATTTAAAGCATGCTAATTTGGTAGCTAACAATTTGAGTGAAGCTAAAGAAGTAGAGACTTTGCAAGAAAAAGCCAATACCCAAAAGCAAGTCGATGATGAAGGCTCATCAGATAATATAACAATGTAATTAATAAAACCTCTAGTATTTTTGCTAGAGGTTTTATTATGTGGATTAAGTTAAATCATCGTAAGAAAAAATAAAAAGATTTTAAGCTTATTTTTTAACTCTATTTAGGTAAAAATGCCCTTTTTGGCCTTTTTTTGAGAAAAAGTGGTAAAAAAGTATAACAGAGTGATACTTTTGAAGCTAATTTTCGAAAATATAAAACTTTATAAACATTTGACAAATTTTAACACTAGTGCTAATATCAAATTATAAAATATTATATATTATTTTTAGTTAATTTGGAGGATATATGAAAGCTTATAAAGATGATAATCGTTTTTTTAATTTAAGGTCTGATGTTTATTTTAAACATTTCTTTTCGATTAAGAAGATACTTGCTATCTTCTTATCCAATTTGTGGAATCAAAATGTAAATGAAGCGGATATTACATATGATAATACTGAATCAACCGTATTAGATGGTAAAAAGATAATTTATGATGTAGTAGCTTCGGTTTCACTTAATGGATATCAAAAGGCAGTTAGACTTAATCTTGAGATGCAAAATAGAAATTATGATTATTTAGGTCCAAGAATGGATTATTATTCATCAAGAAAATATAGTGAGGCTTTGGAAAAAAGTGAAAGATACGATATGGCTAATGTT
>OJLA01000098.1_pt1 | contig 82489 bp, 57 predicted proteins | sample 1596611 | NCBI WGS metagenome assembly OJLA01 (sample SAMEA4350168, study PRJEB24818) | metagenome | biome: human; feature: gut; material: faeces | place: Denmark | collected 2013-09
CGGACAAGTCACGACCGCACTCGCGACAATATCCACTCATGCAGTCTTCCACAACATTCGGCTTTTCCGTCATATTTCTGTTGTGTGCCTCATGCCCAGGCTGCCCGCCAGGTTTAAGGCCGCTCTTCTTTCGCAAGGATTTTGTGCGCCGAATCACTTCGGCTTTCATCTTTTCTTTGGAGGGAGGAGTGCTGCTGTTGTTTGAATTCTTGTCGGGCTTCTCATACTTTTCCAGCCGCTTGCGCAGGCTGCGGTTCTCTTTCTGAAGCCTTTCCACGTTACGGCGCAAATTCGCATTCTCCGTATGTATTTCCCTCAAAAGCATCAAAATTCCAGATTCTATAACAAGTATTGGGGACTATGCATTTGGGGAATGTGATTCCCTTTCCCCTCAAGTCAAATCCGACATCATTCAGCGCTTTGGGGAAAATGTCTTTTAAACATAATAGTAATTGAGTCGTAAGCGTGGTCTGTCACGCACCTTCGCAACTGGTGAACGAAAAATCTCCGTTTTATTTCCTTGATGGCAAAAGCAAAGCATACGCAACTAGGGAAAGCACCTTGCTTGAAGTATACATAAAAGACAAAGCCACTTTGCGAAATAGCAAGCTATCATGCAAGAGAAAAACTGGGCACATAGTGGAATCATGACAATGACTTTTTCAAAAAAGCGAGGATAAACGTGAACTTTTTCTAATAATTGTTTGCCATTAAAAAAAATAGTCGTACCTTTGTAATTGGACAACCATATCTCGTCCGGAATGTAATTGCAAGACGAGTTCTTGCCTACTTCACGACGAGACAGCTCACGCCGTTCAGAGTGTGGAAAGTCGCAAGAGGCCTCTACACAAAGTGGGCTTGGGTGGGAGGTAGTCCAGACATATTGAAGGCGTTTACTCAACGCTAAGTTTGAGACACATCGAATCTAGCAAATTCAGAAATCTAAGTCTTGAACGTAGCCAACGGTAGATGTCCCGGGTGTGATTACATCTATCCCGTGGAGACCTTGTAAGCACAGATTGCACCCTTACGGACGCAGTGTGTTTGTTTACTTAGGTCTCTTTGTGGTGCGTATATCATATCGGCGTGGGCTCTGACGTTGTCTGTTCAACTTAGATAGGCAATGCTAGAGCCTCGATGTGTGGGACGGACAACAGGACGATCTCACGCTTTTTTTGTGTCATTGTATCAAGTCAAGTCTTTGACAAGGATACCATCACGATATGGAATTATACTGCGCCACATCCGATGTAAAAAGCACAGGAGGCGACAAGAAGGCACCTCCCAGCGTTGATCTTACCACCAGCGCTCCCCCCGAAGTTCAAAAGCCCGCAACGGCAACGAACTTACAAACAGGGGTGTCCACCAATAGTGCTCTGTTGGGAATAGAGAACGACCAAAGTAAAAACCTTAGAGAAAGTATCCATTGGTATGCACTTCGTGCTACATATGGGAGAGAAAAAAGGGCTTACGAGTATCTTATAGGCAAAAAAGTAGAGGCTTTTTATCCTACTTTTAAAAACACAAAGGTCGTTAATGGCAAACGTGTATCCATTGAAGAATCACGCATACCCAATCTTCTATTTGCCCGCGGCACAGAGGAGGAAATCCAGGCTTTTGTTTATGACAACGTAAATCTCCCGTTTCTACGATTTTATTATCGTCACATACACATTGGCAAGAAGAGGACCAAAGAGCCTTTGATTGTACCTGATTGCCAAATGAACACTCTGATGGTCGTCTGCGCAGCAGAAACTGACGATATTATTGCATCAACAGAAGAGATTACAAAGTTTAAAGAGGGGCAAATGGTAAGAATAACTGATGGCAAGTTTAAAGGTGTTGTTGGAACTGTTGCTCGCTATAAAAGCCAGCAACGGGTAGGCATTGTCATCGAAGGCCTTCTGACAGTGTGTACAGCATATGTACCGAGCGCATTTATTGAATCTGTCATATAAAGAACAAGTACAATGATTAAAAAAATGAATATAGGAGCTCGCTATAAAAAGTGGTGCGAAGAAGTTTACTCTTGCGTTTTTGTCCTCTTGCAAATTAGCTTTTATCTTCAACTGTTTGCCACCAGCAAAGGTTACTTATACCCAAACTTGTCAAATCTTGAAAAAATGGAAACAACGAGTGGGTAGCAAAGCTAACTCCGTAGCCATTACGTCCAGAAGAGTGGTTTGATTCCGAAAAGAGATTTTGACGAAATGGCTTCTGCTTAAATGTACGAATTAATAGGTCCTACTAAAAATCAAATTACATGAGAAATCTATTATCAAAAAAAACAATGTTAAAGACATTGGGAATTGTCTTAATAGTTGCACTACATAGTTGCAGCGGTGGGAAAGAACAAACTTCTTTTAAAGACAAACTAACAGCCTATTTAAAAAAAGACCTGCCCAAGGTTTATGTGAGTAGCCAAAAGTACGCTGCGTACTTCGACTTCACTGGGGCAATGACGGCCTGTGCCAACCCTGAAACCGAGCAGACCTTTAACGGTCTCTGCCAGAAAATCACGGGAGATGCAACTAATTTTGACATTTACAAGTTAGGCAACACTCACATTACAGAACTAAGCGGTGAAGTTCGTCCTGCTCAGATTTTTTCACAGTTGAAAAATGCGCAAAACAACTTGGAATTCTACGCTCCAATAGAAGACGCTCTAAAGAAGATTGTGACAGAAGGACGCAGCGCCGTCCTCATAACGGACTTCGAGGAGTTTACAAAGGACGGACAGATTTACCGTCAAGCATACGCCACACCCTATTTTAAAACATGGCTTGCGTGTGGGGGTGATATTACCTTCTACATCACGGATTACAATGAGGAAAATATCGCAAAACACCTTTACTATGTAGTGTTTGACTATAACGAACACCACTTGCTAAAGTTAGTGGAAAATGCTTTGCAAGGACTTCCCGAAAACTACAAGCGATTCACGCTTGCAACCAACTCATACCCCATGGGTACCAGCTATCCTTCAGCAGCAAAAGGCGGAACATACCACGATGCCTCTGGTGATGACATTGTAAGTATGTCAAATGAAGACGGTGGAGACGACGCGTTCTTCAAAATTGACAGTCTACGCGCTGAAAGCTATAGCTTCGGCGCTACATGGCAAGACATCGTCACTAACGCAAAGGACCAAACTGTTGAAAATGGAGCAGACGGCATGAATAGCAACGACGAGCCCTTTACACATCTTTTCCGCAATCTCTTTATTGATCTATCTCATTCTGACTCATACAAGCTGAACCGTCTTGAAGCAAAGATGACAGACGTTACTAGCGACTTTGAAAAATATTGGGCATGGCATGTAGCATCTCAAAACAAGCCTACCTTAAAAAAAGAGAACAATGAAGCCTACCTTGACTTTGATGGTCATGAAGAAGGTGAGAAATATTACGATGAAAAGGGTAACATTCTTCCAGAATATGACTACCAAAAGGGTGGAGGTAAAATTGCAGAAATCAAAGACGTACTAGTTTTTGACAACGAGTTATTCAAAAACACTTACGCAAAGAATCCTAAAATGGTAGAACTCGGGGTAAAGCTCAAGCCAGGTTTTAGTGGAGAAATACTCCAGTTAAACAATGAGGACCACATATTCCGCGTAGACATCATAGTCCAGTCGGCAAGCATCTGTAACCAGGAAACACTGCACGAACTCTTTGGATGGCCTGGTAACGACTGTTTGTTTTATTCTGTAAAAAATGCCCTTCAAGACATGAATCCCGAAGGGCATCCCATCTACAGCTATTTCATCAGAATGCAATAATCAACCATTAAATACCTAAAAGTATGATACTATTAGCAGCAGTTTCAACAGCATCAGCGTACATGTCTGGTGTTATTACAAGTCTTGTCCTAATTCTTATTTCAGGTTTGATTGCGAAGTCAATTTCATTCAAGCCTGATCTCACAGATGTATCAAAACGCAAACTCTGGTTTTGGGTTCTAGCAATACTTTGCCCTATTATTACATTCGGCATTACGTTTGCGATATATAGTGGCATCAAAGGCAAGAGCGCGCAGAATACATATATGGTAGCAATGTGTATTGCTACAGTTATATCATTCATTCTCTATGTTGTTCTCGGTTTTATCGCTGCTAAGACGAACAAAAACGGGAAACTTAGCAACTGGTTCTAAGCATATTCGTTAAACAGATGGACAAACTATTTGTAATAGCAATAGGTGGTACAGGCATGAGATGCCTTGAATCATTCGTTCACCTTTGTGCCATCGGAATGTTCGATAATGAAGAGATTGAAATTCTCACTTTGGACACCGACCAAACTAATGGCAACAAGGGACGTGTGGAGCAATTAATAGAGCTTTACAACAGAATTAAATCCAATAATACAGAAGAAATTGACGGAGGACAGCCTAACGTAGACACATTCTTCTCTGCCAAACTCAATCTTTACAGGTTTTACACAGACTACACAGACCAAAGCCGTAAGACCTATAAGCTACTATCTGCTATGCAGAACGCTACAGATGAGCAAAATAAAGACAACCAAGACCTTGCCGACTTGTTTCTGGATGCGGATACGGTACAGACCTTCGACCTTGACCATGGATATCGCGCACAGACCCACCTAGGTAGCATGCTGATGTATCATGGTATCATAGAGGCTGCTACCAACTATGCCAAAGACAAGGCAAGTGCTGCAATTCAGGAGGTAGAGCTGGTAGAATTTCTTAACATTTTGGCACAAGCTGGACAAAATGCGAGGGTGTTTGTGTTTGGCTCCGTATTTGGCGGAACTGGCGCCTCTTCCATCCCTGTCATCCCCATTGCTCTAAAGGAAGCGGTTGCTATAAGCAGTACGAATACGCTTGATCTATCGCTGGCGAAATTCGGTTCTACACTACTGACAGAATACTTTACCTTTACGGCACCAGATGATACACAAAAAACGAAAGAGCACATTGTTGCAGATGCAAATAATTTTGCACTGAATAGTCAGGCTGCACTTCAGTTTTACCAAGACGACCCAACAGTAAAGACTGTATACAAAAAGCTCTACCATGTAGGATGGCCCCTTCAGAGTATCAACGTGTCGAATGGTACCACAACCACAATTACTGGTGGAACCGAACAAAAGAACGCATGCCATGTTGCAGAACTCATGTGCGCATGTGCTGCATTTGATTTTTTCACATTGCCAGACGACGAGTTGGCAAACTCAAAAGAAGCAGAGTATCTTTACCGTTCTGTACCATTCTCTGGCAATTCGTATGATTTCACTGGCGATGACTTTGTCGGCCCTAAGGGTAATGTGTTCATGAACAAATTAGGAGCAATGCTGTCACTCGCCCATATCATACTTGTAAAGCATGCAGCCATACGTGGCATGGGCGGCACAAAGGGGTTACTGGAACGATTTAGGAAGCAAAAAATAAATGCATACGATTCACTAACAGACCAGCAAGCAAAAGAACTAGACGAGTATTTCAAAAAGTTCGCATATAACATCAACAAAGCTGGGCGCTTCATTCCTGGTTGGATCTACCAAATTCGCAATTCTGTAGGATCTGGCGCATTCATGTTTAAACCAGAAGCTTTCCCTGACGGGGCAAGCCTTAAGAATGTTGATCCAGGAGACATCTTTATTGACGAAAAACACAAGTGGAACAAGACACTCCTTGGCAACAGGTATGACAACTTCATAGAGAAGACTGTCACCGACAGACTATGCCTACCAAAGGAAAGACAAAAAGTAAATACTGTGAAGGAAAAGTTTCTAGCGCACATTTACAATGGTATAACAATTGCACAGAAGTTTAACCTCTAATTCGCAACAATTATGGCAGATAGCAAACCTTTAGTAATAAGCGTGCAGCCCAATTCAGTCCCAACTGGCGGCCCCAATGAATGGCGAGACATGACTGCGCAAATACACATCTTCACTCGAGACATTATCACTCCTGACATAACAGGCGACGCTGATATCTCGTCCATGATTTCCGGTATCCCAACTGTATTTGCTAGAGCGAACATGTTTGGAACAGCCTTATCATACAGTAGTAGTATTAAAGGTACAACCAATGCACTTAACCAATATTACCTTGGACTCGTTGACGAATGGCGCGGCGCAATAGCTTGCATAGCGCTTGACTCAAATGCTATAGACGTACGAACCATAGAACTAGGATATTCTGACGGTAAAGACTACAAGGATACCGCCAACATCTACGAGCCCAAAGGTGCATTCGGCAATATGCTCTTTGAACGCAGAAAATTATGGTGCTCACAGGATGCCTCTGAGAACGAGAAAGTGGTTCCATTCATCAATGTTATCAAGATAAACGGGAAAGTGGTTGCAGGCACTTCACCCGACACGCTACTCTTCACATCAGCCAACTATCAATTGAAGAGAGGAAAGCCATACGTCGACATAACAACAGGCAAGTTTACTGACCCACAGAAATCAAATCTTTCTGCAGAACAGTGGTTGTCATTATATGCCTACGTTGACAATCTCGCTAAGAAGATTCCGGCTCTAACAAATTATTACACTCCGCCAGGGAAAACCAAGTCGCTCGTTGACTACAGCAATGTTACCTTGAATCTGAAAACATGGCTACAAGAGATTAAGGATAACATTCTTAAAAAGGGATATGATCTTGAAAAAGCAAGTGCTCTACCCGTCAACTCATTCAAGGAGCCGTTTGACAGGGTCTTTAATTTTACAGACGAATTGTTCGGCTTGAATGGGATTATTTCTCAAGTCAACGAATCAGGACATTCCGTCTGTTTTAACCCAGAAAAACTACTTCTTGAAAAGAATGCTGAAATTGCACGGATACCATTATCTTCGGATTATTCAAAAAATCCAGACAAACTATCCGAGTTGTCCATATATGTTCTTAAAGCATCTCGACTTGGAAAGGACGGATACGCTTTCTTTGCTCTTCCGCTTAGTGAACTTGGCATAAAGGTCTTCGGACAAAACATAGGTGTACTTCTTGGACAGGACAAAACAGGAACCAGCATAAAATCACAACTGAAAGCCTCTTATGACGACAAAAACAACACCCTAGAAGTGAAGTTGTCCATTACCACAAATGACAATAAGACAAAGGCTATAGACGTCACCTACAATGTAAGGCCGGAAATGGTACACACGAAGGACCTTGTGCTATGGCCAAACTTCATTTCAAAGCAATGGAATCGTTATTTTCTATATTCAGAAATACCTCATAATGTGCATTCCGAAGATTGTCCGTTCCGTGCCGTACCTTTTGTTGGTGACGAGGAAGATCCGTTCTTTAATGTAATAAGAGACGAAGACGACCATTTTATGTACCTTGCAGACAATGGTAAGATTGTTGAAAACGAGAAAACTGACGCCAAGCTGCATATTGTCGCAGACCATCGTGTTGCAGACAGCAACTATCAATATGAAATATACGAAAGCTCACATCCTTTCAAGGGCGTAAAACTAACAACAACCACAAAGGATAGTGGCTACATATTGATAAGATATGCGCGCGAGGCTGGCAAACGTATGCCATGGAACCGCCTCGAAGAGTCAAGAGAGCTGAGAGACGCACACCTTGGCATAGACTTTGGTAGCACCAACACATCAGTTGCCTACTATGACACTGTAAAGCGTGAAGACCCTAAAGGTATAACATTCACTGATCTACGCGTGTCTCTTCTTTGCGACATGCACGGTAATAGAACTCCAATCACAACAGAAAATAGCCTGTTTTTCTTCCAGGGACAAACACTAAGGTCCAATGCCATAAAGAGCATTTTAGCTCTTCAAGACTTTAAGCGTTTCCCGACAAACGCAAGTCAAGAATATCTACGCAAGAAGGAAGTGTCTGGGGGATTCCCCTGCTTCTGTAAAAACCTTCCCGTAACATCCATACAAGAAGACAAAATAGACGTAAAGTTTATAAATGGCACTGGTACCAACGCAACACTCATTCATAACATGAAATGGAGTGACCAAGAAAGCGACAAAGCTCACAAGACAGCCTTCCTCTCTTCTTTGCTTTTGCAGATTTACGCACAACTTTTTACTAACGATGTAGTACCAGTAAAACTTAAGTGGAGCTATCCCTCCGCAATGAGTGACAGCCTTGTAAAGGACTACGACCAAATTTGGAGTAATCTCAGCACTATTTGCCCCGTAACGGACTCCAACGGCGAAAAAAGAGCTCTGAATGTTACAGAATGGAAGGCTAGGAAGGTCGCAATTGATGATACGAACGGAGCATGGGGAGACGAAGCGAGCAAAGATCCTTGGGACAACGCATCAAACAATGCATGGGGCAGTGACATTTCCAGCACTAACAAAAGTTGCAAAACTGATACTGCTGACGCTGGATGGGGAACAGGGGCAGCTTCTTCTGACGGATGGGGTACTGACTCTGGTTCGGTCGAAGAATGGAGTGACGCTCCATCAGGAAACGATGGTTGGGGAACCCCAGATACTAAGGCGAAGCCTGTTGACCTAAAGCCTGACGGAGGTCCTATAAAGTTCAATTTTGTAGATCTCAATCAAGAAAGTTGCCTCACAGAGGCATGTGCTGTTGCAAACTATATGTCTAATGACAAGAACATTTTTGTTGACGCTCAGCATCTCGTTCTCTGTTTTGATGTAGGAGGCACCACTACTGACATATCGGCATTATGCACTATGAAGGACAAAATGGGACAGCAGCGTAGCGCAATGATTAAACAAAATTCTATACGTTTTGCAGCTCAACGTATATCAAATGCCACAAAGAACATTCAGTCATTCAAGAAGGTGCTTGATGATATCTGCGAAAAACACAAGATTCGCATTTTGGGCTTAAATATGGGCGATACCACATACTCATCCGAGACTGCACCTTACTTCTATGAACAAATTGTGGACAATCTAAACACAGATCAACTGGTAGATTTCTATAAATGTATCAGTGCTAATTGTCCAGAGTTGTTCTGCATCAACCTCTATGTGACAGGCTTGATAATGTATTATGCCGGACAGTTGTCCAACAAGCTTATTCAAGAAGTGCGTAGGTCGGAAGACGGGCCTGATGAGAATTGGCGGCCTCAAGTGCAGATTGTATTTGCAGGTAAAGGTTCCCGTATATTCGAGTGGTTCAGTTGCACAAACTTTGAAAGAGCTAAGAATTACAGTAATGACATGTTCATACATGGATTCGGCGGCATGGAACAGGCAAAGAGACTAATGTACGGCCCTCCTTCTATCGATTTATCGTCAAAGAGTTCACCTGACAACAAGTTTGAGGTATCCAAAGGGCTTGCCATGTCGTCACTGCAGGCAGCAGGCGGGGGACTGGTCGTTCCCGAAGAAGACCAAGCCATAGAAATACTCGGCGAAGAAGGCTTTAGGATTAAAACCATAGATGGAGAAATTATTGATTTGCCATACGACAACTCAATAACATGTGAATTTATGGAGCATATCGGCAACTATTTTATGGGTCCTGTTGACGGAACAAGAGAAATGACATGCAAAAAGTTTATGGATTTCGCACAGGTTTTTTTCACCTACGCAAAACGACTCTACAATATTGATCGCAAGATGGGCCAAGCCGATTTTATCCATGGTTTCAAGAATATGAATATTAATGGCTATATTCAGGCACTCCCCGAATACCGCAAGGCCGTTCAGGACATGGGACCAGAAAATAAATTCGACTTTGTAGCTCCGATCATTATCCTTGAAGGAATGAAGTTCTATGACGAGGTGCTTCTACCAAAACTAAAATAAACTAACACCCATGAAATTCTGTATTCTTATAGAACTATCCAAGGGAAACATTTCATTTCTTTACAATAGGAGTGACGGAGAGAGCAAGTTTGCACCTTTCACTGGCGACAGTCCAACCCTACCCCTTGCAATCTATTGCTTTGGCAACGATATACAGATAGGCCAATTTGCAATAGAGGAAGCGATGAAACAGTGTCCAAATGCTTACACAGATGTATTCCAAACCATGAAAACGGTAGGAACGTATAAGTACAAAGGCAATGAATATCATTACAACACACTTCTCAAAAATGCGATAGAGAAATATCTTACATACTTTTTCGATTCTGTACTAATTGGTCAATATGGTCGCTTGGAGGAAAACATCGCATCCATGCCTATTTGTTTTGTCTTCAACTCAGACATTGATGAGAACGAGAGGCTCTTTGTAAAAGACAGCTTCGAAAAAGGAGGGTATAGTAATATTGCTACTATTGACTACGACAAGATTGTGGTAGAAGCATCCAAATTTTCAACCAACCATGCAGTATGTGTCGCCAGCAACGGAAGAGACCTATTTATGAGCCTTTACGAAACAAAGACGCATAAATACATTGGGAGTACAGTGATGTCAAACTGCGGCAAAGACCCTCGCGTTGATTTCGCAGTGGACAAATTATGGGAGTCATTAGGTTATGACAACTATTATCTGAGCCTAGAAACTGAAAAGCCTATACTTACAAAGCTTGCGGAAGAGTTTCTATCAAGTGGCGAACTTGAATTTCAGCAAGATGTACTCTTCACGGATGGTCATGCCAGAGAGTGCTTCCTTTCCATACGCCAACTAGATGACTACAGATTCCATGATGACGGGAAAGTTGTAGCAGACCTGAAGAATTTGCTCAAAAAACAAAACATCTCACCATTGGACTGTACAATCGTAATGAAAGGAAAGGCTGCTAACAATGGCTATTTCAAGCACATTTTTAATGGAGAATTCCACTCTCTTATGAATGTGGACGATTCATTCCATACAAAAGTAATCTCTCAATTGCTAAAGGACATCCAGGAGCTTGACTATAAGTTTAATCGCACACAACCTCATCCAATCCCGAAAGAACCTGTGCGACCAAAAACTATTCCAACATCAATAAAACGAGAGGTGCGTATAAAAATGGCAGAAATAAAGGGTAAAATACGTGTAAGACACTTTGCCGAAGCAAAAAAACTTGCCAACAAGCTTCTCGACCATTTGCATGAGCAATATTTAGACATGTGGGACGGCGAATTACGCTCCATCATAAAAGAAATAACACAAAAAGGAGATGTTAAAACACCTATCAACCAGGGAATAGGTGAAAGTCCGAACGAAGTACGCAACCCACAAGTTAAAACGCCAGAACTCAACATAGAAGACTGCAAGAAATACCAACGAGAGGTACGCAGACAAATTGCTGAGGCAAAAGCGTCCATACGCAAAGGCAACAGAAGGGCAGCAGAAACGTCATTGAGAGCATTGAAGAAAACTATGAACGACAAAGGTATTTCATCCTTTGACAATAGCATAGACGAAGAGCTTGCTGCAATTGCCACACCTCCGCGACGGATTTCTTCAAGAACGCCAACAAATGACGGAAAATCCACTAAGAATCTTACAGAAGCAGAGAAGTTACTCGTTACAGGAAGATTCGTTGAAGCCAAACGAGTATTTGCAAAAAAGGGAGATTCAGATATGGCACAACTCTGTAGCAAACTTATAGAGTCAAAACGCACAGTCTGCTTATACCAAAATATACTTGAAGAGACAAAAAACAATAACAATAAGACTACTGCGGAAACAGCAGTAAGAGAATTGCGAAGTCTCTTGAAGACATACAACAAATACAACATCAATTCAACAGATATAGAAGAACTTATCAATAATTTCAAAATCATCAAATAATTTATAAACATTATTATGGCTAGATTTCAGATTGAAAAAGGCGAGCGTTTCTCGCTGAGCAAGAGTGAGGGTCTTGAAAAGGTACGCGTAGACCTAAATTGGAAGTCAGGTGCCGACCTCGATGCTTCCGCGTTCCTCATCGGCGAGGATGGTCTTATTAGCGACGATGCTGATTTCGTGTTCTACAATTCAAAGAATCGTGCTAATCCAGAAACGGGCGACTTTGAGCCATTTAACAAAGCCATCCATGGCAACAAGAAAAATTGGCAGAACAACACCATTCCTATTTCAGCTGACGGTTCAGTCCTTGGCTCCGCTGATGACCTCGGTGATGATGAGGAGAATGGAGAAGATGCGGGTGAGACTATGCACGTAGATCTTTCAAAGGTAGGTGCAAAAATCCAGGAGATTGTGTTCTGCGTCACTATTTATCATGGCGACAAGGATGGTGTTACATTCAGTAAAGTTCGCAATCCGTCTATCACTATCTCTAACGAGGAAACTGGGGAAGAACTCTGCACCTACAACCTCAAGGATGGTTTCTCATCGGAGACGGCTGTGGAAGTGGCCAAACTCGTTTGCAACGAAGATGGCGAATGGGACTTTGAGGCTATCGGCGAAGGCCACGATGGAGGCATGCAGACTCTGATAGACATGTACGCATAACGAAGTATAAACATTGGATTAAATTCCAAGCATATCCACTACTATTATGGCAGAAAACAAAAACAACCGCAAGTCTAATCGCAAGTTTAGACTTGACAAACATGTGGAGCGTCACTTCGAAATCGAAAAAGGAACTGACGATGCTTCTGTAATGCCAGACAACACCCTCAGCGAGCCCCCTTCTACACCTCCAGAAGTAGGTCCAGCACCAATTTCCCCTGAGCCACCGACAGGAGATGACGAAGAAAGCGAAAGTGGAGGTTCATCTATCAAATGGGTAATTATTGTTCTGATTATTGTGGCTGCCATAGCTATATTTGCCTACATCTTTATGAGTGGAGGCAAAGATAAGGAAAACGCTGACAAAGAAATTCCTCAGACTGAGCAGAACGACAGCAATCAGAATAGCAAAAACGTTAGTGACTCTGTAACAAATTCGCTTCCTACACCAGAAGAGGCTACGCCTACTTCTGGTGCAGAATCAACAACTACGTTCAAAGATGGCAAGAATGTCTCCAGCCTTTCAGACAACGAAACCAAAACTCCATCAAAAAAGGCTGCTACATCTTCTGTAGAGTCGCCAACAGAGACGGTAGCAAACTCTCCAGCAACATCACCTTCCACATCCAGCACTACCACATTCGGTGATATTGAAGAGAGTGCACGCCGCGTTATACGTGGCCACTTTGGAAATGGTAAAGAACGCAAAGCAAAGTTGGGCGCTTTTTACGCTGAAATTCAAAGTAAAGTGAACGAAATGTACCGTCAAGGGGTGGTTGAATAGCTATTACAAACAATTCGATACGTTCATTATGTAAAGGGTGTGCGTACATATAGATACGCACACCCTTTTAAAACTTATAAACAACCATAATTATTATGGAACAAAAACATCACTACACTGGCTTGACCGATGCTCAGGTGCTAGAAAGCCGCAAAAAGAATGGTGCCAACGTGTTGACACCGCCAGAGAAAGAACCTTTATGGAAGCAGTTCTTGGAGAAGTTCGGCGATCCGCTCATCATTATCCTGATGATTGCCGGTGCGTTGTCGATAGGTATATCATGCTATGAGTTCTTCGGACTCGGACAAGATGCTGCCGTTTTCTTTGAGCCTGTAGGTATATTCGTCGCCATTCTCCTCGCAACTGGATTAGCCTTTTATTTTGAGTTGCAAGCAGACAAAGAATTCACGATTCTCAACCAAGTGAATGATGACGAACCCGTTGAAGTGATACGCAATGGCAACACTACGCAGATACCTCGCAAGGATATTGTTGTTGGCGACATTGTGATTCTCAATACAGGCGAGGAAGTTCCAGCAGACAGCGAATTGCTCGAAGCAACATCTTTGCATATGGACGAGTCAACATTGACTGGTGAACCGATGTGTGGCAAGAGCGTCTTCGAGAAAGATTTCGACAAGGCTGCCACCTATCCTACAAACCATGTGATGAAAGGCACAAAGGTAATGGAGGGTCATGGCATCTGCCGTGTACTTGCTGTAGGCGACAAGACAGAACAAGGTAAGGTGTTCGAGGCTGTACAGATTGACGACAGCGTGAAGACCCCGCTCAATGAGCAGCTTGATGGTTTGAGTGACTGGATAACCAAGGTAAGCTATGGATTTGCCGCACTTATTGTCATCGGACGTATCATTATGTACTTCGTGACAAATGGAACCGACTGTTTCGGCTCAATGGAGCAGGTCGCTCCGTTCATAGCATACGTTCTTCAAACATTGATGATTGCCGTGACGCTTGTGGTTGTGGCCGTGCCGGAGGGACTGCCAATGGCTGTTACCTTGAGTTTGGCTTACAGTATGCGTCGTATGCTCAAGACCAACAACCTTGTAAGAAAGATGCATGCTTGTGAGACAATGGGAGCAACTACCGTTATTTGTACCGACAAGACGGGAACGCTGACGCAGAACCTGATGAGCGTAGATGAAATGAAGGTGTATGGAGATACACCTAAGGATGTTCTGAACGAGGGGCTTGCCGTCAACTCTACAGCATCCATTGATTTCTCTGACAAAAACAAACCGCAGATCCTTGGCAATCCAACAGAGGGTGCTTTGCTTCTATGGCTCAACAAGAAAGGCGTGGACTATCGTTCTGTACGTGAGAGCGTAAAGACAGTTGCGGAGGTGCCATTCTCTACAGAACGCAAGTATATGGCAACCATAGTAGAGTCTGTAGCGTTGAAGGGCAAGAAGGTGTTTTATGTGAAAGGTGCTCCTGAGATTGTGTTCGGGCTTTGCAAAAAGACGTCTGTAAGTAAGGAGGACGTAGATAAGCAACTGACAGAATATCAGAGTCGTGCCATGCGTACACTTGGCTTCGCCTACCAGGTGTTGAACGATGGTGATAAAGCGATTGAAGACAACAAGATCGTTGCGGACAAACTCTGCTTCATCGGAGTTGCAGCTATTGCTGACCCAGTAAGATTGGACGTGCCTTCTGCTGTTAAGGAATGCGTGGATGCTGGTATCAGAGTGAAGATTGTAACTGGTGACACTCCTGGAACAGCAAAGGAGATTGCACGTCAGATAGGTCTTTGGAATGATGCGAAGGATACGGAGCGTAACATCATTACCGGTCCTGAGTTCGCAGCATTGTCGGATGAGGAACTGCTGGAGCGCATTCTTGACTTGAAGATTATCTCGCGCGCCCGTCCTATGGACAAGAAGCGACTGGTGGAGACCTTGCAGAAGAAGAACCAGGTGGTTGCCGTAACTGGTGACGGCACCAACGACGCACCTGCTCTGCGTGCTGCCCACGTAGGTCTCTCAATGGGCGACGGCACGAGTGTGGCAAAGGAAGCATCTGACATAACCATTATCGACAACTCTTTCAGCAGTATCGGTAAGGCTGTTATGTGGGGACGCTCATTATATCAAAACATCCAGCGGTTCCTCTTGTTCCAGCTAACTGTGAACGTTACGGCTTGTTTCCTCGTTCTCTGTGGTGCGTTCATGGGAACGGAGTCTCCCTTGACCGTTACACAGATGTTGTGGATAAACCTCATCATGGATACCTTTGCAGCAATGGCTCTCGCCTCCTTACCCCCATCTGAGAGCGTCATGAAAGACAGACCTCGTGACCGCAATGCTTTTATTCTCAACAAACCGATGCTTCGAGAAATAATCGGAGTAGGTGGTTTCTTCTTTCTGATGCTACTCGGAATGCTTTATATCTTCCAGCACGCAGAAGTGAATCAGCTTACCGACCTTCTTCATCTTCAGTTGGGAGCCAAGGGACACGTCTCTACTTACGAGCTGACATTGCTCTTTACAACTTTCGTTATGACCCATTTCTTCTATCTCTTCAATGCTCGTGCATTTGAGACAGGACGAAGTGCGCTCCATTTCAAAGGATGCAATGGTCTGCTTACAATTGTGGCTATTATCCTTGTTGGTCAAATTGCAATGGTTGAATTACCTGGCTTGCAGCAGTTCTTCAATGTAGAGGGACTAAAACTGACTGACTGGATAATTATCATAATTGGTTCTTCCTTCGTGCTTTGGGTGCGCGAGATTTGGCATCTTTTTACAAAGAAATAGTTTATGGTGGGACTACACAACGTTTGTTGTGTAGTTCCACTTTTCAACGAACGGATGACATCCAAGGAGAGCCTTTTCTGAAAAACAACAAAGTTTGTAGTACACAGCAGCACAAACGAGATTCGTAAAATGCTGGATAACAAGAAAAACCTTTAGTGAGCGTCAAACTTGGGTAAAAAACGGAGCATGACCATTCACATCTCTGCTTTTCTTACGTTATCATATATGGAGAGCTTTCAGCAATACTCCTCCTTGAACCAAAGGCGATAGATGGGGTCAACAAAGGCGAAGTTCTCCTTTTCTTTCTCTATGATGTCCTTGTTTTGAAGGGTCTTCTTGTTCTTGACAATCGTGTTAGGGTTGCCCAGATTATAGATTTGCTTCACGGCTTGCGACGAGAAATGCTGCTCACCATGGGCTATCGCCTTGAGCATTTCTATTTGTGTGGAGCTCAGCAACTCCGTAAGATTCTGAAACATAGGGGTATTGATGTTCAACACTTGCTTCAAACCCAAAGAGAAAACCTCTTCTGTCACCTCTGACGCGGTAAAGCTCCAGATGAAATAGCATAGCTGTTGGAGATACCACGAATGGCAAGCCACGGTATCACAGATTCTATCAGCCAGCTCTTTGGAGATGGACTTGCCTGTCTTCTCAAAAGACGACTGGATAAAAGGAATCCAATGTTCCTTGGCTATCTTCTGCATAAAAATCACTTGACCGAAACGATAGAACGGACTATTGGAATTGTTGAAGATATTGAGCATCATGTTGCGCTTGCTACCATAAAGGCAGTAAGAGGTCAACTGCTGCTGTTGCCAAACGGAGCGCATCTTGCCCTCCATGTTCTTATACTCAGGGAGATTTGCCAATTGCTGAAACTCATCGATGCACACGATGATCTTGACACCCTTCTCCCTTGCCAGAATCTCCGGCAACTGGAGAATCGTCATCTTGTCACGCTCTTGTGGCCCAAACTTCATGTCGAAAGCGACAAAATCCGTTATCTGGTCGTTCACGACAATCTGCGGAACGACACCTGTCAAGAACTTCTTGGCATCCTCTATCCAACGTTCCATCTTTGACGAGGCGCAAGCGATGACTTGGCTGGCAAAGGTGCGATAGAACTCTGCCTCAGAGCCAATGCTAAATGCGTCGATATAACAGATTCTCACATTCTTATCCTCTGCACTCAGCTCTCCCATCGCTTTCTTGACAAGCGACGACTTGCCCCATCTACGTGGCGAAATAAGCATCACGTTGATATGGGAAGCCAGCATTTGCTTGAGCATAGCGCGGTCCTCCACACGGTCGATAAAATTCTCCTCGGTAGCTAAAGTGCCAAACTGAAATGGTGATTGATATGCGGTCATCTTCCAAAACTTTTTCTGAAATACTTCGGCAAATATACTAAATATTACCCAAAGGTAAGTTACCCAAGGGTAACATTTAGTGATTGTTAGCATTCCATATCAGTCCTACTATAAACCACAAGAAACAGCTAAGATGATGGGTGGGGAATCTACCCATGAAGCAAATAGTAAGAAAACTTTTCTAACAATACTGTTATAATACTTTACTTACAAACTTATTTTGAGTCACATATCGCGGCTACAGACAGAGCCTGAGAATAGTAAACTGATTACTGAAAGAAAAAACGGCGAAGGCGTGGAGAAAAACAGCATTGAGGGCTTGGTGCTTGATTTTGGGCTATGTTAAATGGATACGGAGAAAAAGTTAATGGGCCGTTAATTCATGCTAATCAACTTGCATTCGGCTAAACGGAAGGTTATCTTTGTATAGTTGCTCCACTATGGCAATTTGCACCCCAGCCATCTTTGCACGAGAGGCAGGACGCAGCAAAACAAAAGAATGTAAAATATAATACACCAAAATAATAATGAAAAAGTTAAGTTTCTTATCAATTTTCCCTGTTGGGTATCGGGAAATATCGTTCTCGTATCGACCACGTATCGATCCCGTATCAATCCCGTATCAATCCCGTATCGTTCTCGTATCATCCTCCTATCGTTCTCCTATCGTTCTCGCTTCCGGAAGCGGAAACAATACGGAAACAATACGGAAACAATACAAAGCCGATATACCTTGGAAGGGAGGACGGTACGAGGATGAGGCTTAGCGGATACTTGGAGGTAGGGCTCCTAAGGTCAAAAACACGGTGTTGGCGGTGTGCGACGAATGCCTTTTGAAGGGCTTTCTAACAATACGACAGAAATTCACCCCCCCCATTTAAAATCACTCACAAATATTTTGCAAAAAGAAAAAATCTGCGTACCTTTGCAGCGATTTTATTTATTAATTTAGCGTCTATGAAAAAGATTTTTGTTTGCAGCCTGGCCTTTTTGTTAGGGTCAAGTGGCGCAATGGCGCAGAGTGTAAGCGACCGAGTCGAGCTCAACGAGAAAGAAAGCGTTGGCATGACCCTGTCCCGCTTCTCACCTGTAAAGCCAAAAAGTGAGGATGCAAACGCCTTGTTGCGTTATCCGATGTTGCGTTTGGTGCGACAAGACGAACCAACGAAGCCAAGCATTCCTTATGCGGAGCGTACATTCACGGAGCGCAAGGCCCAGCACGCCGCCCCCAACCAAGTGGGCGACATCATGCGTGCCGCAGCAGGGCGTGAGCTTTGGGGAAACATCACTTACAGCAATGCGTGGGAATCCTACGACTACAGGGGATTCTACACTTTCGACTCCAGTGTAAACCCATTGCAGATGCAGATGCTGGGTACGAACGGCAGCTTCTACATGGAGGGAAATGGTGGAGCAGTCTTCCAGGATGGGATCCTCTACGTGGTGCGCTATGCCACCTATGGAAGTTACTTCTTCATCTACATCAACACCTACGACCCCGAGACCTTCGTCCAGATGGGTAGCACTTCGACCGAGGACGTGACCTTTGTTGCTCTCGAGACTGCCACCAATCCTGCAACGGGCAAGACGTACGGCGTGTTCTACAACAGCGATGCGACGGGCTTTGTTCTTGGAACAGTCGATTACACCACCATGACTCGCAAGGATTTCGGCGCTCTGGAGCACCCCTACGTCGCATTGGGCGTGACCAAGGACGACGTGATCTATGGTGTGGCAACCGATGGCAACCTTTATCGCATCGACCAGAGCACCTGCGAGGAAACCCTGATCGGCAGCACAGGCGTGGAGCTTCTGCTGAGCGACGGCGGCCACTACGGCCAAAGTGGCGAGATCGACACGAAGACGGGCATTTTCTACTGGGCTTGTAAGGACGCCCAAAAGAACGCTGCCCTCTACACGGTTGATCTGCAGACGGGTGCGGCTACGAAGCTGGCCGACTTCCCGGGACAGGAGACGGTCTATGGCCTCTATGTGCCTCCCGCTCCTGCAGAAGACGGCGCCCCTGCAGCGGTCGAAAACCTAAATGCATCCTTCACGGACAACTCGCTTGTAGGTAAGGTGGCGTTCACAGCCCCAACAGCCACCTATGCTGGAGGCACGCTCAGCGGTCAGCTTTCCTACTATGTCATGGTAGGCAATGATACGCTGGCTACAGGCAAGACCTATCCCGGCGCATTTGTACGCGAGACGGTGACTGTGCCAGAGGGCGTGACCACCTTCCGCGTCACGATAGCCAACGAGGTTGGATCAAGTCCCGAGAACAAGGTCAAAGTCTATGTGGGCAACGATGAGCCTACACAGGTCAAGGACGTCAACCTCGCCATCGACCCTGAGACAGGCGTAGCCAAACTGACGTGGAGCCCTGTCACGACGGGCATCAACGGCGGCTATATCGGCAACATCACCTACAATGTGGTACGCTATCCCGACTCCACGACGGTGGCAACGGGGCTTGCAGCTACCGAGTTCACCGAGACCTTCTCTGCCGAGGAGCCGCTACAGACCTATAGCTACGGAGTAGCCGCTGTCAACGACACGCAGACGGGCGTGGCTGGCATCTCCAACAAGAGTGTGTTTGGTGCCGCCATCGTGCCTCCCTACAGCGAGCCGCTCGACAACGAAGGTGCCCTCGAACTCTACACCATCATCGACAACAACGAGGATGGATCGACATGGGAGTTTAACGAGAAAGAGGGTGCCGCGTCATATAAGTATAGCCGCGTCAACGATGGCGACGACTGGCTTATCACACCAGCCATCCAACTGAAGGGCGGAAAGCTCTACTCCGTTTCGTTCGAGACCTGTGGCTACGGCTATACCTACCACGAGCGCATCGAGGTGAAGTATGGCAACCAGCCTACAGTAGCAGGCATGACCCATCAGCTCTTGGACTCTACGGATATCATGTCGCCCAACTACACGAAGTTTACACGCGAGATAGCAGCCGACACCGACCAGAAGGTCTATGTGGGCTTCCACGCCATTAGTCCTGCCGACGAGTTCCGCCTCTATCTGAAAAACGTAGAGGTGTACGAAGGCCTCTCCCTCACCCTGGCCGACTCTGTGCAGCAGTTGAGCCTTGTCCCTGCCGAGAAAGGCGAGTTGCGCGTAGATGGCAGCTTCAAGACACCGAGTCTGACCCTGGGTGGCGACACCTTGGGCAACAACCTGACCAAGGTAGAGGTGTTGCGCAACGGCAAACTGCTTCAGACCTACGAGGCGCCTGACACAGCCAGCGTACTGACGTTCACCGACGACCAGCCCGTCAACGGCTTCAACAACTATGTGGTGAAGGTCTATACTGCCGAGGGCGAGGGACGTCCCGCCCACGCCCAGGTCTATGTCGGCGTTGACACGCCGAAGTATCCGAAGCGTCCGAAACTGACAGACCAGAGCAACAGCATCCACATGGCATGGAAGGCCGTGGGCAATACTGGTGCCAACGGCGGCTACGTGAACACTGACAAGGTCTGGTATCGGATTTACGACGTGGACCAAAGCAACAACGACATGGTTGCCGAACTGAGAGACAGCGTCCAGGGCACGAGTTACGACATCGACTACGACACCAACGCTGGCGAACAGAAGGCGATCCAGTTTGGCCTTTCCGCTTCCAATTCTGCTGGCAATAGCCTCATCGTGGGTTCTGACCCGCTGATCGTTGGCCAGGCTTACACGCTGCCGTTCCGCGAGAGCCTTGCCCAATGTGCCGTCTCCAACTTCTGGTGGGGTGACCGAACGGGCAACTCTGCCTTCACCCTCTCCAATGAAAACGCTTCCGACGGTGACGGCGGATGCTTCGCCCTCAACACTGCAGCACCGCAGGAAACTGCTTGGATCAACAGTGGAAAGATCGCTTTGGGCGGCGTAGCCAACCCGAAACTCTACTTCAGCCACTATGCCGACACGCGCTCAGACATGAAACTGACCGTGGAGGTTCAGAAACCGGACGGCACGGTGGACAGCCTCTATACATTTGACTACAAGACGCTCACTCAGGACGACGACAACGAGTGGCGCAGAGAGTCGGTATCGCTCAAGGAGTATGCCTCCCTGCCGTACGTCATCGTGCGCTTCAGAGGCGAAATCGGTGTCAAGGCCTATTCGCTGTACCTGGACGACATCGTAGTGGAGAACATTTTCGTCAATGACCTCAAGGCCGAGATCATCACTCCGGGTCAACTTCGCAAGAACAAGACGAGCAAGGTGAGCATCAAGGTGACCAACAAGGGTGATAAACCTGCGAACCGCTACACGGCTGCTTTGTATGCAAATGGTGAGGAAGTAGATGCGGAAACTGTGGAGGATGTGCTGAATCCGCTGCAAAGCCGTACGTTCACCTTCGACTACACGCCCAGCCTCTTTGATGAGGGCGAGACGGTTGAGCTGAAGGCTGTGGCAGAATTTGACGACGATGACTACACGGATGACAACGAGGTCAGCGCCGTCGTCAAGGTCCTTACGCCCGACCAGGCCAAACCCGAGAATGTGTCGGCCGAGGCTGTCGGTGCTGGCACGGGACAGGTGAATGTTGCATGGGCGCAGCCCAATGACGCGTCGGCCTCCGTCACTGACGATATGGAGAGCTATACTTCATGGAGCGTCGATGACTTCGGTTTCTGGAATAGCGTCTATGGCGAGCCTAAGGGCGGCGCAGGCCAAATCTACTCTTCTGTTCCCTATCCCCACCAGGGCGAGAAGTTTGGCTTTATGGTCTTCGACCCAAGAGACTGGTCGTGGGAGTTGACAGACAAGAACCCATCGCTGAAGCCGCATTCGGGCAAGAAGTATCTGGCTTCGTTCTACAATTATACGGAGGAAGCCGGAAGCGTGGAATTCTATGACAGCAACGACTGGCTTGTCAGTCCTACCCTCTCGGGAGAGGCACAGACCATTTCGTTCTGGGTGAACAACGTCAAGGCAGGCGATTCTGACAACGTGGAGAAGTTTGAGCTTCTTTACTCCGTGGCAGGCAACGACACAACCGAGTTTGTCAAGCTGGGTGACACCTACACCGTCTCTGGTGGTGAGTGGCAGCAGATCACCGCCAGTCTCCCCGCAGGCGCTACGCATTTCGCCATCCGCCATTGCACCGACTCCAAACACTCCTTCGTGTTCATGGTCGACGACGTATGCTATGAAGGTGGTAGCGGAGTTCTGAAAGGCTACAACGTCTATCGTGACCAAACACTGGTAGCTACTTTGGAGCCGACCCAGACGACCTTTACGGATAGCAAGGTGCCCGATGGCACACACACCTATGCCGTCACGGCACTCTACGCCGAGGGCGAGTCTGCTCCCGCATTCTCGCAGCGTGTCACTACGGCCATCAGCTCTCTCGCCGTGGAGGACGGAAAACCGTTCGACGCTTATACGGTCGATGGCAAGTTGGTGGGCCGCAACCTCACTTCGCTGAAGCAGTTGAAGAAAGGCACCTACGTCATCAATGACAAGACGGTGGTTGTGAAGTAACACGTTTTTGTCTTTGTAGATTCTTAAAAAGAGGCCAGGAGCAAAAACTCCTGACCTCTTTTCTTTCATATTTTTATTTGATTTTATTTGATGATGCCATTGTCCGTATCGCGGAGGTTGATGCGCTTTTCGGCGGACTTGTGCTTGCTGCCACGGCTGAGACGCCACGAGATGTTAATCGAGACTTGGTTGCCATTGCCGTTGGAATAGCCGATGGTGTGCTTGTAGAGGTCGCGGTTGAGGAGCTCATTCTCATACGCTTTGTAGTGGCTATCGAAGAGATTGGCCCAAGACAATGAGAATTGCCAGTCGCGCCATGTGTAGGATGCCGTCAGCACGGAGTAGGAACCGTTGTAGCCCTTCGATTCGCCCTCGAAGAATCGGTTGCCATTGTCGATATAGCCCTGTAGGGTGAAGGGGCCGAGATAGGCCGTGATGCTGCCCACATAGAACCACGAGGTGTAGAGATGCGTATAGTCTTGACCGTAATTGAAGCATCTGAACAGTCCGCCATTGGCGGCAACCTGGAGTTTCTCGGGCACGAGCCAATAGCCTGCGTAAGCCATCATGTGCAACGCATCTATCTCCTTTTGGTTGATCTGCGTATAGACGAATTGATTGTCGTCGGTTCGATGGTAGTGGGCCATGTTGGGTTTGATGCATTGCTTGAAATAAGTATCTATGAAAGTCTGCAAGCGATTCGTGTTGTACGACAACTGTAATCGATGCTCCCTGTCGCGCGAAGGTTTCAGGTCGGGATTGCCCACTGTCCACTCCATGCTATTGGTGCGAACCATGGCGTCGCTTGTCATCGCTATGCGAGACACTCTGTCCTGTTGCTGATAGGTGTAGCTCAACTGCAAGCCATGGGTGATGTTGTACGCCAGCGACACCTTGGGACGGAAAGTCCAGAAGTGGTACCGATGGTCATTCTGGGTGTAATGGATATAGCTTGCTCCCGACCCCAGCGCGTAGCGCAGTTGGCCAAGCATGCCCTTGATTTCGGCAAAGGCATACAGGCGGTTGTTGTTCGTCCGCGTCAAAGAGGAGGCGTCGCCCAGGTAGTCGTTCTTGGTGTATTTTGCACTATAGTTCAGGCCCGTCGAGACCGTGAAAGGCCTCAGCCGGTTCTCATAGATGACCTCCGTGAGCAGGGAAGCCGTTTTGCCATCCACATCATACTGGTAGGGAGACCCCTCGTCATAGAAACTGCTGGTCTGCGTGGAGATATAGGTGCCTACAGCATTGGCGGTAAGCGACTGGCGCGGGGAGACCTGGCGGAAGAAATAAAGGTCCAATACTGGCGAATGCCTCTTGTCGTTATCCCGACTCGTAGCCCTATAGTGGCGTGTGCCATCCATGATATCCTTGATGCGATAGTTGTCCGGGGCATTGCTGAGCGATCCGGCCAAAGAAGCCTGAAAGACGGTGGCGGTAGAGTCGGTCCAGTTGTAGGTGAGTTTGGCGTCCTGCCCCATCATCTTGCGCAGCGTCTCCACATCGTTTCGCTCGATAGTATAGAGACTGCCATCGGCCAAGGTATATCTCGCCAACTGCATGCTCTTGCCGCCCCGGGTCCGATATCCACTCATACCATACGAAAGCGACCATTCACTCTTGCCACGGTTCCACTTGCCGTACACCATGCCATCACCCTGCAAGGTGGTAAGCGACGCGGTCAGGTCTGTGCCGACCGTATAGCCACTCTCACTTCTGCGCGTAACTATATCGACAACATAGGCTATACCCTCGCCATAACGGACTCCCGGATTGTTGATGAAGTCGATCTTCACGACGTCCTTCGGATCGAGCGCCAGCATCTCCTGCTTGCCCACCACGACCCCATTGACTCTCAGTTGAACCTCGCCCCTGTTGTCAATAGCCGTGACGGCATGGTTGACATGGTCAATGCGAAGGTTGGCAAGCGAGAGCTTCTCGAGGATGCTGAAGCCATTGTTGGAACTCTGCTTCTGTGCGTTGGTAGGATAGATGATCAAGCCGTCAGCCTTGTTGACCACCTTGGCCGCTTGGACTGTCACCTCGTCGAGCGTGAGGGTTTTGTTCACATCCTGGGCATACCCACAGAGGGCGGAGGACAAGAGCAGGGAAAGGGAAATCAATCGTTTCATTTTATACCAATTTTGAATGATGGCACAAAATTACGACCCTATCCCGAGAAGGCCAATTTATTTGTCTGACATTTCCCTGACAATCGACTGTCAGAAACCTATCTACCTGTGTTTCAAACTATAGCTCTTTCCCCTATCCGATTCTATCTTGAGCGAGCTATGGGCCTCTATGATCGGTTTGATGCGTCGAATGAGCGTGTAGAGCGTGTCGCTGGCATCCGGCTTCTTGGGCCATAGTCGATTGCAAATTTCCTGCTTCGACAGGGTATGCGTATCTGAGGTCATAAACATTTCGAGTAGGGCGTGCTGCATGGGCGTGAGATGAATCTGATCGCCCGAAAGCGTCATGAAATGATTGTCATGATACACAAGTCCCCCATAGGACAAACCAGGGACAACCAGCGCCGGTTTGTTTCTCCTCGTGTACCACCAGCTACCCAAGAGCCACAACACGCCAACCATGAAGAGCGACGCCGCCCCCCTTTGGTCGGACATCATGAATATCGAAGCAAAACTGCAGTTGGCCTCCGCCACCAGCCGCGTCTCCAAGCGTCCGTTCCTGCGCACGGTACGCAGGGCGATGCCTGCCGTGTCCTTCAACTCGGCAATGGTGAGATAGCTACGGTAGCAGCGGATGGTGTCGGTAGTGATCACCTGGTTGGGCAGTTTCACAAGGACCTGCTCCAAAGCCTGGTTGACATCCTGCGCAATCCTGTTCTCTGTATTGCGATAGCTATTCATGCCCGAGCACAAGGCACAGAGCATGAGAAAGCTAAACACGATATATGGAAGTCCCTTCATGATTTACAATATAAAAAGCACAAGCTATGTTGTCGATACTATAGCAAGGAGGTGACCTCGACGGTCGGCCTCCCCGCTCTCACGTCCTCGTCGGCAAAGGAGATGGTGACGACCCGCTCCTCATGAGGCATGAGGTGGAAATAGTTGTCGCCATAGACCACGGGGAGGACCTGGTCGCCATCGCCATCCTTGAGGTTCAGGCGCAACATCAGGGCCGGCGTGTCTGCCAGGTTGGTGACCTTGACCGTGCCCCTCCATTCGTCGCCCTCGCGACACAAAGACGGCGTGACGGCAACGCGCGCTGGAGGAAGCGAGCGCAAAGCCTGGAAGCAGCCCTCCTCCTGCGAGAGCACATAGTCGTTGCGAGAGACAATCTCATCGCCCAGACGCAGCGAGAGGCGCAGGAAGAAGACCTCGGGCGGTGTCGTCAAACTGTCGGTACGCTGCGGGAGGACGACAGGGAAGGCGTCTGCCCGACTGGCGGAAGCTACCGCCAACGACTGACTATCGGATCGGACGATACGACCCGTCTGGTCGTACAAGGTGTAGGAGACCTCCAGCGCGGGGGCGTCCTTGCCACAATGGTTGACGACCTCGACACGCTGGGCGACGGGATTGTAGAGGACATGGAGCGGCTCACAAGCCTTCTTCACACCGAAATAGCCCGCCGTAGGGTCGAAATAGTAGTCGTAGGTCTGCCACACCATCGAGGGCCACGTCGGGTGGCTCATCCACATGAGAAGGCCCATGTCCTGCTGCGAGGTAGCGGCCTCGAACATGGCGCGATGGCCATCATAATTGAGCCATTGGGCCCAAGCCGAATATTGCTCCATCGAGGTGGGACAACCCAAGCAGCGCTCCATCTTCTCATTGAAGGCGGCACCACGCTGAGCGCCCAGCATCGTGAAGTCGTGCTGACCCCACGCCTCGCCCTGTGGCCACAGTTGGCCGGGCGGCAGCATCCGTCGCAGGCTCTCGGGATTGGGCACACAGGGCACACCCTGCTCCGAGTGGAGCTTGGAGGAAGTATGGGAGAAATAATAGCTGACGGGCATGAGCGTATAGGGACCATGACCCGAGACGCCGTCGTCGGCAGAACTGGAGATATAACCCAGTTGCGGGTGGAGCGCAGCCACACTCTGGCGCAGTCCTTGGTCGAGGACCTCGGGCGGGTAGCCCTCGTTGCGACCACAGTAGAGAGCCAGAGAAGGATGGCGGCGGATGCGAGAGATGAAGTCGCGGGCGTTGTCCATGAACATCTCATTGTCGGCAGGGTCGGGGCCGTCCCACGGATTGGCGAGCCAGAAGTCCTGCCAGACCATCAGTCCGTAGCGGTCGCAGGCCTCGAAGAAGGCCTCAGCTCCCGTCTGTCCCACCCAGTTGCGTATCATCGTCATATTCATGTCGCGATGGTAGCGGACGGCAGCATCGAACTCGCGCGCCCGATAGTTGAGATTGGTCTCCGAGAAGCCCCAGTTGCCTCCCATCACCATGATGCGTTGGTGGTTGACAAAGATTTTCAGGGCCGTGTCCATATCCTCGTAGGCCACCTCGCGGATGCCCGCCTTGTAGCGCACCTCGTCGCCTGCGGCAGAGAATCCCGCATCATAGAGATACGGTTCACCATAGCCATTGGGCCACCAGAGGCGCATCGGCTGACGACGGAGCTGGGGGAAGTCGTCGGGACTGAAAGCCACGTCGCGGCTCTCCTGCGGGGCAAGCCTTACGGGCTGCTCAAAGCGGATCGATCCGATCCATCCGCTCACCGTCGTTGTGAAGGCACGGGAGGTATTGTTGGTGACACGCACGACGGGCGTCATCGAGGCCAGCGTGTCGGAAGGTTCAAGGCGCGTCGTCACATACGGGTCGCTGACATGGACATCGCCCTCGAGCGAGAGCCAGACGTCGTCCCAGATACCCACCTCGCGGCCCGGCGTGGAGGTGATCCAGTCCCAGCCGATCGTGGCGTGGAAAGTCGGGTTGTCGAGTCCCAAGACACCTCCGTTGATATCGGTCGATTCGCTATTTTTCACCTTCACCGCCCCGATATGGGCGTTCTTGTGCACGCATACCTCCAGGGTGTTGTTGCCCCGCGTGAGATAGGGGGTGAGGTCGAAACGCCCCCGGCGGAAGGCACCCTCTATGCGCCCCACAGGTTGCCCATTGACGAGGAGGTCGGCTTTCCAATTGATGCCATCCAGATGGAGGAACACCCGCTCTCCCTTCTTCAGTTTAGAGGACAGCCGGAAGGAGGTGCGATACCAAAAGTCGCTGTTGAAATAGCTCTCCGAGATCTGCCGCATCGCATCGCCCACCGTATTGTCGGGTACAGCCCCATTGTGGATAAAACTCGTCAGGACCGTGCCCGGGACCGTAGCGGGCAGCCAGCGATCGTAGCCGTCGCGTCGCAACTCCCATCCCTTGACCAGCGGACAGCGCTTGCCTTGCTGGAGCGAGACGGTCGGCACACCCTCGGAAGTCGCTATCGGAGCAGGCGTGGCAGGCCGTCCCCACACCTCCAGTTCGGAGAGGGCATAGAGCCCAGATGAACCGGGACGTTCGAGGAGCAGACGGACGTAGCGTGCCGTCTCCCGACAGGCCACCACCTCCTGACAGCGATTCTCATCGGAGGACAAAGAGGTCACATCACGCCAGGTCTGTGCATCGTCGGAAGCCTGCACACGTCCCTGAATGGCAGGATAGCGCCAAGAGAGGCGCAGCGTGTCGAAGGCGACAGGGCGACCCAAATCGACGGCAATCCATTGCGGGACAGAGGGAGTATCGGCATCCGACCCACGGCCCTCCGCCATCCACATACTGGCGAAGCGGTTGCTGGGCAACATGCCGCGCTCGTCGTCGGTAAAGACACACTCATAGAGACGCCAGTAGGCGCAGCCCTTCATTTTCAACCGGATGCGCAGGTGGTCGTAGCGTCCCTCAGCGACAGGTATCGACAGATCCATCAGGCGCAACGGCAGACGCTCGATAGCCTCCTGCTTGTTGGGGTCGGAGGCTGCCGTCTGGCGCGTGGCCTTGCCGGGGAGATCCTCACCACACAAGGCACCGATCTCCTGCCATGCCGCTCCGTCGGGAGAGGCCTCGACGACGATCTCATAGCCACTATCGGCCTGCTGCTCGCGATAGGCCGCCCAGGCGTTGAGACGGAGGGACCGTGTCGCCACCGCCATGCCTGTCCAGTCGTACTGTATAAAAGCGTCGTCGCCCATGACATAGACACTCGTCACGGTATTGCCGTCGAAAGTCTTCTCACGGTCGCGGAGCGACAACTCGCCATCGCTGGTCGTCACAAGGACGCGGGGCGGTTCCTCCTGGGTGAGAATGCCGTCGGTGGCAAGCTGGGCCGTCAGATTGTAGTCGATGGAGGACGAGGCCCAGGCCTGCCGCATCCACGCCTGGTTGGCATAGTCGGCAGGGAGCATCCGCTGCGGGATGAAGGCTTCGTGCTGGCGACCCGGATACTGACCGATACCACGCGTCTTGTCGTCGTCGGCCTTCGCCCAAAGGCTGAAAAGAATCAAGGGCAACAAGGCCCATAGTTTGTGATGCATCATAGGGAGAGCAAAATGTGTCTGGATGGTAGGGGCAGCCCTTCGGGATGGTCTCGGGATGCCTTCGGGATGGGAAGCAGGCGCATGGCCCGTGTCGGGGATCAGAAATCCTTCAGCCAGGACTTGAGATCCATCATCATCTCTTCGTGGAAACGGAAGCCGATCTTGCTACCCCAGCCATGACCACCGCTGGAATAGACATGGAGCGAGGCGGGGACGTCGTTCTTGTACATCTCGACATAGTAGTTGACGCCATTGATGGGCGACACCGTGTCGTCGTCGTCGCAAAGGACGATGAAGGCGCGGGGCGTGACACGCGAGACATGAAGGTCGGCGCTATACTTTTTCTGTTCCTTCTTCGAGGCGTGCTTGCCCAGGAGCGCGGTCATGCTGCCCTCGTGGGCCACTCCCTCCGTCATGGAGATGACGGGGTAGAAAAGAATCTGGAAGTCGGGCTTGGCGTCGCCGGTAGAGGAAGTCGCCACCATGGCAGCAAGGTGGCCTCCGGCAGAGAATCCCATCACACCCACGTCGTTGCGGTTGAGCTTCCACGACGTAGCGTTGAGGCGCACGAGGCGCAACGCCTGTTCCGCATCCTCCACGGGCACCTCGGGACGGCCGTTGGGCAGACGATACTTTAGGACGATGGCAGCGATACCCTGGTTTTGGAAATACTCCGCCCAGTCGTAGCCCTCCTTCTCCATGGAAAGGCTGGAATAGCCGCCACCCGGGAAGATCACCACCGCGCGGCCCGTGGCCTCCTTGTCGGAGGGCAGGAAGACGCGCACCTTGGCCGTATCCTGCTTGTCGCCATTGCTGTGAGGAGGTTTGCCATTGTAAAGATTGGCATCAAAGACCATTTGGGCCTGTGCGCCGAGCGCGAGGATCGTCATCCCGGCAGCGAGAAAAAGCTTCTTGAATATCATTTCAGTTGTATTGTTTTTATGCGAAGACTGCGCCTTGCGGACACCACAAGGCACGCTGTGATTGTCCGTCAACCACTTATCTTCGTGCAAAGTTATGAAAAATTGGGCGAAAGCATCCAAATGTTTAGAGATTTTAGTAAATTTGCAAACCGTAAACCATCCCCCTACGGTGGCTAAAGGTATTTTAATGGTTGGCCGCCACCCATTTAACAACTCCCCGAGGGTGGCACGGCGGGGGATGGGAAAGAAGAGAGAGAATATGTACATGTTAGACAAATTTCGCTACTGCCCCGTCTGTGGCAGCAAGCATTTCGAAGAGAGCACGGCAAAAAGCAAACGCTGCCGCAATTGTGGGTTTGAGTATTTCCTCAACGCCAGTAGTGCCACGGCAGCCTTCATCCTCAACGCACGCGGCGAACTGCTCGTGGAGCGGCGCAAGGAAGAACCCGGACGGGGCACGCTCGACCTGCCTGGCGGCTTCTGCGACGCAGGCGAGACCCAGGAGGAAGGCATGGTGCGCGAGGTACTGGAGGAGACCGGACTGACGCTGACGGAGGAGCCGCAGTATCTCTTCTCCATCCCCAACGTCTATCGCTATGGCGGATCGGAGGTGCCGACGCTGGACGCCTTCTTCCTCTTCCGCGTGGCCGACGGCCTGGAAACCAAGGCGGGCGATGATGCGGCAGAACTGATGTGGATCGCCCTGGCCGACATCCATACCGAAGAGTTTGGCCTGAGATCCATCCGACGCGCGCTCCACCGATTCCTGGAGGCACACGCGGCGGGCAAACTTTGAAGCGTCGCTGCGCCATGATCCATCGACAAGGACTATCCAGCCGCCTCTTCGGCCTCGTGGCTGAACCGTTGCGGCGCAACACGAGTTTCTTCGTGTTTATGTATGTGCTCGGCGTGGTCGTCAGCGTGGTAGAACTACCCGACAAACCCGACGCCAAGCTCTACGACAACCTGTGGCCAGAGCTGCTGCTCGATCTCTATGTGGTCTGCGCCATGCTGGCCCTGCTGCCCCAGCGTCTGCGGAGATGGGTGCGGGGCGTGGTCTGCGCAACGGCCTATGTGGTCGCCATCGCCGACGTGTTCTGCTTCTGGAAATTTGGATCGGCCCTCACCCCCACGATGCTCCTGCTTGTCGGGGAGACCAACGGCAACGAGGCAAGCGAGTTTCTCTCAACTTACATCAACGCCTCGGTGATACTATCCCCCGTGGGCTGGCTGCTGCTGATTGCCGTCCTACAGCTTGCCACAGCCCTGCTCCTGCCCCGCCTACGAAAGCGGAAGGTGGGCGGACCGATCCTGCCTGCCGGGATGACGAGACAGGCGCGTCCCTGGCTGGAGGCCCTCCTGCTGGGACTGATCGTCGGGAGCATCATCACATCGTGGCACAACAAGCGCGAGATGGTGGTCATGTTCTCGCAGCCGAACATCGGAGGTATAGAGCATGAGCTGACGCGCAACGATTGCGCACAGTTCTACCAGCCCATCTACCGGCTGGCTTTCAGCATCTTCTCCAACGAACTGACCTCGCAGCAGGTGGAAAAACTGATCGAGGCAAAAGACCGGGTGCGCATCGACGGGTGTTCCTACCGCGTGCCCAATATCGTGCTGATCATCGGCGAGAGCTTTGGCAAGCACCACTCGCAGCAGTATGGCTACTTCATGCCCACGACGCCACGGCAGGTGGAATGGGAGAAGACGGGACAACTGGTGGCCTTCAGCGATGTCGTGGCTCCGTGGAACCTGACGAGCTTCGTCTTCAAGAATCTCTTCTCGATGCACGTCGTCGGGGAGAAGGGGGAGTGGTGCGATTATCCGCTCTTCCCCGAACTGTTTCGCAAGGCGGGCTACCACACGAGTTTCATCACGAACCAGTTTCTCCCCAAGGCCAAGGAGGCGGTCTATGACTTCAGCGGTGGCTTCTTCCTGAACCACCCGGAGCTCTCGGAGGCAATGTTTGACACGCGCAACACGAAGACTTTCGCCTACGACGAGGGGCTGCTCTCGGAGTATGACGAGCACCTGAAAAAGGCCAACACAGCCCACAACCTCATCCTGTTCCACCTCATGGGGCAGCACGTCAACTACCGCCAGCGCTACCCGAAGGGACGGGGACAGTTTCGTGCCGACGACTACAAGGAGCGACGCCCCGAGCTCAACCACTACCAACGGCGCGTCTTGTCGGAGTATGACAACGCCACGCTCTACAACGACAGCATCGTCGATCAGATCGTGCGACGCTTTGCCAACGAGGACGCGATCGTGATCTACGTCCCCGACCATGGCGAGGAGTGTTTCGAGGGATCACGGGGCTTCATCTGCCGCAACCATAGCGCAGCCATCGACTACGACTTGGCGCACTACGAGTTTGAGGTGCCGTTCTGGATCTGGTGCTCGAAGTCGATGATTGCCAAGCATCCTGACCTCTACCAGGAGATTCGCGCAGCGAAAGACCGACGGCTGATGACCGACGCGCTACCCCACACGCTGCTCTACCTGGCCGGCATCAAGGCACCCGACTACCACGAGGCGTACAACGTGCTGTCGCCGAAGTATCAGGAGCGGCGCCCACGCATCCTGAAGAACCAGGCCGACTATGATCGGCTGAGAAGTAAAAAGTGAGAAATAAAGCGAGAAGAAAGAAACAATGAACAAGTCACCCATCAGAGCCGACCGAGGACTGCTGAGCCGAAGCGAATGTCATGCGCTACGGGGCCTGGCGATCCTCGGCATCTTCCTCCACAACTACTGCCATTGGCTCGGCCCGGCGGTGAAGGAGAACGAGTACCAGTTCTTCCGCAGTAATGTGGAGGGACTACGCCATGCGCTGGGATGCCCCGACACATGGCTCCCCGTGCACCTGATCTCCTTCTTCGGCCACTATGGCGTGCCGGTATTCCTCTTTCTGAGCGCCTATGGACTGACGATGAAATATGAGCGGACGCGGCGGCGGTATGACGATCCGCAGCCCAGGGACGCAAGTGTGGCGGCCTTTGTACGCTTCCATTTCCTCAAACTCTTCCGCATGATGATCGTCGGCTTCGTGGCCTTCACGATGCTCGATGCCATCACGCCTGGATCCCACACCTACCACTTGATGGACATCGTGGCGCAGATGGGGATGTTCAACAATCTCCTGCCTACTCCCGACCGCATCATCTGGCCAGGACCCTACTGGTTTTTCGGACTGATGCTGCAGCTCTACATCGTCTATCGGCTGCTGCTCTTCCGTCGCCATTGGACTGTCACGGTAGGACTGATGGTCGTCTGCACGGTCATCCAGATGGCATGTGATCCGGAGAGCGAAGCGCTCAACCGCTGGCGATACAACTTCGTCGGAGGGATGCTGCCTTTCGGCGCAGGACTGCTCTACGCACGCTACGCCACGGGACTGCTCTCATGGCGCGACGGTGTGGGCCATGCGCGCTTCGACACGCTCAACCTGATGGTCTCCGTGGTGCTCATCTTCCTACTGAGTTTCAACTACTGGACATGGTACCTCGTGCCTCTCTGTGTCTGCTCGGCCTCCATCGCCTGCGTACGCCTCGTCGGCGAGACGCCTTGGCTCGACGGGGTCGGCAGGATACTGGTGTGGACGGGCTCGCTGAGCGCGGCACTCTTCGTCTGCCACCCCATCACGCGCAAGATCTTCATACCCATCTCACATCATGGCGACGTCTATGCCGGACTGCTGCTCTATGTCATCGCCTCGCTCTGCCTGGCATGGCTCGTGGGCCTGCTGATGGAGAAGATACCCAGTCCCACCCTGAAAAAGCCGCAAGAAGCATGAGAATCAAGGACATCGAACTGGCCAATATCTCCCGATACCGAGGGGAACTGATGGGCATGGCTATGCTGTTTGTCGTGCTCTTCCACGTGGGACTGCCCCGCGAGGACGCCTTCTTCGGACTGCGCCGCATTGGCAATATCGGCGTGGATATGTTCCTGTTTCTCAGCGGCGTGGGACTCTGGTTCTCATGGACGAAGGGACAACAGGCGGGACGCTTTCTGCTGCGACGCCTCGTGCGCATCTATCCAGCATGGCTCGTGGCGGCATGCGCATTCTACATCCCCGACTTCATCCACCATGGGGGCCACAGCACGAGCCTCATAGACCTCATCGGCGACATCGCCATCAACTGGGACTTCTGGCTCCACGACGAACTGACCTTCTGGTATATCCCCGCCACGATGATGCTCTACCTCTTCACGCCAGCCTATCTGAGCCTCATCATCCGGCACCCCATCTACCGATGGCTGCCTATCGTGATGATCATGTGGTGCATCCTCGTGCAGTATGTCACGCCCATCCACCAGGCGGTGGGCCACCTGGAGATCTTCTGGAGTCGCGTGCCCATCTACTTCATCGGCCTCAACGCTGGCAAAGCGGTGCAGGAGAAGCAGACGCTGGACGGCACCTCCATCTGGATGATACTGATCATGTTTGGCATGGCCTTTGCGTCGAGCGTGTTTCTGGAGCAGGTGCGCCATGGCGAGTTTCCCATCTTCCTGGAGCGGATGCTCTACATCCCGCTCACGGTGACGTCGATCCTGCTGCTCAACCGGGTGTTCCGACGCACGCCCAAGGCGTTCAACGGAGCCTGCCGCTTTGTGGGGGCACTCTCCCTGGAGGCATATCTCATCCACGACCACTTCGTGATGACCTACATCGAGCGACTGCACCTCGGCTACTGGCCGACATTTCTTATCACCATCGCCATCACCTTGCCTGTGGCCTGGGCGCTCCACACGATCCTGGCCCGCATGACGAAACCCATAGAAAAGCGAATCCAATGACTCACGAGACCATCAACAAGCCCACCCGGCAACACGGCGGACACCCCGTCGTGAGACTGATCCGCCCGAAACAATGGATCAAGAACCTTATCGTGCTGCTCCCCGTCTTCTTCGGAGGCGCACTCCTGCAGCCAGAGCCCATGACGAGCGGACTGATCACGGTATTGTCCTTCAGCTTCGCCGCATCGTCCATCTACTGCCTCAACGACCTCATCGACGTGGAGGACGACCGCCGCCACCCCGTGAAGTGTGCGCGGCCCATCGCGTCGGGACAGGTGAGCGTACGCAAGGCGTGGGGACTCATGGGACTGATGTTTGCACTCGCGATGCTGGTGCTCCTCCTACTGCCGGAGAACCGCTGGGAAACGGGAGGCGTGATCGTCTTCTACTGGTTGCTCAACATCGCCTACTGCATGCGGCTGAAGCAGTATGCCATTATCGACGTGTGCATCGTCGCCTTCGGATTCGTACTGCGCCTGCTGGCGGGAGGACTGGCCTCGGGCATCTTCCTGAGCAAGTGGATCGTGCTCATGACCTTCTTGCTCATGCTCTTCCTCTCCTTTGCCAAGAGACGCGACGACGTGGTGAGGATGAACGAGACAGGGGAGGCACCGCGGAAGAACACCATCCGCTACAACCTCACGTTTATCAACCAGGCCATCACCATCACGGCCTCCGTGACCTTGGTCTGCTACATCATGTACACAGTCAGCCCGGAGGTGGTCAGCCACTATCAGTCGGACTATCTCTACCTGACGAGCATCTTCGTCATCCTCGGACTGCTACGCTACATCCAGCTGACGGTGGTGGACAAGCGGAGTGGCGACCCGACGAAAGTGATACTCCGCGACCGCTTCACGCAACTGATCGTGGCGGCATGGGGCGTGGCCTTCCTCGTCATGATCTATGTCATATAGCCGTGGACAGAAGAACTGTCTGCGGTCAGTTTTATCCATTATAAAATAAAGTTTGCTTATTCACCATCTAACAAGGCCTGTATATTGCTAAGATAAGGTCTATGTATTATATAAGGTAAGGACGAGATGAAAATCTACGCTTTCGACTTCGACGGAACGCTGACACGACGCGACACGTTCATCGAGTTTATCCGCTATGTCTTCGGCACACGCCGTATGCTGGCGGGCATCCTGCGCTTCGCTCCCATCCTCGCATTGATGAAGTTGGGACGCTACCCCAACTGGAAGGCGAAGCAACGGGTCTTCTCCTGGTTCTTCAAGGGGATGGGGATCGACAAATTTGACGACCTTTGCACGCGCTTTGCTCACGACTGCCAGTCGGTCCGACGCGACGACGGCTTTGCCATCATCCGCCGTGCCCTCAACGAGGGCCACCAGGTGATCATCATCAGCGCGAGCATAGAAAACTGGGTGCGACCTTTCTTCGCCGAGTTTGGCGACCGAGTGATCGTCTCCTGCACGAAGATCGACGTGCGCGAGGAACGGGTGACGGGACAGTTTCTCACCATGAACTGCTATGGGGCGGAAAAGCCCAAGCGGCTACTCCAGACTTTTCCGCTGCGGGAGACCTACCGCCTCGTGGCCTTCGGAGACAGTAGGGGTGACAAGGAACTGATAGAGGCTTCCGACACAGGCTATTTTCGCACTTCCAGCGGACAACTTCATTGTCAGCGAGGGGAGAAGGACCCCATCGTGGAGGAGGTGGAGCGCGACTTCCCCCGAAGCCTACCCACCTCAACCAAGATTATCGGCAACAAGACGCTGGACGAGATCATCCGCTTCGGAATCGTCGGCGTGGCTGCCACACTACTCCAGTATGGCTGCTACCTGCTGTTTCTACTTTGGCTGATGCCAGCCCTGGCCAACACGCTGGCCTACCTCGTGAGCTTCGCCTTCAACTACATCGCCTCCACCCGCTTCACCTTCCGTGTGAAGGCGACTACAAAGCGGGGCATGGGCTTCGCGCTCTCCCACCTGGTGAACTACACGATGCAGACGCTGCTGCTGCAGGTCTTCCTCTTTGTCGGCATGCCGAAGCAATGGGCGCTCATCCCTGTCTTCTGCGTCTGTGTGCCAGTCAACTTCCTACTGGTCCGGTTCTTCCTGCGAAAGTAGGATGCAGAGGCTCAGATAATGCAGAGACTTATCGAGCAAACATAGGACTATAAAACAGCTGGCTTGCCTCACGCTCAATACGATAAACAACCGATGGAACATCCATTAATAGACAAGAAACGACGATTCTCATTCATCCTCATCACCTCGCTCTTTGCGCTATGGGGATTTGCCAATGATATCACCAACCCGATGGTGGCGGCTTTTCAGACACTTCTGGAACTGTCGGCTGCCAAGGCTTCGCTTATCCAGTTTGCCTTCTACGGCGGCTACGCGACCATGGCGATTCCTGCAGCCTTGTTTATCCGGAAGTACAGTTACAAGCGGGGCATCCAACTGGGCCTACTCCTCTACGCCTGTGGGGCCTTCCTCTTCATCCCTGCAGCAGCCTACCAGGAGTTCTCATTCTTCTGCTTGTCGCTCTATATCCTCACCTTTGGGCTCGCCTTTCTGGAGACGACGGCCAACCCCTTCATCCTCTCGCTCGGTAGCAAGGCGACCTCGACACGCCGTCTCAACCTCGCACAGGCCTTCAATCCCATCGGATCGCTCTGTGGCATGGCTATCGCGTCGCTCATCGTACTGCCCCAGTTGATCTCGGATCAACGGGATGAAGCGGGTGCCATCCTCTACCCCACCCTCTCAGCAACAGAGAAGGCAACCATCCGTCTTCATGACATCGCCATCATCCGCGACCCCTATGTAGTCTTGGGGCTGGTGGTGGTAGCAATCCTCGTGGTGGTGACGGTCGTCAAGATGCCAGACGTGGCGGAGCAGAAAACGAAACTCGACGTGAAAGCGTCACTTAGACGGCTATGGAAGAACCGTTTGTACCGTCAGGGGGTGGTGACACAAGTGTTTTATGTAGCGGCTCAAATTATGGTGTGGACCTTCATCATCCAGTATGCAGACCATCTGGGTATCGACAAGGCCACGGCGCAGATGTATAACATCGTCGCCATGTCGCTCTCGCTGACGGGCCGGTTTGTGGGTACTTGGCTGATGAAATACGTCAGTTCACGCAAGTTGCTCACCCTCTTCGCTATCGGCGCATCAATCTGTACCCTTGGCACCATCCTGCTGGTCAACATAGCGGGACTCTACTGTCTGGTGGCCATCTCGGCATTTATGTCCATCATGTTCCCATCCATCTACGGCATTGCCTTGGAAGACGTGGAGGAGCGCGACACCACTCTCGGCGCAGCCTTTCTGGTAGAGGCCATTGTCGGTGGCAGCATCCTCCCACCTCTGCAAGGATGGATCATCGACCAAGGAGTCGTGTTCGGTCTCCCTGCCGTCAACTTCTCCTTCGTTCTCCCACTCTTCTGCTTCGTCCTCATCTTCTTCTACAGACGGCGTGCCATGCACAGCCAATGTAGGAGCGCAGAATAAGCAGACGTTGAGGACAACAATGTAGGAAGACCTCTCATCAACCCAAAAGCAGCAAGATAATATGAAGGACGGTGCATAGACCAAGTGATAAAGACTGACAACAAGACGGCGGGCAACGGAAAGGGATTAACACCTTTCTGTTGCCCGCCGCTGTATCGGGACAGTCTCTCGGGAAGACTGCTTACCGTGGCTGAAACCTGAGGCTTATGCCAGCGTCAGCTCTACGACGTAGTCGTCGCCAGACGGCTGTTCGGGGAGCGTGAGAACATAGCCATTGGCAACGGCCTTAAACTCGACCTTCTTTCCGTTGATGAAGACCTTGGCAGCCTTCACCTTGCGGTCGCCCGTCGGGACGAAGAGGGCCTTGTCCTGCAGAGAGAGGATGTGGATGAAGAGGCGGTTGCCCTTCTGCGTGCTCACACCCCAGTCGTGCGGGGCTACGAGGCCACCACGCGTACCATAGATGGTGTCGCCATACTTGCCGAGGAACTGTCCGATATACTGCAGGCGCTCGACAGCCTCAACGGGAAGCTGACCATCAGGACGCGGACCGACATTGAGCAGGAGGTTGCAGTTCTTGCCTGCTGCACGCACCAGCTCACGGACGAGGGTCTCCTTCGACTTATAGTTCTTGTCCGTGATGCTATAGCCCCAAGTGTAGTTCATCGTCAGGCAGGTCTCCAGCGGGAGCTGGCTGACATCCTGTCCACTCAGACCGTAGGTATTCTCACCGGGGAGGTCCTGCTCGAAGATCTGGATGTCCTCACCAGGATAGGGCTTGCCATGGTGGTTGTTGGCAACGATACACTGGGGCTGGAGCTGATGGATCATGGCATACTGCTCATCGAGCTCCCAGTTGAACGGGGTCTTGTCCTCATCATGGTCCCACCATCCGTCGAACCAGATACAATCGACACGACCGTAGTTGGTGAGTAATTCGCGGAGCTGGTTGTTCATGAAAGTATAATAGCTACGCCAGTTCTGCTTATCCGTAGGACGGCCAAGCTTCTTGCCCGTGCGGCCGAGCGGATAGTCGAGGCGACGCCAGTCGAGGTGGCTGTAGTAGAGGTGGAGGCTCAAGCCGCCATTGTGGCAAGCGTCGGCCAGCTCCTTCAGGATGTCGCGCTTGAAGGGAGTGCCATCAACGATATTGTAAGTGTCCTGGGCGGTATGCCACATGGAGAAACCGTCGTGGTGACGGGTGGTGAAGGTGATATACTTGGCACCCGCCTCACGGAACGTGCGCACCCACTCGTCGGCATTGAAGCGAGACGGATAGAAACCGTCGGCCAAATGCGGATACTCCTGATAGTTGATACTCTTGTTGTTCATCACCCACTCGCCGTCGCCGAGCATGGAGTAGATACCCCAGTGGATGAAAATACCAAACTTGAAGTCCTGGAATTCCTTTTGGCTCTGCTTGACCTGCTCCGAAGGCTGATACTGCGCCATCGTCGTCATGCTCACGAGCAACGCCAAAATCGAAAAGATAGTCTTCTTCATCGTGTTGATTGCTTTGAAAGTTTTTATTTACGAATTGTCTTTAGTATTGTTATTTCAGGTGGTAAAGTTACGATAATAATCCCGAATGGACAAAAATCACACGGTATTTCTTCCCGCTTCGGCCAAAAAGCCGTATTTTTGCAGTTGCTGAAATCATCATTTACAAAATATGAGATACACAACGAACTATTGCCGGCGAGTTATAACTCTTCTGGCAATGTTTCTTCCGCTGACCTCTCATGCACAGATATCACTTGTCGAGCGAGGCAAGCCAGCGGCACAAATCGTACTGACGGACACGACCCATGCTGCTCGCCGGGCTGCCGAGGTGATGAACTATTTCGTCGAGAAACTGACTGGGACGACGCTGCCCGTAGGACTTCGGGCAGAGAAAAAGCCCCGACAGATCGTCTTCATCGGCGGCAAGACGGACCAGGCGGGTGAGGACGGATTCCAAATCAGTTGCCACAACGGCGCCATGCACATCCTGTCGGGAGGCGACAAGGGGGCTATCCTCGGAGTGGCGCACCTGCTGGAACGCTATTGTGGGATCAACTACCTGGGAAAGGACGCCTGGACAGTGAACCATGTACAGGGCTACAAGGTACAGAAGGTGGGCGATCTACAGTTGCCCGCCATCGAATGGGCGGAAACTCCGGCCTTCCGCTACAGACAGTCGGTAAGCTATAGTGAGCGCGACCCGCTGTTTGTCGATTGGTATGGAATGGAACGTCCCAACCAGATGTTCATGGACAACCTGTGGGTACACACTTTCGACAAGATTCTCCCAAGCCGCGTCTATGGGAAGGCGCATCCGGAATGGTATGCCCTCATCAATGGCAGACGCCAGCCAGGATCTCATAGCCAGTGGTGTCTGACCAATGAGCAACTGTTTGTGCAGGTCTGCCACAACCTCGACAGTATCTTCGCCCGCAACCCGGGCATGAAAATGATCTCCATCAGTCAGAACGACGGCAACTTTACCAATTGCCATTGCGAGAAATGCACGGAGGTGGAGACGGAGGAAGGTTCTGCCAGCGGCCCGATCATCCGATTTCTCAACCGCCTGGCCTCGCACTACCCTGACAAGGAGTTCTCTACCCTCGCCTACCTCTATAGTATGCAACCGCCAAGACTGGTCAAACCGCTTCCCAACGTCAACATCATGCTCTGCAGCATTGACGCCAAGCGCGAGGTGCCTCTGACGGACAACGAGAGCGGACGCGACTTTGTAAGGGCCCTGGAGGGCTGGAGTCGCATCTCCAACAACATCTTCGTCTGGGACTATGGCATCAACTTCGACAATATGGTAGCACCATTCCCCAACTTCCATGTCTTGGCACCCAACGTCCAACTCTTCCACCGCAACCACGCCAACATGCTGTTTGAGCAGGTGAACGGCTACGAGGGAGCAGACTTCGCCGAACTGCGTGCTTACATGATTGCCAAACTGATGTGGAATCCCTATCAGGACGCCGACTCGCTCATGCGCGTCTTCCTCACGGACTATTATGGCGAGGAGGCAGGCACCGAACTCTACTCTTATCGGAAGATCATGGAGGGTGCGCTGCTGAGCAGTCATGTGCCACTATGGATATACGACTCGCCCATCACCCACAAGGACGGAATGCTCTCCGACGACCTGATGCACACCTACGCCCGACTCTTCAACAAAGCAGAGGCGGCAGTCCGTGGCGATAGCATCTTGCTCCAGCGAGTGCAGATCAGTCGGCTGCCACTGCAATATGCCGAACTGGAGATAGCGCGCACCAAGGGCATTGAGGACGAGAAGGGTGTGGAGGCAAAGGTGAAATGCTTCCGCGAACGATCCGTACGTTTCGGTGTGGAGTCGCTCAACGAGCGCGGCAATGCACCTGCCGACTATTGCGACTTGTATCTGAAGCGCTTCCTCCCCTCGCGTGTCGTCACCCAAGCGAAGGGCGCTACGGTGGTCTTCAACACAGCTCCCCACAACCGCTACCAAGAAATGGCTTCCACCGCCCTTACCGATGGCCTCTTCGGCGGATCGAGCTTTGTGGAGGGATGGGTAGGATGGGAAGGGACCGATCCCGACTTCACCCTCGATCTTGGCAGGGAGACCAGCATCTCTGCCATAAGCACCGACTTCCTCCACCAGTTGGGCGCCTGGGTACTCCTACCTAAGGAGGTACGCTATGAAGTAAGCACAGACGGCAAGGCGTTCCACCCCTTTGGCGAACCCTTGGTGATGAAGGAAGACCGCGACATCGCCGTCAAGTTTGTCGAAGGCAAGATCAGCGTGGCACAACCAGTCTATGCACGTTTCATCCGCGTGCGCATCAAGGCCACGGGAATGTGCCCCGACTGGCACTACGGCGTCGGCTATCCTGCCTGGTGCTTCATCGACGAAGTGCGGGTGGAATAAATGCCAATGAATACCTAAATAAATATCAAACGGGCTTGCAAGCTTTCGGACACCTGGGTGTCACGCGACTTGCAAGCCCGTTTGGCTAAAAGACCTGAAGAGGATTACTGTGCGTTGAAGGCTGCCAGAATCTTTTCGGCAGTAGCCTTCATCTCCTCCTCGCTCAACTGGACGTGGCGATGGAAATCGACATCGCCCTCGGAGTTGATGGGCAGAAGATGGATGTGGGCATGGGGCACTTCGAGGCCGAGCACCACCTGGGCCACCTTCTTGCAGGGGAAGGCTGTGCGGATGGCTTTGGCGACACGCTTGGCGAAGACCTCAAACTCGGCCAGCTCGTCGTCCTCCATGTCGAAGATGTAATCCACTTCCCGACGAGGGATGACCAACGTATGGGCCTGGACGACGGGGTTGATGTCGAGGAAAGCATAAAACTTTTCGCTTTCCGCACACTTGTAGCTGGGAATCTCACCAGCAGCAATCTTGCTGAAAATATCCATAATCGTAATTATTCGAGGGTGATCTTGTCTATGCGCAACTTGATCGTACCACGCGGAATGGCAATTTCCACCACATCGCCAACCTTCTTGTTGAGCAAGCCTTGCGCGATCGGAGTCTTGATGGAGATCTTGCCCACCTTGATGTTGGCCTCGTTCTCGCTGACGATGGTGTAGCGCATCTTCATGTTGTTGGCCATGTTGGTCATCTCCACGGTCGAAAGGATCTGCACCGCCTCTGTGCTGAGACGTGAGGTATCGATAACCTTCGCCTCGGCGATAGCCAACTTCAGCTGGTTGATCTTTGTCTCCAAGTGGGCCTGTGCCTCCTTGGCAGCATCATACTCCGCATTCTCACTCAAATCGCCCTTGTCGCGCGCCTCGGCGATGGCTGCCGAAGCCTTCGGGCGCTCTACCGTCTCCAACTGTTGGAGCTGGGCTACCATTTCATCGTAGCCCTTCTGTGACATATAAGCCATAATTTATTCTGCTTTTTAGATTTTTTCGTTTGTTTCAAACTACACAAAAAACGAGAATCCCGACATGTTCATCATGCCGGAATTCCTGTTTCCTCTGTACTCTATTTTTACTATGCGCTGCAAAGTTATCCTTTTTTTTCCGAACGGGGAAATTTTCTGCTCAAAAGTTTGCTCATGTAGATAGAATTTAATAATTTTGTCCCCAATGTTTAATAGAAAACCATGAATATGAGAACTAACAAAAGAGCCATTTTAACTCTGACGTTAAGCCTTTTGGCACTACTATGTTTTGCCCAAGGGAATCCCGTCAAATTTAAGGCGAGTAAGAAACAAGTGTCGGATACCGAGGTACAGGTGATGTTCACCATGTCCATCAGCAAGGGCTGGCACGTCTATTCCACCGGTCTCCCCGCGGATGGTCCGGTCTCTGCGACCTTACACACAGATAAGGCCGAGGGTGTGAAACCCATTGGTGGGTTGCAGCACATTGGACGCGAGATTAGCGAGATGGATCCCATCTTTGGCATAAAGCTTCGCTATTTCGAGAACAACGTCACTTTCGTACAGAAATACAAGATTACAGGCAAGACCTACAACGTCAAGGGCTACCTGGAGTTTGGCGCATGCAACGACGAGATGTGTATGCCGCCGACGTCCGTGGAGTTCAACTATAGTGGTGAAGGCCCCAAGGACGCACCTGCCCCCACTGAGAACAAAGCTGCCGAAGAGGAGGCCAAGACGGATGTTGCCGCTGCTGGCGACTCTGCCAAGGCTGCTGCTGGCGACTCTACCGCCACTGCCGTCAAGGCTGACACGGGCACCGCTGGCGTGGGTTCAGACCTCTGGACACCGGTCATCAAGGAGCTGAAGGCTTTTGAGGACGGTCAGAGCACCAAGAACAAGTCGGTTTGGTACATCTTCCTAATGGGTATCGTCGGTGGTTTCGTAGCCCTGCTCACGCCGTGCGTATGGCCGATTATCCCGATGACGGTGAGCTTCTTCCTGAAGCGTTCCAAGGACAGCAAGAGCAAGGGTATCCGCGACGCTGCCACCTATGGTATCTCTATCATCGTCATCTACATGGCCCTTGCGCTCATTGTGACGGCACTCCTTGGCCCACAGCGCCTCAACGAGTTGGCTACCAACGCACCGTTCAATATCTTCTTCTTCCTCCTGCTGGTTGTCTTCGCTTTCAGCTTCTTCGGATGGTTTGAGTTGCAGCTGCCCTCATCATGGGGTAACGCCGTCGATACGAAGGCTTCCACCACTACAGGACTTCTCTCCATCGCCCTGATGGCCTTCACCCTCTGCCTCGTCAGCTTCTCCTGCACGGCCCCGATTATCGGTCTGCTGCTTGTGGAGGCCGCTACGAGTGGCGACTGGGTGGCTCCGACAGTGGGTATGTTCGGCTTCGCCCTCGCTTTGGCCCTGCCGTTCTCACTCTTCGCCATGTTCCCGACCTGGCTGCAGAAGGCTCCGAAGTCGGGTTCTTGGATGAACATGATCAAGGTGGTGCTGGGCTTCGTCGAGTTGGCCTTCTCTCTGAAGTTCCTCTCCGTGGCCGACCTCGCCTACGGTTGGGGCATCCTCGACCGCGAGACGTTCCTCGCCCTGTGGATCATGATCTTCGCCTTCATGGGCTTCTACCTCATCGGCTGGCTCAAGTTCCCGCACGATGACCAGGAGCAGAAGGCTATGCCGGTGCCCTGCATCATGATGGGTCTCTGCTCTTTGGCCTTCGCCGTCTATATGGTGCCTGGCCTCTGGGGTGCTCCCTGTAAGGCTGTCAGTGCATTCTCGCCGCCTATGAACACGCAGGACTTCAACCTCAACAAGGCCGAGGAGGTACATCCCGCCTACACGTCTTACGAGGAGGGTATGGCTGCCGCTAAGGCTGCTGGCAAGCCCGTCATGCTCGACTTCACCGGCTTCGGCTGCGTCAACTGCCGCAAGATGGAGTCTGCTGTCTGGACGGACAATGAGGTCTCTGAGCGTCTGACCAAGGACTACGTCCTCATCTCCCTCTTCGTCGATGACAAGACGCCGCTCGACAAGCCGATGGAGGTGAAGAACCCGGATGGTACGACCCGCACGCTGCGCACCGTTGGTGACAAGTGGTCTTACCTGGAGCAGACGAAGTTTGGCTACCTCGCACAGCCGTTCCACGTGACGGTCGATAACGAGGGTAAGCCGCTCTCTGGTAGCTTCGTCTATAAGGAGGACATCCCGGGCTACATCAAGTTCCTCGACAAGGGTCTTGAGAACTACAAGAAGTAACATAATCTGATCGCCCTTGGGTGATCCCATCAATAGGAAAGGCCGTCGCCACATGCTGACATCAGCAACGGGCGGCGGCCTTTCTTTTTTCCTATAGAGCAGAGATAGCAACGCCCCCACAGTCTTTGATTGACTGTGGGGGCGTATCATGTCCAATGATTTGGAGTTAGGTCGTTATTAGGCCATAGGACTAAATTCATCCTTGGTTACGCCACAGATGGGGCAAGTCCAATCGGCAGGAATACTTTCGAACGGCGTGCCAGGAGCTATACCACTATCAGGATCGCCTTGTGCGGGGTCATAGACGTAGCCGCAAACGTCACATACATACTTTTTCATAATGTCTTTGTTTTCGTTATCAATCGTTTATTGTTCTCTTTACGGTTGCAAAGATAAACATCCTTTTTGAGACCACAAAAGAAAAGATGTTAAACTTTGTATTTATTACAATGTTTAAATGCGTGAGCGTGCGTTATTTCTCTATCAAGCAGACGGCATAGGCCGAGATACCCTCCTTGCGGCCTGTAAAGCCGAGACGCTCGGTGGTCGTCGCCTTGATGGAGACACAGTCCGGATCGCAGCCAATGACGGCGGCAAGGCAGTCGCGCATGGCGTCGATATGAGGACTGAGCTTCGGTCTTTCGGCACACACTGTCGCGTCGATATTGCCCAAATGGTAACCCTTCTCTGCGAGGAGGGCAACCGTGTCACGGAGGATGATCTTAGAGTCCATATCTTTCGTAGCCTCCGACGTATCGGGGAAGTGATAGCCGATATCGCGCATATTGGCAGCACCAAGCATCGCGTCACAGATGGCGTGTATCAGCACGTCTGCATCGCTATGGCCGTCGAGACCACGGTCGTGGGCTATCTTGACACCTCCCAGCCAGAGGTCGCGCCCCTCCACCAATCGGTGGACATCATATCCAAATCCTACCCGTATCATTATCTGCGTCTGAACAAGTCCTTGACACCATCGAGGTCGAACGAGAGCGAGAAGCGGAGCGTCTGGTCGAGCGGATTGCTCTTGGCCGTAGCGATGACATAGCCAGCATCGAGCGAGAAGACGTTCATACGGAAGCCCGCACCAACGGTGAAATACTTACGATTACCCTTGTTCTCACTCTCATGGTGGTAGCCAGCACGAAGGGAGAACTTATCATTATAGACATACTCTGCACCAACACTCCATTGTATCTCCTGCAGTTCCTCCTTGAAGCCACCCGGCGCATCGCCGAAACTCTTGAAGATGCCGCTGATGGAAGAGAGGTCGTAGTAGTCGGTCTGCAAGCGCTGCTCATACTGCTCGTCGGTCTCGTTGTCCTCACGCTGCGGATAGGTAGGGACAAGCAACTTGTTGGCATCGGCAGCTATGGTGAAGCGGTTGTACTCGTCGATAGGGATCATGAGAGACGCACCCAGTCGCATGTTCGTCGGGATAAACTCCGAACGGTTGTCGCCACCAAAGGTGATCTTCGAACCGATGTTGGAGATGTTGAGGCCCAATCCGAGCTGACACTCGCGGCTTCCGAGATTGACATAGTTCTGATAGTAGCAAGCGATATCAGCAGCGAAAGCCGATCCTGGCGACGTGTCCTCAGTGTAGTCGTAGGTCAGGTCGGAATAGATGAAGCGCACGGCCGCACCCAGGGAGAACGTCTCGGAGAGCATCAGCGAGTAGCCTACATCAACGGACATCTCATAGGGATTGATGGTCATGTCGCCCGTGTTGTCCAAACTCGAACTGGTCTGCACCTCACCAAGGGAGAAGTAGCGCAGGGAGGCCGATACGGCACTGTAGTCGCCAATGCGGTAGTAGCCCGAGAGGTAGGCCAAGTCCATATCGTTGACCAACTGGCGCAGCCATGGCGTGTAGTTGAGCGAGACGCCAGCCCGCGAGATAGTGAACGGATACTTGGCCGGATTCCAATACTGTGAGGCCACATCAGGGTCGGTAGCTGCTCCGACATCACCCATACCCCCGGCGCGAGCGTCCGGGGCAATGGACTGTGAGGTCACGGCGGAGTTGACCGGATTGAACATATCCTTCTTGTCCTGGGCATAGGTCGTGAGCGACAGCGCCGACAAGAGGACGATACCGACATACTTATTTTGACTGTTCATACGCGTATATTTCATTCTGTGTGTATGATTAAAACGCAAATCGTGCTTACTTATTGTTGATGATAATCAGTTTCTTGGCTTTGGAGACCCGCTCGCCGCCATCCGAGCCGATAGAGGCACGGTAGAGATAGACTCCCGTCTGCAGTTTTGCTCCGCCATCGGCACAGAGATCCCAGCGCACGGTATAGGCGCTACCCGTCGAGGTGCCGCTCTCCGTGTGGCGCCACAACTCGCGTCCACTCATATCGAAGACGGAAATCTCAACATCAACCTCAGCGCCCGTGAAGTTGTGATTGACGATGAAGGTAGTCTCCGTCGTGGCGGGATTGTTGGTGCAACTGATGCTCTCGATGGAAGGTTTCAGTCCTTTGACGACCTGGAAGTTGAGCACGGCGGTGGAAGCATTGTTCAACATATCCCAGGCACGGAAGCGCAACTGATGCGCGCCCTCGGAGAGTTCAGGCAGCGAATACCAGGTAGAACCGCTGGTATAAGTGCCGAAGTCGAACGTGAAGTTCTCATTGAGGTTGAAAGTCAGGTTCGGGTCTCCATCGATGCAAAGCTGCAAGTCGTGCCCCATACCGCTGCCCGTGGCGTTGATGCCATCCTTGTCCGTGACGTTGGCCACGAAATAGGGCGTGGTATTGACGCTTCCCCCATCGACAAACGAGGGTGTATTGAGGTAGCAGTAGATCGACGGTCCAATACTGTCGTTGCGCACCGTCTCCGAACCATAGATGAAGAAGCGGTCCTCGGCACCATGGGCCAGTTGCGTATGGTCGTCGCTGACAGCATAGACATTGATGAGTCCGCTACCACTGGCGTAGTTGATATCGAAAGGCACGGCGAAGGTAAACTGGAACTCGCCATTGCGCACACTGTCGGAACCATTGAAGAGCACCTTCTGCCGGTCGTAATACTGGAACGCGGTGTTGGAAGTCTCCTCCTGCTTCTTGCACGTCACCATCTCGCGGGTGTCGCGGACCGTGGCCGTCATCTGACCGTTGAAGCCTGCGAGGGTTTCCTCCTGACGCATGACACGCCCCTTGACCCGAGCCACGCTACCCGCTTTGAGGATGATATCCTGCTTGCCTCCCACGGGCAGTCCGTTGATACTATCAATGACCACGTCGAAGGTAGGCAGGTTGAGAGCCAAAGCCGGATCGCCAAGGAGCGAATACTGGAGTTTGTTGAGCGTGCGGTCCTGGCCCGTACTGATAACATCGTTCTTGGCCAGGCGCTGGGCCTCACCCATTGTGGTGGGCTTGCCATTGGTGAAGCTCAACACATGGCGCAGAAAGGCATTGTTGATAAACTTATTGTAATAGGCATAGACCGTGCGCGTCGTGCCCCAGAAGGCCACGGATCCACCCTGCGCATTGAGCAGGGCGGTCTCGCCGATCGTCTCCTTGCGCGTGTCGAAAGGCATGACATCACAAGAGGCCGTGATCCAAAGCGGCAGGTTCTGATTGGTGAACGTGCGGAAGTCGCTGATGGTAAGTACTGACTCATGGGAGATCTGATACTCCACACCGTGGCCCGCATAGTCCATGATGAGGGCGCCCGCCTGCTGTTGCTGCTTGAGGAGGCGCGAGACCTCGGGATAGCGATTGCCCGTGGAGGTGCTGACGCGCGTATAGGCGTCCCACATCACCTTCTTGATCTGATAGCCCGGATAGAGCTGGCCGATATATTCCGCCGTGGCATCTACATCGCGCATGTGGAGATTGTTGTTGCCATCGTCGCCCATAAACATGATGGTGTTGGCCCAGTCGCCTGCATGGGCGTTGTTGGCATAGGCAATGATCTTATCGACTACGGCCTTGGCTTCCGCCGCCGTGGTGACAGGAATGCGCCCCACGGCCACATCCTCCTTGTCGTTGCGAATCGAAGCGCCACCCTCGCCCTCGTCGAGCAGCGTCATCCATCCGTCGTTGACATAGCAGTCGGTCTCAGAGAAGGAATTTTCGCTCTCGTGGGCCAGCAGATAGTCGTCGGCGTTGAGCGAGCGACACTCAGGTGTGAGCATACGGCAGTCCCAGACGGCGTCGCCAAAGAGCAGCAGGTGCTTGGGCATCTGGGCCTCGTCGTCTCCTGCCCGGTCGTAGAGCATCTTGAGGTAGCGACGGTAGGCATTGGCGTCGGGTGTGCCACTGGAAAACTCATTGTAGAGCTCATCGGCCGGCACGATATTCACGCGCATCGAGTCGCGGTCGCGATGCATCTGTGCCAAGCGCTCAACCTGCGGTCGCAACTTCTGACTCGTCGGGATGATGATGACGAGGTCGGCCTGCGGGTCGGCGTGGTGGTCCTGGTTGGTAATGGCATAGACATACTCGGGCACGGGGAAGGGATCCGTAGCCAGGCGCGGCTGCGGTTTCGGGCGCTCGTAGGCATAGCTGATGTAGTCCATGCGCACAGGGCCTCCCGAGAGCGTCGTCACCGTGATCGTATCGGAGACAGTGCATTCGATTTTATAAGTATTCTCAGCCTCCACGGCGGCATTATACGACGAGAGGCGCAGACTGGCGTTGCCGAGATCCTTTCCGTTGAGGCGATACTGCACCGAAGCGGCAGCACCAGCCGTCACGGCGATGGTGAGGTTGGCCATGCGATTCTCTCCCGCGGGGTGGGAGAAGACATAGGCGCGCGACTTCCCCTGCTCGATCGGATCGTTCTCGAAGAGGTTGCGGCCACCCTGATACCAAGAGAAGTTATCCACCTCACGAAGCGCATGATAGTCGTCGGCCAAAGGATAGCAGTCGGCGATAAACTGGGCGGAGTCCACCATGAGCGGCGTCTTTCCGTCGGTCTCGGTGAGGAAATAGTAGCCATAGTCTGAGTATGGATTGCGGGTACGCCGCGTGGCCTCCTTGTTCTCCCAGCTCACGGGACCTTTGGCGTAGAATAAGCGGCGGTCGCCGATCATCGTAGAAGCCACCTCGGGCAAATCGTCGGTGGCGGCAAGATCGCCCTTGTGCAACTCCTCGTTTTGGAGGTTGCCACCATAGCCGAAGATGCGCACGCGGCTCAGGTCGCTAAAGCCCGCCTGCCGCGCCAACTGAGAGGTCAATTGATAGATGCCCGACTCGGGAACGCGAATCTTCACCCAGCGTCCCTCACGCAGGACGGAGTGCTTCGCATAGATGGCCGCATCCTCCGAGGACGTTAAGTCCCTCTGCGTTCCCGCATGCGACGGTGCCTTCAGCGACGGTTTGGGCTGGGAGGTGACGGCGATCATGAAGGAGACGAGAAACTGCAGGCGCCCCTCACGGCGCACGACGGGACAGAGCGAGAAGTCGAGGCGTCCCTTCTTGCGGTCCACGACGATGTGCTGCTCTATCTCGGGCAGTCGTCCGGGATCTGCCGAGGGGGCCAAGGCGAGGTAGCGGAGCGAGTCGCGCCGCCCCATCTCGAGAAACTCGGGGTAGCGTATTTCGAGCGTGTAGATGCTGTCCGCATAGTGCTTTCCCAAAGGGATGGCATAGCTGAAACGAGGCAACATCGTGTCGATGGCAATGTCGTCAACTGTCAGATTGAAGAATCGCTGTTGTTGCGCCTGGCCCTGCAAGCCGCAGAGGAGGGCGAAGAGCAGCAATATGGAGTGGCGGAATACTTTCATACCATGCTAATATAATATAAGAAAATAACGGCGGAAAGCGGGTTTTATTGTGGAGCAGGCGAAATAGAATATTTGTCCCTTTACTCCCTTCGTGTTTACCTGTCGGTGGCAGAACGGCGAGCGACCACTTGCCTGGTCTCCCAAGGCGCGCGATCGTCCCCCGTACTGTTTCCGACAGGACTCTGAAATCGATCGGGTTAATGGTTTCAGTATATGGACCCTTGCGGGTTCTTTCACAGTCCTTGTTTGGCAATCAGCTGCCTATATATTATCCTATGCGTTTTCCACAACCCTGCAAGGCCTCAAGGCCTCATCCTTGAGCAAGTTTTGTACAGATCACCACGACAAAGATGATCAGCGCTACAAAGCCGAAGAAGAGAAAGAAATAGAACTTCTCTTCCCTGAGAAACTCCCTCAGCCTGAAACGGGTTCTGAGATGTGCGTCAAGATACTCCCGGTAGTCATTCACCATCGCGCAGATGATGACAATGGCTCCCACAAGGATGATCAAGCCGACACAGAAGTAGAGTTGCTCATCGCTTTCAAACAGTGTTGTAAGTTTATCCATTCGGTCCATGCTGCAAAATTAGGATTTTCCGAAGAAAAGGGGTGGATTTTCCCTGCACAAATGTGTTGCATTCCTACCAAATAGGTGTTGCATTGAAAGGAAATCGGGTGTCGCTTTCGTAGGAAGGAGACACCCGCAAAAAGCCTTAAACAAGGTCAGGAAAAGTTCAAAAATGACGGTTTCATCGCCCCAAGAGGTCCTGCTGCGACTGGCGTTCGCGCCAAGCAGTTGGCGTACATCCCTCTTTCGCCTTAAAGACACGGTAGAGCTGCGTGCGCGAGGAGAACCCACACTCGGCAGAGATCACGTCGTTGCTGTAATGGGGGTGCTCCAGCATCATACTCTGTGCAGCGCGAAAACGAATATCGCTCAGCCACACCCGAAACGTGGTGTGCAGGCGCTGGGAGAAATAGACGGCCAGATCGGGCTTGGAGATGCTGAGGGAGCGGGACAGGGTCATGAAGTTGATCGAATAGTCTTTGTAGCCACGCTGGACGCACCAGCTGTCGATGCGCTCCTGGATCAGGGCAATGCGCTCCTCGGAGAGCGCTGAGCGTCCGGAAGGCGAAACGGTGGAAGCCTCGGCGCAGACCGACGCTTCTGAAGGTGGGAGGAAAGCACCAGCCTCCAGTTCCTCCGCCAGTTCTTCCCCCTCCGAGTCCAGCAGTTCTTCGGACGGCATATAGCCCGTACCCAAAGAGATGAACGTAAGAACGAAGAAAAGAATGGCCATCAGCACCAAGGGGCCAAAGATATAGAGCGTGGTGGTGGAAAGGATGGCCACGGGCGTGACGAGGGCAGCCAGGCAGAGGTTGACCACGCTCGCGTACGAATAGCGCACATAGGGCAGGAGGTCGGTGGCGGTGAGGGTCTCCAGCATCCTTCTGCGCTTATGGGTCTCCTTTCGGATCATGAGGACGCAATAGATCATGTGGACGCTATAGAGAGCCAGCATCGGATAGAGCCAGCCGCCGATATGCCAACTGCCCCTCAGATAGTGGCCAAGGGCGAAGCAGCCAACGATGGCAGCATAGAATCCCGCGCAGGCCAAGGCCATGTTGCGCCGCTTGGCCTGGACTGCTTCGAGATTGTAGATAGCCATGGCTATCAGTCCGAAACAGGGAGTATAGACGAGCATGTTGACCATGGCTCCCAAGTGGTCGTCGGTGGCCCTGATGTGAAATCTCATCTGGACATAGTATTGGGCGGAAAGAAGCACCAAGGCAAGGAAGATCATCAAGCGGGAGCGCTCGTAGCGTTTGTTCTTCCAGCGGGCGTTCAGGCGGGCCAAGGCGACAAAGAGCGCATTGACCAGCATGAAGACGAGGGCGGCAAACTGAAATAGGTAGAGGGAAGACATGAGGGTTGTGAGGGGATGGTGAGGGTTTAATTGAAAACAAAACGAACCGTTTGCATGTGCTTGCTACTTGCGTCCAAAGTCGGCGGGAATCTCACCCCATTGCGCCGTGTCCCATTTCAGCACAGGCGTGGCGCAGGGATGGGTCAGCAACCAGTTCTCGGCGCGGGCGATGACCTCATAGAGCTTGGCCGTCCTGGCGTCGCGCACCAGCGTGGTCTTGCACTTGCGCTTCTTGACCCACAACGCCGCATTGTAGGAGTCGGAGTAGATGACCTTCCCCTTGATGCCTCGTTGCTCCATGAGCGCCAAGGCGTGGACAATGGCGAGAAACTCTCCGATATTGTTTGTCCCGTGGATAGGGCCATAGTGGAACACCTGCTGGCCCGTCTGCAGGTCGATGCACCGATACTCCATCGGGCCCGGATTGCCCGAACAGGCCGCATCGACCGCCCAGGCATTGGCATTGACCTCTGGGGGCAGAGGCAGGACGGTATCGTTGCGCCAGGAGGGGGGATTCTGAGGAAAGTCTTTGTTCATATCAGCGGGGAGAAAGCTAAAGGGCCAAGGCCTTGTTTCAGCCAAGAGCGGAAAACGAGGACGGGAGGCAGCAGAAGGGCCTCGCCTCCAGCTGCCTCCCGCCCCTATCCTTGTCCCTTGCGGGAATATTCTACATTCTCTCGGGCACCTCGATACCCAGAAGATCCATGCCGTTCTTGATGACCTTGGCCACATTGCGTGCCAGCACATAGCGGAAGGCCAGGGCCTCGGCGCTCTCGGCGCTGAGGATGGAGTAGTCGTGGTAGAACGAGTTGAAGAGCTTGGTCAGCTCGTAGCAGTAGTTGCAGATGGTAGCCGGATTGTAGTTGCGGCCCGCATCAGCCACTGCCACCTCATACTCGCCGAGCTTCTGGATCAGCTCCACCTCCTTGTCGTTGGGCTTATAGCCGCCGAGGGAGTCTGCCACGCCCGTCGCCTTGCGCATGATGCTGCGGATGCGCGCATAGGTATATTGGATGAAGGGACCCGTGTTGCCATTGAAGTCGATGGACTCCGCGGGATTGAAGAGCATGTTCTTTCTTGCATCCACCTTGAGGATGAAGTACTTCAGCGCGCCGAGACCGACGATCCGCGCCACGTTCTGGCGCTCCTCCTCCGTCATCTCCGCACCCTTGCCCTGCTCGTCGCCGACCTTGCGGGCGTCGCCGACCATCTGGGCTATCAGCTCGTCGGCATCGACGACCGTTCCCTCGCGGCTCTTCATCTTGCCATTGGGCAGATTGACCATGCCGTAGGAGAAGTGGACCAGGTCCTTGCCCCACTTGAAGCCGAGGCGGTCGAGCAGGAGCGAAAGCACCTGGAAGTGGTAGTTCTGCTCGTTGCCCACGACGTAGATCATCTTGTCGATAGGATAGTCGCTGAAGCGCATCGTGGCCGTACCGATATCCTGCGTCATATAGACCGAGGTGCCGTCGCCGCGGATCAGCAGTTTCTGGTCGAGGCCCTCCTGGGTGAGGTCTGCCCAGACCGATCCGTCCTCCTTCTTGAAGAAGAGTCCGCGCTCCAGTCCGTCCATCACCTTGCGCTTGCCCACGAGGTAGGTCTCCGACTCATAATAGATCTTGTCGAAGGCCACGCCCAGGGCCTTGTAGGTCTCGTCGAAGCCCGCATAGACCCAGCTGTTCATCTTCTGCCACAGGTCGCGGACCTCCTTGTCGCCCTGCTCCCACTTCACGAGCATCTCGTGGGCCTCCTTGATGAGCGGAACCTCCTGCTTGGCCTTCTCCTTGGCCTCGTCGGCACCCATGCCGCCAGCCTCATACTCGGCCTGGAGCTGAGCCACCTCCTCGCGATAGTGCTTGTCGAAGAGCACGTAGAAGTCGCCGATCAGGTGGTCACCCTTCTTGTGGGCCGCCTCGGGCGTGATGCCGTCGCCCCACTTCTGCCAGGCCAGCATCGACTTGCAGATATGGATGCCACGGTCGTTGACGATATTGGTCTTGACCACGCGGTTGCCATTGGCCTCGAGGATGCGCGCCAGCGACCATCCGAGGAGGTTGTTGCGCACGTGTCCCAGGTGGAGGGGCTTGTTGGTGTTGGGCGATGAGTACTCCACCATCGCCAGCGGCGACTCCTCCGTGACGGGCTTCTCGCCGAAGTGGGCCTCCTGGTCGATGTCCTGAAGCATCGACAGCCATGTGACCGCACGGAAAGTGAAATTGAGGAAACCCTTGACAATGGAGAAGTTTTCCACGAAATCATTGTGGGCAACGATATACTCGCCGATCTCGCGTGCCGTGTCCTCGGGCTTCTTGCGGCTGATCTTCAACAACGGGAAGATGACCAGCGTCATGTTACCCTCAAACTCCGGCCTCGTCTTCTGCACCTGAATGAGATTCAAGGGCACGTCCTGACCATAAAGGCTCTTCACGGCCTCAACCGCCGATTGAGCGACAATTTTATCCAGTTTCATAATCTTCTAATAAATAGGCTTCCAAAGAAGCGAAATGACGGTGCAAAGGTAGCGATTTTTTCTCGCATAAGCCGCTCCACGGCGATTTATTTACACTTGGCTTGGCCAAATGGCAAGATTTGAGTAACTTTGCTCCCCAAATAAGCAACAGGACAAGATGTCACTATCAAAGAAGCAAATACTCCTCATCAACGACGTGTGCGGCTACGGCAAGGTGGCCACCGCTGCCATGCTCCCCATTCTCTCCTACATGGGAATGCCCGTCCACAACCTCCCGACCGCCATCGTGAGCAACACGCTCGACTACGGCAAGTTCAACCTCCTGGACACGACCAACTATATCAAGGGGGTGTTTCCGGTGTGGAAGGAGCTGGACTTCCACTTCGACGCCATCGCGACGGGATTTATCGCGTCGGAGCAGCAGGCCGATCTCATCGCCCGCTACTGCCGTGAGCAGGAGGCCACGGGGACGGCCGTCTTCGTCGATCCCATCATGGGCGACGAGGGCAAACTCTACAACGGCGTGACGCCGGCGACCATCAACAGCATGAGGGAAATGCTCTCCGTGGCCCACCTCTGCTACCCCAACTACACAGAGGCGTGCTACCTCACGGACAAGCCCTACCGCCCCGAGGGCGTCTCGGCAGAGGAGGCCCGCCAGCTGGTGGAGGAGCTGCGCCAGATCGGTCCGAAGTCGGTGCTCATCACCTCCATCCCCATCGACGGCCAGCCTTCCGTCATCGGCTACAACCACCTGACCGACACTTGGTTCACCCACGCCTATACGGAGATTCCCGTTCACTTCCCGGGCACGGGCGACATTTTCTCTGCCATTCTCATCGGCCACATCCTCAACGGCACGCCCCTGGAGGCCAGCACGCGCCGCGCCATGGACGGCGTCTATACGCTCATAGACCACAACAAGGACAACGAGGACAAAAACCGCGGCATCCCCGTGGAGCAGTTCCTCTCCCTGCTCTGACGCTGTGCGCCAAGGCCCGTGAGGACCACCAACAGACGTGTTGGGACAGAACGATTCTTCTGTCCCAACTTCATTTCCAGGACAAACCAAAACACCTCGCCGAAGGTTGCTTACGACTGCGCCCGGTGGCTACTTAAGACCAGGCCTGATCGTAGCTTAGGACCACCAAAAGGCAAAACACACTTGCCAATCGAGCGCACTTGCCAAGCCCACCCTATTAACGTTTAACGTTTTTGTTTTGGCGCAAGAAAAAGTCATATTAACAGCTTGAAACTTCCGTGGGCTTCCGTATTGCCGCAGCCTGGGTCGAGGTTTGAGAGGACAAAAATGGTTCATCCGGAAAATCGAGTGATAGGTTTTGTTCATAGTTGTTTCCCTTGCAGCAACCCTTGGTCAGCATGGACTCGAAGAGTCGATGTCCCCGCGAAGCGTTGTTACTTGTCGTAAAAGTTGTTCAAGTTGTCTTTTATGTGTCCACGTCGAATCACTCCATTTTCCGGAAGAACCTCTTTTTGCAGAGGGGCAAAGAAGCGATCAAGCGCTATGAGATAATTTCGCCGACGAGCTCCGCCCTTTGCTGCTCCAGCATCTCACACCACAAAGTCGACCCTTGCAGTTTGCTGGCAGGGATGTACTCGCGAAACTTCTCGTAGAAATCGATACCTTTCCCATCGGGAACGCTAAAGTCTTCTTCAGAGATGAGCTCTACCCAGTCCAGCAAGTCGGCATACTTCTCCATCTGTTCGTAGGAAAGATGAAGTTCGGGATTACCCGACAATTCATGCCAGTCCCACTTGTCCTTGAACGCCTCTACCAACTTTGGCGTCAAAACCTCTTCGGTGCCACACGCCGAGAAAATCTTCCAGTTGATGCGCTTGGAGAACTTGCCAACCATAGGTATCGTCCATCGAATGTAGGGGTTTAGCGAAATATCTTCCCAACTCACACGATCCTGATACTTCTCAAGCAGGGGCTCGCTCCACGCAAAACCCAGAGATAGGTCTTTCCACGCTTCCTCGACGAGGATGTTGCGCATGAATTCGTCATTTGTTTTCTGTTCCATCTTCATTGCTTATTCTATCATATTGTTTGACTGTTCGACTGTTCGACTATTTGTCTGTGCAAAGTTCGGCACAAGATGTGCCAAATAACGACATAGCTATGCAAAAAATGGCAGACCGAGGCACAAAAGCACCGAAATAGTTTAAGTTACAATTTGCTCACCTTATTAGTGAGGCGAGCAAAACTATCCAACTTGGCCTTTTCAATTTTCGCTCGTTTCTCAACATCGGCATGTCGCATTCGAAAACAAAAACGTTAAACGTTAAGATGTAACTACACAGCAAGAGGGAGGCTACTGCAAACCATTAACGTTTTCACTTTTAGCCTTTTGCTCTATTTTAACACACCATTAAAACGATGCAAATCGTATTAAAACAAGTCGAGACGACCAACAGTTTTCGGACAATTTTGACAAGACATGTGAGTCAAAACTGAAAGCATTAAATATTCAGACTGAAAGAATATTTAGTATCCACCCTTATGTCGTTGGGGCTTTAAGCTGTTTACGAGCAAGGAAGCTGCGGTAAAGGCAACTCCTACCCCTACCACACCCGTCCATCCATAATGTTGCCAGAATAGACCTGAAACAAATGTACCGGCAGAACCTCCTAAGAAGTAAATGGTCATATAAACGGTATTGACCCGGTTGATGGCGGATGCGTCAAGAACGACCACGCTGGTCTGATTTGACAAATGGATGCTTTGCATTCCGGCATCTATCAAGAGAATAGCGATTATCATCCACAAGTAACTGTCATTTCCCAAAAATGCCAACAACCATGCAAACAAGATGACGCATCCTCCGACAATGGAGAAGAATCTTGCGCCATACTTTTGGATATATCCGCTGATGAAAACCACCGTGGATGCACCTGCCAATCCGCACAAACCGAGTGCTCCGATAATATCGTCGCTTGCAAAGAAAGGCTCTTGCTTCATTCGGAAAGCAAGGCAACTCCACAAGGCAAAGAACGAGCCATAAGCCAATGCCGCCCTCAACGACGCGATACGCAAGTACGGGTATTTGGAAAATAGACGCAACAAGGATTTCCACAGCCCTGCATAATTTTCTCGTGAATGGGCAGGCAACACGGGCAGCATTTTGTGAATCATCAGAAAACACCCGAGCATAAACACGCAAGCCACAAAATAGACAGAACGCCATCCCCATATATCGGCGAGAAAACCACTGAATACCCGTGACCCAAGAATGCCTATGAGCAAACAGGACTGTATAATCCCCACGTTGCGCACCTTGTGGTCCGGAGCAGAATTATACGACACCAACGGAATGAAGAACTGCGGCATGACCGAAGATGCCCCGGCAAGCAAGGATGCGCCCCACACCCAGTAGATGTTCGGGGCGAGTGCTATGGCAAGCAAGGCGCACGAAGAAACGATGTAATTGGTCAATATCAGTCTCTTTCGTGAAACCAGATCGCCAAGCGGAATGACAAATACAAGCCCTGCCACATAGCCTATCTGAGTCAATGTCGCCACCATGCTGGCGGAAAAATCGCTTACCGCGAAATCCTTAGCCATGCTGCCCAACAGAGGCTGGTTATAATAGCAGTTGGCAACGGAAAGCCCGGTAGCGACTGCTATCAGCGCCAGCAGAGGCGCCGAAATGCCTTGGTTCTCCCTCAATTCATACTTCATCTTCTGCCTCCTTTCAATATGACACGATTTTCAATCCTATCAGGGAAGCAATGAGCGTGAATAGGAAGAAAAGACGGATGGGAGAGGCCGGCTCCATGAAGACGAATATCCCTATCAAGACCGTGCCGACCGCCCCGATACCCGTCCAAATGGCGTATGCCGTTCCCAAAGGTAAAGTCTGAACCGCCTTGGCAAGCAGGGTCATGCTCAATACTGTGGAAGCCAAGAAGCTGCTACCCCACAGATAAAAAGCAAGTCCTGACGCAGCTCTCGCTTTACCCAAGCAGAATGTAAGGCTCACCTCAAACAATCCTGCCAATAATAAGATTATCCAATTCATACCTATGATTTATTAAATTCAGGTGCAAAAGTAAGCAAGTAATCTCTAATGGCTTTTTGCATTTGGTAAAAACTGATTTTACATTTGGCAAAAAACAGCCGTTCATTCCCGTTTCTATGTACAATTTTATAATTTTGCACACCAAATACAACAATGAGTTATGGATATAAAGGAAATCATCAATCAAAGATATGCCATGCCGGATGCGTCTTTGGATAGATTGCGGCAATGCCTGACTGAAGTTTCGTACCCCAAAGGATTCCGCGTGTTGGAAAGCGGCAAGATAGAAAAGGATATCTTTTTCATCAAGAAAGGCATTGTCCGCGCTTACACTTCGGTGGACGGGAAAGAAATTACCTTTTGGGTTGGCAAGGAAGGAGCGACCCTTGTTTCCATGAAAGGATACGTGAACGATGAGCCGGGATATGAAACGATGGAATTGATGGAAGATTCCGCCTTATATGTATTGAAAAGGAAAAAACTGAAAGAGTTGTTTTCGGAAGACTTGCACATCGCCAATTGGGGACGGCGTTATGCGGAGATGGAGCTGCTTGCTACTGAGGAACGACTGATTTCTATGTTGTCCGCTATAGCTTCGGAACGATATAAGGAGCTATTGGAGAAAGAACCAGATTTGTTACAGCGATTGCCGCTGGGAAGTATCGCCACCTATTTAGGCGTAACGCAGGCAAGTCTGAGCCGGATTAGGGCAAAAATCACGCGGCCGTAATACTGATCGATAAACTCCGGGAACGAACCTGCTGTAAATTGGAACATTTTTACAACTGCTGGGGATGAAATACATATTTGTCCACAATAACCACGAACAAATTCTGCTTGAACGGGAAATAATACACCAATCCGGCTTTTGACAGGCCGCAGGCTTTGGGTTTTTCCATCTGGGTTGCTTTCTCACAATTCATTTTGATGAATACCTGTAAGGGTTTTCGCAATATTTCTTCTCGGTTTGCAAATATACACATCCGTTTTGTGTCAGTTACGAAGATGCGGAGGCTCTTTTCAAACATTTGTATTTCAGCGTTTTTATCACCGGAATTGGGTGGGTGGATATCCTCCGTTTTCACTTTCAGCCTTTTGCTCTATTTTAATACGCCATTAAAACGATGCAAATCGTTTTAAAATAACTTGAGACAATCAAATGTTTTCGGACAATTTTGACAAGACATGTGAATCAAAACTTCTCACAGTTATTGAGGAGCCGGACACAAAATAGCAAAGCGTCTTGTCGAGACTTGCCCTATTAAAGTTATAACGTTTTCTATAACGGGTGATCCCCTGCCCTCCCCCAAATAAATGGATGAACGAAGAACGATCGAAGAGTGATCGAAACCTTTCGAGAATCGAAGGAGAAGTTATCGAAAAGTAAAACAATAAACAATCAGCCTTGTTTATTCGCTGTCGCCGAATAAAAAAGGCTGATTTTATTTTGTGCCACCGAATAAAAATCATATCTTTGCAGAAAAAAGCAGAGTATGGATAAGGAAATGTTTAGAACGATCATATCTGAGAATCAAGAATATATAGGAAGCATACCATTGGTGGAGCGTCCCCTTGACTTGGAAGAGCATGGCAACTATGTGTTTGTGGGTGTAAGACAGGCAGGAAAGTCCTACTTGTTGTATCAACGTGTGCAGCAATTATTGGCAGAAGGAAAGCTTTTGGAGGACATTGTTTATGTAAACTTCGACGACGAGCGTCTGCAAGGGATGGCTGCTGCAGACTTTGATCTCATCATTCAAGCCTATCACAGCATGTATAGCGGGCAGCCGATATTCTTCTTTGACGAGATACAGAATGTAGATGGTTGGGCAAACTTTGCACGTCGTCTTGCCAACTTGAAGTATCGTGTTTATGTTACGGGAAGCAATGCCAAGATGCTGAGCCGTGACATAGAGACCGTTTTGGGAGGCAGGTATCTTAGTGTGAATGTCTTTCCGTATAGCTTTAACGAATACCTTACGGCTGTTGGTATAAACATTGCAGGAGGATGGCAGTATGGCAGGAAGGCTAATGAATTGCAGCGTCATTTCAGAACTTACTTTGAATGGGGAGGTTTCCCGGAATTGGTCAACTTCCGCGAGAAGCGCATCTGGCTCAACAGCTTGTACAACCGCATATTCTTCAATGACCTTATTGTGCGGCATAAGATAAAGAACGAGGATGCCCTGCGTCTGTGTGTGCGTCGTTTGGCAGAAAGCGTGATGCAACCCTGCTCGTTGAACAGATTGAACAACTTGGTTAAGTCGACTGGTGTTCGATGCAGTGTGTCAACCATTATGGAGTATGTGAGATATTTGCAGGAGTCTTGTCTGTTGATATCATTGGACAACTATGCCTCTAAGTTCACAGAAAAAGAAACGGTGAAAAAGCACTATTTTGTGGACAACGGACTGTTGCACCTCTTCATCAACAACCCAGACACTCTGTTGCTTGAAAACCTATGTGCCATAACATTATATAAGAAGCATGGCAATGACATCTATTATTTCAACCGCAATATTGAGGTTGACTTCTATGTACCCGACGAGGGTCTGGCAGTTCAAGCCTGCTATAGAATGAGCGATGAGTCTACATTGGAGCGTGAGATAAAAGCCTTGGTAGCCATTAATTCTTTATATCCTCTGAAAAAGGCAATGATTGTGACATACGAGGACGAGGGAGTGATGGAGCGAGATGGGTTGAAAATAGAGATTGTGCCTGTTTGGAAATGGGTGCTAAATGGTGTAACCAAAGCATCACAGAAAACAAGTTAAGACATACTCAAACTATTGAACTGGTCGCAATTTGCGACCAGTTCTCCTTTATCTTGATGTTCTATATTATCTGCAATATTGCTATCTTTTTTTTTGAGATCACAAATTGTGACCTTAAACGTATTGTTACTTATTGTTGTATGCAAAGGTAGTGCTTTTAGCCTTTAAGCCACTATTGCACACCCCCTTTCTTTGAAAAGAACATACAATCAATAGTATTATTGTGATGATTCACGGTCTGGACCCGCGCAAGCACCTCTTTGCAATGGTCGGTATTGACGATATACTTCATCACTGGCATATTGGGACATTCATAACACTACAGTATCTTCAACGCAATGGCGGCGCAAGCCTCAGCATCCGCCAGGGCGTGGTGGTGGTTGGTCAAATCATAGCCGCAGCGGGCGGCGATCACGTCGAGGTTGTGACGACCTTGGGGCCAGACTCGGCGCGAGGCAACGCAGGTGCAGTAGAACGGATAGTCGGGATAGTCCATCTGATAGACGCGGAAAACGGCTTTCAGACAGCTCTCGTCAAAAGCCTTGTTGTGGGCCACGAGGGGGAGGCCCGCTATCATGGGTTCTATCTGCCTCCAAACGTCCGGGAAGACGGGAGCATTCTCCGTATCGGCGGCGCACAGGCCGTGCACCATGCTGCAACGGAAGGTATAATACTCCGGCTCGGGCTTGATGAGCGAGTAGAACTTATCCACTATCTCACCGCCACGCACTATGACTACGCCCACAGAACAGACCGACGACCGCTCGTAGTTGGCTGTTTCAAAATCTATAGCTGCAAAGTCCTGCATATCAGATATGTTTATTGATCCGTATGATGCGTTTTTACTTATTAAACGTTTGAACTGCAAAGTTATTGCTTCGACGTGCCCTTTGCGTTCATACCTGTATCATATTTAGGAATTTCTTGCCTTTCGCAGGAGACGCCATTACTAAAGAGTCTTTACAAAATGATTCTCCAATAGAATATAAACGCCTGGCGAAGGGGCGTGAATGGCGATGAATGGATTGTGAATGGACTATGAACAGATTGTGAATGGACTATGAACGGATACGGGCCATTATGAACAGATAGTAAACAGATTGTAAACGGTTATGAATAGATTTGCTTTTGGCACTGCCATGTCGTATCTTCACACAAGTTCATACAAGATAGAAACTTTCAAAAATCAAGACAATGAAACAAGTATTACAGCCTCATCAGCGATGCAAAAAAATGGCAGCAAGCGATTGCTGCCACGTATCGGTCTCGTATCAATCCCGTATCAATTCCGTATTATCCTTCGTTCATCCTTCGTTGCTCCTTTTTTCGTCGTTCTATCGTTCTCGCTTCCAGAAGCGGAAACAATACGGCAACAATACGGAACGATACGTAAACATTGCGGGGTTGATACGAGGACGATAGGAGGAGCAAGGGAGGATCATGGGAGAAGCGAAGGGCTACCCGACAAAGAACATCACGATGACCTGAGCTATGATGACGCGGATGAACATGCCGAGGGGATAGACCGTGGCGTAGCTGATGGCGGCGGTATCGCCCCGCAGCGTGTCGTTGGCATAGCCGAGGGCCATGGGATTGGCCATGCTTCCGCAGAGGATGCCACAGATGGTGCCAAAATCAAACTTCTTGGTGCGCAGGGCTATCAGGCCAACGATGACGATGGGGACGAGGGTGAGGACAAAGCCCACTCCCACCCAAAGCAGGCCCTCGGGTCGCATGACGGTGTCGAGAAATCCCTTGCCAGCATCAAGGCCGAGGCAGGCGAGGTAAAGGCTCAGACCCAGTTTGCGGAGCATGAGCGAAGCCGACCGCGTCGTGTAGCTGACGACATGGAAGCGCGGCGCGAGGGCTCCCACAAGGATGCCCATCACGATAGGGCCGCCCGCAGTGCCAAGGCGGATAGGGGCGTCCATGCCGGGAAGGCTGATGGGCAGCACGCCGATGGCGAGGCCAAGGAGCATGCCGATAAAGATACTACTAAGGTTGGGTTCGTTGAGCGTCTTGACCGAATTGCCAAAGAAATCCTCGGCATGCTTCAGCGCGTCGGGACGGCCAACGACGGTGATATGGTCGCCATACTGCAGTCGCAGGTTGTCGGTAGCCAGGAGCTTGATATCACCACGGGTGATGCGACTCACGTTGACGCCATAAGCGTCGCGCAGATGAAACTGCCCAAGTTTGCGGCCGTTGAGGGCCGTGCGCGTGAGGACAAGGGTGCGGCTCTCGACGTTGGCGTCGATGTGGTTCCAGTCGATCTTCGACTTGTTCCAGTCCTTCTGCACTTCCTGGCCGAAGAGCATCTCCATAGCCGTCTCCGCCTCTTTACTGGTCACGACCAAGACATTGTCGCCCGTATAGAGCTTTGTACTTGCCAAAGGCACCATGGTCTGTCCCTGGCGCCAAATGCGCGAGACGATAAACTTGGCTTGTGTGGCGCGGGCTATCTGGGCCAGCGTCCTCCCCTCCAGGGCTGGATTGACCACCACATACTGCCCCACGAAGGTATGGTCCTCGTCGCCCTCATGACGAAGCTTGAGATCGTCGGGCTTGACGAAAAACTTTCTGATGAACATCATCGCCAGAATGACACCGAGGACACCCAGCGGATAGGTCACGGCCGTGGCCAAGGCAGCACGTCCGCCTCCCACGCCTGCATGCTCCAAAGCCTGCTGCGCCGCACCAAGGGCCGGCGTATTGGTCGTCGCGCCACAGAGCACACCGATCATGTCGCTCATCGGGATGGGCGTGAGATAGGACAGGACGACGGCCAGTAGCGTCCCGAGGAAGATGACTCCGAGAGACCAGAGGTTGAGCGCGGTTCCCTCGGCACGCAGCGAGCCGAAGAAGTTGGGACCGACATGCAGTCCAAGGGCATAGACAAACAGCACAAGGCCGAAAGTCTCGCAGTAGTCAAGCATCTCGTGGTCTATCTCCAGATGCAGACTACCCACGAATATGCCAAAGAAGAACACAAAGGCAATACCCAGGGATATGCCACCGAGTCTGATCTTACCAAGCCACAGACCGATACCACAGATGAGGGCTACGATGATGATGGCTTGAATACTCGACTGGATGTTGAGAAGGGAGCTGAGCCAATCCATATTTTCATTCACTATTTGAGTTTGCAAAATTACGGCTTTCCTACCAACTGACAAAATCGCCCGACGTTTATTTGCACCCCAAAGGTGTTTACTTGACCTAAAACTATCACGTCATATTCAAAATAAACACGATGTGGTTTGCCATTGTCAATTTCTTTTAGTACATTTGCACCGCCATGGAAGAAAAGAAGATACTCGACATCAACACGGTCAACGACTACGTGGACTTCATCGGTGCGCCGAGGCAACATCCACACATCAACGTCGTGGACCTCTCGGGGCTGCAATCCATCCCCAGAAGCCGCGACCACTACCACATCTACGGCCTGTTGATGCTCGACAATGCCGACAGCACGCTGACCCACGACATCAACCGATCGTCGGAGGGAGGCGGCACGCTGATGTTTAGTGCGCCAGGATGCCTCACCGGTATCGACAACGGCAGCAACGTGAAGCTCAACGGATGGCTTCTCCTCTTCGACCCGACGCTCATCCTCGACACTCCGTTGGGGCGACGCATCGGCGACTTCCACTATCTGGGCTACGAGCACCAGGACGCCCTGAGACTGACGCCCAGCGAAAGCAGCGCACTGCTGAGCTGCTTCAGCCTGCTGCGGCGCGAACTGCAGCGCCCCGTGATGCCGGACACAAACAGCGAGCAGGTGATTCTCGACTTTCTCCAGCTCATCCTCGACTACTGCCAAGGCTTCTACAACCGGCAGTTTAAGCAGGACAACACGTCCCACAGTGTCCACCGCCGTCTGCGCCAGGTGCTCGACAACTACTATGAGCACGGACTGCAGTTTAAGCAGGGTGTGCCCAACGTGCGCTATTGCGCTGGAGAGCTCTGCCTCTCGGCCAACTACCTCGGCGACCTGATGAAACAGACGCGGGGCAAGAATGCCGTGACGGCCATCCACGAGTATGTGATGGAGCGCGCCAAGGTGCTGCTGGCCACGGACAAGAGCGTGAGCCACGTGGCCTACGACCTCGGTTTCGACTACCCGCAACATTTCATCCGCCTCTTCAAGAAGTCGTTCCAACTCACCCCCGCTGCCTATCGCCGCAGCCTCTCCTCCCCGCAGACCACAGACGAGGGGACAGAGAGCGACACAGAAAACATTGATTACCAACCATAAAAGTAACAAGACAATGAAAGCAATTCATTCAGACATGGCTCCCGCAGCCATCGGCCCGTACAGCCAGGCCATTCGTACCGGCAACGTAGTGTTCATCAGTGGTCAGCTCCCCATCGACCCCGCCACGGGCAACTTCGCTGAGGGCGGCATCAAGGAGCTCACCCGCCAGAGCCTCAACAACGCCAAGGCTATCCTTGCCGCCGAGGGCCTGACGATGGCCGACGTGGTCAAGACGACAGTTCTCATGGCCGACATGGCCGACTTTGCCGAGATGAACGAGGTGTATGCTGAGTTCTTCCAGGCTCCCTTCCCCGCCCGCTCCGCCTTCGCCGTGAAGACGCTGCCGAAGAACGCGCGCGTGGAGATCGAGTTGATCGCCGAGGCTAAGTAATAACCTCTGCGGACAACCATTCTTACCTGACGAAAGCCGCACCGCCTCTCCTGCTTGACAACAAGGAGAGGCCGTGCGGCTTTCTCTTTTTTCAACGGTCTCCTATCAGGGCGCTCTCCTGACAGGGGGATGGCCTTCTACGATAAGACCGCTATCACACTCCGCGCTCTGCCCAGTCGCTGCGGTCGAGATTGCGGTAGCTGATGGCTTCGGCAAGATGGCTCGGCTGGAGCTGTTCGCTGCCTTCGATGTCGGCGATGGTGCGGGCCACCTTCAAGATGCGGTTGTAGGCACGGGCGGAGAGGTTGAGGCGCTCCATCGCCATGCGCAGTAGGCTGATGCCAGCCTCGTCGGGTTCGGCATATTGGTGGATCATGCGCTCAGTCATCTGTGCGTTGCAATGGACGCCGGGAATGTCCTTGTAGCGCGCCTCCTGACGCTGGCGAGCCTTGATGACGCGCTCACGGATAGCGGAACTTGGCTCTCCTGGCTGCGCCTTGGAGATATCTTTGAAAGGAACAGGCGTGATCTCGCACTGGATGTCGATGCGGTCGAGCAGCGGTCCTGAGATTTTGTTCATATAGCGCTGGATCTGTCCCGGCGAGCACACACAGACATGAGTCGGGTCGCCATAGTAGCCACAGGGGCAGGGATTCATCGAGGCGACGAACATGAAGGAGGCTGGGTAGGTGATGGTGTATTTGGCGCGCGCGATCGTGATCAGACGATCTTCGAGCGGCTGACGCAACACTTCGAGGGTATGCTTGTTGAACTCGGGCAACTCGTCGGCGAAGAGCACGCCGTTGTGGGCCAGAGAGATCTCGCCAGGCATGGGGTCCACACCGCCTCCGACCAGTGCCACCTGGGAGATGGTGTGATGCGGACTGCGAAACGGGCGCTGCGAGATCAGTCCCTTACCGGCAGACAACTTGCCCGCAATGGAGTGGATCTGCGTTGTCTCCAGGCTCTCCGAGAGCGTCAGAGGAGGCAGTATCGACGGCAAGCGCTTGGCCATCATACTCTTGCCCGATCCTGGCGGACCTATCATCACGAGGTTGTGACCACCCGCGGCAGCCACCTCCAAGGCGCGCTTCACACTCTCCTGTCCACGGACATCGGCGAAATCGAGGTCGAAATCGTACTGCTGCTCGTAGAATTCCTTCCTCGTATCAACCACGCAGGGGCTGAAATCGGCATCGTCGCCCTTGAGGAAGCGAATGACCTCGGTGATACTGCTCATACCATAGACGTCGAGCTGGTTGACCACTGCGGCCTCGTGCTCATTAGCTTTGGGGACAATCAGTCCCTTCATCTGGTCTTTGCGCGCCCGGATGGCAATGGGGAGCACGCCCTTGACGGGCTGCAGCGAACCGTCGAGACTCAGCTCGCCGACGAGCATATAGCTGCCCAGACGGTCGGAGGGAATATCGCCATTGGCCGCAAGGATGGCTACGGCAAGCGGGAGGTCAAATCCACTACCCACCTTTCGGAGACTCGCAGGAGAGAGGTTGGCCGTGATGTCGGCAACGGGAAACTTCAAACCCGTATTGAGCAGAGCTGCCGCAATGCGGTCGCGGCTCTCCCGCACAGCCTCGTCGCCCAGTCCCGTGAGCCGGTAACTGACGCCTCGCGTCAAACTCACCTCGACGGTGATCGTCGTCACCTCCAGTCCATTTACTGCCGCGCTATAAGCCTTGACAAGCATCGTAATTCTTATTTAGTATGAATGATTCGTTTCCAAAAATCGTTTCCGCAACTCCTCGTCACTCAGCGATCGCTGCTTCACGCGTCCATTCTCCACCAAGATATTGTCGGGGAGGTCATGGAGCGACAGGTTAGCCAGCAGCGGACTGTCGAGCATACGACCGTCGCAGACCGTGGGCAGCGTGACGTCAAACTGGCGTAGCAACTTCTCGCAATCCTTGCGCGTCGCATCGAGACAGATGGTCAGTACCTGCAGGTCGGGATGCTGGCGCTTGGCCTCTTGGACCGCGCGCAGACAACCCAGACTCCTGTAGCTCCACGAAGCCCAAACGATCACTACGCCCTCGCCACTGCGGAAGTCTTGCTGCGCGAACGTCCGGCCGCTGAGGGTAAGGGCCTTGAAGCGGGGCAACGGCTGCCCTACCCTTACCGTCTCGTAGGGGGCTAGCTGCTTGGCGAGCAGGATGAGGTGACCATTGCGTGGCTGCTCCTTGCGCATGAGGTTGATGAGGCGGCGCGCCTCGGCATAGTCTGGGCGGTCGTTGCGGACGAGGTAGGTGCTGACGAGATAGACTCCCACACGCGAACCGGGATGCTCCTTCACAAAGTCGGCCGTGAGCTTCGGGGCGTCCAAGGGGGAGTTTTTGGCCAGCAACTGCCGGAAATCGGTCATCAGCTCGTTGTCGTCCGTGCCCTCCACCTCCATTTCGCGCAGGTGGGAAGCGTCGGCCTTGACCATCACCTTGCCGCCAGGCTCGGCGAAGATCGGCTGCTCGGAATAGTTGGGGAAGACGAGGACAAGCGTCGAAGGGTCTCGCATCTCCGTCTCATAGACGAAGCGTCCTCCCTGAATGTTGATGGTGTCGAGGCCGTCGATGCCCCCGTCAGGACTATAGACCAGCACCTGACCTTGATTTAAATGAAGGAAGCGACCCTCCATCTTAAACCGACCACTCTTGCCCGAGCAGCTGCCGAGCAACAACAATAAAAAGGCGGGAACGGCAAGCCATGTCATCGAGCAAGCCATTCTGATGATACTACGGATGAAAAAAGGATGATGTGTCATCATATTGCTCCATGCTTGTAATGCTATCTTCGGATGGATGGAAGCTGTCCGAAGGAAAGATAAGGAGATGTGCCGCGAGCGGGACTCGAACCCGCACAGCCGTTACTGGCCAAGGGATTTTAAGTCCCTCGTGTCTACCATTCCACCATCACGGCAAACCGTCTGCAAAGTTAACCACAATAATTGAAACTCGCAAACGATTTCTATTGTTTTTTAGTCTGTGGCCCCTTAGGACCCCCGATTTGTCCAGCCTTGCGTCAATAAACTTTCAGTACACCGTAGGGTGTGGGGGCATTGCAGCGGTAGCTTGTCAGCAGCGGCACGCCACTTCCCCTCACGAGGTTGCCCCCCGTATTGAGGTTGTAAGCCGCCTTACAGCGCCCACAAGAGGCCACCCCGTCGCCCGTCACGGTCAGCGGATAACTGCGCATGGGCAGGGCGTTGAGGTCGAAGCAGTTGGGACACTCCGCATCATAGGCGTAGAAGATGGGGGGATCGTCCATGCTGCCATAGCCGACGATCAACCCGTGGTTCATGCCGATGCGGTTCTGATTTTCCAGTCGGAGGTCGATGGCATTGAAGATGCTCACCGACGACATGCCCTGGTTGTTCTCAAACGTATAATAGGAAGCACCACCACGCAGGAGATAGCCAATCTTGCAGAAGACTCCCTTGGCCAGCGGGTTCATGGCGGTGGCCAGCGTGGCATCCTGGTGCGTGCCGTTATCGAGGGTCAGGTTGCAGTGGTAGTTGCTATACCGATAGCCCGCATCCTCGCCACACGCCGTCAGAACAGCCAGCAAGCCAACCAGGCAAACGGCGCGCCACAGTTTTCTACTCATAGGGTATCATGCTCAGCGCGTCGGCCACCTTCTCTATGCCCTCCTGGAGCGGACCCGCCACCATGCCTTTGGCAAAAAACGGGATGTCGGCATCGATGGTGAGGCGCATCTTCGACGTGGTGTCGCTCGTCGGGAGCACCTGGATCCAAAACTGGAACTTCACGGGCGACTTCTCGCTCTGAAGTTTGATCATCTTCGGTTCCTCGCGCTCTACGATGCGCATCGATACCGCACCGATAGGCGCGATACTGATGCTGATGCTGTCTTGGTCGAAGCTCAGGTCCTTGAGCTTATCCTCGGGGATGCGGTCGCGGACGCGCTCGATGTTGGTGAAGTCGCTGAGCATCCGATAGACGTTCTCCTGCGGATAGGCGATGGCCTTGACACTACTTTCAAACTTACTCATATCCCTCTGGCTTTACTTCTTCCAGTTGGCCGGATCCTTGCGCCACTCGTGGAGCATCGGCACATCCTCCTCCTTGATATAGCCTGTCTCCAGGGCCTTCTCGACGACGTGCGGATAGTCCGTCAGCGTCACGAGCTTGACGCCAGCCTCCTTGAAGGCCTCCTCGGCGATGGGGAATCCATAGGTGAAACTGGCTACCATGCCGACCACCTCAAATCCTGCCTCGCGAAGAGCGGCAACAGCCTTGAGCGAAGAACCACCCGTAGAGATCAGGTCCTCGACGACCACGACCTTCGCACCTTCGGGAAGACGACCCTCGATCTGATTCTTCATGCCGTGATCCTTCGGTTTCGGACGAACGTAGGCGTAGGGCAGTGCCAGCTCGTCGGCCACCAATACTCCCTGGGCAATAGCACCCGTAGCCACACCGGCCACGGCATCGGCCTCGGGGAAGTGCTCCAGCACGGCGTGGGTCAGCCCCAACTTGACGAAGGAGCGCACGTCGTGGTAGGAGAGCGTCTGACGATTGTCGCAGTAGAACGGCGACTTCCAGCCCGAAGCCCAGGTGAACGGGTCATTGGGCTGCAACTTCACGGCCTTGATGGCAAGCAACTTGCCAGCGAATACTTTCTTCAAATCTTCCATATTTCTTCTATACTATATTTTTATCCTTTTATTTTAAAGATAATGCCAACGAGCGCAGAACGTCAAGCTTGCTTGTTCGTTATGCCGAGTGCAGCTTATCTTATATTATAAAGATAATGCAAAGATAGCGCAAAAAACTGTAACGGCAAGGAGTTCTTGTATAGTTTTTGCGTCCGTTATCATTTCTTTCATTTTCCCCTCTTGCCCAGATGCTTCATGACGTGGGAGCAATACTGGTCGAGCACACGGAGCATGTCGTCGGGCAGATAGTCCAGCGCACGGTCGATGATGCCGGAGGGGATGTCGTAGTAAGCCTCAGCGATAGCTCCCGCAATGTCGGCCTTGGTATCGGTGTCGCCGTCGCAGAGTACGGCCAGGCGGATAGTCTCCTCGAAGTTGTTGGCGTCCAGAAAGCAGCGCAGCGCCATCGGGACGGTCTCCTGGCAGGTGCCGTCGAAATGGCCTTCCGCCCCAATCTTCATCACGTCCTTGAGCGAGGGAATCTCATAGCCGAAGAACTTGCGCACCTTCAGTTCCAAATCTGCCTTCGGAAAGCGCATGTTGCGAAGCCAAAAGATCGCCTCCGCCACACACTGGGCGCCCTTGATGCCTTCGGGATGGTCATGGCTGACCTCGGCACTCTTGCGTGCCTCTTCCTTGACGGTCTGCCAGTCATCAAAGAGCCATCCCACGGCACTCACACGCATGGCCGACCCATTGCCACAGGAGTCCATCGGATGGGCTCCGCCACTGCACACCCACTTCCAGAAGCGGTTGCCATAGCCACCCATCGGATGGGGATAGCGGGCGCACCAGTCGAGCAAAGCCTCGTCATAGGGACGCTCGTTGAGCACGGCATCAGCTACGGCGATAGTGCAAACCGTATCGTCGGTGAAACCACACTTGTCTGTAAACAACTTGAAGTTTTCTTCCGGAGCTGGTCCAAACTCAAATCTTGAACCAACAATATCACCAATAATTGCTCCTAACATAATCGTCTGAGAAAAAGGTTGTGCTTAGATGGTACTCCGGCTGGGAATCGAACCCAGATCAAAGGTTTAGGAAACCTACGTTCTATCCATTGAACTACCAGAGCTTCGGTTTTGGATGGTGCAAAGATAAGCATAAAAAGCCATTCCACCAAGAATCGCCTATACTTTTCCGCTCATTTCTTGCTTTCCCACCCCGTCTCAATCCTCGTCTCAGTCGGCCACAAGATGATAGGACCCACCTGCGTAGGCGCGCACCACCCCTTTCATCTCCAACGAGAAAAGCAGGGCAGTAAGCGGTCCCACACCGACACTCAGACGGACGCAGAGATCGTTGATCTGCAAGTCGTTGCACTTGCGGAGTTCATCGACCACACGCTGCTCCTCGGGCGAGAGGTCGGGAAAGAGCTGTCGCTCGATACCTTTCCGCTTTGCCTCTGTCAGCTTTTGGTCGGTCTGCCAGCCCATAGCCTCCACGAGTTCGTCGGCACAAGTGATCAGTCCTGCTCCGTTGTCGCGGATCAGATGGTTGCAGCCCTCACTGTAGGGGGCGCCGACAGCGCCGGGAAAAGCAAAAACATCGCGGGCGTAGTCGCGCGCAATGCCACAGGTGATCAGTCCCCCACCCTTGTCAGCACTCTCCACGAGGACGACGGCATCGCTCATGCCCGCCACGATACGGTTGCGGCGCACGAAGTTGATCTTGTCAGCAGTAGTGTGCGTCATAAACTCCGTCAGCAGCGCACCTCCTTCCGCCACCATCCTATTCGCCGTCTCGCGGTGGGCGCGTGGATAGAGGTCGTCGAGGCCATGGGCCAGCACGCCCACAGTGGGCGTCTCGTTGGCCAGACACTCGCGGTGCGCCCAAATATCCACTCCATAGGCCAACCCGCTCACTACCAGCACCTCAGGACATAGTTCCTTCAAGCGGTGGACGAAACTGTGGATGAGATCCTGCCCGTAGCGGGTGCAACGGCGTGTGCCCACCACGCTGACCACCCGGCGTGCGTTGAGGCAGGCTTCGCCCCGGGCATAGAGCACCAAGGGCGCATCAACACATTCCCACAGACGCCGCGGGTAGCCACTGTCGCAAGGGGTAAGGACCCTCACACCCTCCGCCTCCACATACGCCAGTTCGTCGGCAACTCGCTGACGGTGGTCCGAGAGGTGAGACAGCAGTTGCACCAAGCGCGGAGAGGCGTCGGGCAAGACTTGTCGGATGTCGTCGGAGGCGGCGACGACCGCTTGTGCGGAACCCACCATAGTGTAGAGCGTCCGTATCTCCTGCAAGTGATAGTAGCCCACACGGCTGAGCAGCATCGCGGCAAAGCGTTCGTCTTCTGCAATCACGTCCATCGTCACACTATTCTTTTCTTTATTATTCTTTATTATTCTTTGGAAAGATAAGGAGCGAAGGCTCGGTCATAATCCTCGCTCACGGCGAGCCGGCCATGGACGAGCGTGACCAGTTCCACGCGTCCACGGAAGCATAGCTTTCCGTCGGCCTCCCGGAAGAGGTCGTGGACGAAGATGTAGCGGATGCCCTGCTTTTCGAGTCGCAGGCGTGAGACGATGATATCATCGCAGCGCAGCGGAGCCTTGTATTCCAGATTCATCCGTGCCACCACAGCATCCGTGCCCTGCTCGTGCATCTCAGCGAAACTCAGTCCGCAGGCTTTCAGAAACCGGTGACGCGTGTGCTCCGTGTAGTGGAGATAGTTGGCGTTGTTGACAATGCCCTCGATGTCGCACTCATAGTCGCGCACCTCCAGACGGGTCTCAAAGATATAGTCGTTGTTCATAGGATAGGTTATCTATTCTTATCATGATCGGTTTTCTTCAGATATTCATAGCCGAAGCGGCAGCGCAGGCACTCCTTTCGGTCGCAGTAGGCACGCTTCAGTTGTATCAGTGCCTGGGAGTCGCCCGCCGTCTGCGCCTTCAGTCCCACCTTTTTCCACGTCTCTACGATATGATTCTTCTCCGCGCTCAATGCTTCGAGCAGATCGAAGGCGCGGTCGCAGAGTTTCTCGTCGCCCTTGTGACGCCCGTAGGCGAAGAGCATGGGCACAGCGGTGTTGATGGTGAGCAGGGCAATCGAGGAGGCCGAGAGTCGCTTCTCGCTCCGCCGGCTCTCCAGGCCAAAGAGGTAGTGGGTCTCCCAGTAGGGTGTCACACTGGTGGCAAGCAGTTCGGCGACCTGGTGCAGGGAGGCGCAGTCCACCAGACGCGACAGTCCGGCGCGCCCCTCGTGATAGAGGCGTGCGAGCTGGACGATGCGGATAGTGGGAAAATTCTGCGGACGCAGGCGCAGGAAACGCCATAGGTGGCCGTCGATGGGACGGAGCGAAAACTTACGGGCGAGATACGCATACTCGCTCCGTAGCCGCTGGAAGTAGGTATCCTCGTCCGCAGCCTCACGACACCGCGGGGGCAGGACTGCGGAATCGAGCAGTCCTGCCTGCCCGAGGAAGAAGGCTTCCACCTGAAAGAGGTCGTCGCGGTGGTGTCCCACGCTGCCCAGGGGGACGGATCGCGCCCACAGTTCGAAAATGTCGCCATTGACGCCAAACCCGAAGTTGCGCGCCAGCGTCACGAAGTAGGCGGCCTCCCACGATCCCTCGCAGACCTTGACGCGATCGCTGATGGCCTCCGTCTTTTGCTCCAACCGCTCCGTCTGCAGCGCACTAAGCCAGGAGCAAACCGTCAATCGCGGGAGCGAGGAGATGACGGCATGGCAGGGCGGATAGTCCTCTGCAGCAAGCAATTCCTGATAGTGGTCTCTGACGCGGTCGGGCACGTGGAGCACCATCTGCGGGGGCGTGGTGCCCTGGCTGGTGCGGACCACGACATCAGCAATGTCCACGACATGGAGCACGACGTTGTCATAGCGTGCGTCGCGGTCATGGCCGTGGACGAACCAGTCGGAAGCCTTGTCATGGATCTCCACATTGCCGACCCAGAGCGTTCCGTCGATCCTCACCTTCGCATTGAAGAAGTCGGGACCGGCATGGCGGTTGTGCAGTCCCACATCGACCACCTCCACAGACTTCCCGTCCGTGGTGGTCAGTGGGGCAAGCGGAAACAGCTTGTGCTTCCAGACATAGTGGAGAAGTTCTTCCATGAGGCCTTTTCAGTTTGTTTGTATAGGGGAGCACCAATGGCTGGCGCCAGCCCTTCGTCATCATCAATATCTATCGCAGCACCTTGCGCACCGTGCCGTCACTCATGCGGACGACATAGACCTGGCCCTCGCGCGGCGCACTGACCTTGCGACCACAGAGATCGTAAGTGGCAACGGGGCGCACCGTGGCGGACGAGGCGGCTTCCTCAATGCCAGTGGCACCAGCGGAAATGACGTCATCCACATTGCCAAAGATAAAATCGCCCTTGAAATCGGTGCCGTAGAACGAGGCTTCGGCCTTCACCTTGAAATAGAGCTGACCAGCAGCCACCTTGCCCTCCAGCTCGATAGGCACGGCACCAAGACGCGGACCCACCCAGACGGGAAAGCCCGAGATCGTGCCCGAGCTGATGCGGATGCTCTTCGCCACGCCCAGATCGGTCACACCGGGTTGATCGGGATTGCCCACGGCGTCGATGCTGTCAATGACAACATTGCCAATTCCCATGCCAGCAGCCTCATAGGTGAGGTTGTCCACCGACAATGTGTACTGCCCGTTGTTCAGACGGGTCAGCGTGGCTACTTTCTCCTGATCCTGGATGGTCTCTCCGCCGCGCACCAGAACGAGGTGTCCGGTGTAGTCGTCGGCCATTGCGCCCATGCCACAAAGCAGGGCGAGCGCGAGTGTAAATAGTTTCTTCATTTTCTTCATTTGTTTGTTATTATATGTTGCATGTGCAATCCTTCTACTCCCCTCAATCCTGAAATTCTCTTTCGTATTGATAAACAATACTTTTTAGGACTGGTTAGAGATGCAAAGTTACGGCGTTTTTTTGTGTTATCCGAAAAAACTTCGTAATTTTGCACAATTATCATTCATAAGCAACAACTATACAGTCACAGACAAGATGAAGATAGCACTCATTGGGTATGGGAAAATGGGCCACATGATCGAGCAGATTGCCATCAGTCGCGGCCACAGTATCGTTTGCAAGATAGACATCGACAACCCGGACGACTTCGACTCGCCCGCCTTCGCCTCGGCCGACGTGGCGATAGAGTTTACCAACCCCACAGCGGCGTATGGCAACTTCCTGCGCGCGTTCCGCCACAACGTGAAGGTCGTGAGCGGATCGACGGGCTGGATGCACCATCACAAGCAGGACGTGGAGCGTTTGTGCCGCGAAGAGGGACAGACACTCTTCTGGGCCAGCAACTTCTCCGTCGGCGTGGCCATCTTCTCGGCCGTCAACCGCTACCTGGCCAAACTGATGAACCAGTTTCCACAGTATGACGTGGCCATGACCGAGACCCACCACGTCCATAAGCTCGACGCACCGTCGGGCACCGCCATCACCCTGGCAGAGGAGATCTGTCAAAATCTGGACCGCAAGACGGAATGGAAGAAGGGCACCACCACCTGGGACGACGGGCGCATCGAAGGAAAGTCGGCCCACAGAGACGACCAGCTGCTCATCGACAGCGTCCGCCACGACGAGGTGCCGGGCATCCATAGTGTCCGCTATGACAGCGAGGCTGACGAGATCACCATCACCCACTCTGCCCACTCGCGCAAGGGCTTTGCCCTCGGAGCGGTGCTGGCTGCGGAATATACGCTCACCCACAACGGACTGCTCACGACGAGCGACCTCTTCCAATTCTAACCTCCAGGTCGCTCCTGATTCATACGAAAAACTAACAATCTCATGATAGACAAAGAAAAACAAAAACTCGACCCGAAGAAGCAATGGGCGAAGTTTATCATCGTAGGAGGCCTCTACCTGCTCTTCCTCCTTTGGGTACAAAGCTGGTTGGGACTGGTCGTCCTGCCGTTCATTTTCGACAACTACATCACCAAGAAGATACGCTGGACGTGGTGGAAGGACTCCGAGGGCCCCGTTCGTATGGTAATGTCGTGGGTTGACGCACTGATCTTTGCCCTCGTGGCTGTCTATTTCATCAACCTCTTCCTGTTCCAAAACTACGTCATTCCCTCCTCTTCCTTGGAGAAGAGCCTCCTCACGGGCGACTACCTCGCCGTCTCCAAGGTGAGCTACGGACCGCGCATCCCGCAGACACCGCTCACCATGCCGCTTACCCAGCATACCATGCCGGTCTTCAACTGCAAGAGCTACATCGAGTGGCCTCACTGGGACTACCGCCGTGTGAAGGGTCTGGGACACGTAGAACTCAACGACATCGTCGTCTTCAACTATCCTGCTGGCGACTCCCTGCTGAGCAACGAGGCCTATCAGGCTCAAGACTACTACCAGATGGTCTATAACACGGGCGAAAGCCTCCTCATGCAGCAGCAACCGGACATCAACCTCGCCACGATGAGCCTCCTGCAACAGCGCGACTTCTTCAGCAAGGCCTACGCCTTGGGGCGCAACTATCTCGTGCAGAACCAGGCCGTCTATGGCGTGATTGACTCGCGCCCCACTGACCGCCGCGAAAACTATGTGAAGCGCTGCGTCGGAATGCCTGGACAGATGCTGCAGATCAAGAACAAGATCGTCTATCTCGACGGCAAGCCCAACAAGGAGCCGGAGAACGTGCAGTACACCTACCTCATTAAGTGGCGCGGCGTGACAGCAAGCGAACTTCTGGGACAGCGCTATGACGACCTGCGCAAGGAACTCAACATCAGCGAGGAGGACGTACAGAGCCTCAGCTACCTCCACGGCGCGGACGTGGAGCGCGGCACCATCCTCAACGACGCCATACTGAAAGAGTATGACGGCTACATGCCGCTCACGAAGCGTGCCGCACAGGCCCTCAAGCAGAAGGGGCTCGTCGCTGCCATGCGTCCCGTCACAGACCGCGACGTCTTCTCGGGCATGGTCTATCCGCTCGACGGCTACACACAGTGGACGCGCGACAACTATGGTCCGGTATGGATTCCGAAGAAGGGAGAGAGCATCAAGCTGACCCTCGCCAACCTGCCTATTTATGAGCGTTGCATCCATGTCTATGAGGGCAACGACCTGGAGGTGAAAAACGGCAAGATCTTCATCAACGGCAAGCAAGCCTCATCCTACACCTTCAAGATGGACTACTACTGGATGATGGGCGACAACCGCCACAACTCTGCCGACTCACGCTACTGGGGCTTCGTGCCTGAGGATCACATCGTCGGCAAACCGCTCTTCGTCTGGTGGTCGAGCGATCCCGACCGCCATGGTTTCAGCGGCATACGCTGGTCGCGTCTCTTCACATGGGTCGGAAACATCAAGTAAGGATGCTGACTCCAATCCATCATCACAACCACATGCCCCACCCCCTTGCGGGTGGGGCTTTGCTCTGTTCGGCCTACTTCGCCCCTATCCAGTGGTGGCAGAAGGTGTACCGCCACCAGAGCGTGTACATAGAGGGCTGCGACCACTTCGTCAAGCAGACCTACCGCAACCGCTGCCTCATCGCCACGGCCAATGGCACACTGTCGCTATCCGTCCCCGTAGAGAAGCCCGCTGACGGACGACTCGACAAGACACGAATGCGAGAGGTGCGCATCAGCGACCATGGGGACTGGCGCCGAATCCACTGGAGTGCGCTCTGTGCGGCCTACGGCGAGAGCCCATTCTTCGAGTATTATGCTGATGACCTCCACCCCTTCTTCGAGCGGCCTTGGCACTACCTCCTCGACTTCAACACCGCCATCACCCACACACTCTGCGCGCTGATCGGCTTCAAGCCAGATATACACGAGACTACCCAGTATCTTTCCACACCCCTCGACGATCGCCTCGGCCTGACGGACTACCGCGAGGCTATCCGCCCGAAGCACGCCTTGCCTGACCCAGACTTCTCACCGCGCCCCTACTATCAGGTTTATGCACAACGGTTCGGCTTCCAGCCCAACCTCAGCATCCTCGACCTGCTCTTCAATATGGGCAACGAGGCCGTGCTCTATCTATAAGGGCGTTACTATAAAAGGAGTAGAACGGTCTCCCATGACCGTACCACTCCTTTTGCTATTAGCAAACATCAACATGCGACGAAACTCTTCCTTACTAACAACAGGAAGCTTCACATTACCCGTCATTGCCTATTTCCCTTCTCACTTTCTGTCATTTGCTACTCTGTCAAAAACTGACAAAGCGGAAAAAACACCATTTCAACGGATTTTCACGGTTAAAAACGCCTAACTTTGCAACGAGAGTATAAAAAAACATTAAAAACATCGCTTATGATAAAGAAAGCACTAACACTCAGCATCAGCGCCCTATTGGCAGCTACAGGCCAAGCGCAAAACGCCTATTTGGAAACAGGATTTGACGAGGGGATGCCCACAACATTCATCCTTCACGACGAGGACGAGCGAACGCCATCGACCGACATGTCCTCTCTCGGATTCGAGGTGGGAAAAGCATGGATCGTCGCCAAAGGGGTAGATCCCGTCGACGCAGACAACAACGTAGCAATCTCCACTTCGTGGTACAAGAATGCAGGAGCGGCTAACGATTGGATGGTTACACCTGGCATCACCATTACCGACACAAAGGCCATACTACGGTGGCGTTCTATGGCTCGCGACAAGGATTTCCGAGACGGGCTCAAAGTATATGTGTCCGAAACGGGAACGTCCGTGGACGACTTTACTACCCCTCCCATCTTCTCCCTTTCTAAAGAAGCAAACAACTGGACGGAACACGAGGTGAGCCTTGCCGACTACGTGGGGAAAACTATCCACATCGCATTCGTCAACGACAGCAAAGACAAGGCAGCCCTCTATCTCGACGATCTCTTCGTTGGCATTCCTTCACACATCACGATGTCTCTCGACCTGGGACGTGTTTTCGACGGCTGTGACACGATACCTCTAAGGGGAACCGTACAAGCCACCAACGAGGACGTCAACGGCTTTACCATCGGTTTTCAGTCGGGAGATCAGTACTTCGAACAGTCATTCCATGATATCGTCGAGGCTGGCAAAAGCATAGACTTCAGTATGGACGAGCCATTCCTCCTGGAGCGTAACGCTTCTGCCCAGTGGAAGGCATGGGTCAAAAGTGGCACCGACAGCGTCAGCTATAGCGGGAACACCTCAGCCTACCTGTGGAAACTCGTGGCAGAAGAAATCACGGGAACATGGTGTGGGTATTGTGTACGCGGCATCGGCGCACTTAACTACATGAAGAAGAATTACCCCAAAGGATTTATCGGCATTGCAATCCACAACAACGGCAGCACACAGGTCCCTGATTCCATGGCGATTCCAGGCGAAGCCTATCTCAACAATCTGCTCTCACACTTAGGGGCTGCAGGTTATCCTCACGCTGGCATTAATAGGAACGTAATGTACTGGGGAGATCCTGTCGACATCCCTGCCATGTACACGGCTATCAAGAGCAGCAATAGCAATACAGTAGGCTTGCGCCTGACAGCCAACTATGATGAGCAGACCAATCAAATAGCAGCAAATGTAGATGCTTTTTTTGCCACAGACTTCGACAAAGCGCATTACAACCTTGCTTTTGTAGTGGTGGAGAATAACGTACATCGCACCCATGCCGAAACGGGCATCCTCAACAACTATTGCGGTTATGACCAAATGAACTATTACGCAGGGGGAGGATCAGGTAGCATGTACGGCTTCGAGAACCAGCCAAACATTATCAACGCCGACGACATCTGGTTTCAAGACGTCGCGCGCGGTATTTTCCCCAGCTACGAAGGTGTCAAGAACGCTTTTGGCGTGGAGAGCGTGAAGGAGGGAGACCACCTAACATACAACTACTCACTCGACATGCCAGAGACGGTACTGAAGAAGGAAAATACCGAACTGGTAGTTCTGCTGCTCAATGAAGATGGCATGATCATCAATGCCGATAAGTGCGCTATAGAGGGTACGATTCTCAACAGGACCGACTCCATCACTCGGTCCGTGACTACCGACCCATACTACTATACCCTCGGGGGTGTTCGAGTAGAAAAGCCTAGCAAGGGTGTATATATCCACAAAGGGCACAAGGTCGTGTTCTGATTTGCTAGAAGCATATCGTTCATTATGACTATTTGCTTTTGAAGGATGATTTTGTGTTATCTCATGGGTAATAGTTCGCTATTACCCATGAGATTTGCTTTACTGTGCCCTACAAGCTTTTGGAGATTTTGATTTTGACACTTCTTTGATTTTCTTGACTGAGGAGTTTGTTCCAAGACGAAATCCCTGTGTACTACAAATCAAAAGCAAAGAATGCGTTTGTAGAAAACCGACATACTAGCAACATAAGGGCCCTAAAGAAGGATGAAAAAACGGGAGCCAAACTTGAGTTAGAGCGCCCTCATGAATTCTTTCATTGCCGAACACATCTAGAGAAAGGAGGGTGTGTCAAAACTCTCTTATTCTTAAAAAATCACAAAGCCCTGACTTTCACAAGCCAGGGCTTTGCTATGTCTAAAAGTTGTTGTAACTTTAGACCATAGAAAAATTTAACTATGGCAAAGTT
>OJLA01000099.1_pt1 | contig 82314 bp, 67 predicted proteins | sample 1596611 | NCBI WGS metagenome assembly OJLA01 (sample SAMEA4350168, study PRJEB24818) | metagenome | biome: human; feature: gut; material: faeces | place: Denmark | collected 2013-09
AAATCTGCCTTAGTAGCATCAATGAATAAGCTAATTAGAATTATTTATTCATTATGCAAAAATGGTTGTCTATTTGAATAACCATTTCTATTATACACCATAATTTTAAAAAAATCCTCTTTTTGAGGTTTTTTCGTCGTGGTTTTAATTATATACGTTAATTTATTGAAAATTTATTAATTTAGTACTTGATTTTCCTTATCTAATTTTTAATGAAAAATCTTATTTTTGGAGAAAATATTTAAGTGAATCCTATAAAGCTAAATAATAGAATTGATTTTGTCATTTGTTTTTCTCAAAAGGACCACTTTAGTGGTGTTTGACACATTTATACCTTGATGCTAATATCAAATTATAGATCGATTTTACGCTACTGGAGGTATACTTATATGGAACAAGAAATAATTTCATTTTATCAATATTTAATATCAAAAAAAGGAAAAGAAGTTCATTTATCAAATGATTTATGCTTTAAATATGCTATGCAAAATCAAGAATTAGCTTCACTAGTATTAAATACATTAGGCTTTATTGTAAAACCACAAGATATTACAATAAGAAGTGAAATAGGAGCGGGTATTCATATAAGATGCACAGGTGAGCATCGCTTTGATATGGAAATTATAGATTTTCAAAGTCAAACTACCTATGATTTTGAACTCCAAAATTATAATGAAAATATATCATTTAAAATGACTATTAAGCTTCTTGAAAGAATTATATCAGATTTTGATATTAAGAAAAATGAGGTAAAAGATATTAATGAGCTTCCTGTAACACATTTAATTGTCCTTGATAATTATACGAAGAATTCAAATCATAATTATGAAGAAATAGCTATCATGAAAAGGATAGAAGATAAATTTAGGGAATATTACAAAGGTAAGATAATGATCCATCATTTGCAATCTAATGTTAAAAATGATAAAATGAAACTAGGAAAAGTACGTTTTGAAAGATACAAAAAATTTTTGAAATGTTTTGACAAAGATGCAGAAGAACTTCAAAAGGATGGTGACTTATTAATGAGAATGCTAGGAAAACAAGTAGAAGCCTTTAATAGCGATGAAGTTAAAAGAAGAGAAGCCTTTGAAGCTGAGTGGAAACAAATAAACGAAAGATGGGTTAAAGCTCAAAATGAGAAAGAACTTCAAACTCAAAAAGAGTTACTATCTCAAAAGGATGCTCAACTATTTCAAAAAGACGAACAAATAATGAATCAGCAATCCCAACTATTAAATCAACAAGAAAAGATTGTATCCTTAGTTAAATTATTAAAATCGCTAGGTAAAACACCCTTAGAAATCAAAGAAGCTACAGGTCTTACAACTGATGAGATTGAAAAGATGTAATAAATTTACATATATTGGAGTTATTTGTAAGTAAAATTGATTTATATTACATTTATATACCTCCTGTTTTTTAATGTTTTCATGTCAACATCATTATAGAACAAGAGGTATTTTTTTAATTCATATCTACTCTAAGATTAAAAAAACATTAATTTCGAGATATTTGTCTTTTTTTTACAAAAAAACTATGATTTTGATTAAAACGGTTTTAGTCGATAAAATATATGAAAACGCTTTACTTATTTTTGAAAGTATGATATTTTTAGTATATCGTGAAAAGAAAAGAGTAAGGAGAATTAAATGTGAAAAAGAAAAAGATATTAATAGGAGCTTTACTTGCTACGGCAGTAATTGGTGTATCATCATGTAGTTCAGATATAATACCGACAACTCCAATAACACCAACTCAAAGTCAAGAACCAGAGGTTATTAAAAAAACAATAAGCTTTGATTCTCAAGGTGGAAGTAGTGTTATATCAGTAAGCGTAAAGGTTGGAGATAAGGTTACAAAGCCAAATAATCCTGAAAAAACAGGATATGTCTTCAGTGGTTGGTATAAAGAGGCATCATGTGTTAATGAATGGAATTTTGAAACAGAAACAGTTTTAGGAGATACTACATTATATGCAAAATGGACAGTTTTAGATAATCCTACTCCAAATCCAGATCCAACTCCGCTTAAATCATTTACAATTAAGTTTGTAACTAATTGTAGTGATATAGTTGCTGATGAAGCTATAAGTGAAAATAATAAAGTATCAATGCCAAGTAATATTCAAAAGGAAGGCTATACTTTAGCAGGCTGGTATTTAGATGAAGCTTATCAAAATGAATATGACTTTAATACTCCTGTTACCTCTAATTTAACTTTATATGCTAAATGGGTTGTATCAGAATACAAGGTTACATTTAATGGTACTACACTTCCCGATGTTGAGGTAAAACATGGAGAACGTATCGAAAAGCCTTCAAATCCAACTAAAACAGGTTACACTTTTGTTGGTTGGTATAGTGATAATGCTTGTACAACTGTATTTGATTTTGAAAATACTATAATCACTAAAGATACTACTATTTATGCATTATTTAAGAAGATAAATGATTCATCAGATATTGATGATAAAGGTAATGGCTCTGGTAATGTTACAAATCCCGGAGATATTGAAGTAGAAGCGGTATCTGGTGCTATGGAATCAGGCTATATTACATTCAAAAAATTAAATGGTGTTAATGAATATGATTATTATTTTAAAGATGATAATGGTAATTATAGTCTCGTTGATGAAAAGATAGCTTATACAAGAGCTCTTTCATCTTCTACAATGCGAGTTGATTTTACAGGACTTCAAGCAGGAAGCTATGAAGCTATGATATTACCTCATGGTAGTACAACTGCTGTTGGTACATCAGTAGAATTAAATGTTATTTCCTATGATAGGAGTGGCTACGCTCACTTTAATTATACAAATGGTGTAGGAGCTTATAATGATAATGGTACATTAAAAGAAAATGCCATTGTTTTATATGTAACTGATGAAAATAAAAATGAAGTTGAATTATCATATGTTGGTACAACCGTAAGAGGTATTGGTAATATTTTAAATTCTGTCGGTGCTGATGTTGGTGGTGGTAAAGCTAACAATGGTGGCGTTGCTAATACTAATCAAGGTATTATTAAAAAGCTAGGTGATGCAAATATTCCTTTAGTTATTAGATTTGTGGGATGTGTATCTAATACAGGTTTATATAAAAAGGGTTCGTTTAGTGCAGCATCTAAGCCACTTGTTGAGGGTTTAACAATTTATGATTCATATGATAATGGTGGTACTCCAGGTGATAATGGTCATATGGCTCGTATTAAATCTGGTAAAGATATCACGATTGAAGGCTTAGGATCTGATGCTACTATTGATGGTTGGGGCTTTCACTTTATGGCTGAAAGTTCATCTCCAACCTTAGGAAAAAGCTTTGAGGTTCGTAATTTAACATTCATTAATACTCCTGAAGATGCTATTGGTATGGAAGGAATTCAAGAAACAAAGAATGCGAATTCTAAAATTTCTGCCAGTGTTGAAAGATGCTGGATTCACAATAATGAGTTTTATGGACCATCTATTTTAAACGCTGCTGAAAGTGATAAATCAGAAGGTGATGGTTCATGCGACTTTAAACGTGGTCAGTATTTAACTGTAAGCTATAATTATTTTGAGGGTTGCCATAAGACTAATCTTGTTGGTTCAGCAGATTACTCATTACAATTTAATTTAACCTATCATCATAATTATTGGAAGCTATGTAAAGCACGTGGTCCTTTAACAAGAAGAGCTAATGTTCATATGTATAATAATTTATTTGAAGGTCAAACAGATTATGCAATTAATACAAGAGCAGATGCTTATATCTTCTCTGAATCAAATATGTTCTATATGTGTAAGAATCCATTTAGAGTCGATGGAGGAGCAATTAAGAGCTATAATGATTCTGTTGCAAGTGCCTTATATCAAAAAGGTGGTGCGACAGTTGTAAATAACAAGACTGATGTTGTATCTAATAATTGTCAATATATAGCTGGCGGTATTAAATATAATGATTTTGATACAAATGAAAAATTATCATATATCGCAACTGGAAATTATGATATTCAAACAAATGTAACGGATGCTAGAAAGGTTATTAAGGCTTATTGTGGAGTTAGAAAGGATAAATCTATTGCTCCTAAGGATGTTACAATGAATGACATTTCTATGTTACCTAGCGGAGTTACGCCTAAGACTATTTCTTCATATCCGGCAGAAGAAACACCAGGTAAAGTTAGTAAAACGGTTTATGCATTTAAATTAGAACACGCTGCTAGTGTAACTGTTTCATATGCTTCTGATGCTTATACATCAACTGGCGTTCTTATAAATGAAGCTGGAGAAGCGCTTTTAACTGCAAGTGGTACAGTGATTCTTGAAGCTGGCACCTATATGATTCAACCTGTTAATTTCCAACCAGGTGATAGTGCTAAAATGACTATGGGTACATTTAAGGAAATTACAATAAATTCAATTAAGTTTGAAGAGTATAATTCTGAGGAATTAAATCAAAATCTTCTTAAATCTTATAATGATGCTGTATCGCAAATTCCAAATGAAATTAAATATGATGAAAAGAGCTTAAATGCGATTAAGCATGCGATGAATTGCTATAATGCATTGAAGGATGATCAAAAGGTAACTGTTTCATATGATATTGTTGAAAAAGCATATAAATCATATATTTCCCTTGGTAAAGTGCATGTTGAAGAATTGATTGATGCGATTGGTGAAGTAAATGAAAATAGTGGAGATGCAATATCAAGTGCCAGAAGTGCTTATAATTCATTAAAAGAATTAGACGGAAATATGCAAATTTCAAACTATAATGTTTTAGTTTCTGCTGAGGATGCTTTTGATGGATATGCTGTTACTTATTGTATTAATAGTATTAATAGTATTGGTGAAGTAACCCTAGCAAGCGAAAACTTAATTCAAACGGCAAGAGCAGCATATAATTCGTTAGATGATGAGCAAAAATCTTTAGTTACAAATTATAGTACTTTAATTAGTGCTGAAAAGAAGTATGGTGATTTAATTCAAGCAGCTAATGTAAATGAAGCCCTTAATAATATCGATTTAAAAAATATTAATGAAATGAAGGCTTTACTTGAAAGCTACGATGGTTTGTCATTAGATGCCAAGCAATATGTAAATTCTACAAAGATAAGTGAGGTTAAAACTACTTATTTAGTTAAACTTATTGATTCAATTGGTATGGTTACATCTGCAAGTGGCAAAACAATAAATGAGGCTTTAAATTTATATGATACTTTAACTACTTCAGAAAAAGCTTTAATTACTAATTATCAAACCCTTCAAGATGCTAAAACTTCTTATGATGAAATAGCTTTGCAAGCTCATAAGATGACATTTGAAAATGGTACAACTGATCCTACTGGTTTCTTTACTATAACAAATGGTAATCTTAAAACGACTACTAAGGAGTATAATGGTGTTAAATATACTAAAGCATTAAAGATTGAAAGTAAGACGATAGTTAATTTTACTGCAACAGCTGGATCAAAGCTTACAATCATTTCAGACGGAGCTAGTAAACAAATAAAGATAAATGGAAAAAGGTATACATTTGATGCAAATGGTATCTTAACTGTTGAATTATCTGCGGGTGAAATTACAATTTCCAAGGATGACTCAATGAACGTATTTGCATTTATTGTAGAATAAAATTTAATAATAGTAAAAGACATTGATAGAAATAAATCGATGTCTTTTTTTAATCAATATTAATTTGATAAGTTAAATTTAAAGCTTTAGAGCAATGTATATCTTTTTTGTTAAAAAAATGTTATTTTCAGTATACTTTACAAAAAACAAACTAAAATAAATGTGAAACATTGGTAAAAAAAGAAATATATGTTGTAAAAATGTGTTATAATTTCAAAAAGAACGCATTAATTTTGAGAGTTGTTTTCTTAGAAATATGCCATTTGTGTGGAGGTCTAATATGAGAGATTATGATGAAATAATAAGTACATTGACGGAAGATGAAAAAATTCAGTTAGTCTTAGCTAAAACTAGTTTTACCAAAGAGCTTTGTGATAAGATTGATGATAATTTATATAGTAGAAATGATAATTTTTTAGGACTATTTACAGAAGATGTTCTACAAGTAACTGATTCAAATGGATATATTATTGCAAATAATATTAGATTTGATGAAAATAATACTTTAAAATTATATGCTAAATATAATTAATAAAAATGCATCTTAGACAAGGTGCATTTTAATAATTGTTAAATAGTAGTTGAAAAAAAGTAATTATAGTTTTATAATACAAAATGCTTTAAAAGAGGTGTTAATGTGGAAAATACAAAGGAAATTGATTTAACAAAGGGTAATTTATTTTTAAAAATTCCTAAATTCGTATTGCCTTTAATGTTAACAACAATATTTCAACTTTTATATACTACAATCGATTTATGGTGTGTATCAACATTTGGTGATGGTGCTATTTCGATGTCGGCGATTGGTTCAAATAATGCGTTAATAAATTTAATTGTAACCGTGCTAGTATCACTTGCAACTGGAGCTAATGTATGTATATCAATGGCCAAAGGATCAGGTGATCAAAAAAGAGCTAATCGTATTTTACATACAGCATTAATTGTGGCAGTAGTTGGTGGTGTTGGCGTAGGACTATTTGGCTTTTTTATGGCGCCTATTTTATTAAAATTGATGGATACGCCGTCATCAATTATTACGAAGGCCACAACCTATTTGAAAATTTATTTTTTAGGTGTACCAATGCTTATGGTTTACAATTTTGGTTCGCAAATGTTAAGAGCCTTAGGTGACTCTAAAAGACCAATGTATATTTTAATTATTTCTGGCTTATTTAATGTATGTTGTGATTTACTTTTTGTATGTGCATTTAAAATGGATGTAAAGGGTGTTGCGATTGCGACGGTTATTTCTCAGTTTGTCTCAGCCTTCTTAACGATTGGTTGGTTTATAATTAACAAGAATGGCTTTGTTAGACTTAAACTTCAAGAATTAAAGGTTTCTAAAAAAGAGCTTTTAGATATATTACGAATTGGACTTCCTGCAGGTCTTCAGGGCTTGGCCTTTTGTATCCCTAATGTTTTAATTCAATCATCACTATATACAATTAAGGATTATTATATAGATGGTGTTTTAATATCGCAAGATGAAATTGTAGCAGGTGCTTCCGCCTCTGGTCAAATTGAGGGTTATATCTTTGCGATGCTTGATGCGTTTGCCGTAGGTCTTATATCATTTACAGGTCAAAACTTTGGAGCGAAGAAGAAGGAAAATATGCGTAAATGTTATTGGTATAGTATCGCTTGGATGATGATTTTCTGGGTCGTTTGTGCGATTTTATGTGCTACAATTCCTAATGCATTATTATCTATTTTTATTAAAGAATCTGAGGGAATGGTTATTTCAAGTGCGATTGCAGCAGGTCGTCAGCGTTTATACATTATGGGATTTACTTATTTTCTTGATGGTTTAATGGATATTAATAGTGATTATTTAAGAGGTATGAAGGTTTCGACACCACCTGCTATTATTACTATGATTGGTTGTTCAGGAACTCGTATTTTATTCCTTTTAACCTTGTTTAAGACAACAACCTTCCATACTATTTTCTGGTTATATGCAGCCTTCCCAATTAGCTGGATATTGGTTAATTTAGTATATATACCAGTGGTATTAGTTTGCGAAAAGAAAATGTTTAAATTAATCGAAGAATAGCACTCAATTGGGTGCTTTTTCGTATGGTAGAAGACGTGTTGGTAAGTCAAAATTTTTCTAGAGGTAGAAAAAGTGGCGTAGCTACAATGTTTTTTTATATTTAATTAGATGTTTTGACCTAGAATTTAACGATTTTAGGTCATTTTTTAATATCTAAATGCTAAAAAAAGGGTACTTATTGATAAATATCGACTTATTCAAAATAGGCTTAAATTATATATTCTAATCGACAAAAATATAAAATTTTCTCAAAGGATAATGAAAAAAAAGGCATAGTATGATATAATTTTAGTAATTCAATTCTAATCGATAAATTTAAATTTATTTAAGTAATTTTTGGTGGTGAGGGTTTTTATGGCTTGTAACAATATTGCATTATTAATTGGTATTGATAAATACGTATCAAGAGAAAAATTGACGTGTTGTGAAAATGATGCGAAAATAATGAGTGAAATATTGGCGAGAGATTATAATGGTGAAAAATATTTTTCAATTGAAACCATGTTGAGCGATAAAGGGAAATTAAATCAAGTAAGCGAAAGAATTACCAATTTGTTTAATAATCATTCTGCAGATATAGTGTTTTTCTATTTTGCTGGACATGCTGCCAAGTTTGAAGATGACACATACTTACTAACAGCTGACTACTCACAAACATGTCCTGGAATTTCAATGCATCATTTATTATGCTTAGCTGCTAAATGTACTGCTAAAAAGAAAGTAATTATGCTTGATTGTTGTTTTAGCGGTTCGTTTGGTACTTATAATTATTTAAATCATATTTCAATGATTCCGGATGATACAGTGATTTTAGCATCTACATCATCTGGAGCAAAGGCATATGGCTATGGAGAAAAGAACGGAGTTTTTACTTCATTAGTTAGAGATGCTATTAATAGTAATATTGGAAATATTTTCGGAGAAGTTACAACTGAAGACATATATAAATTTATTCAATCAGCTTTATCACCATGGGATCAAAGCCCAGTATATAAAGCTAATATTTTAAAACCAATTGTATTAAAAAAGCAACAACCAAAAGTTACAGTTGAGGAGCTTAATAAAATGACTCATTTTTTTAGGAATAAGAATTCTAAAAAGAAATTATCAGAAAAATATATTAAGTTTTCAGAAACATCAACAGAAGAATTGAGATATAATGAGCAATTTAGCTTAATTGAAAAATTATATAGATATGGATTGGTAACTCCAAGTAATACAAGTGAAAATCTATATCAAACAGCATTAAGCAATCAAACAATAGAACTTACTAATTTAGGAAAATTTTATTATGATTGCTGTGCTAATAACAGATTATAGGAGTGAGTCAAAATGATAACAGGTGAATTAAAATCAAAAGTAGATAAGGCTTGGAATAGTTGTTGGACAGGTGGTCTAGTAGTTCCAACATCAGTTGTTGAACAGCTTACTTACCTTTTATTTATAAAATTATTAGATGAAAGAGAAGATATTAATTTAAAAAATATTAATGCTTTAAAAATGGTATTTAAAAATGATACAGAAAAATTAAATAGTCTTAAGAAAACATTAATTTTCCCAGATGGAGAATATGTTTTACCAGATGGTAGAAGCATAGCTTATTCTGATATGAGATGGCAAAACTTCTGTAACTTTAATCCTGAAAAAATGTTTATGGTTGTCAAAGACTTTGTTTTCCCATTTATTTTATCTTTAAACGATGACGTAGAAAATGATGACAAAACTAAAAAAGTTACTGCATATTCTAAATTCATGAAAAATGCTATTTTTATGATTCCTACTCCAAGAGTATTAGACGATGTTGTAAAACAATTTAATGATTTAAAATTATCTGATAAAGATATGGTCGGAGATGTATATGAATATATCTTAGGCAAAATGGCTGCATCAGGAACAAATGGTCAATTTAGAACACCAAGACATATAATTAACATGATGGTTGAATTAATGGAGCCAAAAATCACAGATACAATTTGTGACCCTGCAATGGGTACAGCTGGATTCCTAGTCTCATGTGCTGAATACATTGAAAATCATCATCGTGAAGATTTGATGAATAAAGAATATCAAAGTCATTTTAATTCAAATATGTTTAATGGATTTGATATGGATCAAACCATGTTACGACTTGGTGCTATGAACATGATATTACATGGTGTAAAAGAACCTAATATCGATTATAAAGATTCATTAAGTAAAGATAATACAGATGTTAATAAATATGATCTTATTATGGCTAATCCACCATTTAAGGGAACAATGTATTTTGAGGGTGTTTCAGATGACTTATTAACAATTACAAAAGCAAAGAAAACAGAATTACTATTCTTAGCATTATTCGTAAGAAGTTTAAATATAGGTGGTAGATGTTGTGCAATTGTACCAGATGGAGTTTTATTTGGAAGTAGTAATGCACATATGCAAATAAGAAAAGAAATAATTGATCATCAACAACTAGATGCGGTTATTTCTATGCCAAGTGGAGTATTTAAACCTTATGCAGGTGTTTCAACCGCAATCCTTATTTTCACAAAGACAAATAATGGTGGAACAAGTAATGTTTGGTTCTATGATATGAAGGCTGATGGATATTCATTAGATGATAAGCGTGTTGAAATAAAAGAAAATGATATTCCTGATATCATTGAAAGATTTAAAAACCGTAAAAATGAAGAGCATACAAGATTTGATAAGTGTTTCATGGTTCCAGTAGAAGAAATTAGAGAAAAAGGATATGACTTATCTATTAATAAATATAAAGAAACAGTTAAAGAGGTAAAAGAGTATAGATCTCCATCTGCATTACTTGAAGAAATTGAAAGCTTAGAAGTAGAATTTAATGATTCCATTAAGGAATTAAAAAGAATGCTAGGTGATCTATAATGGAAGAATTAACTTTTGTTATTGATATAAAAAAAAGCGGGGATTCTTGTAAAAAGTTTGATGGTGTAAAAAAATATATTGCTACTGCAGATATAATTGATGATGAAATTGTTGGTTATACTGAGGTAACATATGATAATAAACCTTCAAGAGCTAATGTTGTTGCTAAGCCTGGAGATGTTTTATTTGCCAAAATGCAAAATACAATTAAGGTTATAGTAGTAGATGAAGAAACTTGTAATTATATCTATTCTACTGGGTTTTATTGTATAAGTGATGAAAGATTTTTACCGAAGTTTTTAAAGTGTTATTTTATGAGCAAAACCTTTAATGATAAAAAAGATAAAAATTGTAATGGAGCTACAATGAAAGCTTTGTCAGATGAAGGCTTTAAAAAAATTAAATTACCGTTAATTCCAAAAGAAATTCAACAAAGAATTATTGATGAATACATTGCTTTATCTGCCTCAATTAAGAATAAAAAGAACCAAATCAATGTTTTTGATGAATTAATTAAATCCCAATTTATAGAGATGTTTGGGAATCCAATCACCAATGAGAAAAAATATTCGGTATTGAAATTAAAAAATATATCAGAAAAAATAACAAATGGTAATACGCCGCATGGTGGCGATAAAAACTATGTTGAAAAAGGTATAATTTTTATTAGATCTCAAAATGTATTGCGTAATAAAATCGATTTATCTGATGTTGTATATATTGATGAATCCACAAACAATTCAATTAAGGATAGTATGTTAAAAAGTGGAGATATATTAATCACAAAAACGGGTCGAATTAATACGGAAAATAGTAGCTTAGGTAGACCAGCCATTTTTGAAGGCGAAGATTACAGTGCAAATTTAAATGGGCATGTTTATTTGATAAGATTGAATGACCGCTTTAACAAAAAATTTGTTTTATATACATTATTACAAGATGAATATAGAGAATATATTAGAAGTGTATGCGTTGGTGGAATAGATAAACGTCAAATTAATAAGAATCACGTGGAAGATTTTCCAATTTTAGTAGCTCCTAGGCCACTTCAAGACCAATTTGCAGCTATTGTAGAACAAATCGATAAATCGAAATTTATCAATAAAATGTCACTAATACTACAATTTTAGATAAAAATATTATATAATTATTGTAATAAGGGTGTGACATCATATGAATTTCGATTATTTAAGTAAATTAGAACATTTTAATACTTTATATGATTGCTGCAGTGTTGCAGAAGAATTAGTATATAGCTATCCAGATTCAAGTGCAATAAAATCATTAAATGGTTTAGACTATATTGTTAAGTTTGTAATAAATGCGAAAACAGGTTCTATTCCTTTGAAATATGATTTATATGAATTATTGAACTCAAAGGAATTTACTTCATTTATTAATAATAACGAAAATATGGCCTCACTACATTTCATTCGTAAAGTTGGTACAATGGCAACTCGTAATGAAAAAGTAGATAAAAATATGGCTTTAATAGCATTAGAAAATTTATATAATTTTGTAGGAGAATGCTTAAAGAAGCTGACTATTATTGATTCATACCCGGAATTTGATAAAACTCAATTAAAAAAAGTAAATGCAGATGTTAAAAATAATAATTTTTCTACAAATGTTGATTCTTTGGAATTTAATCTATATAAAAACTCTATACCTAAAGATTCAGTATTATCATATAAGCCTTCACTTACAGAAAAAGAAACTAGAAAGGTATATATTGATGTTGAGCTTGAAGCTGTAGGATGGAAGGTGTGCCAAAAAGAAAATGTACCAGTTTCAGGAGAAGCAGGTATTGAAATAAGAGTTGATGGTATGCCTAACAATAAAGAAGAAGGTTTTTGTGATTATGTTTTATATGATACAGATTGTAAACCACTTGCTATTGTTGAAGCTAAAAAAACAAGTATTAATCCTATTAAAGGACGTCAACAAGTTGTACTCTATGGAGAGTGTATGAAAAAGGTATGGGGCTATACTCCTGTACTTTATTATACAAATGGTTATGAAATAAAGGTAATTGATCAATTAGGATATCCAGATAGAACAGTGCTAGGATTTATGAGTCTAAAAGAGTTAAAACTCATGATTCAAAGGCAAAGCATGAACAGAACAATAACAGATTTCAATTTTAATATGGATATCGCTAATAGACCATATCAACGAGTAGCTTTAACAAAAATTTTAGAAGTATTTAATGCAAAAAGAAGGAAAGCTTTATTAGTTTTAGCTACAGGGACAGGAAAAACAAGAACTGCTATTTCTTTAACAGAAATATTAACAAGACACGATTGGATAAAAAATGTTTTATTTTTAGCAGATAGAACATCACTAGTATCACAAGCTTTTTATAACTTTCAAAAGCTATTACCAAATATGTCTATGTGTGTTATTTCAGATAAAACAATCAGCAAAGAAATTGATTATGATGCTAGAGTAACATTCTCTACATATCAAACAATTATAAATATGATAAACGGAGAACACAAAAAATTTGGAGTTGGACGTTTTGATTTAATAATTATAGATGAAGCTCATAGATCAATATTTAATAAATATGGTGCTATATTTGATTACTTTGATTCGTTATTGGTTGGTTTAACAGCTACTCCAAGAGACGATGTTAAAAATGATGCATCTACTTATGACATCTTTGATTTACCTAATGGTGAGCCTACATATAGTTATGATTTAGAGCAAGCTGTACAAGAAAGATATCTAGTTGCTTATAGATGCTTTGATAGAACTACAGAACTATTAAAGCGTGGTGCAAGATATAACGATTTATCAGATGCTGATAAGAAAAAATATGAAGAAGCATTTGCAGTATTAGGTGAAACACCTGAGCAAATAAAAGGTAGTGACTTCTTTAAACGCATTTATAACAATAAGACATGTGATTTAGTGCTTCAAACATTAATGAATGAAGGATTAAAAATCAAAAATGGAGATGTAATAGGTAAAACTATAATCTTTGCTTATAATCATAAGCACGCGGAATTAATAGTAGAACGATTTAGAAAACTATATCCAGAGTATGGCGAAAATTTCTGTCAATTAATTGATAATTATGTTAATTATTCAGATTCATTAGTAAAACAATTTTCAAATGGAGGATTACCACAAATTGCAGTATCAGTTGATATGCTAGATACAGGAATTGATGCTCCAGATGTATTGAATTTGGTTTTCTTTAAAGAAGTTTATTCTAAAATCAAATTTGTACAAATGATTGGTAGAGGTACAAGATTATGTGAAAATCTAAATGTTGTATCTCCATGCAGAGAATATTTTGATAATACTTCAGCCGATGATACAGTTAGAAATTATAAAGATAAGCAAGGATTCTATATTTTTGATTTTTGTGATAATTTTGAATTTTTTGAATTACATCCAGATGGTAGAACAGCTAAAGGTAGCTTGAGTCTATCTCAAAGATTATTTGATATAAGATTAACATTAACACACGATATGAATAATTTAGTTCATTTAAGTAATTCATATATTAATGATTATTATAATTCAATATTAGATGAGCTTTGTAATGCTGTTTCTGGCTTGAATAGAGAATTGCTAGCTGTAAAAACAAATTTACCTTATGTTGATAAGTATAAAGATAGAACAGCTTGGCAAGCTTTAAGCATTAAATCAATTAATGAAATAAAGAAATATATTTTACCATTAATTATTTCATTTGGTGGAAGCCAAGATAAAGCTAAGGTTTTAGATTATCACGCTTACAATTACGAAAGAAAATTACTAAATGACGAAGTTAAAGCCGACAATTCAAAACACTTTATTATGACATGTGCAGAATACTTGATAAACCATAAAGCTGGTATTGATGAGGTTTTGAAAAATAAATCATTATTATTAAATATAATTGATGATAAATTTTGGAATAAGATGACAGTAGAAAAATTAGAGGATTTAAGAATCAAATTCAGAAATCTAATGGCATATATTGAAGTTGATCCTAGATATGATATATCGTTAGATATTTCTGATGAGGTTATTAATAAAGGAGAAAGAGCGTTTACTGCTACTGGAGTTAAAACATACGAGCGTAGAGTAATGGAATATTTAAAAGCTCATTCTGAGTCACCTGTAATCAAAAAGATTAAAAATTTTGAAAAGCTTACAAATGAAGATATTAATCAGTTGGAAGATATTTTATGGAATGAGTTAGGCACAAAAGAAGATTATTTAGAAGTTACGCATCAAGATTTACCTGCTTATGTCAGAAAGGTTGTTGATCTTGATATCGAAAGTGCAAACCAAAAACTAAGTGAGTATTTTTCAATGGATAGCTTAACATCTGAACAACAAGAATTTATAAGACAAATAATTTTATATGTTAAGCAAAATGGAGATATAACTCCAGAAGAAATACAAATGAATGAGCCATTCTCTGATATGGATATTGTTGAAATATTTGGTGATAATATTGATATTTTAGCTAAGGTAATCGATGTAATGCATTATTCAATTGTAGCGTAAATTAAATATTAATAATGAAGCATTGGAATAAATATATTCTGATGCTTTTTAACTTTTAAATAGAATTATTCAAAGGCTTACAGTCAAAAGATTGTAAGTTTTTTTTATGCATTGATACTCACCTCCCAAAACCCGTGCACCCTCTACCCTCATAATAGGTGGTGTAAGGAACGCAAGAGTGCAAATTAGAGTTTCTTAAAGAGGTGATTAATATGATTGTAGAGCAAAATGAAGTCGCTGAAACTTTAAAAGGTAGTTTAGCTTTAACTTTGTATCTAATGGGAAAAAGCAAATATGAAATCAGACAAGCCTTGATAGTTTTAGATGATTTACTTCAAGATAACTACAAACTTGATGATATGGCTAAGTATTATCAGAATTTAGAATTTAAAGATTAAATTATAGGAGGATTTAGAAATGACAATCGATGCATGTAAAGGATATGTAGCCTACACACTACATAATATGTATTTTAGTAATGATGATATGGTAGAAATTATTGGTACATTTGGGATAGAGGTAAAACGTAACTATTCGGCAACTACATTAAAATTAGAGGATTCTACGAATATCACTAAGGAAGAAGCCGCAAGCCTTTTTGAAAAGACATTAGTAAAATTAGACTTTAAGAGCTACGCAGTGGATGAAATTCTATTAGAATTATTAAAATCATTCTCTCTTATAGAAGAATCATATGCTGAAGTATATTTCAATGAGGATATGTTCTTTCACAAGATTGATCCTCTTATTAAAAGAGGTTCTAAATCCTCAAAAAAAGGACATTAATTTATGAATAAGCAAACAAGTAATTATAAAATTGATTTTCTAGATTTAATAGAAATATCAGTTGCAACAGTTAATCTACATAAAAGAGTAGATGAAAAAACAGGTAAAAAAATTGTATCAGCTTTCTCAAATAATTTCACTAAACCTGTATATAAGAATGGAAGAAGATTTACTCAAGCTAATCAGGTTATAAAGATAGAGCCAGAAGATCTAACAAAAATATTTGAATCATGTGTGTTCAAGTTTGGATCTCACTTAGCATTAAGAATTAAAAAAAATATGGTTGAAACAATGTATGACTCATTACTTTATGATGCTGCAGCTTTAGTAAAGGACTCTATTGATGGATATATCAATATGAATGTCTTAGCAGAGGAACGTGATAACTGTGAAGAAATCTAATCAAGCATACCTATTAATTACTCTAGCTTTACTTGGCTATGAGATTAAAGATGCTTTAGAAATAATTAAATTATATTCTAAGTTATCAAATTCAATCAGCGAAGATGTAGTTATTTAATTTATGTTTAACAGCAAGGCTAAAAATAAGCCAATTCCAAGAAAAAATAATAAAAATTAAGGAGGACTAATATATGACTGGAAAAATTGATGTTAATTGTGTTATTTCAAAAGACTTTAGTGGAGACTTGGTTGTTAAAACTAAAGCAATCGTTAAAAATATGAAACAATCTAATGTGTTCGAAAAAGGATATGGTAATCTTCAGGTTAAGATTAAGCATGAATTTTCATTTGATACTTTACAATCTATCGCAGCAAATAGAGGAATGCTAGATCACTTAGATGATAAAGGTGGAATTATGTTCTATGGTTTAGATGCTGAATTTGTACAAGCTAAAGCCAAAAATTCAGATAGAGAATATAAGGTAATTTTAGTAAACTTTGGAACTAAAGAAAAGCCTTTAATAAGATGCTTTTATTTAAATGATAAGCATGAAAATACCTTAAAGGCATTTCAATTAGAGTATCCATTTACTAGGAATCAATTAGTATTTGAAATCATCCAATCTATATTTACATTTATTTATCCAAAATTAAAATATGTACCACTATGGATATGGATACCAGCCCTTGTATTAGCTTTATTTTTTAAAGCTATTTCAAGGGCTGAATATAAGCTTAAGAAGCATCATGAAAGATTAAAGGAATTTGCAAATGATGAATTAACCCAAACAACGTTTATCAATGGCCCACCAGGAACTGGTAAGACATTGCTTAACGTATCACTATCACTTGCCAGTGAAGAAAATTATATTGAAGAATCAGAAAAAGCATTACTCGATTCTGAGATGCAATATAAGTATCTAAACTTCGCTACAATCAGACAAAATCCAAAAGATTTTCCTGAGCACAAGAAATATATAGATACCTATGAGCTACTCAATAATAGAGGAACATTTCTAATATCTAACTATTCAATTTATTCACCACTATTTAATGAATATTCAAAGATATTTAATTTTGATTATATGAGAGTAAATAAGAAAACAGACTACTATCCTTTAGATGAATATATCGTTATATCGCTATCAGAATTTGATAAGGAATATAACTCACATGACAATAAAAAGGAAGTAGGAGAGGATGGCGCAGCTACCTTCTTTTCAACAGTATCACATAACCTTAAGCGTCATACAAAAATATTTGTTGATTACCAGCTTAAGGATCAGGTTCCACTTAGAATAAGAGGTAACTCAGAATATTTTATTACAATCAAAGAACGTAAGAAAAAATATCCATTATTACTCTTCATATACTACTTACCTAGAGACAATAAATGAATTAATGATTAATGATGCAGAAAAAAATAATGCAAATGAGGTTACTCTACTTACAATACACAAAAGTAAAGGACTTGAATTTCAATGTGTAATCATAATAAGCTGTAATGAAGGTATAATCCCTCCTGCAAAAATTGCTAAAGAAGCTAAAGATGAGGAAAGAAGATGTATGTATGTAGCTATGAAATTACTTTATATTACATGTGCTCAAAATCATTATATCAAAGGCAATAAATACCAATTTAATCCATCCTCATTTTTAATTGAATCAGGATTGTTTGGCGATTCTAATCTAGAATATTTCAAGAAATATTGGTATAATAAATAACACATAGAGGTTGAAAGTATGGAAGAAAGATTATATGAATTATTTGACAGTAAAAATAAAGATGATTCTTTTAATATTAAAATAGAATTGGATGATCCTAGTTTATTATATGTAAGCTATTATTCACCACAAGATTCACTTGAATCAAGAGGAGAATTATTAGGCCATGCCTTACCTACTGAATGCTTTTTACCTGATTTAAGCAGGTTTATAAATTTATATGAGCCTGACTATGAAATATATGTAGCTTCTAGCAAAGATGAGACACTTACTATATATGTTGGCTTTGATAAGAGATATTTTAAAAATTTATCCATAGAAGATACCTATTTTTATGAAAGTACCCTTAAGAAGCTATACTATTATCTAATTTCAACTAAGCTAAATCGCTTAGAAACATTTGAAAAAACTATCGTTTGTCATTGCCAGTACTATGGAATTAGTAATACTGACGCAGCTAAATTAATAGGAATAAATATTTCAGATTATGAAATGCTCTTAAGTGGTAAAATCGAACACATAAATAATTTGAATAGAAATGATGTTTTAAACACGTTAGGAATACCTCAAGAAGAAAATAGAGAAGCATTTTTCCAACACCTATTAACAAAAATAGAATTTAAGGATATTGAAGATGTACGCTAATAAACAAAAAAACAGAAGGACATTTTATATTTACTGCTTATTATTAAAGGATAAATCTATATCAGCTGCTGAGATATGTGATAAGTTTGAAATTAAACTTAGGACATTTCAAACTTATATAAGGCAGCTTAAAACTGATATTGAATTATTAAAGCTACCATATATAATAAGATATGAATATAAATCCAAAAGGTATGCCTTAATTGAACTTCCACTTAAACAATTAAATACAGAGCTTGCCTTGTCACCTCAACAAGAAAAAGAGGTAGCACTAATTAAAATATATAATTATATTAAACGAGGAGCCAAAATTAATTTGGTAAACCTAATGAAGCTATATAATTGGGATGATAGAACAGCTAGAGAATTTATGAGGTATATGGCATATACCTTAAGAGAAGTATCATACGATTATTATCTGTATTTTGATAAAAATGCAAAGCTTTATTATTTATATGAGAATAAAGATGATAGTTATTATGATGACGATTATGAAAGATATTTAGATAATGTATATGAAATGAAAAACATTTATTGATTATAAACTTTACTATTAATACATTTTAAAATTATGTTGGAAATAATACTAACTAATTTATAACAATAAATTCAATCAAAGAGATTAAGTTTTTTTAACATTATAGAATCTATTCTTCAAGCATCATTCAAAAAAATAAAATTAAATATTTTTATGAATATTGTCGACTGTGGTATTAACTACAGTCGATTTTTTTATTGTTAAAATAAAAATTAAACCGATATGTTTAAGCCAAATATTATATTAAGAAACTTTATAGGATTTAGCAATAATACATATATATTGTAAAATTATGTTACAAGGAGGTGCGGTTATGAAAACTTGAAGTAGCATATAGCTTTCCTATGAACTGACTTAATCACTAAATAAATAATGAAAATATAAACATTTATTTACTCCTAAATATGAGGCGTGTAAAGAACTCAATATTAAAGTGTAATGAGAAAATACTTGGAATCATTTCTAAGTATTTTTTTACCTCATGGAAAGGAGGTGAAAAAAATGATTAAACGTGATAATTTGCTGTTTTCAATATCAACCAAATTATTAGAAAATGATTCAGCGGATTCAACCTTAACAGTATTAATTCATTTAGGTTATTTAGCCTTTATAAAAGGAGAAGATTTATGTTTTGGATATTGTTATATTCCCAATTATGAAATAAGACAAGAATTTGTTAATGCTATATTGGAATTAGACTGGAAAGAAATCTATAATCCAATAGGTAATTCAAAGAAATTATATGAAGAAACATTAAAAGGAAATGTAGAATTTATAAATAAAACATTAGACGAGAATCATTTAGAACTTGCAGGACCTTTTAATAAGAATAAAGAAGATATATTAGGAGTTATTGTAGAAATATCCTACTATAATGCTAAACAATTCTATAATATTAAAAAAGAAGATACTTCTATTTTAGGAAGATCTGATTTATCATTTATACCATATGATAATTGCCATATACCTTTTATAGTAGAGCTTAAAACTAATTCAACACCAGAAGACGCAATAGCACAAATAAAAGAAAAGCCTTATTTTAATTCACTTGGAAGTTATCATGGCAAGGTATTATTACTAGGAATATCATACGATGAGAAGACCTTAAAGCATAATTCAAAAGTTGAAATAATTGAATTATAATCAAATATAGGAGCAGTATTAAAGCTGCTCTTTTAATATGTTAAGCGAATCCCCACAAAAAACTGCACGTTATACGCCCAGATTGTTCTTTTCTTATATGAAAATTGTATAAGTGCTTAAAATTAAAAGGCTAGGAACGAAAATAGTATATAATTAAATTGGACAAATAATAATAAATATGATATATTATTTGCATATGGAGTGATTCTATGATTGAACAATGCTACGTTATGGTTAAACCTGGCTTTACTAAGCCTGAAGTTATTCAAAAAACAATTAATACAATAATTTCGAATGACTTTAAGCTTGTAGATTCATCGTATATCTATTATGATGAAGAATGTGCAAGACTCCATTATATTGAAAAAGAAGTAAGGCCTTATTTTTGTGAACTTGTAAAGTATTTAACATCAGGACCTGCATTTGGTATGATTTTTGAAGGTGAGGATGCTGTTCCTGCTATAAGAAGTATCGTTGAGGATTTAAGACATGATTTAAAGGTTGAATGTAATCTTCAAACCGATGTAATGAGAAATGTTTTGCATTGCTCAAGTAAAACTAAGGTTGGTAATAAAATGCTTGAGTTAGATACGCAAAGAGAAATTGCTTTATTTTATTATTTGAAAGAAAAAACAGAAAGGCTTTAGGTAACTAAAGCATTCTTTTTCGTGTGAGGTATTATTATGTTATTAGATTTAAATATGAATGCTTGGTATAATTGGATACTATGTGTTTTTTTATTAATTTTGGGAATTTTCTTTTTAGTTAAATTCTCTGATATTTTTGTAGGTGGATCGGCTTCACTTGCTAAGAAGCTTCATATATCACCAATGATAATTGGATTAACAGTAGTTGCTTTTGGAACAAGCTGCCCCGAACTTGCAGTATCTGTAGGTGATTCTATTTCTTGTCTTATTGAAGGTGGAAACGCTAATGTTGCGATGGGAAATATTGTAGGATCAAATATTTGTAATTTACTTATTGTGCTAGGGTTTAGTGCTGTGTTTACACCTATAGTTATAAAAAAGAGTGTATGTAAAAAGGAATATCCTATTTTAATTGGTGTCTCTGTACTTTTTGCTATTTTTACTTTGTGTTTTGGTTTGAATAATGAGGGGACAAATACATATGCAATATTAAGATGGGAAGGTATAATTTTAATTATTGGCATTATTCTATATGTGTTATATCTTGTTTGGTCTAACAAAAAAAATAAGGGAATTACATCTGAGGGCGAAGAAATCGAAGAGATGTCAATATTAAAATCAATTGTCTTTGTTATTTTGGGCGCTGTTGGTATTGTAGCAGGTGGCGAGGCTGTTGTTTATGGTGCTAAAAATATTGCCTATGGTATTGGTAGTGCTGCTAATTTAAATCATGATTTAGTGGAAGCTTTAGTAGGACTTACTATTGTTGCAGTAGGAACATCTCTTCCTGAACTTGTTACCTCAATCGTAGCCGCTAAAAAGGGTCAAAATGATATTGCTCTTGGTAATGTAATTGGTTCAAATATATTTAATATCTTATTTGTAATTGGAATTGCAAGTACAGTTAATCCTTTAACGGTCGGTAATCAAATTTGGGTTGATATAACGGTAATGCTTATTGCTACAGTACTTGTATTTGTTTTTGCAATATTCGGTCGTATTAATAAAGCGGGAGGCTTTATATTACTTATATCTTATGTAATCTATTTAGTATATTTAATTATAAGGACAGTAAGTGGAAAAGATATCACTTGGGCTTTAAGCGTTATGTTTGCACTATATGCTATAATGATTATATATGTTTTAATAAATGGATTAATCCATAAACAAAAAAAGAAGGAGTAGGTTATACCTACTTTTTTGAGGTGATAGAATGAATGATTCAATTTCAAGTAAGTTACTTGATAAAGATTTACATTATCCGATTTATTTAAAAAATCAAAATATGAATTTTATGATTACACATGCTGTGTGTAATTTTTTAAAAAGTGATAAAAGCATGTTATGTGTTCTTCCTACTTTGTATGAAGCGGAAAGAGCATATTCCATGGCATCGCAAATGCTTGATGAAAATAATGTTTTATTTTTTCCAGCTGATGAGCTTTTAGCTGCTCAGATGATTGATGTTGAAGGTGACTTCAAGTATGAAAGAATTAACACGCTAATTTCGCTTTTAGATGGTAAACGCTATTTGGTTCTAACTAACCTAACAGGAGCTGTAAAACTTAATCATACTCATACATTGTGGAATGATTTGATTTTTAAGGTTGATAAGAAAAGTATTATTGATGAAAAAAAATTATATTCAACTTTAAATCGAATGGGTTATCATTTTTCATATACGGTAACTAAGACGGGTGAATATTCCCATCGTGGTTCAATTATTGATATCTTTCCCCTTAATTATTCCTCTCCTATTCGTATTGATCTTTTTGGCGATGAAATAGATACTATTAAGTATTTTGACGTTGAGACTCAAAGATCACAGGAAGCTTTAGATGAGGTTAAAATTGCTCCAGTTTCTGAACTTCTTTATAATGATGATGATTTAGAAGAAGCCTTAAAGAAATTAAATCAATTTATTTATGATACAAAACCGACTGAATTTGAAAAAGAAAAAATAGATAAGGATATTGAAAACTTATCAACGCATAATCATGTTGATAATTTAACCCGTTATGCAAGATTTTTTTCGCCAGTTGAATCAATTATGGATTTTATGAATGATCCTTTGATATATATAATTGATTATAAAAAATGTGAAGATACTTATCAAAGAATGATTAAGGACATTAAGGATTATTCTGATAATCTTGAAGGTCATTTTCTTTTTGATTTGAATTATTTCGTTAAATTTGAAGATCTTATAACGCAAGCTGCCGTTTTATCAGAGGGAGTTGTAAATGTATTTAATAATGGTACAGAATATGAGGTTTCAATCCCTGATGATTTAAAAGCTAATGAAGAAGTGATTATTAAGTATTTAAATCAGAATTATAAAAAATATACAATCATAATTACAATTCAAAATCAAATCCGCTTTGAGCACCTAGAACAAACTCTTTTAGATAATCATTTTAGCTATGAAATGATAAGAAATGATAAAGCAATTGCGGATGGTAAAATAAATATTCTTCTTAATGATTACTTACCATCATTTAAATCAAATGCTTTAAAGTTAATTGTTTTAAATGAGGCTACATTATTTAATATTAAATATGAGCCAAGAAAAACAAAGTATAAATCAGTTTATAAGAATACTAGTAAAATAAGTCATTATGATGAACTTGAAATTGGTGATTATGTTGTTCATTTTGATTATGGTATTGGTATTTATAAGGGTCTTCAAATGCTTGAAACATCAGGAATTAAAAGAGATTATATTAAGGTTGAATATGATAATGGCGATAATTTATATGTTCCTCTTGAACAAATATCATCGCTTGAAAAATATAATGCTGGTGATGCAAAAAATATTAAATTATCAGCCCTTGGTACTAAAAAATGGAGTCAAGCTAAAGAGAAGGTAAGAAGAAAGCTTCAAGATATTTCTCAAGGTTTAATTAAATTATATGCAAATAGGAGTGCATCTGTAGGCTATGCGTTTGCACCGGATACTCCTGATCAGGTTTTATTCGAAGCTGACTTTGGCTACGAATTAACTCCAGATCAAAAAAAAGCTATTATTGAAATTAAAAGAGAAATGGAATCAAATAGAGTTATGGATCGTTTGGTTTGTGGTGATGTTGGGTATGGTAAAACAGAAATTGCCCTTCGTGCCGCGTTTAAAGCTGTTGAGTCAGGCAAGCAGGTTGCCGTACTAGCCCCAACAACCATTTTATCTCGTCAGCATTATTATACATTTAAAAACCGTATGGAACGCTTTGGAATTAGAGTTGATTTACTTAATAGACTTCAAAAGACATCTCAAATTAAAGCTACTAAGGAAGGCTTATTATCAGGTGAAGTTGATGTTGTAATTGGTACTCATAAGCTTCTTGGTAAGGATATTAAATATAAGGATTTAGGTCTTTTAATTATTGATGAGGAACAGCGCTTTGGTGTTACGCAAAAGGAAAAAATTAAGGAAATTAAGCTTAATGTTGATGCGATTACCTTATCAGCTACACCTATTCCCCGTACCCTTCAAATGTCAATGATGGGAATAAAAACCTTATCAATGTTAGAAACACCACCAAAAAATAGATATCCCGTTCAAACCTATGTTCTTGAGCGTAATGAATTGATTATTAAAGACGCAATTGAACGGGAAATGACTCGCCATGGTCAAGTATTTTATATGTATAATTTTAAAGATACAATTTATGATGTAGCCCATCATCTTCAAGCATTAGTTCCTGATTGTCGTATATGTGTTGGACATGGCGGAATGGATAAAGAGGAGCTTGAAGTAATTATTACAGATTTTATTGATAAAAAATATGATATGCTTGTGTGTACAACAATTATTGAAACAGGAATTGATATTCCGGATGCAAATACATTAATTGTACATGATGCTAATAGGCTTGGATTATCACAGCTTTATCAGCTTCGAGGCCGTGTCGGAAGAAGTGATAAGATAGCATATGCATATTTGATGTATGAACCAAATTATATTCTTACAGAACAAGCCTTAAAGCGACTTGATACAATAAAAGAGTTTAATGAATTAGGTTCAGGCTTTAAAATAGCGATGAGAGACTTATCAATTCGTGGAGCCGGAGATATTTTAGGTGATGAACAATCGGGGTTTATTGAAACGGTTGGTCTTGAGACCTATCTTCATCTACTTGATGAGGAACTTCACCGTGCTAAAAATCCATATGAAGCACCAAAGGAAAAGAAGGACCCGTCACTTACAAAAGCCTATGCCAATCGTTTTATTTCATCTGACTACATTAATAATGAGGATGTGAAGATTGAAATTCACAAGCGTATTGCTAAAATTGAAAGACTTAATGAATTACATGATCTTCAGACTGAATTATTGGACCGTTTTGGTAAATATGATTCAGAACTGGATATTTATATGCATGAAATGCTTCTTAATAAGCTATGTGATAAACTTGAAATCAAAAAGATTTTGGACACTAAGAGCCAAATGATCTTATTTATGTCACAAGCAATGTCATCTAAAATGGATGGAAATAAAATGTTTGAACTCGCAAATAAATTGAGTAAAAATATTGTTTTAAATTATTATAATAGACAAATTGAAATTACGATAAATAAAATAGGTGATTCTAAGGATTATTTAATTACACTTTCGACGTTCTTAGATATGATCCTTGATAAATAGTAATTGAGATAAATTTCTAAAAGCATCATTATAATTAATGGTGTTTTTTTAGTTGAAAAAAATGTATAAAATGGTAGTAATGTGTAAAAATATAAATGGTGATTTATATGAAGGAAACAGGTGTTATTCGTCGAATTGATGAATTAGGGCGAATCGTTATTCCTAAAGAAATAAGAAAACGGCTTCGCGTCGGTCCTGGTGATATGCTAGATATTTATACATCAGATAAGCAAATTGTTTTGTCTAAATATACTGAGCTTAGTGAAATTGATGAGCATTTGTTATATTTATTAAAAGCATTCAAAAATAATCATTTAGATTTGATTGTAACTTCATCATCAGATGTTATAGCGTCTACCACAAATAGAATTTCTAAGCATGATGTTATTACCGAAGAATTTTTTAATTTATTTTTAAAGGATGGAAGTATTTCTCTAACGCCATCAAATCAAGTTTCTCTTACAAAGCAGGTGAAATTTGAAAAATATATTTTTGGCCGTAAGTTGGTTAAACTTGGTGATTTAAAGGCGGTTATTATTTTAATAAGTGAAGAGCCTTTAATGAAATCAGAACTTGAAATTATTGATGTAATATCTTCTTATTTATCTTCTTATTTTTAAAAGTCAGAATATCTGGCTTTTTTTATCATAGAGATTAACATAGTTTTATTAAATTATAAATAAGTGAAATATACTTAATTTTTTAATGAAAAGAATAAATAAATCTTAATTTTTTAAATAATATTATAATTTAGTTTAAAAAAGTTATTAAATTTGGTATAATTAAGCGTAATGCATAAAGGTTGTGATTTTAATGAAATATGATGTTGTAATTGTTGGTGCAGGCCCATGTGGAATATTCTGTGCATATGAATTACTTGAAAAAAATAAGGATTTAAAGGTTTTACTTGTGGACAAGGGACATGATATATATCATCGAAAATGTCCTGTAATGCTTCACAAGATTGCTAAATGTCCTCAAAATAAAGATGGTGTATCAGGATGCTATCCTGCTTGTTCTATTACAAATGGCTTTGGTGGCGCTGGAGCTTATTCTGATGGTAAATTTAATATTACATCAGAATTTGGTGGCTGGATGACAGATTATTTATCAGCTTCTTTAGTTGAAGAATTGATTTGTTATGTCGATTCAATTAATCTTAAGTATGGCGCTACACACGTAATTACTGATCCTACAACAGAGGCAGTAAAGGAAATTGAACATAAAGCAATTGGTGCTGGTCTTAAATTATTAAGAAGCCGTGTAAGACATTTAGGCACAGAAAATAATTTACAAATTTTACAAAGAATGTTTGATGATCTTGCTAAGGTTATCGATATGCGTTTTGAATGTGAAGCATCAGACGTTATTGTTCGTGATGGTAAGGTTTGTGGTGTTATGCTTGGTGATGAGTTTATTGAAACTGATAAAGTTTTACTTTCAGTTGGTCGTGATGGTTCAATTTGGCTTGAAGAAATTTGTAGGAAGCATCATATTGATATGACTCATAATCAAGTTGATATTGGTGTTCGTGTTGAAACATCTGATATTGTAATGCAAGAAATTAATAAGCATTTATATGAAGGAAAGTTTTTGTACCGTACAAGTGTTGGTACAACTGTAAGAACATTCTGTTCTAATCCTTCTGGACATGTTGTAGTTGAAAACCATAGTGGTACAATGCTTGCTAATGGACATGCCTTTGCTGATCCTAAGCTTGGTACAAGAAATACTAATTTCGCATTACTTGTATCTCATAAGTTTGAAGAACCATTTAATGAGCCTAACGAATATGCTCATGAGGTATCACGTCTTGCTAATCAATTATCGTGTGGATCAATTATTGTTCAACGCTATGGTGATATTATGAAGGGTCGTCGTACAACTGAAAAGCGTCTAAAGGAGGGCTTCATAGAACCTTCACTTAAGGAAGCTATTCCAGGCGATTTAGGTCTTGTATTACCATATAATACAATGAAATCAATTATTGAAATGATTGAAGCCTTAGATAAGGTTACACCAGGTATTGCCACAGAGCATACTTTACTTTATGGTGTTGAGGCTAAATTCTATTCAGCACGTCCTGTTTGCAATGATCATTTTATGACTCATATTGAGGGGCTTTATGTTGGTGGCGATGGTGCTGGTATAACAAGAGGACTTGCTCAAGCTGGTGCAAATGGCGTTTGGGTTGCCCGTGATATGATAGAGAAGAAATAAGAGGTATAAAATATGTCTAGATTAGTTGTAGTTGGCTCTCAATGGGGCGATGAAGGTAAAGGTAAAATTACGGATTATCTTGCATGTAAAGCTGATGTTGTAGTTAGATATCAAGGTGGAAATAATGCCGGTCATACAATAGCCTTTGATGGAAAGAAGTTTGCCCTTCAATCAATTCCCTCAGGAATCTTTAATCCCCATATTACAAATGTAATTGCTAATGGTGTTGTATTTAATCCTAAGGCTTTTCTTGAGGAATTACATGGCCTTGAAGAAAGAGGTATTAATGATTATAAGCTTAAAATTTCTGATCGTGCTTCTTTAATTATGCCATATCATATTATGCTTGATGGAGCAATGGAAAATTTAAAGGGTGACCATAAAATTGGTACAACTAAAAAGGGTATTGGTCCTTGTTATACTGATAAGGCTGCTCGTATTGGTTTAAGGGTTGGAGATTTATTATGCCCTGAATTTTTCCATGAACGCTTAAGTGAAGCTTTAGTAATCAAAAATATGGAGCTTAAAATGTATGGTCTTCCTGAACTTAAGCTTGATGATGTCTATAATGAATATATGGGATATGCTAAGCAAATTTCTAAATATATTTGTGATACATCTGAATATTTAAATGAAGCGATTAAAGAAGATAAGCAAATTCTATTTGAAGGTGCTCAGGGAGTTATGCTTTGTATTGAACATGGTACCTTCCCATATGTTACATCATCATCTCCATGTGCAGCCTCTGTGCCACTAAATACAGGTATTGCACCTAAATATATTGATAATGTATTAGGTATTTGTAAGGCTTATACTACAAGAGTAGGAGCTGGTCCTTTTCCAACCGAAATTGAAGGAGAACTAGGTAATATAATTCGTGAACGTGGTCACGAATATGGAACTGTTACTAAGCGTCCTCGTCGTATTGGCTATCTTGATGGAGTAGCCTTAAGACATGCAGTTAAGGTTTCAGGTATTAATAACTGGTCATTAATGCTATTTGATGTATTAACTGGTATTGAAGAATTAAAGATTTGTACAGGTTATATGCTAGATGGTAAAAGAATTGATTATATGCCTGGTACATTAAGTATATTTGAACGTTGCCAGCCAATTTATGATACATTGCCAGGTTGGACAGAAGATATTACTAATGTTCATTCATTTGATGAATTACCACAAAATGCTAAAAATTATATTCGTAAGATTGAAGAGGTAACAGGCGTTGACGTAGCTATGTTCTCTGTTGGACCTGATCGTCTTCAAACTATCGTAATCAAGGAAGTTTTCTAATGAAACTTCCTTTAATTATAAGTAGCTGCTTACTTGGTAATAACACTAAATATAATGGTAAAAATAATTATAATCAAAATGTAGAATCTCTTAAGGAATTTTTTGATTTTATCGTTATATGCCCTGAAGTAGAAGGAGGACTTTCTATTCCTCGTGATCCGGCTGAAATTATTGGGGACAAAGTTATTACAAATAAAGGTAAGGATGTAACAAAAAACTATAATAATGGGGCTAAAATTGCTTTAGATAAGGCTTTAAAATATAAGGCTAAATATGCATTGTTAAAGGCTAAAAGCCCTAGCTGTGGTAAAGATTATGTATATGATGGAACATTTAGTGGTAATTTGATAAAAGGTGATGGTGTTACAACTAGTATACTAAAGAAAAATGGAATTAAGGTTTTTACCGAAAATGAAATCGAATTATTACTTAAAGAAATTAGCACAAATATAACAAAATAAACATTTGCATATAGCTTAAAAAACAGAATTTAATTCAATATTATGCTTAGTTATCTAAAAAATATACTTATAAATCATTGACAAAGCGAATTGTTAGCTTTATAATTATCATAATCAATATGAGTGGAGAGTGATAATCATGAAGAAAATGTTGATTACTTTAACTAGTGCATTTGCTTTAATGGCTTTTCCGTCATTATCATTTGCAAAGGTTCCGTCAGGTATAACTCCTTCATTAGGTGATATCGGTGGACAAACGTTAGATCCAGTATTAAATAAGGTGTATGATACTTGGTATTACAATGTTGAGCCAAAATATGATAGTAGCTACAAAACTAGATTTAAACCTGTTAAATTTGAGACGATAGGAAATGTCGGAAAAACTGATCCTACGACAGGGAAAGTATTACCAAAATATGCGTACGAAATTTTTGAGGCGGATAAGTCATTTTGCCTGCCATACTATAGTGAATGTGTAGGTACGTTGAAATCCGGAAATGCTTATTCAGTTACATATTCATCAAGTTCAACTATAACATATCAAGAAAGTGTTGAGGCGGCTTTGTCAACAGTTATTAAAAATTCATCCCAATTAGGTTTAAAAATTGACATATTAAATTTTGGATACTCTATTAATAGGGAAGTGAAATCAACTGTATCAACTGCACTAAGTATCACTGAAACAAAAACAACCTCATCAACAGTATCATATAATTACAATATTAGTAAAGATGGTATTTATCATTTTCAACAAAGAGGATTATTTAAACTGTATGAAACGTTATCATATGAAATTATTTATGATGAGACGAACATTTATAATAATGCCAAATATAAATTAATCAGTATGAATAGTGATTATAAACTGGTAGATGATTTGGGACAGGCACTATCTAAATATCATTATGATGATTACGGCAATGCCATATATGATGATTATATAGAAAATTCATCATATATTTACTTTTAAATTTGAATTAGGAGAGTGATAATATGATATATTTAGATAATATAGGAGTAATTAGAAATAAAGAAGAAATTTTAGCTAATTTTAATTTTTTATTTGAAGATAAGCGTATTTATGGAATTAGTGGTACTAACACACAATCAAGAACACTCCTTGAAATTATCGCCGGTATTTACAAATTAAATAGTGGAAAATGCTTGTACGATAATTTAAATAAATCTGATTTAGGCTATGTATGCTTTGGGCATATGCTAGTCTTAAGTCAAACAATCGAGGATAATTTGAAGTTTATTTTAGAAATGTCTGAAATTAAATATGATCGTAATAAGGCAAAAGAAGTCTTAGCTATGCTTGATATTGATTTAGATTTAGATATGCAAATAGCTAAGCTATCTGATGGGCAAAAAACGATTATTGAATTTATAATTCCTTATTTAAAGAATAGTAAGGTTATTTTACTTGATTGTTTAGATGCTGCGGGGCCAGAATATCAATTTATTTTAAATAATCTAAAAAAACTCTATGCAAATAAATTATGTATTATCACATCTTCTTCACTTAATAAATTAGATTTTGATGAGGTTTTATATTTAAATAGTGGCGAAAGAAAGACCTTTTCTAAACCTACTAATATATCTAGTATAAAGGAAAAAACTTCCCTTAAGGCTTTACTATCAGCTTTTAAGGGTTTCTTTTTAAATAAAAAGAATTATTTATTAGGAATGGCTTTGTTATTTTCTTTTATACTGTCCATGCTTAATATTGTTTTTTCTAATAAATTTTATTCATTTGATAATTTAAGTGAGAAAATGGCTAAAAATAATGATTTAATGCCTATTATAATTGAAGGTGATGTTAAAGATATAACATTATCAAATATAAAATATCGTAATACAATTGAACTTGATAATACAAGAATCGAAGGAATGTCACTTCCATACAATGGTAAATATAATGTTTTTAATTATTATGTTTACGACGATTCTTTAGGCGATAATGAAATAAAAATCACATCTCTTGTAGCTGATGAATTAATTTTAAGAGGCGTACTTCCTTCATCTGATTATCAAAGCTTAATAGGAAAAGAGCTAACTATAAGTCATACATATACCTATGATGCTAATTGGGAGCGATTATATTTAGATTCATCAAAATATAAAATAAAAGATATTGTTGTTTTTGATGATGAAAGTGATGAAGCTTCTAGAACTTTATATGGAAATAAAAATACTTATTTTGATTTATTTAAACTTTGTATAAGGGGTCAACATGTGAATTTAAATGAAACCGAGTTTTTTGAGGTAAATGGTATGCCTTATCTTGCAATTGATTATAGAACGGATTATAATTTAGAATTTAATGAACTATGTGTAGGTAAACAAGCTAGAAAGTTCTTACAAAATCAAGGATATAATCCTGTTGATGGCAAAACGATAACATTAAATTTATTGCCATCTAAATTGGCTGTTGGGGATACATCTAATTTAGAAAAATTATCATATACATTTAAAGTTAAGTTTGATGATTCTGTTGATGAACTACAGATTTCTTCAGAAACACAAAATACATTATTACGTCTATCATTTCCTAAATATTTTGGTTTTAAAAACGATTATTATGATTCATATTATGATGAGTATGACTCTTACTATTATGATGATTTTTCAAATTGTATGCTATTTTATCAGGAAATAAAACAGGCTGGTATATATAAAGATAATTTAATATATACAAATGCTAATACAATAAATAGTATCTTAACTAATAGTTTTAGAAATGATTTTGAGAATATAGCCTTATTTTTAGTGAGTATTGGCTTAGTATTATTAACCTCAATATTGGTTGTTTATCATACGCTACATAAAGAAAAGGACTATCAATATCTAACAAGTCTTGGTTTGTCGTTAAATGGTCGGTATTTATTAGGTATTTTTGAAAATTTAATCATGGTTGGAATTGCCTATATTGGAGCTAATATAATTGATATTGCGTATTTTTCTATTAAGGGTGCCTATATTAAGGCTAAATATAATATAAATTCATTTATTATAGGCTATAATTTTCCATTTAGCTTAATAGTCCTAATTATAATTATAATATATGCTACCTTATTATCTATTGTAGTAACAAAGGCTAAAAGTAAAAGGGTGTGGTTGGAGTGATTATTTTAAACGATATTACAATCGGTTATAAAAAGAAGAAGGTGTTAGAACACATTAGCTATAAATTTGAAGATAATGGTATGTACGCTATTGTGGGAGAATCAGGTATTGGCAAAACCACCTTGCTTAGCACAATTGCTAATTTAAAGACGCCTTTAGAAGGACATATTTACTATAGTGAGGATATTGCTAATTTATCTTCATCAATTGGTTATGTTTTTCAAGATGGAAACTTAATTGATAACCTTACAGTTTTAGAAAATATTAACATTATGATCGAGTCGGATGTTTCAAGTGAAGAAATTCATGATGTATTAGCTAATTTGGGTATTTTAAAATACGAGGATACTAAGATTAAATTTTTATCAGGAGGAGAAAGAGAAAGAGTAAGCTTAGCACTAGCTATAATAAGAAATTCTAAGGTTATTATAGTTGATGAGCCAACTGCTAATCTTGATTATGAAAATGCCTTAAATATTTTTAATATGTTAAAGGAAATGTCAAAGGAAAGGCTGATTATCTTTTCTTCTCACGATATGGATTTTGTTGCAAAATATGCTGATTATATTATTGATTTAAAACAGAGCTTTTCTAATATTGCGTATAATACGAAGGTAATTGAAGGCTATTATAGTAAAAGAAAAATAAAACCAAAATTCTTTTTCAATGTTTATCGTAAAACTAATCGGGTGAATTACGCTACAATGCTAATTACGTCTATAATATGCACAATCTTATTAGCAATTTTAGGCTTTTTTATTACGCTTAATCAGCACACAAAAGCTTTTGTAATTACAAAATATATAAAGGATAATGATATTCCAGAAATAGTTGTTTCTAAAGATTCTTTAGAAGAAAATAATATAATTTTAGATGATTATGATTTAGAATATAATATCGTTCAAAAAAAGTTAGTATCAAATCTTTCTTTTTATTCAGCAAGTCCTAATTTTGGTGAGACAAATCAAGCAATTAATTATATTGCTTGTGATGAAACGCTAGATGATATGAGTGTTATAATGACTGATTATAGTCTTGATATTTTAAGGAAAGCTAATATAATTTCTTTTAAAGATTATAGTGAATGCATAGGAAAAAAGATTTTCTATGAAACTCACGCAGGCTATTATGAATGTACTATTTGTGAAGTTAAATACACAGGCTATCAAGAAGCGATAGGATCGAATTCTGATTTTGATATTGATGCCTTAGACGATTACACAAAAATGTGTTATCAAACAATGTATTGTAATTCAATAACGAGCTTTTACTTATTTAAAAACTCTCTAGCGCTTAATATTTCATTAGAAGGAATTAAAGCTAATCTTATAAACTCAACTGATTGTACGGATAATAAAGTGATGCTATCTAGTGTATTACATGATTCATATTTGAAACAAACAGGCAAAGAGTTAAATGTTGGTGATGAGGTATCATTTAAAATAAGTATAGGTAATAAAAGTCAAGTATTTTCATTTGTTTATGCCGGAACAATACCGACTCTTACCTGCTCTTTATATCTTAGTGATGATTATTACTATGAAGTAGCGGAAGCATTATTTGAATTTAAATATGATTCATATATTATAACACCAACGAATGATTTTAGTGCTTTAATAGAAGCGGCAGTAGATAATGATATTGATTTAGTATATAAAGGCTCTAATTCTTTAGAAAGAGTATTAAATCAAATAGATAATATTTCTTCAAGTGTTACAATAGCCATTATTATTGGAGTGCTAGCTATTTTTTGCGTAAATGGTTTTGCGATTTTTATCGAATCAAATAATAATCGTTATCAGTTTTCAGTCTTAGAAAATTATGGAATAAATAAAAAATATGAGGCTTATGCTTTAATTTTAAATAATTTTATTCAGTACTTACTTGAGCTAGTAATAAGTAGTTTGTTTGTTTTAATGATTATTGCATCCTATAATGCTTATATAAAGACTTCGTTTGGCTTTGCTAGTCTTTTTGAATATCGGTTTAAAGCTATAGCCATTTCCCTTGCTTTTGGGCTTATAACTAATATATTGAGCTTGGGTGTATATCTTTTGATTATGATGAAAAGAAAAAGAGCAAGTCATGTTACAAATTCGTGAGGTAGAGTTATGGTAGAGCTTTCTAATTTAACATTAGGTTATAATGAAAAGAAAATAATTACTAATCTTAGTTTTAAATTTGAAGTAGGAAAATTATATGCTATTTCAGGACCATCAGGGGTTGGTAAAACGACCATTTTGAATGCTATTGGGGGAATTTTAAAGCCTTTAGAGGGAAATATTTATTATAATATGCCTATGAATTTAAGTAAGGATGTAACCTTTGTTTATCAGGACACTTCGCTTATTGATTCTTTGACGGTTCTTCAAAATATTAAATTAATGCTAATCCTTGCGGGTGTAAAATTTAAAAAAACAGCGATATTAGAGGTTTTAGATGAGCTTAATGTTTTAGAGTATTTAAATACTAAAATTAAGTTTCTATCAGGTGGAGAAAGACAACGTATTAATATTGCAATTGCAATTTTAAGAGATTCTAAAATTATTTTATGTGATGAGCCTGATTCTAGTCTTGATGAAGATAATATAAGAAAAATAATGAAAATTCTGAAGGAATTAGCTTTAACAAAGCTAGTTATTTTCACCTCGCATAAGCAAAAAGCTTTAGAGTATGCAGATGAGATTATCAGTCCTAATTCTTCAAATGAAAGCTATGAATTAACTGCTAAGTATAAGGGATATCATAAAATAAACCTAAAAGCATTTCTATATATTTATTTTAAAGGCCTTAAAGGTAAGATTGTAAGTTTTATTTTTAGTCTTATAATTTTTACACTTATGATTTTTGTTTCAAGCTATTTCTATTCATTAGGACACTATGATAAATCTAAAAGCTTGATTAATGAGCTTAATGAAAATGAAGGCACATCGTTATTAATTAAAGCTCGTACGGATACTTTAAAAGAAAATAATCTTGATTTTTCTTATTATAGTAAGATAAAAATTACAGGCGAAGAATTAGGAATTTTAAATTCTAGTGATGAAATATTCAATGGTGTTGTTATAGATGATACTTTGGGTGACGATGAAATAATGGTTACTGATTATAGTTTGAGATTACTTAGAAAAAATAATCTTTTATCATTTTCAACTTATAATGAATGTGTTGGTAGTGATATTCATATAACCTATAAGAAAAATAATTTATTAGTCACTAAGAATTTGAAAGTAAAAAAATATATTTCTACTAACTATGATAAAATTAATCCTTCATATAGTAATAATGATATTTATACAAAGCTTATGTATGTCAATGCAAGTACCTATTATCAGCTATTTTATAATACATATAAGAAGCAAGCTATTACTTTAGGCACAGATAAGTATAAGCTTATGACATCTAATCAGTATAATCTATTATATAATGAGGCTATTATTGGAAGTGATGTTTTAAGCTATTGGCAGAGTCAGGGCTATGATATTAGCTTTGATAATAAATCAAGTATTAAGCTATATGTAAATGATATGGAAATTACAACTAACCTATCAATTAAATATAATGAAATGGTCGAAGGAATATATGTTAATGAAGCTACTAAAGAAGGCTTAGATGAAACTTTTTTTGTAAAATATTACTCGTTATACGATGAATTTAAGGTATTCTTAGTAACAAAGGATAAGATAAAGACAATTGCACTACTATACTTTAATGGCAGTGAAATTGAATTTATAAATTCCGATAATTTCTTTAAAGCATTAGCAGAAATTGATGATGATAATGCCTTATTTGAAATCTTAAAGGTTGGATTAATTGCCTTAACCTTAACGATTGTTTTTTTAAGCTATTATAGTTTTTGTAAGGTAAATAATGTTCGCTTTCAAATTTTGGAATTATATGGACTTCCTAAAAGAAATAGACCATTAATGCTATTAATAGGTAATCTAGCTTCATCCATCATAAGCTTTTTAATTTCTTTTAGTATGCTATATAATATATTTAATCAGAAAGACAATGCTATAAAGAATAAATATTTTTTAAACTCATTCTATTCATTATTTAGTTTTAAATATATGCTTTATGTATATTTGATTGTGTTAGGAATTATTGTTGGAGTATTTGCTATATTTGTTCCTTTTATTTTCACAAAGAAACGATATTCTTATATTTCTAAATAAAATTTAAGTAAAAGTATAATTAATTATTAATTTTTTGGTATAATGTTAGTAGCATATTAAAAAGAGGTGCTTACTATGAACATTAAAAAGCCTGTTTTAAAATATAATGATGATGATTTAGATTTAAATTTTGAATGCGATATTACAAATGAAAATCCTAGTTTTAGTGCTATGGACCAACAAATTAATGATATGAAGCGTGATATTGAAGAATATGATAAAGATATATATCGTCTTACAAGTCACGCTACGCTTTTAGATTATTCCCTTAGTGTAGCTTCGGGCACACTTGCAGGATTTTTGGATATTATTTTTACTAAAAATTTAGATTTAAGTAGTCCAAGTAGCTTAATTAACGGTGTTGCAACTGAGTTTTCAGGTGAGCCTATTTCCTCAACAAAGGAAGCTATTAATGTTTTAAATAATGGTTTAAATGCATCCTCATCAATAAATAATTTATACCTTGCCAGTCAAGCATCTTTAATAGGACTTGTATTTAGTATAATTGGGGCACTAACGGGAAGTAAAATATTATATACTAAAAATGACGAGGTAAAGGTAGAACACGTTAAGCCCGTCATTGATGCTAGTCTTTTTAGTGGCGTTTTTTATGGAACGATAGCGTGGATTTGTCATTTAATTTCAAGTAAAGCATCGCTTGAATCTAATATTCCTGCGGGTTTAAAAAATTTAGTTTTTGATGCTACAAATAGTGGCTTAAAGGTAAAAGGTAATGATTTATATCAAGCTATTAATAATAATATCGATTCCTCATCCTTAAATGCTATTTCAACTGGCTTAAACACTTTAAAGCTTTTAGGTAGTCAAGCTCTTGTTGTAGGAATTAATGAAGCAGTAGTTAGAGCAGTTTTTTTCATCCGTGAATTTTTTAAAGAGGTTAAGCAAAAAAATATTAAATCAGTTAAAGAATTAGGTAAGGTTGATTTTAAGAAGACAGTTCCCTTTAATAGCCGTACCGTCGCTAGAATGATTTCTGTTTCTCTTGCAACGATGATGGCTATAGATATATGCGATGCATCAATTGAAGCGGCAATGAAAAGTGATGGAAATAAAGCTTTGTTTGCGTCTAACCTGGCAATTAGAATCAATTTTATAGGCGTGGGAAGAATTATCTTAGCTGTTTCAACAGAGCTTTATATGGCCAAAAGCCTTAAGAAAAAAAGAAATGAACGTATTTCACTTGTAAGTGATTACGTAACATTATTAGGAAGGAAAATATATTGTATCCAAGATGATGTTTGGAAGGAATGTCATAAGGCATCAGAGGTTATTGAATCAGTAAAGAAGGTAATGACTGATACAATATTAATGGCTTCCTCAGAACTTGATAAAACCAAAGAAAGTCTTGAAAATATTGAAAAAACAGTTGATGATGCCTTTAAAAAGAATGAAAATCTAAAAAAAGATATTAAAGACATTCTTGACTGGGAGTGAAGTAAATGAATGACGATGTAAAAGAAAATGTAGATAATATAAGTGTAGCTGATGTACCTAAATTAATTGAAGACCAGTTTGAATTAATGACAAGTCTAAAGGAAAATCTTAATCTTGCTAAAAGTCATGCAAAAGACGCTGATCTTAAGGTTCGTGAGGCTAAGGAAAAAAGGATTGGTCTATTTAATAAAAAGGATGCAATGGAAGCTATGCAAAATAGCCAAATGTCTTTAAGTGAAGCTACCTTAAAAAATACAGAAGCACTTGAAAAAACATTCGAGTATCAACAAGCATTAACTAATATAACAAAGTTTTTGTTTGGCCTTGGGGTTTCTAATATTGCAGTAAATAGAACGATTGTAAGAGAGCTTGAGCTTCGTCTTGAGCATGCAAGTGAAGAAGAAATTGATGATATGGCACGTCAAGAGCTTTTAAATGTTGTTCATGACCTTAAGGCTCAAGAGGATATTACTAAAAAACAAACTGATTTTTCGTTGAGACTTAAGAATGTAAATGATGAGCTTGATGGAATTGATTCGGATCTTCAAGGCTTGAAGCAGCATTATAATAAGACAATAAAGGCTTTAAATAATAAAATAACGGAGCTTGAGCATAAAACTAAAGTATTACAAATTATCCTTATTTTAACTTTTTTATGTGCAATAGCGGGAATAGTATTAGCTATTTTATTAAAATATTTACTTTAATTGTGAAATAAGAAAAAAATTACTTGCTTTTTTGTTTTACCTAGTGTATAATGAAAAGGCATTAAGTAAATAGGACTATAGCCAAGCGGTAAGGCAAGGGACTTTGACTCCCTCACGCGCTGGTTCGAATCCAGCTAGTCCTGCCAGTTTTTAAAAATTAAGTCACTAGAAATAGTGATTTTTTTGTTTTTATAGCTAATTATATTTTTCTTGACATGGAAAATTTTTATGTTATAATGTAATCGTTCACAAAGTGAACGAAAAGGAGAAGGCATGATGCTTGAAGAGGAAATGCTAAGATCATATATTAACATGTCAGCCAACATTAAGGAAAATAGATTATTAAGTGATTTATCATTTAATGAAATAATGGTTATGAATCTTATAGTTGAAGAAGAAATGTCATTCAAAGAACTTCAAAATAGATTAAATATACTAAAATCTCAGTTGAATCGTATTATTAATGATTTGAAAAATAAGAGCTTAATTGAAACTTATATTCCTTTAGATGACAAAAGAAAGCTTATGATTAAAAAAGGCAGTAATATTGCTTTGTACTTTAAGGAACATGAAAAAATGTTAAAGCTTATGTCTCTTGTAAAAAAAGAATTAGGAGAAAATGATTTTAAAAAATTAATAGAATTATTAAATAAAACAACAAGTGTAATAAAAGGAGTAGAAAATGATTAGAATTATAACTGATTCAGCTTCAGATATTTCTCAATCTGAGGCTAAAAAATTAGGAATTACGGTAATTCCTTTAAAGGTTAGGTTTAATAATATTGAATATATAGATGATGTGACAATTACAAATGAGGAGTTTTTTAACCGTCTAGTTGAGTCAGATGAACTTCCTAAAACAAGTCAATTAACACCATTTGACTATACTAATGCTTTTGATATGGTTGATAAAAATGATAAAGCAATTGTGATTTGCTTATCTGGTAATTTATCTGGTACATATAATAGTGCTCTTTTGGCTGCAAGTGATTATCCAAATATCTATGTTGTTGATAGTAAAAATGTGACAATTGGTCAAAGATTATTAGTTTTAAGGGCATTAGAGCTTATAAAAGAATATAATGACATAGAAAAAATACTTAATATTTTAGAATCAGAAAAGGAAAATATTAGGCTTGTAGCTTTATTAGATACTTTAGAGTATTTAAAAAAAGGTGGTAGGATTTCTGCTACAACAGCTATAGTTGGAGGGTTGTTAAACATTAAGCCTGTTCTTGCAATTGAAGATGGTAAGATAGTATCAATTGGAAAGGCTCGTGGTTCTAAAAATGGAAATAATAAATTAAGAGAAAAGATTGAACAATATCATGGCATTGATTATAAAAAGCCTTATGCAGTAGCTTATTCTGGTCTTGATGATTCGTTGCTTGAAAAATATATATCTGATTCAAAGGATTTATGTGATAAGGATTTACCTAAGATATTAATTGGTAGTGTAATAGGAACGCATATAGGACCTGGTGCTATTGCGGTGGCTTTTTTTAGCAATGGAGATGATTTAGATGCAAAATAATAGAACTGCACAAATTGTCTATAGAACAATTTACATTACTTTAGGTTTTATAGGAATTATTGGAAGCTTTGGTTATTTTAATAGAAGCTTTAATCAAAATTTTTATTTAATGTATACTAATTTAAGTAATTATTTTTGTATTGGTATTACGCTATATTTATTAATAGTAAATATTAGAAAACAAGATGAAAGTAAAATGTCGAATTCAATATCGATTATTCGCTTTGTATCAGTAATTATGATTCTTGTAACCTTTTTTGTATATAATATTTTACTTGCAAAAGAAAAAACAATCGGCGACTATTTTTTTAGTATATCAAATCTAATTATGCATGTAATTCTTCCTTTAATGTTTATGGTGGATTGGATATTGTTTAATAATCATAATAAGACTAAGTGGTATTATCCGTTCTTATCAACGATTCTTCCTTTAATTTATGTAGCGTTTATTTTAATAAGAGCATTAATTTTAGGGAATTCTTATAGTGGGACTTTGTATCCTTATTTCTTTTTAAATGTAGAACGTCTTGGTTTTGGCGGTGTAGCATTATGGGTTATTATACTTGTTGTTATTTTCATAGCTCTTGGTTATATTTTATTCATGTTTGATCGTTTCCAAACGATAAAAGGTAAAATAAGGAAAAGTGAAAAATAACAAAAAAAGTAGCTAAAAATAGAGTTTTAAGGCAGGAAACCGCTTTCTTTTTAAGAAACTCTAGTATTCTTTTAAGCTTTATGCTAATATATTAGTGTATTTATTATTAATTATTTTTATATAAAATTTCTTGTATAATAGCTTTAATGTGGTAAGCAAGTTTCTACCCCATAACCGTAAATTTTGGGACTACGAGATTAAATAGAATTTTCAATTCTTTTTTGTTTACTCATAAAGCAAGAGGTGTATTATGTGTAAGCAATATTTATTAAAACCTAATATTTTTAACCTTTATTATATGGGAAAACCACGTAAAAGCGGTGACTTTTTTGTCGCTGCTTTTTTTCATTTTTAGGAGGAAAAAGAAAATGGTTGGAATAATCATGGGCTCAAAAAGCGATTATGAAGTAATGCAGGATGCAGTTAAAGTTTTAGATGAATTTGGTATTGAATATGAGGTAAAGGTTGTATCAGCTCATAGAACGCCCGAATTATTATATCAATATGCAAAGGAAGCACCAGAAAGAGGAATAGAGGTAATTATAGCTGGTGCTGGAGGTGCGGCACATCTTCCAGGAATGGTAGCCGCAATCACATATCTTCCGGTTATTGGGGTTCCTGTTAAATCTAAAGCTTTAAATGGCCTTGATTCTTTAATGTCAATTGTTCAAATGCCTGGTGGTGTACCGGTTGGTACAATGGCTATCAATGGTGCTAAAAATGCGGCCTTATATTGCACTTCGATTTTAGCCTTACATGATGAGAATATAAAGAAGAAGTATTTAGCGTTTAGAGATAAACAAACAAAGGATGTGCTTGAAATTGAACTCTAAGATAGTTGGAATAATTGGTGGGGGACAGCTTGGAATGATGCTTGCTATGGCTATAAAAAAGCTTGGTGGTAAGGTTATTGGCCTTGATCCTAATCCTAAATGCTCTATTACGCATGTTTGTGATTCCTTTATTTGTGCATCATATGATGATGAAATATCCCTTAGAAAGCTATGTGAGGAGTCAGATGTTGTAACCTATGAATTTGAAAATATTAAGGGTAGCCATCTTAAAATGCTAAGTGATGAATTTAATATTAAGCAGGGAATTAAAAGCTTAATTGATAGTCAAGATCGTTTAATAGAAAAAAATACAGCTAATAAGTATGGATTAAAAACGGCTAAATATTTTAAATGTGATAATGAAGCTGATTTAAAAGAGGCTGTTAAAAATTTAGGATTTCCTTGTATTTATAAAACAAGAACGGAAGGCTATGATGGTCATGGTCAGGTTATTTTAAAGAGTGAGGCGGATTTAGAGCTTGTAAGGCCTTATTTTAATACGAAGGGTATTGTTGAAGAGTTTATAAAATTTGATTATGAAGCGTCAGTTATTATGATTGGTGAGGGAAATAATATCGTTTCTCTTCCTGTTGGACACAACATTCATAAGGAAGGAATTCTTGATATATGTGAGGTTCCCTTTAATGATATTAATAATATTGGACCTAAGATGGTTGAGGCTTCTAAAAAATTTATGAAGGAAGCTGGCTATAAAGGAATTTTATGTATTGAATATTTTGTATCGGTTAATGAGTTTTATTTCAATGAAATGGCTCCTCGTCCTCATAATAGTGGGCATTATTCGATTGAAGCTCTAGATCATAGTCAATATGATTTATTTGCTAGATATCTTTTGGATTTACCTTATGAAGAGCCTAAAATCATGCATAAGGCTATTATGAAAAATATTTTAGGACGTGATTTAATTAACGTTGATTATTATTTAAAATATCCTAAAAGCTATCTTCATATGTATTTTAAAGAAGAAGCTCGTGCGAAAAGAAAAATGGGACATATTACTTTTTTAGATATGGATTTAGATACATTTATGGCAATTGAGAAAGGAATGGAATAAAATGAATTATCGTGTGTATGTTGAAAAAAAGCCTGGCTTTGAGGTTGAATCAAAAAGTATGCTTAAGAATTTGAATACTAATCTTGAGCTTAATTTGACGGGATTAAGAATTATTAATACCTATGATTTGTTTGGCTTTAGTGAATCATTATTAAAGAAAGCATTATATAAGGTTTTTGGTGAGATTGTAACAGATCATGTTTCCTTAGAGCTTTATTTAGAGGGCTGTGATTATATTGCGATTGAATATTTACCAGGTCAATTTGATCAAAGGGCTGACGCGGCTGTGAGCTGCTGCCATTTAATTAATCCTAAGGCTCATATTAAGATTTCTTCTTCAAAAATTATTATTATTGAAGGAGCATCTTTAGATGATATTCAAAAAATAAAGCATTATTTAATTAATCCCGTTGAATCAAGAGAAAAGGATTTAAGTATTTTAGCTTATAATGATGAGACAAAGCCTCTTCCTGTTAAGGAAATTTCAAATTTCTTAAATTATAATGAAGAAGATGCAAAATCACTTATTTCAACAATGGGACTTGCGATGAGTGTAGCTGACTTAAATTGCGTTATTGATTATTTTAAGAGCAAGGGACGTAATCCTAATGAAACAGAAATTAGAATTATTGATACTTACTGGTCAGATCATTGTCGTCATACTACCTTTAATACTGTTTTAGATAAAATTGAATTTGAAGATTCTTTTATAAGCCCATCTTTGAAAAAGGCTTATGAATTATACCTTGAAATGAAACATACCTTAAAGCGTGACTTAAAGCCTACTACTTTAATGGATATGGCATGTATTGGTGCTCGTTTTCTTAAAAAGAAGGGCTATCTTAAGGATTTAGAAGAGTCAACTGAGAATAATGCTTGTTCTATTTTTGTTGATGTTTTAGAAGATGGAAAAAAGGAAAAATGGTTATTACAATTTAAAAATGAAACCCATAATCATCCAACTGAAATTGAACCATTTGGTGGAGCTTCAACCTGCTTAGGTGGTGCTATTCGTGACCCGCTTTCAGGAAGAAGCTATGTATATCAAGCAATGCGTGTAACAGGTGCTGGTGATATTTATAAAGAGGTTAAGGATACCATAAAGGGTAAGCTTCCTCAACGTGTTATTTCCCAACAAGCAGCGGCTGGTTATTCAAGCTATGGTAATCAAATTGGTCTTGCAACAACTCATGTTAAAGAAATTTACCATGAAGGTTACACTGCTAAGCGTATGGAAGTTGGTGCCGTTGTTGGTGCCGTTAAATATGAAAATATTATAAGACAGGAGCCAAGCGTTGGTGATGTTATTATTATGTTTGGTGGACGTACAGGACGTGATGGTATTGGAGGCGCTACAGGCTCATCTAAGGAGCATAATCAAAAATCAATTGAAACCTGCTCAAGTGAGGTTCAAAAGGGTAATGCTCCTGAGGAACGAAAGATTGAAAGATTATTTGCTCGTCCTGAAGTAACTAAGATTGTAAAAAAATCTAACGACTTTGGTGCTGGTGGAGTATCTGTTGCTATTGGTGAGCTTGCTCCTTCATTAGATATTTATCTTGATCGGGTTCCTGTTAAATATAAAGGTCTAAATCCAACTGAGCTTGCTATATCAGAATCACAGGAGCGTATGGCTGTTTGTATTTCTAAGGAAAATATTTCTAAATTTATGGAATATTGTCATGAAGAAAACCTAGAAGCCACCTACGTTGCGGATGTAACTGATACAGGTATGATGAATATGTATTATAATGGCCATCTTGAGGCATCGCTAGATAGAACATTTATTGATAGTGCAGGTGCTACTCATCATGCAGAGGTTATTGTAGAAAAGGTAGAAGAGAAGAATCCTTTTAAACAAACTTATAATTCAAGTTTACATGATAGCTTCCTTAATAATTTATCATCTTATAATGTTTTAAGTCAAAAGGGTCTAGTTGAAATGTTTGACTCTACGATTGGTGCGTCAACCATTTTAATGCCTTATGGAGGAAAGTATCAATTATCAGAAACACAGGTTTCATGTCAAAAGCTTCCAACTAGAGGTGTGACAAATACTTCATCAATGATGGCATTCGGTTATAATCCTAATATTGCAAGCTTTAGTCCCTATCATGGAGCTCAATATGCGGTAGTAGAGGCAGTAAGTAAGCTTGTAGCAGCAGGTGCTTCAATAAAAAATGTTCGTTTTTCTTATCAAGAATATTTTAAGAAAATGACTGATGCTAAATCTTTTGGTCTTCCTTTTGCGGCTTTGCTTGGTGCTATTAAAGCCCAAAATGCTTTATGTATGCCATCTATTGGTGGAAAAGATTCTATGTCAGGTACATATCTTGATAAAAATGTACCTCCTACACTTGTAGCCTTTGGTATTACAACCCTAGATGCTAAGGATGTTATTTCAACGGATTTAAAAAAGGAAGGTCATTATCTATATTTAATTAATCCTGGCTATGATAGTAATTATGAGCCTAATTATGAAGCCCTAATTGATCTTTATAATAAGCTACATAAGGATATTAAAAATAAGAATGTTGTATCAGCTTATGCTTTAGGCTTTGGTGGTTTAGGTGAGGCATTAGCTAAAATGAGCTTTGGTAATAAGGTTGGCTTTGAGGTTTTAGTTGATGAGGAAAGCTTATTTGATTTAAATTATGGCGCTATTTTAGTAGAGGCTAAAAATCCTTTAGCTTATGCTGAATGCTTAGGTCGTACCTCAAGCATTTATAAAATAAATGATGAAGAGTTTACTTATGAGGAAATGGTTAAGGCTAATTTTACTAAATTTGGGGAGATTTATCCTGCTATATCAGGTGTGAAGGGAACACTTCCGCTTCCTCTTAAACGAAGAAAAAGAACCTTTGTTTATGAAGGCGAAGCCCATATGCCTGTTGTGTATGCTCCGGCTTTTCCTGGTACAAATTGTGATTTCGATACATTAAAAGCCTTTAGGTTAAGAGGGGCTAAAACCATAAGTTCAGTATTTAAGAATTTAACAGAAGAAGATGTAACAAGTTCAATTGAAGAAATGGCTTCTTTAATTGATAAGGCTGATATCTTTGTTTTATCAGGAGGCTTTAGTGCTGGTGATGAGCCTGATGGTTCAGCTAAATTTATCGCTAATGTTTTAACATCACCTGCTATAAAAGCATCTATTGCAAATTTATTAAAACGTAAGGGTTTAATTTTAGGTATTTGTAATGGCTTCCAGGCTCTTGTTAAATCAGGACTTTTACCAGACGCAAAGCTTGGTGCTTTAACCCAAAATTCACCTACCTTATTTAGAAATGATATTAACCGTCACGTTTCACAAATGGTAAAAACGCGTGTTTCTTCTAATCGTTCTCCTTGGCTTTCTTCATTCAAGCTAGGGGATGAATTTACGATTCCTGTATCACATGGTGAGGGTAAATTTGTTGTTGGTGATGAGCAGGCTTTAAAGTTATTTGAAAATGGTCAGGTTGCCTTCCAATATGTTGATTATGATGGTGCCCCTACAATGACATCACCAATGAATCCTAATGGTTCATCTTATGCAATTGAGGGTATTATTTCCAAATCAGGCTTGATTCTTGGTAAGATGGGACATACTGAAAGATATAATGAAAATTTATATAAAAATATCAATGGTAATAAGAATCAGGATATATTTACAAATGCGATTAATTATTTCTTAAAAAAATAGTCTAAAGTGATAATAATATACTTATAAGCTGACGGGAGATAAGAATATGAAAAAGAAAAAAATGATAGCAATCTTTATAACGATGGAATGTATATATATATCGCTGCTATTAACTGGGTGTGTGTTGTTGCTAAGAAGTTGTAATCCAAAAAGGATAGTTGAAAGAGGATTAATTACAAATGGTGATTTTATTTACATAGAATCTGGAAATAAAGCCTCAATAATGGGTATAAGTGAAGAAGGAAAAAAGAAAGATACCTTAGTTTTTCAAACGAAATTTGATGAATATATAGTAAATTCATTTGGAAAGCGATTCATTGGCCAATATTTAGATAAGATTGATATAACAAATCCTAATGTTTATTTTTGTAATGCATATGATTATGATGGAGTTTATATGAATTATGATGGCACAAAAAATATTTATATTCCATCTGACTATTATTATTGTTTTCCAAGAGAAAAAACATATTATGCAAATGTTTTTTTAAGCTATGATTTATATGATTTTTTTCTTGAATACAAAACAGATTATTATGATATGGATAAGGTTTATTGTGCAAATGTTATGTATTATAGTTATGACAACGACCATCAAAGTGATCATTGTTTCTTTGTAGATGATGTAGATGGTAAGACAATAAGTGTTATACCACCAGATCCTTGTAGAGAGGGGTATAAATTTATGGGCTGGTATAAGGAACAAGAAAGAATAAATAAATGGGATTTTGAAAATGATGTTGTTCCAAAAAAGAAATATGATGAGAATGGCAAATATATTTATATGGAAGATGATAAATATACAGGAACAATCTTATATGCTAAGTGGGAGGAAATATAGAATATTTTTAAATAAATTGTGATTTGATAAAGGAAGAGTAGTTATAGGTAATCTAAAAGTACAAAAATAAAAATGGAGATATAACTACAATGGAAAAAAGAGAACTTCTATATGAAGGAAAATCTAAACAAGTTTATAAAACTGATGATCCTAATAAAATTATTATTCATTATAAGGATGATACCACCGCTTTTAATGGTATTAAAAAGGCAATAATTGCAAATAAAGGTGTTTTAAATAATGCTATTTCCTCTCTTATTTACGAAAGATTAAATAAAGCAGGAATACCAACCCACTTCATTAAAAAACTAAATGATAGGGAAGAACTATGTAAAAAAGTAAATATTATCCCTCTTGAGGTTGTTGTAAGAAATGTTATTGCTGGATCAATGGCCAAGCGTTTAAATATTGAAGAAGGAACAATTCCTTCTAATGTTATAAGAGAAATTGATTATAAAAATGATGCTTTAGGTGATCCTCTGATTAATGATGATCATGCGGTTTCCTTAGGCATATGTAGCTATGATGATTTAAAGAAGATTTATGAATTAACGGATAGGATTAATAATGAATTAAAAAAGATGTTTGATTCGGTTGATGTTATATTAGTTGATTATAAAATTGAATTTGGCTTTGATTGTGATGGTAATATTGTTCTTTCAGATGAAATATCTCCTGACAGTGCAAGATTATGGGATAAGAAATCTCTAGCTAAGCTTGATAAGGATAGGTTTAGAAGAGATCTTGGTAAGGTTGTAGAAGCCTATGAAGAGATATTAAAGCGTTTAGAGAAAATTGCTTAATAAGGAGGCAATATAATGGATAACATGGAAGCGTTTAGGGGGCTTCATGAGGAATGTGGGGTTTTTGGTGTATATGGAATACCTAATGCAAGTGAGCTTTGTTACTACGGACTTCACTCTTTGCAGCATAGAGGTCAAGAGGGCTGTGGTATTGTAGCTGTCAGTGATGACACACATGAGCTTAAGCGTATTAAGGGGGAAGGATTAGTATCAGAAATATTTAATAATACTAATTTAAGTACGCTTAAGGGAAGTATGGCAATCGGTCATGTAAGATATGCTACAACGGGTGGAGGTGGAATTGAAAATGTTCAACCATTTCTATTTCGTCATCATACTGGTGATTTTGCCCTTGCTCATAATGGAAATCTTGTGAATTCAAATGAGCTTAGAAAGTTTTTGGAGGAAAGAGGAAGTATGTTTCAATCAACCTCTGATTCGGAAATTCTTGCGCATTTAATTAAAAAGGATAATGTCTCATCTAAAAGAATAGAAGCGATATTACAGGCTTTAAATATGCTTGAAGGAGCATTTGCCTTTGTTATTCTAACTAAAGATAGACTATATTGTGTAAGAGATAAATATGGCTTGAGGCCTCTTTCAATTGGAGTATTAAATGGTGGCTATGTTGTTGCATCAGAAACTTGTGCTCTTGATATTTGTGGAGCTACATTCTTAAGAGATGTAAATCCCGGTGAGGTTGTTGTGATTGATGATGCTGGTCTTCATTCGTATGATTATTCTAAATATAAGCATCGTAATATGTGTGCTATGGAATATATTTATTTTTCAAGACCTGATAGTGATATTGAAGGAATTAATGTTCATGCCTTTCGAAAAGAATCCGGTAAGGTTTTATATAAGGAGGCTCCTGTTGATGCAGATATCGTTATAGGTGTTCCTGATTCAAGCCTTTCTGCCGCTATTGGTTATGCAGAGGCTTCGCATATTCCTTATGAAATTGGTTTGGTTAAAAATAAATATGTAGGAAGAACCTTTATTCAGCCTAGTCAAGAAATGCGAGAAAAGGCTGTTAGAATGAAGCTTAGTCCGGTACCATCAATTGTAAAAGGTAAAAGAATTGTTTTAATTGATGATTCGATTGTACGTGGTACAACAAGTAAAAAAATTATAAAACAGCTTCGTGATGCGGGAGCTTTAGAGATTCATGTTAGAATTGCATCTCCCCAAATAACGCATCCATGCTTCTATGGTGTTGATATTTCAACCTATGATGAATTAATTTCTGCTCATCATAGTGTTGAGGAAGTAAGAGAAATAATAGGAGCGGATTCACTGGCATTTATTTCTGAGCATGCTTTATTTGAAGTAGCTAAAAGAAATGAATTATGCACAGCTTGTTTTACAGGTAAATACCCAACAGCACTTTACTCAAGTGTTTGGGAAGCTAATAAGGATCATAAGTTTTAGGAGGATAAATATATGGGTTCAAAAGCGTATGGAAGTTCAGGTGTAGATTTAGAGGCTGGTTATGAGGCTGTAAGAAGATATAAGAAGCATGTTAAGAGTACTAATCGTCTTGGCTGTGTTTCTAATATTGGTTCATTTGGTGGAATGTTTGATTTATCACTATTAAATTATAAGGAGCCAATGCTTGTTTCAGGTACAGATGGTGTTGGTACTAAGCTTAAGCTTGCCTTTTTAATGGACAAGCATGATACTATTGGTATTGATGCTGTTGCGATGTGTGTTAATGATGTTTTAGCTCAAGGAGCTGAGCCATTATATTTCCTTGATTATGTTGCAGTAGGACATGCTATACCAGAGCGTCTTGAGCAAATTGTTAAGGGTGTTGCAGATGGATGCATTCAAGCGGGCTGTGCACTAATTGGTGGTGAAACAGCTGAGATGCCAGGAATGTATCAGGATGGCGAATATGATATTGCCGGCTTTACTACGGGTGTTGTTGAAAAGTCAAAGCTAATTGATGGCTCTAAGGTTAGCGTTGGTGATGTCTTGGTTGGTATTGAGTCAAGTGGAGTTCATTCAAATGGCTTTTCTCTTGTAAGAAAGATAATTTCTGATAATAATTTAGATTTATTTAAAAAATATGAAGAACTTGATGAAACTAAAACCTTAGGTGAGGTTTTACTTACACCAACTAATATTTATTGTAAAGAGGTCTTAGACGTAATTAGAAGTGTTGATGTTCATGGAGTTGCTCACATAACTGGTGGTGGCTTTGATGAAAATATTCCACGTATTTTACATGAAGGACAAGGAATTTTAATTAATGAGGGCTCATGGCCAATTTTACCAGTATTTAAATTTTTAGAGCATTATGGTAAGGTAGCTCATCGTGAGATGTTTAATATTTATAATATGGGTATTGGTCTTGTTTTAGCTTTAGATGAGAAAGATGCTTCAAAGGCAATTTCTATTTTAGAATCTCATGGACGTAAGGCTTACAAAATTGGCGTTGTTTCAGCTAAAGAAGGAGTCGAAATTAAATAATGAGGCTGGCTGTATTTGCATCAGGTTCAGGAACTAATTTTGAAGCGATTGTTAAATCTTGCCTTAAAGGCGAGATTTCTTGTCAGGTGGAAATCTTAATTTGTGATAAAAAGGATGCTTATGTTTTAACAAGAGCTAAAAATTTAAAAATAAGAACCTTTGTTTTTGATCCTCATAGTTATAAAAAAAGAAGTGATTATGAAAAAGAAATTGTTAAAATTTTGCAGGAACTTAAAATTGATTTAATTTGTCTTGCTGGGTATATGCGTATTGTAGGTAATACCTTGCTTGATGCATATAAGGATAGGATTATTAATATTCATCCGGCTTTACTCCCATCATTTAAGGGAGCCCATGGAATTGAAGATGCCTTTAACTATGGTGTTAAGGTGTTTGGGGTTACGGTTCATTATGTAACAAAAGAACTAGATGGAGGACCTATTATTGCTCAAAGGGGCTTTGAGTACTATGGGGATAGTATTGAAGAGGTAGAAGCTAAAATTCATGAGATTGAACACGAGCTATATCCTTTTGCAATTAATAGAATTATTAAGGAGAACTAAAAAATGAAAGCTTTAATCAGTGTATCAAATAAAACAGGCGTAGTAGAATTTGCGCGTAATCTAATTTCCCTTGGGTTTGAGGTAATTTCAACAAGTGGAACAATGAAATGTCTTCGTGAGGCTGGACTTCCTATAACTAATATTTCTGATGTGACAGGATTTCCGGAAATTTGCGATGGTAGAGTAAAAACTCTTCATCCTGCCGTTCATGGTGCTTTACTTGCAAGAAGAGATAATAAAGAGCATCTAAAGGCTTTAAGTGATAATCATATTGAATTAATTGATCTTGTGTGTGTTAATTTATATCCCTTTAAGGAAACGATTGCTAAAGAGGGTGTTACAATGGAGGATGCTATTGAAAATATTGATATTGGTGGACCTTCAATGCTAAGAAGTGCAGCTAAGAATTATGCATCAGTAACGGTTGTATGTGATCCTTCTGATTATGATAATATTATTAATGAGATTAAAGAAAATGGCAATACGCTACTTGATACGAGACTAAAGCTTAGTGCTAAGGCCTATACACATACCGCATCATATGATATGGCAATTTCGGATTTTATGAGAGAAAATGCTTCTCTTTCACCTGTGCTACATATTGAAGCGCCTTTATGCCAAACCTTAAGATATGGTGAAAATCCTCATCAAGCGGCTAACTTTTATAGTTTAAATCCTGGAAGCTATAGCCTAGCAAATGCTACAAAACTTCAGGGTAAGGAACTATCATATAATAATATTCAGGATGCTAATGCCGCTTTGATGATTGTTCGTGAATTTGATCCATCTATTCCTTTTGCAGTAGGTCTAAAGCATATGAACCCTTGTGGTGCGGCTATTGGTTCGGATTTGGTTGATGCATGGACTAAAGCCTATAATGCTGATCCGGTTTCTATTTATGGAGGAATCGTCGCAACTAATCAGGTGATTGATAAGAAAGCTGCTAAGCTTATGAAATATACAATTCCTCAAAATGGTGAAGAAAAAGCTCCCCTTTTCTTGGAGGTTATTTTAGCTCCTAAATTCACCGATGAAGCAAAAGTTGAATTTTCAAAGCGTAAAAATGTAAGATTAATTGAATATAAGCTGGGTCCTACCACTCCTTCTAAGCAATATGTGAGTGTAAATGGTGGTATTCTTGAACAGGATAGTGATATTAAGATGGTTAAGGTAGATGATTCGATGACTGTAACATTGAAGCATCCTACACCTGTAGAGCTAAGTGATATGCAATTTGGACTTAAGATTGTAAAGCATGTAAAGTCAAATGCAATTGTTGTAGTTAAGGATGGTGTAACCCTAGGTGTTGGTGCAGGTCAAATGAATCGTGTTGGTTCAGCTAAGCTTGCCCTTGAAGAGGCACGTGCTAAGGGTTATACAAAAGAATTAGTTTTAGCTTCTGATGGCTTCCTACCATTTGGAGACACAGTTTCATATGCTAAAGAATTTGGTGTGACTGCAATTGTTCAGCCTGGTGGCTCTATTCGTGACGAAGAGTCAATTAACGTGGCTAATGAAAATGGAATATGCATGCTATTTACAGGCATGCGTCATTTTAAGCATTAATTATGAAGGTATTAATTGTTGGTGCTGGCGGTAGATGTCACGCTATTGCCTTAGCACTTAGTAAATCTAAGTATGTAAGTGAAATATATTGTGCTCCTGGAAATGCCGGAATAGCTCAAGTAGCTAAGCTTGTTCCGATTAAGGAAACAGATGTTGAGGCTTTAAAGGAGTTTGCAATTAAGCAAAAAATTGATTTAACTGTTGTTGGTCCCGAAATGGCTTTAGCTGCTGGAATTGTAGATGAATTTAATGCTGCAGGCTTAAAAATATTTGGTCCGACTAAAAAAGCTGCCGAAATAGAAACATCAAAATCCTATGCTAAAGATTTGATGAAAAAATACCATATTCCTACTGCAGGGTATGAGGTTTTTACTGATTATGAGAAGGCAATTAGCTATGTTAGGGGACATAGCTTGCCAATTGTTTTAAAATATGATGGACTTGCAGCAGGAAAGGGTGTTGTAATAGCTACAACCTTAGAAGAGGCTGAAGAAACTCTAAAGGATATGTTAATCGATGAAGAATTTGGAAGTTCATCCGTAGTAATTGAAGATTATCTTGAGGGTCCGGAGTTTTCTTTTATGTGCTTTGTTTCAAATGATAAGGTTTATCCTATGGAGGTAAGCCAAGATCATAAGCGTGCGTATGATAATGATTTAGGTCCAAATACGGGGGGTATGGGGGCTTATAGTGGTGTACCAATTATTAACGATTCAGACAAAGAATATGCTCTTAAGCATATAATGGAGCCTACAGCTTTAGCTTTAATGGCTGAAGGTCGTCCGTTTAAGGGTGTATTATATGGGGGGCTTATGAAGACTAAGGATGGTATTAAAGTGATTGAATTTAATGCTCGCTTTGGAGATCCTGAAACGGAAGTTGTTCTTCCTAAATTAAAAAATGATTTATTTGAGGTTTTTTGTGATATAATAGATGGAAATAAGGTCGAGCTTACATTTGATCCTATGTACTATCTTGGTGTTGTCCTTGCAAGCAAGGGCTATCCTTCATCTTATGAAAAGGGCTTTTTAATTGAAGGCCTTAATGATGTTAATGGTATTGTTTATCATATGGGAACTAAAGAAGATGGTGGCAAATACTACACTAATGGTGGTAGAGTATTAATTGTTGTGGCTAAGGGTAAAACTTTGCTTGAGGCCCAACAAAATGCTAATTTAGAGGTAAGTAAGATTAAATGTAATAATCTATATCATAGAACTGATATTGGACATCGATCACTTTAGGAGGAAATTATGGCAAGAATTATTAGTGGCAAAGAGCTATCACTTAGTATTAAAGAAAAAATGAAGGAGGAGATCCTTTATTATAAAAGGGTTTATGAGCGTTTGCCTCATCTTGTCGTCGTTCTTGTTGGTGATGATCCAGCATCAAAATCTTATGTTAAGGGTAAGGAGCATGCTTCCCTTGAGATTGGAATTGAAAATACAACTATTTGTTTACCGGATGATATAACAGAAGAATCACTTTTAGCTAAAATTGATGAGCTTAACAATGATGATAATGTTGATGGTATTTTAGTACAACTTCCCCTTCCGTTACATATTAACAAGGAGCATGTTATTGAACGAATAAGACTGGATAAGGATGTTGATGGCTTTCATCCTTTAAATGTCGCTGCCTTGTGGCAAAAAAGAGAAGGTATGATACCTTGTACACCAAGAGGAATTATTAGTCTTCTTAATTCCGCAAATATTCCTCTTGCTGGTAAAAATGCCGTTGTAATGGGAAGATCAGATATTGTAGGGCTTCCAATTTCTAAGCTTCTTTTAGATCAAAATGCGACTGTGACAATTGTGCATTCTCGTACAGAAAATGTTAAGGAAATTACAAGAAAGGCCGATATATTAATTGTCGCAATTGGTAAACCCAAATATGTTACAGCTGATTTTATTAAGGATGGTGCAGTTGTAATTGATGTTGGTGTAAATAGAGACCCTCAAACACATAAGCTATGTGGTGATTGTGATTTTTCATCATGTGAGCCTAAAGCATCCTTTATTACAAAGGTGCCTGGTGGTGTGGGTCCTATGACAATTTGTTGCTTAATGCAAAATACACTTGAAGCATATTTACATCATATGGAGGAAAAATAAAATGATTGAACGCTATAGTCGTAAATGTATGAGAGATATTTGGACGGAAGAGTCTAAATTTAATGCCTATTTGAAGGTAGAACTTAAAAATGCTGAGGCTTGGTCAGAGCTTGGTGTGGTTCCTAAGGAGGATCTTCCTAAGCTTGATAAGGCATCATTTACTATTTCAAGAATAAAAGAAATTGAAGCACAAACTAAGCATGACGTAGTAGCCTTTACTAGAACTGTATCAGAATCACTTAAAGAAGAAAGAAAGTGGATTCACTATGGTCTTACTTCAACGGATGTTGTTGATACAGCAAATGCGATTTTAATTAAAGAGGCTAATAAAATATTACGCAAGGATATCTTAGATATTATGGCTGTCTTAAAGAAAAGAGCCTTAGAATTTAAAAATACACCTTGTATTGGAAGAACCCATGGTATTCATGCCGATATTACATCATTTGGTCTTAAATGGGCCTTATGGTATTCTGATATGCAAAGAATGCTTAAGCGTTTTGATGATGTTGTAGCAGAAATTGAAGTTGGTAAATTATCAGGCGCAGTTGGAAACTTTTGTAATATTCCACCATTTATTGAAGAATATGTTTGTAAGGCACTTGATATTTCATATGCTCCTATTTCAACACAAGTTATTCAGCGTGACCGCCATGCTCATTATATGGCTGTTTTAGCTCTTATTGCATCTGAGCTTGAAAAGATGGCCCTAGAGGTTAGAAATCTTCAAAGAACCGAAGTTCATGAAGCCGAAGAGGCTTTTAGTAAGGGACAAAAGGGTTCAAGTGCTATGCCTCATAAGCGTAATCCCATTTCTTCTGAAAATATCTGTGGATGTTCTAGAGTTATGCGTGGGTATATGCTTACATTTTATGAAAATATTGCATTGTGGCATGAAAGAGATATTTCTCATTCTTCAACAGAAAGAATTATTTTACCAGATGCGACTTGCTTATTAGATTATATGTTAAATCGTTTTAAAGGAATTTTAGAAAATTTGGTTGTATATCCTGAAAAGATGCTTAAAGATATTTATATGACTAATAAGGTTATTTTTGCTCAAAGAGTACTTTATGCTTTAATTTCTAAGGGCCTTGTACGTGAGGAGGCTTATGATACAGTACAGCCAATTGCGATGGAGGCCTATAACAATAATATTGATTACCAAGAGCTTCTTAAGAAAAGTGAGGCTGTTTTAAAGCATTTAACTAAGGAAGAAATTGATGCATGCTTTACTCTTGATTATTATTTTAAAGAGGTTGGATATATTTATAAGAGGTTAGGATTGGAGGATTAATAATATGTCTAAATTTGATGATATTCGCATTGGCTTAACTTTTGATGATGTACTTTTAGTACCTCAAAAGTCTAATGTTTTACCTTCTGAGGTTTCATTAAAAACCCATTTAACAAAGAATATTGAGCTTAATATTCCAATTGTATCTGCAGCGATGGATACTGTTACAGAATCAGAACTTGCGATTGCTCTTGCACGTGAGGGTGGTCTTGGCTTTATTCATAAGAATATGTCAATTGCTTGCCAAGCACGTGAGGTTGATTTAGTTAAGCGTAATGAAGCGGGTATGATTACTAATCCCGTTACGATGACTGAAGATAAAACAACTAAGGATGCCTTTGAAATTATGTCAATGTATCATGTTTCAGGTCTTCCTATTGTTGATGAAAAGGGTGTACTTGTTGGTATTTTAACTGCTCGTGATTTAAAATATCTTACACCTGATGATACTAAAATATCAGAAGTTATGACGCATGAGCATTTAATTACGGCTCCTGAGGGTACAACGCTTGAGGAGGCTCGTCAAATTTTGTGGAATCATCGTATTGAAAAGCTTCCTATTGTTGATGCTAAAAATCATTTAGTAGGACTAATTACAACTAAGGATATTGATAATGCTAAAAATTATCCTAATGCATGTAAGGATGAAAAGGGTCGTTTACGTTGTGGAGCTGCAGTTGGTATTGGTGCTGATATGATGGAGCGTGTTGATGCACTTGTGGCCTCAGGTGTTGATATTATTACGATTGATTCAGCCCATGGACATTCAGAAAATGTTATTAATGCGGTTAAAAAGATAAGAGCTAAATATCCTACTTTAAATTTAGTTGCAGGAAATATTGTAACAAAGGAAGCTGCTAAGGAGTTAATTGATGCAGGTGTTGATACTGTTAAGGTTGGTATTGGACCTGGTTCTATTTGTACAACTCGTGTAGTAGCTGGTGTTGGTGTACCTCAAATTACGGCGGTAAATGATGTTTATGAATATGCTAAAGAGCGTGGATGCTGTGTTATAGCTGATGGTGGTATTAAGCTTTCTGGTGATGTTGTTAAGGCACTTGCGGCGGGAGGAGATTGTGTAATGCTTGGTTCCTTACTTGCAGGTTGCTCTGAAGCACCAGGTGAGGAGATAATATTTAATGGCCGTCGTTTTAAGTCATACGTTGGTATGGGCTCTCTTGCTGCAATGAAGCGTGGTTCAGCTGATAGATATTTCCAAAAGAAGGATACAGTTGCTAAAAAGCTTGTACCAGAAGGTATTGAAGGAAGAGTAGCCTTTAAAGGCCCTGTTGCAGATACAGTTTATCAGCTATGTGGTGGTATTCGTTCTGGTATGGGATATTGCGGAGCTAAGGATATTCCAACCTTAAAGGAAGTTGCTAAATTTATTCGAATTACAAATGCGGGTCTTCTTGAGTCACATCCTCACGATGTTGAAATTACAGTAGAAGCACCAAATTATTCTAAGTAGGAGTTTTTATGACTGATAAGATTATTGTTTTAGATTTTGGATCTCAATATAATCAATTAATTGCCCGTCGTATTAGAGAAATGGGTGTGTATAGTGCACTTTTACCTCATACAATTAAAGCCTCAGAAATTAAAGCAATGGAAGGGATAAAAGGAATTGTTTTTTCAGGTGGGCCTAAATCGGTTTATGATGATGATGCATTTAAAGTGGATGAAGAAATTTTTAATTTAGGTCTTCCTATTTTAGGAATTTGTTATGGTATGCAGCTTACAGCTAAGTATTTTAAGGGTGAAATTTTAAGTAGTCCTAAGCGTGAATATGGTAAGATGAATATTCTAATTGAAGATAAATCATTATTATTTAAGGATTTATATGATGAAGAAGAGGTTTGGATGAGTCATGGTGATCATGTTGCTAAAATTCCTCAAGGCTTTAAGCTTCTTGCTAAATCACAAAATGGTCTTGTAGCTTCCATTGCCAATGAAGAAAAGAAGATTTATTGTGTTCAGTTCCATCCTGAGGTAAGACATACAGTTAATGGTAATAAAATGCTTCATAACTTTGTTTTTGAAATTTGTCATGCTAATAATAATTGGTCAATGAAAAATTATCTTGATATGCAGATTGAACAAATTAGAAAAACAGTTAAAGATAAAAAAGTATTATGCGGTCTTTCAGGTGGAGTTGATTCAACTGTTGTAGCAGTGTTACTTCATAAGGCAATTGGCCATAATTTAACTTGCATGTTTATTGACCATGGGCTTTTAAGACAAAATGAAGGCGATGAGGTAATGGCTGCCTGCAAGAAATTTGATATGAATGTTATTCGTATCAATGCTAAGGAGCGTTTTTTATCGAAGCTTCAGGGGGTTACGGATCCTGAAAAGAAGCGTAAAATTATTGGTAATGAATTTGTATATTGCTTCGATGAGGAATCACGTAAGCTTGGTGATTTTGATTTTCTTGCACAAGGTACATTATATACAGATGTTATTGAGTCAGGTACTGCTACCGCTCAAACAATTAAATCTCACCATAATGTTGGTGGACTTCCAAAGGATATGAAGTTTAAGCTTATTGAGCCACTTAATGTTTTATTTAAGGATGAGGTTAGGGCTTTAGGTCTTGAAATGGGGCTTCCTTATGAAATTGTATGGCGTCAACCATTCCCAGGTCCTGGTCTTGCAATTAGAATTATAGGCGATATAACAGAAGAAAAGCTTGAAATAGTTCGTAAAAGTGATGCAATCTTAAGAGAGGAAATAGCATCTGCAGGGCTTGATAAGGAAATTTGGCAATACTTTACCGCTTTAACTAATATGAAGAGTGTAGGAGTAATGGGAGATGGAAGAACTTATAATTATGCAATTGCAATACGTGCAGTTACATCAATTGATGGAATGACAGCTGATTGGGCTCGTATTCCTTATGATGTTTTAGATAAGATTTCAAGAAGAATTGTAAATGAAGTAGCAGGAGTTAATAGAGTACTACTTGATTGTACATCTAAACCACCTGCAACAATCGAATTTGAATAAAAGAATATTATTTTGGTTTAATTTTATAAAAAAATATTGTACTAAAATTAATAAAACTTTAACAAAAAAATTATAATTAAAAATCCAAGTGCATTTAATTAACACTTGGATTTAATTTATTTAATTAATAAAGCTTCCGAAAAGGCTAAAATTAAAGGCCCAATTCCTTTCCCATCATCATTTACGATTTCCCTTGATATATACATATCATATGTTCCCGCATATTTATCTGTACGTGAGGCAGTTAGTCCAGCACCGATACAAATTCCTCCGAATGTGTAGTTTCCTTCGGGACTTTTTGTTAGGTATTTATTACAAGTGCCATACAAAATATTTAATCCGATTTCTTGGTAACTTTTGGGTAAGGCATTTAATCTTATGGCTTTTAAAATGGCATATGCAACCATTAATGTACCAGATGTCTCAAGATAATTACCATCTTTACTTTGCATATTAGGTACTTGATAGAACATATTGGTATTTTTATCAAGATAAAGAAGTAATCCATCAATTGATTTTTTAATAAGATTATTTATTTTTTGTTTAAGACTATCATCATCAATTATTTCTAAAACATCCACAAGCGCCATTTCATACCATCCACAAGCTCTAAGCCATACAATTTGTGAATGTCCGTTTAAAGGATTTGACCAAATCATTTTTTTTGTTTGATCTAAATATTGTCCATCATAACCATGAACCATCAGTTTTTTATCGTCTTCCCAGGTTAGGTTTAAAGCATTTTCAAGCTGATAGGTAATATCATAGAAATCTTTTCTATCATTATATCTTTTTGAATATTCAGCAAAAAAAGGTAAAATCATATATAATCCATCAAGCCAAATTTGATTGTAATATTTAATCTTGTGCCAAAAATTACCTCTAATTCTAGGAAGTTTTCTAACTTGATTGTTCATAAAGAAGTCAATGGCTTTATGGTATTTTTCTTTATGAGTTTCATCATAAAGGGTGTATAGAACCTTTGCCATATTACATGGATCTGAATCACAGCCTGTTGTCGTAAAATTATTGTAATTATCATAATAATAGATAGTTACATGCCCATCATCATCCACAAGTTTATCGATAAAGTTATCAACATAGTTAAGAATTTCTTTATTGTTGGTTGTTTTGTAGTAAGCAATAAGCGCTACCATCATACATCCATCGATATAAGTCCATCCTGGTTTTTTAAGTCCAATTAAAACCTCTTTATTCCATAGTGGAGATTCCACTGTGGAATTTACTAATAAATAATTTAAATATTCCTTAAATTGTGTATAAATCTTTTCGTTTATCATATTTTTGTTCCTTTCTAATTTGATTATACTAAGAATAAGAATTAGAGTCAAGTTAAAATTCATATATATAATCATAATTCATATATGCGAACAAAAATGATAAAAAATAATTTCCTTATTTTGGAATTTGTGCTATAATTACTAAAAACGAAGGAGATATGTAATATGAATAGAACGGTGAGAAGAGCATTTCAAGTATTAAAATATGTGGCTAAAGAAGATGATGGCCTTACTTTAACAGAAATTACCGAATTACTTGATTGCCCTAAGAGTAGTGCATTTAATATTATTCAAACCCTATTAAATTTAGATCTTTTATCTGAATCAAAGGCTAACAATAAAAAATATCAATTGGGACCAGAAAATTATGTTTTGGGAATGAATTATTATAAACGTTTAGATTTGGTGGATTTATTTAAAGAGTTTTTACCAGGAATTGGGGATAAACTTCATCGCAATTGCTTCGGCGGTATTCTTGAGGGTGATAAGGTTCTTTATATATATAAATATGCTGGTGAAGGTGCCAAGCTTGCAACATGTGATAAAGGTACAAAGGCTGAGTTATATTGTACTGGCTTAGGGAAGGTTTTACTTGCTTATAGTTCTTCTGATTATCAAAAGAAGGTAATTGATAATATGACATTTATTAAAAAAACGGAAAGAACTATTTCAACTAAAGAACAATTATATAAGGAATTAGAAGAAGTTAGAAAAAAAGGATATGCGTGTGATAATCGTGAAATTGAAGATCATATGATATGCTTTGCTGCTCCAGTATTTAATTTTTCGGGAGAATGTGTTGCAGCTGTATCGATTTCTGATATGTATACGGAAAGTACTGATTGTGAGTTCTTAGGCCAACAAATTCGTAATGTTGCATTAGAAATATCAAAGCGAATAGGTTATAATAGATAAAATAAAAGAGTTTAAAGCTCTTTTTTATTTTATAACAAAAAAATAACAAAAATGTAAGCGTTTTTATTTTAGGTGTTGACAAGGAGTAAATTTATGCTAAAATATAAGCGTAAAGAGAAAGTTATAAACTTAGTTCATATATATGAACGGCAGGATTTAATCCTGCTAATAAAATGAACTATTTTATAAACTTAGTTCGTATATATGAACAAGGAGCTGATGTGAATGAATAAAATTCGATTTTTTGATTTGTTTATATTTACTATTTTGGCTATTCTGTCGGAATTTTTATCATCTTATTTTTTTAATAAGGTTGGTTCTCAATTTTATTTAAGCTTTGCTACTCTTATTTTTATTATCGCTTCAATAAGATGGGGTGCTTATTCAGTTTTTGTAATAATTCTTTCAGGAATTCCGCTTTTATTTACTCAAAATCAAAATGATGTTTATAGTGGAATTTTATATTATTGTATTGCAAATATCTTTGCGGTTTTACCAATTTTACTATATGGAAGAAAAAATAGAAATTTGATTGTTAAGTCGTCATACAAGCTTTTAATTTATATTGTTCTTGTTTTGGTTTCACTTTCAATATCTAAGGGAATTGCCCTTATGATTATTAATCATGATTATCTTGGTTTTTATAAATATTTTGTTTCAATGATTTTTACATTTTCTATTAATGCTATCATCATATTATTGTTTAGGCATTTTAAATCTGAGCTTCTTGTGGATATGAATCATTATTTGTTAGACGCAAGTAATGAAGAAAAGACTAAGGATCCTGGATTTAAGATAGAAGAAGAGAAAGGAGAAGAAAAAAATGAAGACTGGCTTAAAAATGAGAGAATCGAAAACGAGAGCAATCATTAGTGGAATAAAGAAGGACTGGCAGCTTTATGTTATTTTACTTCCAATTGTAATTTGGTTTTTACTATTTGCATACAAGCCTATGGCTGGTTTAATCGTAGCGTTTAAACGTTATGATGCAACCTTAGGAATTGCAGGAAGTGAATTTAAAGGTCTTAGTAATTTTAACAACATTGTTGCTGGAATTAATAAGGAAGCCTTCTGGGGTGCATTTAGAAATACCTTTATTATTAGTGCGTATGGATTAGTTTTTGGATTTCCTATTCCTATTATTCTTGCTTTGCTGTTTTCTGAAATAAGAAGTGAAGGATATCGTAAAATTACACAAACTATTACATATCTTCCTCATTTCTTATCAGAGGTTACAATTACAGGTATTGTAATTACTCTTGTTTATACTGGTAAGCAATCAACTGGTGTTATTGCTCAATTGTTTTATAACATGAATATTTTGCCGGAAGGAACGGAAATTATTAATTCGGCTAATTATTTTAGACCATTATATATAATTACAGGTATCTGGAAGGAAAGCGGTTATAACTCAATCGTTTACTTCGCAGCTATTATGGGTATTTCCCCTGTAATGTATGAAGCTTTAAAGGTTGATGGTGGAAATAAATGGCAAGAAATAAGATATGTTACTATTCCTGGTATGGCTCCTACACTTATTATCATGATTATTATGAGAATTGGTAAGATGCTATCAGTTGGTTACGAAAGAGTCTTATTGCTTTATAATTCAAATACGTATATCACGGCCGATGTTTTATCAACATTTGAACAGCGATTAGGTATTGAAACTGGAAACTTTGGTTTAGGATCTGCTGTTGGTATATTTAACTCTGTAATAGGCTTTGCCCTTGTTATTGGAGCTAATGCAATTAGTCGTCAGGTATCAAAAACTTCTTTATGGTAGGTGATTATAAATGAATTCAGAGCGTTTAAGTAAAAGTGAAATAATATTTAAAATATTCGCATATCTTTTAGTCACAATCTTTGCCATTTTATGTTTATACCCACTTATTTATGCCTTTAGTGTTTCAATTAGTGGAAAGGTTGCATATGAAAGTGGATCAATTGTACTTTGGCCTAAGGATTTAACGATTCAAGCCTATCGTATGGTTATTCTTGATAAGGGATTTTGGATTTCTTATATAAATACATTATTCTATACTGTATTTGGTACTGTATGGAGTATGTTTATATCATTAACTGGCGCTTATGCATTATCAAAGGACAAGCTAATGGGAAAAAGAAAATGGAATTTCTTCCTTGTATTTACAATGTGGTTTACAGCTGGTATGATACCACAATATTTAAACTACAAATCACTTGGTGTAGATAATAAGTGGGGAATGGTTGTAGCCTTCGGTGTTCAAGCATATAACATAATTCTATTAAGGAATGCCTTTAGTGCTGTACCTAAGGAAATAGAAGAGGCTGCGACAATTGATGGAGCAAATGAATTTCAGGTATTTTCAAGAGTATATATACCTATGTCAGGAGCCTCAATTGCGACTGTTACCTTATTCTATGCCATTTCAAGATGGAATGGTTATTATTGGCAAAGAATGCTTCTTAAGGATTCAAATGAACAAGCATTACAGGTATATTTAAGAACCTTAATTGAAAATTATCAAAAGCTATATGATGAATCTGCAGTTGTATTACCTTATGCAGCTGATAGCCTTGTATATGCGATTATAATTTGTTCAATTATTCCTGTTCTTATTGTATATCCATATATTCAAAAGTATTTTGCGAGGGGTGTTAACTTAGGTGGCGTAAAGGGTTAGAAATTAGAGAAATTAAGTAAATATTATAGATAGGAGGAAAAAATAAAATGAAAAAGAAAATATTTACATTAACATTAGCCACTGCTGCAGCCTTATCACTTGCAGCATGCGGTAAAACAACAACTACTAGTGGTGATTCTGTTAAAGATGATTTAACAAAATCAGTTGAATTGAAGATGAACTTGGCATACGGAAATAAGAGTCAAACTATTACATATGCTCAATCTTCACCATTAACATTACCTGATGGAAAGACCGTTGTAACATCTGGACAGTTAAAGCCATTCTGGAGTTACGTTGCAGGTGAACTTAACATTAATATGAAGGATGTAACAGTTCAAGACCAAAAGGCTAAGGATATGATTACAACTGCTGCCGCAACAGGATTTTCCGATGCAACAGTATATGGAGGAAACTCTATTGGTGAGTCATTAATGAGTTATGGTACTCAAGGAATGTTTGTTAGTATTTCAAAGCTTATTGATCAAGGAAATCTTCCTAACTTTAAAGCATATTTGGAAAAGAATCCTAATGTAAAGAGCGCTATTACAGCATATGATGGTCAAATATATCATATTCCGTATATTGCTGAAATTGGTCAATATGCACGTGATTTCCATATGCGTAAAAGCTGGGTAACAGGCTTACTTGATGGTGATAGTCAATCATATGATACTGAGACAGTAATTAATAAATCTTATACTGGAAACTTCACTGGTGCTAATGCTAGAACTGGTTCAAACGGTGGTAGTGTAACACCTAAGACAGGAGTTACTATTACAAAGAAAACAAATCAGAATATAATTGAAATTATGAATAACCTTTCATCTATGAATGGTGTTAATTTAGCTCAAGCCTTAAAACAATATATTAAGGATAACTATGATTATACTAATCCAAGTGAATTATATTTAGGCGAAAAAGCTGCTTATGATATGGATGAACTTGTTGCTTTATTTAGAGTAATTAAGGCAAATCCTAAATTCTTAACAGGTGGAAAAGCTAAAGAAGTATATCCATATTTTACAAGACAGTCAAAATATCGTGAGGATCTTTTAAGGTTTAGTACTTATTTAGATGGTGGAAGAGTTCATGGTTCAGATTCATATGAATCTCGTTTTGAAATTGATAAGAATGGTGAACTACAATATACATATTCTAAAGAATCCGTTTATAACAATTTAAGTGCGTATTCTCAAATGTATAAGGAAGGTTTATTCTACAATGACTGTTTAGATTTAAAGAATACGGCTAACTTTAGAAGTAGATTGTATGGTACTGATAGTGCTGATAATGCTCAATATGGCTTTATGACATTTGACTTCACAGCATCTACAACAGCTGATGCTTTAAATTCAGATGTAGTTGGTGTTTTACCTCCAGTTTCAAAGGTAAATGGTGTATGGCAATATTATATTGACAATTCTCGTGTTATTAAACCAGATGGATGGTCAATTTCTACAGCATCATCACAAGAACAAATTTTAAGAGCTGCTTCTTTATTTGATTATATGTTTAGCGAAGCAGGTGCTAAGGCTCAAAATTATGGTCTTCCTGATATGCTAGATAATAGTAATACCTTTGTTGGACCGGATGGTGTGACTTACCCTAAATATGATTCTTGGACAACTACAACTGCAAGTAAAGTTGCTAATGGTGATTTATCAAGTTTCTTACGTAACTGGGTTGGTTCTTTAATGCCTGTTGGTTATGCAAAGGAAATTGGTTTTGAATATCAATATACATCTGAACGTGGCTTTGATGCATGGCGTCTTCTTCAAAATTCAACCTGCAATATTCCAACTTATGATGGTAATGGTATAAGTGGCGATAACCCTAATTATTATAAACTAGTACCACCTGTATTCTCATTAACAAAGATTCAAAATGAAACATTACAAAACGAGACATCAATGTCAAATAGTGATTTCATTGAATTTATGTTTAATGTAGTAAGGTATAAAGAGTTAGGTAATGAACCTTCTGGTACAAATGTTCCAAGAACATATGATGCATATTTAAAGGTATTTAAGGATGCTGGTCTTGATATATTTGTCAGAACATACCAAGCTGCCTATAAGGCCCAAAATATAAAATAAAAAAATAAGTATTCAGGACTTTGTCCTGAATGCTTATAAAACAAATAGATGCTTCTTTCTTATTCTTTTCAACTCTCTTTTTCTTGTCATCTATTTGTTTTATAAGCATAAGGAGGAAAAGGAAAATGAAAAATATATTTAAATTACAGAGGATATGCTTTTATTTATTCATTGTTATAATGGTAGTTAATTTTATTTTTTCACTATCATTTATGACAGATTATGATGATTTGTTTGGATTTGAGCTTGAAGCAAATAAATCAATTAAGATATTTCATGATAACATGCAAGCATTTAATAAGGTTATCTTTTATTTATCACTTGTAGGTGCTATTGCAATCGCTGTTGTCTTTATACTTGAGTTAAATCATAAGGTTCCAGATCGTTTTGCTATAATTGTTATTACTGCTATTGCATTGGTATTAGCTTTTCAGGCTATATATTCGTTTATTAAATTTGGTTCATTAATGAATGAGTATAAGAATGTTAACTTTTCATATATGTGGTTAGAAAATAGTAAACTTGATGCTGATAATGTTTATGAACCAAAGCATTTAATATTTTATTTAGGATATGTTGTAAATGCACTTGTTCTATTAATTTCAATTGCTTTTCCTAGCGTACTATTAATTAGTCACAAGGATTATATCAAGCAAGGAAAAGAGGAGGCGGTTTTAAATGCTTAAACAGTTTAGAAATAATCTTCTTAAAAAAAGACTTGATAAATTAAACTTAAAGCTTGAAGAGAATAAAAAGTTACAATCTACAGTAAGTGATGATACGGCTCTTTATAAGCTTAAGAAAAAGGCTTGTGATTATACACGTAAGATAAAAAAGACCAATGATGATATTTGGTGGTTAAATTTACCTAAGGAAGAGAAAAATGAACAAAACACAAATTTATCATTTTATAAGCTTGATTCAGGAAATTATTGGTTGATATTACTTGTAACAGCCATAGAACTTTATTATTTAATTATCCTTTTAGCAATGATGGAAAGAAGCTTCTATGTAGGAATTGTTATTTTATTTAATATTGGTGTATTATTATTCCTTTTTACTTGTGCGATTAAGGTTAGAGCTTATAAAAAAGTTTTTTCTTATTCGATGATGGCCTATGGCATCTATTGTGCTTTAAGATTTGCTATTATTCCTTTATTAATGAAGGTTGACTTATATAATGGAAGTTCAAAAATGTGGCAAATAATAATATGCTTAATAATTAGTGGCGTTATATCAATTATGGCTGGTTTTAATTCGATGCTTAAATGTAATCGTCAGATTAAGTATATTAATGATGGTAAAATTGTTTTAAAAAAATTATCTAGGTAGGTGATAGCATGGCTAGTTTAAAGCTTGTTAATATTAATAAGATATATCCTAATGGTGCACATGCTGTTCATGATTTTAATTTGGATATCAAGGACGGCGAATTCATTGTTATGGTTGGTCCTTCTGGTTGTGGAAAGTCAACAACATTAAGAATGATTGCAGGTCTTGAAAGTATTTCTTCGGGTGATTTAATTTTAGATGGTGAAAGAGTTAATAAGCTTGCACCAGTTGATCGTGATGTCGCGATGGTTTTCCAAAATTATGCTCTTTATTATAATATGTCAGTTCATGATAATATTGGTATTTCTTTAAAGATAAAGCATGAGCAAAAAAATACCATTCATAATAGTATTCTAGAAACATCAAAGAAGTTTGATTTAGTTGATTATTTGAATCGACTTCCTGCTAATTTGTCAGGAGGTCAACGTCAAAGAGTAGCGTTGTGTCGTACGGTAGTTAGAAATCCCCGTGTTTTCTTAATGGATGAGCCATTATCAAATCTTGATGCTAAGCTACGTGAAAAAACAAGAAGTGAAATCGTTAGTTTACAACGTGAGCTTAAGACAACAACTATTTATGTTACACATGATCAAATAGAAGCTATGACAATGGCTGATCGAATTGTTATTATGAATAATGGTTATATTATGCAAGTAGGAACGCCAACTGAGCTTTATGATAAGCCTGATAATCTTTTTGTGGCAGGCTTTATTGGAACACCTAATATGAATTTTATTAAGTGCATTGTTGATGGTACTTCACTTCACATAAAGGATGAAATTATCCCCATTGCAGTCTCTCATCAAGAAATTTTAAAGCCTTATGATGGTAAAGAGGTTATCTTAGGTATTAGACCTGAGCATATTGATATGTCAGAGGAGATTTATAATCTACATAAAGCAGCTTTAACTCTCCCAATTGATTATTATGAATATTTAGGAAAAGAATATTACGTTAAGCTTCGTCTTTATGATGATATTATAACTGCACGTCTTGATAGTAGATATGATGTATCAAAGGAAAAAATAACAGTTTATTTTGATATGGATAGGGTTTGTTATTTTGATCCTCAAACAGAACAAAGAATTGGGAGGTTAAAAGAAGATGGAAAAGAAAACATTTAAAGGTGAAATGAAATATCTTTTATCCAAAATTGCTTTTGGAATAAAATCATTATTTAAAAAACCAATTAAGCTATCGAATTTCTTTGTAGTTATAGCGGGAATTGTTCATTTAATTATTTCAACTATTCAAATAAATACGATTAATACTCTTTCTAATCAGGAATGTGGTGTTGTTCTATTTATGTTTATCTTAGTTGGATTAGCTGCCGTATTTAATGCAACAAGATTTAAAGAGGCTAAGGGTCCAAGAGTAATATTTGTAGTAGCTGTCTTAGCTGTTGTAATTGGTTTTGGTGTTTGGCTTCTTGCAATTTATTTTAATGCTTATACTAATCAAGCAAATGCTAATAAAGGACAAATAATGAAAGGTGTTATTGTTTCAATTTTAATGCTTGCATGTTATTTTGTAGGTGTTGTTGGAGCAATTTGGGCTTATATTAAAAGAAAAAAGGCTTTAAGTGCCTAAAGTATAAGGAGGTGCAGAATAATGAAAGAGGAATCTAACGGCTTTTTAAGTAAAATCAGTGATAATGTTAAGGTTGGCTTCTTTAGATGGTGGTTTGTGGGGGCAATTTACTTCTTTGTTGGTTGGGGTACTGGACTTGGTAATAGTAAAAGTGCATTTGATCTTATCTTTATTCTTTCCCTTGCAACCTCTGTTGGAATGATTTTTATTTTCAATCCAATTGTTTATGGTATGTTTGAAATTGAACGTAATGGTGTAATAATTAATAAAAAAATTAACGAACGTAGTGTATGGGTTGGAGCTTTAATGAAGATTGGTGAATTCTTTAAATGCTTCATTGTAACTATTCTTGTATTTTTCTCATATCAATTTATTAATCTAGGAATTAATAAATGGTTGGGTAAAACGGCTGATACAGTTGTAATTAAGGGTGAACCTATTATCTATGCAACTTTGTTTGTTATATTTTACAATTTCCTTTGCTTCATTATTTATAAAACCTATTATTTATTTAAAAATATAAAAATAAAAAAGGAGGTTAAGGAATGAACGATTTAATTTTAATTCCTAATTTATCCTTGTTAAAAAGAGAATGTAAAACGCTTAAGCGTAAGCAAATATATAGACTTCTTGATGAGGTAAATAGATATCTTGTTATAACACTTCCTAAAGAGCCTCCTAAGCAAAGTACGACATTTATTGGAATATCAATTATGAACTTAGCACTTGCGTATTTGATAACAGAAGATAGCAGGTATTTAGCTAAGGCTCGTGAGTATATAAATACTGTTTGTGGTTACCAATTTTGGGGAAATGCTCATTTAGTAAATGTTGATCTTTCTGCTTCTTGGATTTTATTTGGATTATCACTAGGTTATAATTGGCTATATGATTTCCTTTCTTTAGAAGAAAGAAATCTGATTTTAAATAAACTTAAATATCAAGCAGATATTATGCTAGAGTATAAACTAAAAACAGCAGGGAGCGGTTGGTCAACTAATTACTGGCAAAATCATAATTGGATAAATATGACTGGTCTTGCTTGCTGTGGATATGCTATTTATAAGGAGTATCCTAAAGCAATAGCATATAAAGATGAGGCTAAAAAGAATTTTTCAAAGGTATTTGGATATTTAGCTGATGATGGATCTAATTATGAGGGTGTAACCTATTGGCGATATGGTGGTATGTGGCTTTTTGTATATGCCGATTTATTAAATGATAGAGAAGGAATTAATTGGTTTTTAAAATCAAATTATTTAAAAAATACATTTTATTACCGTCTATATCAAAGCTCTACCTTAAATCGTCAGCTTAACTTTGGCGATTGCCATGACCGTTATAGTTCTCATTCAATTGCGGTACATTATAAATATGCTGCGATGTATAATGATGGTTATGCTCAGGTTTTAGGTAATTTGGTTTTAGATAAGTATTTGTATGAGGAACAATATCAAAGTAAGCTTAAGCCAGGTATTTTATATGAAGCAGGTTTTGAATTATTATGGTTTGATCCTAAAGTTAAAGAGTGTAACTTTGCAAATTTGCCTTTAGTAAGAAAATTTGATGACTTAGGTCTTGTTTGCATAAGAAATGGTTTTAATGAAGATTCAACTGTATTCTCATTTAAATGTGGATATCCAGGTGGACGTAAGCAATGGCTTAATGGCTGGAAGGAATATTATGATAATCATAAAAAAGTGCTAGCTCTTGCTCATAATCATCCGGATAATTTATCTTATATTTTAACTAAAGGACATGAATATTTAGTTATTGATGATGGCTATAACCGAAATATAAAGCCATATGATCACAATAGTCTTTTAGTTGACGGACTTCTTTGTGATGCAAGTGATTGTAGTGATGTATATATGGAATCTGCAAGTCTAAGAATAAATCATAATGAGTTTGATCACAAGAATTATTATGGCGAATTAATATATTTTAAAACATTTAATGGTCTTACAATTTTAAAAGGAGATAATACTAGGCTTTATCCTTTAAATTTAAAGATGAAGCAGGTAAGTAGAAGTGTTTTAACTGATAATTTAAAATATATCGTATTTATTAATAATTTTTCATCAGAAATTAAGCATCGCTACGAAACGGTATTTAATACAGATGTAAAGGGTATTAATAAGGAAAATGGAATATTTAGCTATAAGGTTGGTATGGAAAGTTTTAAGCATTACATTTATGCTCAAAACTCAACTTATAGTCAATTTTATCATGAGGTTTCAAGTGTTATGACGACGCAAGAGCCTGATAAAAAATGTATTACTAAAATGGAATGCATGAGCTTTTACAATAAAGAAAAGTGCAAAGACTATCAACAAATTGAGGTTATTGATTTATGTAATGCTGATATTTCACTTGAAAATAATATTTTAAAAATAGACGATGATTGTATATTATTTGAAAATAACTTAGGCTTTGAATTTGATGGAGAATATATTCTTGTTAAGGTTAGTAACTCCTTAATTAAAGAAGTTATATTAGCAAACGGTACATATGTTAAGTATAAAAATAAAGAAATAATTAAGGAAAGGTTAAAAGGATGTTATGTGGGTGATGTGAATGAAGTATTTGAACGATAATTATGTTGATGCAATAAATAAAAATAGTGCTTATAAGGCAGCTATTATAAAGATAAAATCAGAGGTTGATGATTTTTATAGTGATTTTCATGATGACCCAAGTGTTATAAGTGAATGGGGCCACTACTATTTTTGTAATTATGATGGTGGAAGGTTAATTTATGATCGTAAAAATCCTCACTCTCATAAGTGTGAAATTTGTAGTAAGGATTATACTGATGAGGTCTATGATGGTGTTTGGACATATTTTTATCGTAATGAAGCAATTTTAACAGCTTGGAAGGCTGCCGCTTTATATGCATATGATAAAAATCCTCACTATTTGGATGTTTTAAAAAATATTATTGGCTTTTATGCTAAAAATTATACTAAGTTTGTTATTCATAATAAAGAGCGTGAACGATTTTTAAATGTTTCAGATATGAAATGGGGCTGTGGAAGAATTTTACCGCAGGGTCTTAATGAATCAATTATTACCATAAGAATGATACAAGCTCTTGAAATTGTAAAGAACGACCTTCCTGCTGAATTCCTAGATGAAATTTATAATAATATGTTTAAGGAAATATTTAAGCTTTTAAAGCCTCAGGTAAATCAAATTCATAATATAAGATGTTGGAATAATTCGGCAATTGCTGTGATGGGATTTTTCTTTAATGATAAAGAAATGCTTGATTTCGTTTTTCATGGTGAATATAACATCATTCGTCAAATTAAAGAGGGTGTTACAAAAGATGGATTCTGGTATGAGGGGTCAATTCATTACAATTTCTTTACCTTAGAGGGTATTACACCAACTTTGTTATTTGCAAGTATCTATAATTATGATTTTGACCCAGAAGCTAAAGCGATTGTAAGAAACATGTTTGTCAGTGCATATAATTATGCCTTCACAAATTTATATTTGCCTAATCCTAATGATGGTTGGCCAAGTATTAATTTAAAAACCTATAGCTATATTTACAGTGTAGCGGCTAAGGTATTTAGTAGTGATAAGGAAATTGTTAACATATTAAAAATTATATTAAATAATAAATATCCTCGTACAACCCTTCCTTTATCTAAGCCATACTATATAAATAATGAAATTGCATTTGAGCAATTACTATTAAATACAGATATGGATATTCATGATTATCATAATATTTGCCAAAAGACATTAAATTTCCCAATGTCTAGCTTTGGAATGTTAAGAAATGACAATATCAATATTTTTGTAAAATATGGTTTAAATGGTCCGTCACATGCACATCCTGATATTATAAATATTGAAGTTGTCCACAAGGATGGAATAATAAGCCGTGATATATCAAATGCTGGTTATATTTCATTATTATGTAATGAATGGCATAGAAGGAGTTTAGCTCATAATACGGTTATTATGAATGGACTTGATGTGACATCAAGAAGTCCTGGAAAAACGCTTAAATATAGTAAGGAACACATTATTTGTGAGGCCTTAAATGTATACGAAGGTGTTAATGAAATAAGAGAGGTTAAACTTCTTAAAAATGGATTTGAGGATGTAGTTAAAATTGAATCTAATGATGACGCTACATTTGATTATGTTTTCCATCTTGAAAATGATATTACATTAGAGCTTAATGATGATTTTATATCAAGTGATTTAGGCTTTAAGGAAAACGGTTATCAATATGTTAAAAATGTTATGCATTATGATAAAGTTTGTGACAATATTGTTTTAAATGCTAAGCTTCATGACTTAAAGATTAGTCTTGATATTGATTTAAAGGATCATGAGCTTTTTGTAGGTAAAACAATGGATAATCCAGTTAATAAGGAAAGAACGACCTTAATCCTTCGAGGTAAGGGTAAAAATATAAATTATAAAATGGTATTAAGGATTGGTGATAAAAATGAGTGATGTTAAGCATTATTTTATTGGTAAGGAAATTGAAGCTAGAGATTGTGATCCTGGTGTTACAAGAAAAATTTTAGCACATAGTGATAATTTAATGGTATGTGAGCTTCATTTTAAGAAAGGTGCAATTGGAAAGCTTCATGAGCATTTCCATGAACAATGTACGTATATTATTTCTGGTAAATTTGAATTTAATATTGGTGGCGAAAAGAAGATAATTGGTCCTGGGGATTCGACTTATAAGGAGCCTCATATTGTTCATGGGGCAGTATGCTTAGAAGAAGGTGTACTTCTTGATATATTTACACCTGCAAGAAAAGATTTTTTGAAAACGGAGGGAAAATAAAATGAAAAAAATTGCAATTGTAACTGGTGGAACTGGTGGTATTGGTTCAGCTATTTGTAAAGAATTAGGAACAAACGGATACAAAGTAATCGTTAATGGTATTGATGATGTAGCAGCTTCTAAATTAATGGATGAACTACATGAACTTAATGTTGAGGCAGAATATCTTCATTTTGATGTTACAAATGAGGATGAGGTTAATAAGAATGTTAAGTATGTTGGTGAAAAATATGGCCATATAGACGCTCTTATTAATAATGCAGGTGGGCTTGGCGGACGTTCTCGTTTTGAGACGATGACAACAGAGTTTTACCGTAATGTATTAGCTTTAAATCTTGATAGTGCCTTTTATATGTCAAGAGCTTGTATTCCATATTTAAAGAAGGGTGAAAATCCATCAATTATTAATTTCTCATCTAACGCTGGTTGGAATGCTGGTGGACCTGGTGCAGGTATCTATGGTACTGCTAAGGGTGCTATTGTTTTACTTACAAGAGCATTAGCTAAAGATTTGGCAGTTGATAATATTAGGTGTAATGCCGTATCTCCTGGTACAATTGATACACCATTCCATGATAATATTAAGAAAACTAATCCAGCTTTATTTGAGTCATGGAAAAATAACATTTTAATGAAGCGTTTTGGTCGTCCTGAGGAGGTAGCTTCTGTTGTTGGCTTTTTAGTAAGCGAAAAGGCATCATTTATTACAGGTGAGGTTGTTCAAATTAATGGAGGTCAAGATTTACTTTAATGGATTATTTTAATAGTGCAGTTAAATATGATCCAGTAAATTATTATATTTTATTTACCAAAGAAGAGCTTATGACCATTAAGCATAGGCTCTCTTTGGAGGAAATTTCAAAACTTAAAAATGATTTGAAATGTCTAGATATTGACTATCAAGCTCTCAAACGTTCAATTGTATCAAAAAAAAGACCTCCTAATGTTAAAAGAAATGATTATGTTTCACTTGCAACCTATTATTGGCCCAATCCAGAAACTTTTAATGGACTTCCTTACATTCTTAATGATGGAATGGCTAATCCAGAAGGTAAGGAATATGATAAGGATGATTTAAGAGAATTAGCTTTTATTGTCTATTATAAAGTCTTACTTTATTATTTAACAGATGAAGTATCCTATTATGATGATATAAGAAAAAATATCTATTATTATATTCTTGATAAAAAAACAGGTATGAATCCTAATATGGATCATGCCCAAATGATTAAAGGTAAATGTCTTGGAAGAGGAATAGGAATGATCGATTTTACGGCTAATTTTTCCTATGCTATTTATATGCTTAAATTGCTCAAAGATGATAATAAGATTGACAATGATTTTAATAATGACTTAAGTGACTGGCTTAGACGCTTTATGAATTGGTATAAGTACAGTCCTATTGCAATGGAGGAATTAAGAAGTGCAAATAATCATGGAATATTTTATGATTTTGGACTTGCGATTATTTCGGATTTCTTAGGTGTTAGTAAGGAAATTGTTCCTTTATCTTATTCAATGATTGAACGTATGAATAAAGAAATTGAGCCTGATGGAAAAATGCCACTTGAACAAGCTAGAACGAAATCAAAGTGTTATTCATTAATGGCAGCTAAGGGGTTATATGATTTTTCCTTAATCTCAAGAAAATATAGCTTTGATCTTTATGAATCTAAAGCATGGTCCAATAATAGATGTCAGAAGGATATTAAGACAGTTATAAGTTTTTTGATTAATGGCTTAGTTTTAAAAACAGAACCATGGCCGTATAAGCAAATCATTGAATTTGATGAGACGACATTATTACCTTTAATTCATGAGGCGGTAAAAGTACTTGATTATAATTATAGTGAATTAAGATTGCATTTAAATTTAGATAAGATTAAATTTAAGATGCTTTTAAAATTAATGGATATATTGGAGAATTATCATGAATAGAACGATTGAAAGAGCCTACGATATGCTAAATATTGTTGCTAGAAGCAAGGATGGTTTATCTTTGGTTGATATTATAAATGAAATGAATATTCCTAAGAGCAGCGCTTTTGATATTTTGCATAGTTTGGTTTCTTTAAGAATGATTGAGCCTAGTCGCTTTAATGATAAAAAATATGTTTTAGGAATTAATACTTACTCCTTAGGAATTAAATATAGTCAGAATAAATCATTAATTGATGTTTGTAGCAAGTATGTAAATGAGCTTGCGGATAAACTTAAGCGTACTGCCTTCGTAGGACTTTTAGATGGAACGGATATTATTTATATTTATAAATATATGGGTACAGGTGCAAAGCTTGCAACCTGTATGGTTGGTACTAAGCATGAAGCTTATGCAACTGCTTTAGGTAAAGCATATATGGGTTTATTAGATGATAAGATGCAAAACGACTTAATTAATAGTATTGATTTTAAAAAGAAGACATCTCGTACAATCGATAATGCAATTACCTTAAAGAAGGAACTTCAAGATGTAAGAGTAAGGGGCTATTCAATTGATAATAAGGAAACTGAGGAACTTATGATTTGTTATGGTGCACCTATTTTTGATTTTACAAATAATGTTATTGCCGCTATATCATTTTCCGATATGAAAAGTCCTTCTATGTCAGATGATGAAATTGGTAAAGAAATTAGGAATTGTGCCTTAAAAATATCTAGGGAATTAGGTTATCAAGCACAAAAGTATTGGCTGGAGGTATAGTATGATTATTAATGATACAATAAATTTACATAATGTAGGTCAAACTAAATCATATAAAGGTGGCCTAATGCTATTAAGATATCCATCAAATGTGATATCTAAAATGGGGTATGGTCCTAATATAAAAGGCAAGACAAAGGCTTTATATCCAGCAATGGTGGAAATCCAAGTTAGTACATTATCTAGTTATGTTGAAATTTCTTTAATGTCAATTGAAAGTGATGCACAAGTTATTTGTTATATTAATAATTTCAGCGTTGGTATTGCAAATATCAGAAAAGGAAAAATCGAAAGAATTCGTTTTGAACTTCATAAACGCCAAATGGAATATCTTCATAGTCTTGGTGATAAACCTGTTTTGTGGCGTTTTATTATGCCTTCTTATACAAGAATATCATTTTATGAAATTGTAGCGCAAAATAAGCTTAATAAGCTTTGTGATAATGAATCTTATATTTTATATGGTAGTTCTATTTCTCAAGGAGTGGGAGCACTTAATGGTGCAAGCTCTTATGCATTTTGTCTTCAAGAAAATCTTCATATATCAATTTTGAATAAGGCTTTATCCGGATCATGCTTATTAGAGCTTGATGTTGTTAATTATTTGGCATGCTTAAATGCAAAAGGATATATTTTAGAGCTTGGATGTAATGCTAGAGGTGTAATGGATGATATTGAGTTTGCTAAAAGATTAGATTATATGCTTGATCTATTAACAACTCTAAAACCTAATTGTCCAATTGTTATTGTTAATATCTTAGAAATGCTTGAAAATATTTATAAAAAAAATAATATTGTAAGTGAATTTGCTCAAAAAGATGTTTTATTTATAAAACAGATAAAACGTCTTGTGAAAAAATATAATGAAATAGGTCATATTTATTTAATTAGTGGTAGTAAGTTAGCTACAACGTTAGATTGCTTAAGTCAAGATTTATTACATCCTTCAAATAAGGGCCATGAAATGATTGCCTTAGGTATTTCTAAAGTAATGAAAAAATATAATTTATGTTGATAAATACATATATTAGTGATATAAAATATATGAGATTGCAATGCAATTCTAAAACTCCTTTCGTACAATGTTTCTAATCAATTCTATTATACATAAAGGAGTTCTTTTTTTATTTTAAAAAAGAGAAGATAGGGGGACACATTCCCCCTAATCATCTTTGAAATATCTACACTTATTAATTTAAAGGTTAACCTACACTTCATAGTTTATAGTCTATACCCCCTACACCTTAAAATTTTGTATAGCTTTAAATGTGAAATAAAAACTGCTACATATGTAACAGCTTTTATTATTATTATTTAATTAATCCGCTTTCCTTAAGAAGTATTTCTACATCAGTTCCCTTTGTTTTCTTAAGAACAGTCTTAAGCAACATCTTTTCTTTAAATGATAATGGACATTCCGTAATTGGCTTTTTATCTACAGCGTAGTAACAAGCTCTTAAAAGCTCACGAACATCATATTTACTTCCCCAAACCTCAGGTACAGCTCGATCAACATTAAGAAGTGTATATACAGCTTCCATACCAGTACGAATTGAATACTCAGTTGTAAAGATTGTATCTCTTGGTGTTTCTGCAAATTGACCAACAAAGGCGAAGTTAACTGCTCCCTTAGGAACTACAAGAGGACGATCTGATTCCTTTCTTGGTTGGAAGAAAGCATTAATATATGGCATATAGCAAGTAGTAGTATTACATCTATTTGTTGCATAATCCTTAATATTCTTAGGATCAACACCAATATGATATAACCATTCCTCACAAACCTCTTCACCAGTACATTCCTTCATAGCCTTTTTAACATAATTACCAGGCTTATTAGTGTTTAAAGAATATACCCATACAAGGATACTACCAGGCTTTTGGGCTTTAAATTGAGGTTGACGATTAATTGTCCAAGATAAATACCAATTTTGGGTACTATCCTTAACAGTAACAATACCACCAGTTGTAACTTTACCACTGCGAGGATCACGCTTACAAATGTTCATAATATGTTTAATGATTTCTTCATCAGAAGTTTCAACAGTAGCACTCATCCAGTTTGTAGCATTAATATCAGAGCAGAACTTCATTGGGTTACCAAATTCACCATTAAGAGCTTGCTTAGCAATATTCTTCCATAAATCCCATGATTCACCACAACCATTTTTAATAGCACTTAAATCAGGTACTTCATTTTGGCTTCCGTAACAAGAAGTATCGGTGCAGCAACCATTAGTAATAATTACTAAATCATTTTCAGTTAAATTAAATTCACCAGGTTTACCATCTTTAATATATTCAATCTTCTTAGCTACCTTTTTATTAGGCTTGTTGTCAATAATAACATTTCTAACATTATAACCAAATTCAACCTTAACACCATGAGCTTCAAGGTATTTTACAAGTGGAAGAATCATAGATTCATATTGATTATATTTAGTAAATCTTAAAGCTGAAAAATCAGGTAGTCCATCAATATGGTGAACATAACGACATAAATAACGCTTCATTTCAAGAGCAGAAGACCATCTTTGGAAGGCAAACATTGTCTGCCAATATAACCAGAAGTTAGTACTCCAGAATGAATCAGGAAGAACATCAGAAATCTTTTTATCCTCAAGATCTGCCTCTGGTGTCATAAATAGCTTAGAAAGTGCTAAAGCTGATTTTTTATCAAGCTTAAATTGTTTATCAGTATGAGCATCCTCACCACGGTTAATAGATGCGCGACATAAAGAATAGTTAGGATCTTCCTTGTTTAACCAATAATATTCATCAAGGACAGAAATGCCCTTTGTTTCAATTGATGGTACATCACGGTACATATCCCACATACATTCAAAGTGATTATCCATTTCACGACCACCACGCATGTAGAATCCTTTAGTAATATCCTTTCTACCATCGCAAGAACCACCGGCAAGCTCAAGCTTTTCAAGAATATGAATGTTTTCACCCTTCATTTGTCCATCACGAACAAGATAGAAAGCAGCTGAAAGTCCTGCAAGACCAGTACCAATAATATATGCAGATTTATTATCTACTCCTTGAGGCTTTAAAGGATGTGCAAAAGCCTCATAAGTTCCTGAACCATAATACATAATTAATTACCTCCATTTATTTTTTACAATTATATTTTATCCTTTTTTTAAAAAAATAAAATTGTCAAAAAAAGCTGTTTGTTTAAATTTTGAACAAAATTAAAAAAATGTCTAAATATAAAAATGATTAGTTAAAAAATTTTATTATATTATATTATATCGGTTAACCGATATAATAATGATGGAAATGATATGATGAAATTGGATGATATTTTGAACGAAAAAGGGGACACAATTTATAGACTAAGTAAAATAAGTGGTATTTCTAAAACAAAATTATTTGATATTTTTTCTGGTAAAAGTAACATTTTGGATTGTAGACTTAGAGTAGTATCAAAATTATCTAAGATATTAGGTATGTCTATTGAAGAAATTATTAGTTTAGAGCCTATATACAATCTTATGTATGAGGATAATATTCCCAATTTTTTAAAAAAGATATTTTGTTTTTGAAAAATAAAAAGGATCCATTGTTAGATTGTTATATAGATGAAGCTAATATAGTATCAATGTTTGCTTAGTGGAAAATTTAATATCTAAAGACCAAGCTGATTATTTAAAAATAAGTATTTGAAATAGTTTACTATAAATTGGACAATAAAGTTTGAAAAAAATAATCTTTGGTTATAAATGCTAAGAGTAATCCATTTTTAAAGTATAAAGTTGATAAAAAATTAATCATTAAATGAAGTGAATTGACTGGTAGCTTATATAGCTGTTAGTTTTTTATATAATTAAATACGTATGTTAATTAGTTGAAAAAATGGCATATCTGTTGTAGACTTATTTCAGGTGGTTTTTATGATAAAGGTAGATTTAATAACGGGCTTTTTGGGTGCAGGTAAAACTACATTTTTACATTATTACGTTAACTATTTAAAAAGACAAAATTTAAGCGTTTGTATCTTAGAAAATGATTATGGTGCTATTAATGTAGATATGATGTTACTAAGAGATTTAGAAGATGATAAATGTAGTCTTGAAATGGTATCAGGATCTGGCGATGCTTGTTGTCACCAAAGAAGATTTAAAACAAAGCTTATTGCCATGGGCATGCAAAAATATGATCGGGTTATTATTGAACCATCAGGTGTTTTTGACACGGATGAATTTTTTGACACTCTTTGTGAAGATCCTTTATCATCTTGGTATGAAATAGGTAATATATTTACAATTGTTGATGCGAAGCTTAATATTTTTGATAACGAAATGAAATATATACTTGCAAGTGAGCTTGCTTGCTGCGGTAAGGCTATTATCAGTAAAATTTCTTGCAATACAAATTTAAATTTATTAAAAAATAATTTAAATGATGCCCTAAATTACATTGGTGATAGTGATAAGATAGATGATAGAATATTTGCTAAAGATTTTAATAATATAACTGATGATGATTTTAAAATGCTAATGTCATCAGGCTATAGAAATGCTTCTTATGTTAAAAGACAAATAAAAGGATATTCATCTTTATTCTTTATGAATAAGCATTTTAGCAAAATAAAACTTGAAAAAATATGTTCTTTAGTATTTAATAATAATTATGGAAATGTAATAAGGGTAAAAGGGTTTTATTTGAATAATGATGAGTGGTATCTTTTTAATGCTACAAAAGAAGAAATTACAAAAGAGAAAATTGATTTAGGACAGGATGTAGTAATAATAATTGGATCTTCCTTGAATGAAGAAGAAATTAATAAGCTAGTTAATAGCATTTAGGCTGGTGATATTGTGAATGAGGAATTTTTAAATATAATTGAGCAATATAAAGTAAATAAGGATTTAATTGATAAAATTAGAATTTATATTTTAAATCATCTTTATATGACTGATGATATAACACAATATGTAACTCTTTTTAGTGATACAGCTAAGTTAATTGGTGATGATGTAGGATATGCCTTGTCAAGAGGAATGCTTTTTTGGGTATATCATGGGCGTGATATTGAACTTGCTCATAAATATAATCAGGAATCTTTAGCTTTATATCATAAAATAAATGATTATAGTAATAAAATTGGATATTTAAGTATTTTAAATAATGAATTTATTTATAATAACTATACAGGAACTCTTCATGAAAGCTATAAGATAATGTGTGAGGCTATGCAAATAGCTGAGGAAAATAAAAATATCAATTATTATTTTGTATATTCCATAAATGGGATTTACCTCCTCGTATAATATATTTGTATTAATTATTTAATGATGTTAATACACAAACATCTATTTAATATTCAATTCTTATTGAATACATGTTAATATATTTTTGATAACACTGTAGACTATTGTTTTTCC
>OJLA01000104.1_pt1 | contig 79427 bp, 92 predicted proteins | sample 1596611 | NCBI WGS metagenome assembly OJLA01 (sample SAMEA4350168, study PRJEB24818) | metagenome | biome: human; feature: gut; material: faeces | place: Denmark | collected 2013-09
TATAAGTAAAATATTACTCAGACCTTATTTTTAAAAATTTATAACGTAAGGTCTTTTTGGCATGGGATAATTTCCAATTATATATTTTTTTCAAAAAAGGCTTGACTTTTAATAGTTAGTCTCCTATTTTGCTTATTATTTGCTTTTATTTTGTTAGTTGATAACTTTGTTCTATCAATTCTTTTACTAATGTTTTGTCCACTTTTTCATCTACAATAATCGTATTCCAATGTTCTTTGTTCATATGATAAGCAGGTATTATATAATCATAAGTATTCCTTAATATATCAGAATAATCTGGATCTGTTTTCACATTAAGATACAATTTATCATTAACATTCATAATTAGTGCAAACCACTTTTTATTTTTAATATGTTTCATTGTTACTGATTCAAAATCATTTGGAAATGGACAGTCCATATATGTATTTTCTATTGTTAAACAAAATTTTATTATTTCTTCTTTATTCATATCTATATCCTTATAATATATTACTAAATTTTTGGTTGTATTTATTTATATACTTGGTACTTTGGCTCATAATAAAATCTGTTACTCTCATTTTTAAGCTTTCTACTTCTTCATTTGTATAATTTTTATTTTCTATATTAATTCCTGCTTCATTAAATAATTCTTTGTCTTTATTTGAATATTTCATTTTTAGTCCTCTTTCTTTTTTATTTCATTAAAATTATACCTTTTGTTGTTGGATATAATAGTTTTATAAAATCAGTTGCATCTTGCTTTGTTCCAACAACACTTCCATAATGAATTGGAACAGCATTTTTAGGTTTTATAATATTAATCAATTGTGCTGCCTCACTAAAATTCATTGTATATTTACCACCTACTGGTACAAAGGCAACATCACATTTTATTTTTTTATTTTCTTCAGTAATGTCTGTATCTCCAGCAATATAGTATCTAACACCATCTATTTCAATAACATATCCTAGCCAATTGTTTTCTTTTGGATGAAATGGCTTATCTATATTATAAGAATGAATTGCTTCAACTTTTATTCCATCTATATTCTCAGCATCTCCTGGATCAAGTGTAATGATATTTTCATCATTTATTCCTTTTTTAATTAATTTATTTAACAAATTCTCAGGTACTATAAATATAGTATTATTTTTTCTTACTTTGTCTATATCTTCTTCAGAATAATGGTCGTAATGATCATGTGTTATAAAAATCATATCTGCATCATTGTAATTTTTTTCTATATGATATGGGTCTATATAAATCATTTTTTCTTTATTCATTCTAATACAACTATGATATAAAACTTCTATGTCTTCTAGCATTTTAATATCCTCCTTGTTTTTTTAACATTATAGCATAAAACATGAATATCGCAAAATATATTTTTAAATTTTTTATTCTATAATTTTAATAAATTCTAATGAAATTAATCTTTTTTAAACTTTTTTTAAAAATTTTATCTATTTTTGAAAAATATTCGTGTCTTTTTGCTCCTTTTCAGCCTTTTCAATACTTTGTGTTTTTTTCAATCTATAATCTTCATAAGGTGATTAATTTGAGGAAAATAAAAAAATATAAAAAGAACTAATTTTAATACGCCTTACATTTTTAGTATTAATGCTATTTGATAGATACTTCTTATTTTATTTCCTTTTCCTATAATATGAATTGAATACATTTTAAAATCAACATCTCTTTCTAATTCTATTCCTAATAATTCCGAAACTCTTAATCCCCCAACATCAAGTAATATGAACATAGCATAGTCTTTTTTGCTTTCTTTTCCTGCTTTTAACCTAACTTTCCTTATTGTATTATTAGGTAACATATCCCTTGTAATATACGGTCTATCGATTTTATAAAAATCTCTTTTAACGATTATTTTTATCTTCTTTTCTAATTCCACTTTTAATTAAAAAATTTTCATAAATTGATAATTTTGAAGCTATAGCATAAACAAAAAGTTCTTCAATCATAAGTCTAATACAAAGTTCCAATATATGAGGTTCAGAATTAAATTTTTCTTTAATATTATTCCATGCAAGTTTCATAAAGCTTCCCATTCCTTTTCTTGTAAATACTCCTTCATATAATTTTTCGATATTACGTATAACTTCAAATTTTTCTAGATTTTGGTCCATTTTTTCACCTCCCACTTTATTTTAAAGAGTGCGATATCAAAAACAAAGTTGAGAAAAAATTTGAGATAAAAAATAGCACTAGTTTTTAATTCTAGTACTATATGAATCCTTATTAAATATGAACTTTTATTTACTTATTTGCTAGCTAGTAAAGAAAAAGGAATTATCTATTGACAATCCCCTTTTCAAAAAAATCAATCAGAAATATTCTCTTTCCATTTGTTTTACCTCCTTAACTAATTAGTTTACGAGTTACACGCTAAATGAATACGTTTTATTTTGCATCTGCTATGTTTTTTTACTGAACCAGTATCACAATTAGAAGAGTTATCCATGAAAAAATAATCTGATATATTTGTATGTACATAGATTCTTCTTAACTCATCTACCGAATAGTCACTACCTGTAAATTTTTTTCGTAATTCAGCTGAAATTTCAGCAAGTGTTTTATTATTACTTAACTCTTTATTCATTTAATATTCCTTCTTAAAAATATTTATTTTTAAAGTTACATCTATGTAAAAACTTGCACCTGGCAAGATTGAAAAAGTATGCACATATTCTATCACAAATTTATGTATAATTCAAGACAGAAGGAAAGAAGTCCGTCGAAACGAACTCCTTGCTTTACTTTTTCTCTTATTCATCACCATCAATAAATCCATCACCAGTATGATCTACTGGTGGAGCAAAGTATGACTGATAAATAATTCTAGCATCTACACTTCTTGCTTCAGATAAATGTTTTTCAAGTGATTCTAGTTTTCTTTCTGCCTCAATCCGTTTTTTTCTTTCAATTGAACGATCAACTAAAAGATATGCAATATCTAACATAAGAACTATTACTATAAATGTTCCTGCTAATGTAGAGCCCATAATATCTTCCTCCTTAACTAATTAGTTTGTGAGTTACATTAAAAATCTTGTTGAGTATTAATCTCTTTCACATAATAAAGAATATAGGCGAATGTCTCATCATCAAAATACAATGATTTATCCCATTCATACCAAATATCGAATGCAGATTTAGCTCCATCTTTTACCATTTGCTGAACTCTCTGACTTTTGAAAACAACATTATTCTCTTGCTCATCTAAAGAATGTTGACATCCCATATCCTGATAAACTTTTGCTTGAATATCTGCTTCCAGTTTATCACAATGATGTGCAAAGACAGCTTCTTTTGTTTTCTTGTCATCAAATTCTAATAGTAATGAATAAAACTCATCTTTCTTGATTAAGTCTCCAAGAACTTCTTTGATAGCTTCATGTTCTTTTTCCATCTTTTCTTCAGGAGTAATATTATCAAATGGTGTAATATCTCCTATTACAACCTCTCCTAATTCATGGATAACAAGCATTTTCACAACTTTATTAATGTCTAAATTTGTTTCAAATTCAGAATCAATGCTTAATGCTAATATGCATGTACCATAAACATGTTCTGCTATGCTTTCAAGCCGTTCTTTACTCACATTCCAATGAGTTTCATCCCAGCCGCTTCTTATTCTATATTTAAGTTGTGTAGCTAAAAGATAGAATCTTATTGCATCATCTAGCTTTTTTTCTTGGCTTTTCTTTGTTTTTTGGTATGCCTTTTTGAGTATTATGTAGTTTTAACCTTTTTCACTCAAAGTAAATCATCAAAGTAAAAATAAATATTTTTAGGAGGATTTCTATATGAACGATAAGACTTTTGAAAACTATCAAAACCGGATATTAGATGCTATTCAAAATTCAAACGAACAGAGTAATGATCCATTCACAAAATTATCTAATATTTTAGAAAATTTAAAATTATTTGTGAATAACGGTACATACTCTCAGGCTGGATTTAAGCAAGAAGTCGAAAAACAATTTAAAACTGTTGATTCTTCTGATGAAACAGCAAGGCACTTCAAAAAGACTTTAGAAGATTTCTGCTCTACCAAGAATGAAGCAATTAAAACAATATCAGAATTGTACAGTATGGTAAAACCTATTTCTACACAGGTTGGTTCATGGTCAGCTGTTGCAAGTATTGCTAATGAGTGTATGGCAGAAATTGAAAAGAGCATTTTTCATTCAAAGTAAAAAATAAAAACTCTAATCAAGTATTTGCTAGGTTAGAGTTTTTCTTTGCTTTTACTTCAAAATTCTCACAGTATATAATGGATTAATTTCCGATACTTCAATTATAAATTGAACTATATTAGACGAATCTTCATTATCAGAAACAGAAAAAGTAATCATCTGTGTAAATTCTTTTTCGTTTTTATCTAAAAATAATTCTTTTCTTCCAAAATATTTCTCTGTTATCGTAAACATCACTTCTGCCATTCCATTATGAACGTTTTCTCCATCTCTCCGTAAAATACAAATTTTCATCTTAATACCTCCATTTTAGTTAAAACATTTTGGTTATTTGTTACTACTATTATGTGATATTACACATCTACATATATTATATCAATTTTTATATAATATTTCATTTGTAATTTCTTCCAAATTATATTTTGTTAAATTTCAAATCTTCTGATTTAGTATCAGTAAATTCTAACATTTCTAATCCTTTAATGACATACTCATTTTTCATAAAATATTTCCATATAGTTTCATTTAAATAATTTTCTATCATTAACATTCCTATTCCTTTATCAATTCCTATGTATTCTCTTGCAAACCAGTCTTTTTCTCCTTCTAAATTAAAACCGTCTTTAAAACCGTATTTTCCCCATAATTTTCTAAATGTATTATAATAATATTCAATAGCTTGTATGCTTTCTTTAGGTGTAAATACTATTGAGCCAATTGCACCACATGGAGATATTGTTCCATCGTTTTCTATTTCTAAATTCATATCACAAGGTTCAGCCCCTGGTGATATATATCCTTTTGGAGAAAGACACGAAGTTAATCCCCAAGAATTTTCACCATAAGTTTTAAATTTATCCTTATTATCAATACAATATTCTCTATTTGCCTTAGTTGCTTTTATTGAATTTTCAAACCAATTAACTCCATTAATATCTGTTAAATTTCTAAAATCAATCCATGCATGTGAATATTGATATGTAAATAATGTTCCACAATATGTATATATTATATCCTTTATATCTTTATAATCCTTCTTTTTTCTATTAAATTCATAATACATACTTTTATCTATTGGATATGCTGGTGAGCTAACTCCTAATACATACATCATTAATTGTTCAGCATATCCATCCCATTGTCCCCAAAATCCTTTTTCAGGTTTATATCCCATATAAAATAAATTGTTTGTTTTGTTTCTATACCATTTCCAATTTATTTTTTTATATAAGATATCTGCTTTATTTTTTACTTCTTTTCCGAAATATTCACCTGCAGTTATAGCACCACATATAAAAATTGCTGTATCTATTATTGATATTTCACAATTCCATTCTCTTTTTCCTGTTTGCATATTCACAAAATGATAATAAAACCCGTTTTTTTCCTTCTACGTTATTTATAAAGGTTTCTAGTGTTCTGTTTACTCTATCATAAGCCTTTTTATATTTTATTCAATTATGTTCTACTCCAATAACTAATGCTGCTAAACCATATCCTACTGATGCTATACTTGCTATATTATCAGCTAAAATTGTTTTATCTTTTATTAGTCCATATCCCTTGCTTTTTTTATTTGTGTTTGCTTCTTTAATAAAAAAATTGTAACTTTTTCTTAATTCTTTATATAATAATTTTTTCCCATATTTTTTTATTATTCTCATAGTTATTGCACCTCTTAAATAGATTATACATTATTTAGAAGTATATGTTCAACAGGTATTTTTTTACAAATTTAACTGAAAATAGATAGCATTTAATTTGCTATCCATTTTTTGCTACTATACTATAATTTGATAACTTATTACATAAGCTTTTATTTACAAATATTTCAATAATGCTTAAGCCTAATAAAATAAATTCTATTACAATTAGTTCATATCTCATCAATATTAATGTAAAAATAGCACTTAATATTAATGTTCCTAATCTTCTATAAACTTCAATTTTAATTATAATTTCTTGTTGTTCCTCTTTATTTGAAATAGTCAAGGCAACATCTTCTATATATGTTTGGAATGAATCTCTTATCGCTAATATTAAGAAAAATCCTAAAGACATAATTATCACTTTACAAATGAACGCCGATTCTATAAAGTGTCCTATAATCAATAATAAAAATGCTAATGCCAAACATATTGTTAGAACAACGCTCATTTTATCTTTTATTTTTGAATATACCTTTCCAAATATTACATTGCCTGCTAATCTTGCTATTCTTGATATAAATACTATTGTTGTTATGTAGTATGTTACCATTTCAACAGATAAGAATTTTTGAAAATCATATTGCATAAATAATTTACTATTGTTTTGTCCCATTTTTATTATTGAATAAAATACTGCATTTGATAATATTACATAGAATATTATTGATGTTATCTTTAGTTTTTTATGTTCTTTTTTCGTTTCTAGTTCTTCCTCTACTTTTGCCTCATAATATAAAAATGACGTTCCTAATACCAATACATATATTATTATTGATAAATACATTGGTAAATAATGATTTACATTAAACATTTTTCCTGCTACTAATGCTGTGAATAACGTTATAATAGCATAAATAATCTTTGATTTATTTCTTATTTTAAAATAATCGTCTTTTCTACTTACAGCTTTTAAATTATTTTTCAAAATTATTTCATCCATATTTAAAAACATAACTGCTAATTCATGTATGCTTTTATATAATAACATTGCAATAAACGATTTTCCAAATGTTAATACTAATGATGCAATCAACAACATAGTTGCTCCTAGTCTTAATGAATTTACATTTCCTATCTTTTTTACAATTGATAATATTACTTTTTGAAACACTATGCATATTATTAATGCAACCATTGTCATTGCTGTTATTTGACTTGCACTTAATCCTTTTACCAATGTTAGAAATAATGTGTCTATTGGTACGAAGAATATTAAGTCTCCTGTAAATGATGCAAATATTGGATATATTTTTATACTTCTATTTATTTTCTTTGTTTCTTGTTCCATTTATTTTCTCCTGTTAAATATTATATTAACTGTTCAAATTCTTCAGGCGTCCATGCATGTATTCCCATATTATTAAATCTGATAATATTTTCTTTGTTATCATCTATAAACAATATTTCATTTAAATCACAATTGTTAATACGCTTAATAATTTTAACAGCATCACACTTTAATTCTTGAGATCGTGCTGAAATTACTTCTATATCATTACTATAATATTTATGTACAAAATTTTCTTTCGCTTTTAGATGAAATGAAAATTTCATTCCAGATACACAATACATTTTTACACCTTTTGTTTCAAATGTTTTAATCAAATTTTGTAATGAATCGGATATTAAACATGGTTCAATAGTCTCATAAAAAGATTCTGGATTTAGATAAGCATTTAAGTAATAATTTAAAAGATTTTCTTCATTTTCATTACGATGTTTTAAATAATCTTTATCTTTATGAATAGCTAGTGTGTCATCAAAATCAAAAATTGCAACTTTTATACTACTTAAATCTATTTTTTTATTTTCCAATTGTTTCACTTCTTTCATTTTTTATTTTAATATAATAATACTTCTACAAATTTTCTTTTATCTTTGGAAATAAATCATATAAATTATTTCCTAATAAATCTTTTATCAATCGTAAATGCTTTTAATAATTCCTCATTAAAATTTGATATTACATTATCTATATCAATTCCTATTTTCATTTATTTTTCCCTTTTTCTTAAATATATCATATAATAAGCTATACTTATTTGGAATATCATAAATAAAGCAGATAATCCAAACATATATCTTAATCCTATCTCATACATTATACCACAAAGGAATACACCTATTGCTTCTCCTAAAAACCTTATTATATGGCATATATTTGAAAAACTTAACTGATATTTATTTTCTAATCTGTTAATATATACGGCATCACAAATATTTTCATATGCTGTTGAAATAAATATAGACCAAGTAATTGCAATTAATGTAATCATTATACTATTTGATATAAATGCTATTACATATCCTAAAAATCTTATTCCAAATTTTATTGTTACAGTTAAATAATCATTTTTAGGTGTTAAGTATTTTAATGCTATAATTCCAAAAATATCTGCCAATAGTCCAATAATTAATAAGTAATTAGTCGCTACACTATCACTAAATTGAAAATAATTTGTAAGTGTAAGCATTTTTAGTCCAAGAGCTGTTGACATTGCAATTGTTCCGATTAGTGTATAAATCAAATACAATATTAAAAGCTTGTCTTTAAAAATATATTTTGATGAAATTTCTTTATATTCTTCTATATTAGCAGAATTAGTAACTTTTATATTTAATAATACCAATAACGAAAATAGTAAAAAAATATTTGCTATAAGTAAACATGCATTATAATTTACAAATAATCCTGCTATACTTTTACCTATAAATACTCCTCCAAATAAAATTCCAATATCTCTAAATAAATATTCTGTTAATCTTCTTTTACTATATATTGTTCCTGTTTTTACAATAGTTGTTATTAATGGGTAAATACTTGTGATTATTATATATTCTGTTACAATATCTATTATTATTGATAATCTAATTAGTTCTACTGAACTTGTCCTATTTAAAAAATATAACCAAAACATATTTACTAATTTTACTAATAACACTATTACCAATGTATTTTTTAATCTATCTAGTTTTACGTATTTTCCTATTAAGCCAATAATTATAACACTTATAAATGTTCCTATACTTAATATATTGCTTATATTAGTAACAGCAAAATTATTATCTTGTAGCCATAGTTGTCTAAAATTTCCCCATAGTCCAACTGATATACTAAAAAAAGCTAACATTATTAATATTTGATTTTCATTTTTTATTTTTTTCATTTGCTACTCCATTTCGTTTATGTAATTATATATCTCTTTCCAATTATAAAATGTTTTTATTTCGTTGTTACTATTTTTTTCATTACTAATCATAATTGCTTCAATTCCGCAATTATATACGCATGAGCAATTACTTATACTATCATCAATTAATAAGTCTATATTATTTTCTACGCATACTTTTGCTTTATCTCTAGCATTAACAATCAATTTATCAAAATATATAGAATTTTCATTTAGCCAAGTTTCACTTTGAATATATGGATCTTTATGAAATTCAGAATCTCTTGCAGTTATAATATATATTTCATGACCCTCTTTATGTAATTTTTTTATTATATCAACACAATCATTTCTTGGAAGTGCATTGTTAGTAATTTCTTCTTGTATAGTTCCTAAAAAATATTTTAATTCATCATAACTAAAATCAAATAATTTCTGATATATGTTACCATTATTATATATATCTACTATCTTATGATTCTTATTTTCTACATTTTTATTAAGACTAATTGCATATTCTTTTGCAGCATTTGTTAATTTGTCTTTTATATCTGTTAAAGTATCATCTATATCTATCCCTATTCTCATTTATTTACTCCTAATTTTTATATTTCAAATACATATCCATCTTCTACAACTAAGACATTATTTATCTCATCACTCTTCAATTTTTCTCTAGTTTTATCTCTCAAATGAGTAGCAATGATTTTATTTCATTTCCATATTAATTTTATTTTTTTCAATTATATACTGTGTAGATACTAGTTGATATATAACTGAAACTGCTAGTCCAATTGATGTGCAAAATGGAGATGATATAAAAGAACAAAAAATTCTAATTATATTGGCAATTTGTTTACTGATAGTTGCTTTTACAGCAGAATGTTCAAGTTGTATGTATGTTAATTTTGTTAAATAAATTGGATACATATATAAACTTACCAATTCTATACTTACTATGATTGATGTTGCCATTATATCTACCTTATAACTTGGATATAATATAATACCCATTATAATACTTGATATAATTAACAAATATACTAATTTTCTGCTATTTTTTATATGTTCATTATATGAAAATTCTTTTTTTGTAATATCAATTTGTGCTACTGTTTTTATTGCATAAGCAATATCCCATTGAGTATCTGTTATTAAAGTTGCAAATGATGTTGCTAAAATATATTTTTCACCAAAATCAAATGAATTTTTAAAACCAAACAAATAAATTATAAACATACTAATTTCTGCAAACAAATATACAGAATCATATTTAATACAATTTACTATATTAATTTTAAATTTTGTTTTTTCTACTATTCTAAACATCATAATAACTACAAAAACACTCATACATATTACTGAAATTCCAACAATTTTTATTTGTTCTTTTGTTATTAAACTCATTATAATTAATGAAGAAAAATTTATTAAATTGAATAGCAAACTATATTTGTTAGCTCTTTTATTTTCTTCTTCAAAATACAACTTACACAAAGATAAATTTAATAATAATTGAAAAAACATTTGAATAACAGCATATACTCCAAATATTTTATATGTATCAATATCCATGTTCATAAAAGATATATATTTATCTATGTTTATTGCAACGCACCCTAGTATTATCAATCCTATACCAGAACCCAATACCACCCCAGAAAAAACACTATTTTTATTTTTATCTCTAATTGAACTTATATTAGCACCTGTTCCAAAAACACTTTGTATTGCACTTATAACAAATTGTATCGGGTATATTAATGAAAATATATTGATTAAATTTTTATCCACTAATATTCCAAGTAAAAACCATCCTAAAATTGGAGTTACAGATGTTAAAAATGTATCAAAACCTATTCTTAATAATCTATTCATTTTATTTCTCCAATTTACTATAAATTATTCTTTATTTCTGGAAATAAATCATAAAGATTATATCCTAATAAATTATCAAAATATTCTTTTAGTTTGTATGTTTCTTTTATATGATATTGTGTATTTGAATATGCTCCTCTTCTTAAAATTAAATCTATTAATCTTTTATCTATTGTATATACCTTTCCTCCTGGTGGACACATCAAATCACATAGATTTATTATTCTTTCTTCTATAGAATATTTATGTTTTTTTACAAATTCTGTTATAAATGGATCTTCATCTGGATTTTTGACTCCTCCTGCAACACAATTAATATCGTTATTTAGATATGAATGAGTTATACATATATTATAATATTCTTCATCATATCCTTGTTCTTTCATATAATTAAAACCATTTATTTCATGTCCATATGGTAATGCTATCATTTTTCCTATATCATGTACATAACCTAATGTTCTTGTTTTTTCAGCATCTACATTATGACCTTTTTCATTTAATGCTTCTGCGATTTTGGCTCCAGTATTTCCAACATAAATGCAATGGTCTATCCATCTATCTTCTTCAGTGTGTTTTCTTGCATTTTCTAATATATTTCTTGCTTCTTTACTTGTTAATTTCATATTTATTTTCTCCTACGCTTTTATAATTTCTTTTCATATATAAATGCTTTTTCGGTATATCCATTTCCAAGTTGTTCTATTTCTTTGTTTTCAACTATTGTTTCATATACCTTTTTACATCCTAAACTTTCATAAAATTTATAATTGCATGATTCATCTGTTACTATCTGAATATTTTTCATATTATCTTTTTTGGCAAGCTCAAATACATCTAATAGAAGTTTTTTTCCTATTTTCTTTCCTCTATAATCTTCATCTACTATTAATATTGAAACCTCTCCATCAAAGTGATTTTTAAGTTCTTCTGGAATATAATTATAATTATTTTCATACTCTTTAAATGCTTTTAAATTCTTTATACTTTTGCTTTTATATAATCTATTTTTTACAAAACCATAAAACTTTTTAGATAATTTATGTTTGTTTGAACATTCTTTTGAGTAACCACAAAATCCTATAAGTTTGCTTCCATCTTTATATTTTATTATTTTTTCACTTTCTTGTAAAACATCAAATAAATATATCCAAGCACAAATATCATTGTCTGCTCCTGCTTCTTTTTTTCCTAAATTCCATTCTTTACTTAATAGTTTTACAGCCTGTTTCATTTCATTATACTTCATTTATTGCTCCTATTTTCTTAAATAAATCGTTATATATTTTATCTCTATCTAATTTAGTTACAAAAGTAATAACATGTCTATTATCAGTCAATTCGTAAGAACTATCTTCTCTGATATTAGGACAACTTATTTCTTTTGTTTCAAACCAATTTTTATTTATCATATATGCAATTACTGATATATCCCAAATCTCTTTTGTTTCATGCACACCATGATATCCATCATTATAGAATCTTTCAATTAAGTAATTACATAATTCTGATTTGTTTTCTAAATTATTTTTTAGAGTATTTATATCTATTTTTAAATCTGATACAACATTTCTGCATGGTAGTATAGTCATCTTTACTTTTGAATTGAATACTATTTTTACCGCTTTAATATCTTGTCTAAAATTATATTCAAGCTTGTCTTTATATCCTATTTCATTTCCGCCTAACCATATAACTTCTATTTTATCAATTATTTTAGGCTCTTTCTTAATTGCTAAAGCAATATTTGTAATTGCTCCAATTGCTAAAATATATGTCTTTTTATTTTTGTTTGCAATTTCTATAATTTTATTTACAGCATCATTATCTTCATTATATCCATTACATATGTAATCTGTTGAGCCTTTAAACACCCTATTTTTTGTTTCAAAATTTAGCCAATTACATATTTTTAATATCTCATTATAACTTTTCTCTGTTGTTTCTTTTATTGTTTCTTTTATATAACTATGTGAATAAGGTGCTACTGTAATTGCTTCAATATTAAATTTATCTTGATTTTTCAATAAATACGCTAGTGCAAATTGGTCATCACATTCATTATATGTGTCTGTATCTAATATTACATTTACTTTTTCTTTTTTATAATTTGTAATAAATTCATAAATTTCTTTCCAATTGTAAATTCTTGTTATTTCTGTTGCATATCTATTAGACGGCTTGTCCATTATAAGTGTAGTAATATTTTTTTGAAAACATTCTCTACAAATTCTGGCTGAATCATCTATCATTACATCAATGTCATTTTCTAAACATTTTTCTGCCTTACCTTGTTTTCCATTTTTATATCCGTTTGTGAATATTAATTTATCATATACTATTCCTTTTTCTTTTAGCCATTTTTTTGTTATAGTATATGGATCTTTATATTCTCCATTATCTCTACCTGTAATAATTACTATTGTATGTCCATCTTTTTTTAGTTTTTCAATATATTCTTTTGCACCTTCAATTATATCTAGACTAGGAGTTATTCTTCCTATATTTTCTAAATAAAATGTCCATATTTCATCATCAGTCCAGTCAAACATTCCTTTTGTCATATATGCTTCTGGGTTAATTATTCCTGTATTTCTTAGTTCTTTGTCATGTATTAAAAATTCTTTTTTTAATACTTCATCAAAGTTTGATATTACATTATCTATATCTATTCCTATGTTCATATTCTTAACTCCCTGTACTTCTATATTTATTTAGTGCCCAATTCCAAACTTTAATAGCAATTATCCATAAGATTACCATTATAATTGGAGATAAATAAATCATATATTTATCCATTCCTAAATAATTCATCGTTGGATAATATGCAACAAACGCAAATGGTAAAACTACTGTTATTAGTAGTTTAATAAATCCGTTATATATATCAATTGGATATTGTGCAAATGTATGTATTCTGTAAAATGTCCATATTACTTCATTAGACTTATATGTCCAAAATGATGCAATACTAAATATAGTTAATATAGCTCCAATAATTGCAGCCCCAATAATACTAAATACAACTATTTTTAAAACAAGGAAAAATGTAATTGGAATAGATAACTCTATTAACATTTTTATTGCTATAAATAATCCTAATCCAAAATATCCAATAGCTGTAAAACTCTTTGAACTCCCTATTATTGAAATTAGTGGATGAACTGGTCTTAATAAGATTTTATCAAATTCTCCATCTCTAATGTATTTTGGTCCTATATCATATAATGAATCAAAACATAAGTCCAGAATTCCAATTGATATCAATGTTGTACCATATAATAAAAGTACTTGTTTAAAGTTCCAGCCTGCAAGATTTTCTGTATTTTGAAATGTAATCCAAATAAATATAACTTCTACTGCTTGAGTAACTATTTGTGAAATCATACCGGTTAAACAATCTATTCTATATATTAGTAGTTCTTTTAAAGATGCTACAAAAAATGATAAGTACAATTTAATATTGTCAAATACTCTTCTCATTTTATCCTCCATTTATTGTTATTTTCTTTACTGAATATTTAAAAAATGCTTTTGATATTGCATATAAAATCAATGACCATAATATTAATTTTAATATTATAAATCCTATTTCATTCAAAGGAATATTTCCTAAATAAATATTTATAGGAGTATATATAAATTCTTTAAATGGAAGTATATTTGCAATTTTTTGAAACCATTCAGGAAATAATGTAAGTGGTGCAATTAATCCTGAAAAAATTGATATAATTGATTGCCTTAAAATTTGCATTCCCCATATTGAGTTCGTATAAAAGCCAATTGTTCCAACTATCATTTGTATAAAAAATGATATTGGAAGTATAAGTATTATTACAAATATAAATAATAAAAAATTTATAAAACTTACAGGAAGTTGTACACTCCAAAAAAATGAACATATTATAAATGTTGCTATTGAGATTGGAATTGCATATCCAATTTCTCCCATATATAATCCAAAGCAATATTTAAAATATGAAATTGGACTCAGTAATTCTTTATTTATCTGCCCTTTTCTAATTGATTTTGCAATATCTTCATTTATTCCCCACGTTGCTATCGCTTTAATTGAAATAACTAAAATATAATATGTAACCATATATTCTATACTATATCCACCTGCATTACCTGTTTGATAATATATTGCTTGCCATACAAAAATATAAACAACAACTTCTACTATTCTATTTAATGTCCATAAAAAGAAATTGGATTTATAAATAGAATATTCTTTAAAATGTACTCGTGCTAATGCCAACCATGTTTCTAACATATTTTTACTCCTCTATATATTTCTTTTAATATATCTTCTAATTCTGCTTCTTTCATATGAATATCTACTATATCTCCATATTTTGAAATCATCTCGACTATTTTTACAATTGTCATTTTTTCATGATCAAATTTTATTTTTATGCTTTCTTCGTTTTCTTCTACAATTTCAAAGTCTTCATCATATAAACTTTCAGTTATACTCGCTTTTTTATTTTTTAAAATGATTTCAGCTGAAACACTATTTCCATATGTATCTTTGAATTTTTGTTTTTCTCCATCAAAGATTATTTGACCTTTATCTAATAGTATTATTCTGTCACATACATCTTCAATGTCCTTTAAATCATGTGTTGTAAGTATTACTGTTGTATTTTTTTCTTTATTTATATCTTTAATAAATTTTCTAATATTCTCTTTTACTAAAACATCCAGTCCAATTGTTGGTTCATCTAAATAAACTATTTTAGGATTATGCAAAAATGTTGCTGCAATTTCACATCTCATTTTTTGCCCTAAACTTAGGTTCTTAACTTGTTTTTCTAGTAAATCTTCTAATTGTAATAATTCAGTAAATTGTTTTAAATTTTTTCTGTATTCATTTTCTGGAATTTTATACATCTTTTTAATTAATCTAAAAGATTCAATTACAGGCAAATCCCACCATAGCTGTGTTTTTTGTCCAAAAACAGCACCTATATTTTTGTTATTTTCTATTCTTTTTTCATTTGGCACAATTCCATTTACTACAACTTGTCCAGATGTTGGTGATAACAGACCTGTGAGCATTTTTATTGTTGTTGATTTTCCTGCTCCATTTTCTCCTATGTAGCCTACTAATTCACCTTCATTAATATTAAAATTTATATTGTTTACTGCTGTAAATTCTTTATATTTTGGTTTTATTAAATTTTTTAAGTAGCCTCTTAATCCATCTTCTTTTTCTATAATTTTATATTTTTTTACTAAATTTTTTACTTCTATTAATGACATTACTTTCTCTTCTCCATTTTAAAATATTTCTTTTATTTTTCTATATATGTCATACCAACTATAACATCTATAAATATTTTTTCCATTGCATTGCTCATTATAATTTGCATGATAGCAAATTACAGGTATTTCATTAGAAATTGTATTTATATTTTTAGGCTTATCTTCAATCATTAAATCTATATTATTTTGTTTGCATATTTCCAATTTATCTTCTGGACTAAAGATTATATTGTCATAATGTATTTGATTAATTTTTAGCCAATTTAATACAATATTTCTATTTTCTTCTATTGTCATTACATCTGCTGAATGGCTTAAAAAAGAACCTCTAGCCGTAATTATATAAATTTCATGTCCATCTTCTTTTAATTTATCAATTACTTCATTTGCAAATTTTCTTGCTTCTACATTAATTGAATACTCTCGAAAATATTTATTCCAAAATTCATCATCTAATTTTATATCTACATCAAATATTTCATTAGTTTCATATCCTTTATAATTTTTTATTCCTAAACAATAGTTTTCATAATAAAATTTGCTTCCATAGTCTAATTGCCATTGTTCTATATCAGTTAAAACTCCATCTATATCTATACCTATTCTCATTTTATTTTGCTCCTTATTTCATCTGTTTATTTTTATATATTTTCTTTATATCATTTTTATATACAGCTATTATTCCAGTAATCAATAATATTAAATCTCCTAATACCATAAACCAACTATGATAATAAATATAATATGAACCATATAATATCCCTGTTGTTATACCTGATATTCTGACTAATTTCATATTGGATTGCCATAAACAATATGCTCTAATCATCGAGCCTATTGTTGGTAATAATGAAATTATTCCATTCCAAGTAAATATACAATTGATTGCAATTAGTGATTCAAATAGTATTAATATCAAAAGATATATTTTTTTATTAAATTTATCTTTGTTTATAAATAAGCATGTCCTTATAAAATTTATTATACTTAATACTGAACCTGTAAATGCAGATATAATAAAATCATAGATTGCTTCACATATGCAATTTAAAGATTGTACTACTAAAGATTTTTTTCTATCTTTTATACAGATGCTTACAATTACTGCTATAAATGCTAATACACTAAATATCATTTTTATTTCTCCATTATTTCGTATTCTCTAATTTCGCAATTTTTTAAATTTTCTGGTGGTAAATCTCCATTTTCATCAATGCCATAGAAATATCTTTCAATGGCTCTTGCTGTTCCACTATGCGTAACTAATAAAATATTTTTTCCTTTATATTTATTCTTGATTTCATCTATTAATTCATTAACTCTATTACATAAATCTACTACTGGTTCTATATTTCTTATTGTTTTATTCATATGGTAATTATATATATCATCTTCTTCAGTAATGCAACTTTCTCCTTCAAAATCGCCAAGTCCTCGTTCTATTAATTCACTTTTATATATAATGTTTATATTTTTATCTGTATTCAAAATTTTTGCTGTTTCTTTTGCTCTTTTTAATGGAGAACACATAATTAAATCTATTTTTAAACTATTGAACTCATCTTTTGCTTTTCTTGCTTCATTTATTCCTTTATCATTAAGTTCAATATCCTTTTGTCCTTGTATTATTCCTTTTAAATTCCAGTTAGTTTGTCCATGTCTAATTACATATAATTTCATTATTTTGTTTCCTCTCCTATCCAATCTAAATATCCTTTATATCCATCTACAATGTCATAGGCAATTAATTGTGGAGTTTCATAACTATGATTATCTAATATAACTTTTTCAATTTTCTTAAATAATTCTTTTTTAGATTTCATTTGTAGTAATAATTCTTCGGTATGTTCAATTTTACCTTTCCAATGATAAGAGCTTGTTATATTACTTAATTGGCAACAACTAACTAATCTATTTTCTAATAATATTTCAATTATTTTATTTGCCTCTTCTTTATTATCAAATGTTGTAGTTATCATTATATATTTATCCATCATATCCTCCATAATATTATTTTTATATCTACCTCTTAATATTCTATACCTCTTAATTTTGTTTTATATTATCATAAAAATAAAATTATTACAATAAATACACTAAAAAAAAGCACATACTAAATCTTGTCGATTCAATACATGCTTTTTTTAAATATTATTGTTACTTTAAACTAGCAATTAATTCATCATAATCATCAGCTATAGGCATTCTAATTAATCTTTTATATTCATTCGATTGATTCTCCTTCTGTCCGATTCTCCTTAAAAGTATCATAAAAAGAATTAACTCTACCTCATGCATCAATAATTGCCTGCTGTTCTGGCGTTATAAGTGTTTGTTTCATAACAATTTTCTCCATAACTAATTAGTTTTTGAGTTACTTGCATTTATGAAACTTTTATGAGACATTATTTTATTATTTTCAATACCTTCAGCAATATCTTGTTCAATTTTCAACAAAGATTCTGGACTAGATCTTCTTAATTTAGGTACTTTTGTCATTTTCGCACCTGTACCTGCTTTTTCGAGCTCTCTTAGCATAATTTCATTATAATCTTTTGCCATATATTATACCTCCTTGTCAATTGACTTTCATCTTGTTCTGAAATCTCTATAATTCCATTTTTGATACTACTAACTAGAATTGTTGTAGTAAATATCAATATTGAACATAACATTATAGATATAATTGTAAATAACGTTCTTTTTTTATTGCTTTTTAAATTATTTAATGTTAGCTTTAGTTCTGTTTTCATTTTTTCTCCCACGTAAAATAATGTATAAATATGCAAAAAAATATTGATGTTTTATATATATCATTTAAAATATAAAACATCAATAAAACTTTATATCCTTTTGTTTGCAATTCCATTTATCTTAACAGGCTTACCATTTATCATTATTTTTTTACAACTTTTTCAATATATAAAAAGCAAGTGGTTATCAACAAGCACTTGCTAAAATTTTACTATCTTCTTTATTTAATTATAAAATTATAAGTTGTAATCTGTTTTTTCTGCTTTTATATTATTTCTAATAAGTATATCTTTTCTTCTATAAATTGATAACACTAAAGTCAAACATATCATATTAACAATAAGATTTAACCTACCATAAGAAACAAATGGCAAATTAAAATTAGCATCAATTATTAAATTCAAATTCATAAGAATATTAAATATACTTTGTAAAATAAACATACTAGACATTCCAATTATTAATAATTTTCCATTAATTTCTTTTATCTTAATTGAATTTATAATTAGTTCTATGCTTAAGGCTAAAACTGCTATTACTATTCCAACACTTACTACCCAGCCATAATGTGCTAAAATTGATATAAAAGCATAGTTTACATCTTCATCTATTTGTTCTAAAGCATTGCTAGTATCGTCTGCTTCACCAAGAATTTGAGCAGAATTTATAATAATTTTTTTGTTTAATACAACCCATCCATATCCATCTACTTGACTTTCAGGGTTATATACGGCTACAAATCTATCGACAATATATGGTTTTTCAATCATTACACCTAATAATAGAATTAATCCTAAAATTGTTGGTATTCCCCAAAGCATTAATAAATTTCTTTTTATGTTTGTTTTTGTTTGTACTAATTTTACTGAACCTATTATTAAATATATTAAACCAAGCATAAATGCCGATGTAATAGATGGTATAATTGCTAAGATTATTATTGAGATTATGCTTAAAGATATAATCTTTAATAGTTTTAAATTAATATCTCTATTTAATATTATAATGTTCTTTTTATATTGTTTTTCTTCATTAATAAATCCTACAAACGCAATAATATAAAGAGGCATTGCTATAATAACTGGTGAAAATGTAATTAATGAAAAATATATGTATGACAATCCGTTTATTTTAATCCCAAAAAGAAGTGAATAAACCATAAATAATGTTGCAATTATATAAAATATATTTGAATATTTTTTTATTTTAGTATAATCAATAAAATATATAAATATACTTAAAATTCCTCCTACTATTGCAGAACTAATATATCTTGCAATAAAATCAAATTTATATGATACTATTTTAGTTTCTCTGGTAAATGCTACTAAAAATCCAAATCCTAAAAGCACAATTAAAATTATTAATAATTTCCAATCAAGTTTTGGTTTATGTATTTTGTTTAATTTTTTTCCAATTTCTTCTGCATTTCCCATTTGTACAATTGCTTTTTCTTCCGCTTCTTTTTCTTCTAATCCATCTCGAATATAATTTTCTTTTGATTCTTCTATATGATTTTCTAACTCTTCTGATATGCTATTTCGTATAGGTTTGTATTTTATCTGTTCACATACTGTATTTAAAAATTCTTTAATTTGCAAATGAAACACCTCCTAATACATGGTTAATTCCATTGCTAAAAATTTTCCATTCTTCTTTTTTCTCTTTTAACTGTTTTTTTCCTTTTTCAGTTATTGCATAATATTTTCTTTTCTTTGCTGTTGTTTCATCCCAATATGATGTTATAAATCCGTTTTCTTCTAGTCCATGTAATATTGGATATAGTGTTCCTTCTTTTAATTCAAATACATTCTCTGATTTTTCTTTTAATTTTTTAATCATCTCATATCCATACATGTTTTGATTTTTTAATAAGTCCAATACTAGCATTGTTGTGCTTCCTTTTAGTAATTCTTTACTAATTTTCACTTTTATCCCCTCCTTAAAAATAAATATACCTAGATATTCTATGTATTTTTATACATTGTATATCTAGGTATTGTTTCTGTCAATAGATTTTTATAATTATTCAAATTTTTTTATAAAACTAATACTATAATTTATCTACTTTCACTATAAATATAATCCATTGTATGTCCACCTATTATTTCGCCAGTTGTCGCATCAACAAAATAACTATATGCTCCCTCTGTGTATCTTTTTGTTACATTGTCTCCAAAATTATCTTCATAATTTATAACAACTACCCACGCTTTTCTTATTTTATCATCTACTTTATAATATGTTCTTTCTTCAACCGGATAATTAGGTGTTTGCATTGCTTCGTAATGTTTATCTGTATTGTTTATTCTATCATAGGCATCAGCATTCATTTTTACTACCATTAATTTTGTTTTTGTGTTTTTCACTTTATTTTTTGCCACTTTTTTATCTTCTTTTAAGGCAATATTTATTGCGTCTTGTTCTGTGATTACTGTTTCATTGTTGTCAAATGGAATATTCCTAACTCCAAACATGGCCATTTTCATGTTTTTGGATTCTAATGTTACTGTAATATCTTCATATGGATTATATACATCACCATATTTTTTATTATATGTTATATATATTCTAAATCCTGGTCCTCTGTCTTTTCCTTCATTGTTTACAGATAGAACTTTTGTTATTTCATATTCTCCCTCTTTGTATCCAAATAATTTATAATATTTGTTGGCTAATTCTTTTGCTTGTTCTTCTGTCATATATTTACTTGTATCTTGAGTATTTTTATTATTGTCCCATATTTCTGAAAATTCTCCAGTTTGTCCATCAATGGTTATTTCATAATTGTCTTCTGTATCGAAACAATACAATATTTTAGTTGAATCTATTTCTTTAAAATGATTTGTACTTACTATATTAGAATTTAATCCAATTTGATTTAATTTTTCTATTGCAACTTTTTTCGCATCTTCTTCTGATATATTTTCTTTTTTACTTTCTTCAGTTACCTTTGTTATTTCTTCATAATCTCCAGAAGATAATTGAATTTTTTCTGGTGTTTTCCATACTCTTTCATAAACTGCTGTCCCTGCAAATACAAATCCTGCACTTAAAATTATTCCTGCTATTGCTGTCACAACTGTTTTTAATATATTTCTTGTTTTTTTCTTTTCCATAACTATATCATTCTCCTCTTTTATTCTCGATATAGCAATTTTGGTTTTTATTTTATTTTTGTTAAATTCCATCACTAAATTCCTCCGTTATTCAATTCTTTCTTTATTTTCTTTCGTATTCTATGCAGTCTTGTCTTTACATTTAATTCAGAAATATTTAATTTTTTTGCTATATCTTTAATTGACACAGATGAATAATAAAATAAATTTACAATTTTTATATCAATATCTTTTAGTCCTTTTATTTTTTGTTCTATATCCCATATTAATTCTCTATCATTTTCATACATATTTACACTATTTAATACATCATTTTCAAAATCACTAATATCATAGACTATTTTCAATTTTCTATATTTTTCTTTTATCAAATTTTTGGTTATTCCTGCTAAATATGAATTTAATGATACATTTATATTTAATCTATTTCTATTTTTCCATAATATAAAGAATGTGTCAGAATAGATTTCTTCTTTGTCTTCAAATGATAGTTTATTATTTGTTCCTTTGTTTATTATTGTGGTAATATATGGTGTAAAATCTTCTATTATTTGATCCATATCAATTTCATTATTTTTATAATATTTTTCTATTTGCGTTACTTGTTTCAATTTAAAAAACTCCTTTATAAGATATCTTACACTTATATAGTGTAGTTTAATTAGTGAAAGGTTACACTTTTTTATATATTGAGTATGCTAAAAAGTATAGTTAAAACTGAAAGTTGAAAATTTTCAGTTTTGTTCTAATTTATAAGAAAAATAAACAATATCTAGTAATTTTAAAAATGCATAAAAATATTGGAGCAGAAAACTTTCAAAGTTTTCCACCCCAACTATTGACTTTCAGCCTTTTAGATTTTTCTTTATACCGTTTTAATTTATAATTCTTCGGTTTTAAATGTGAAATAGCCTTCATATAAATAACTATTATCTATACCTTTCATATATACTTCTCTATCATTTATCTTATCAGTTAAACTATGTTTTAGCAATTCTTTAATTTCTATATCTTTTATTGGACTGCGTTCCATTGCAAGCAAATAATCTGTTTTATCTACTTTGCTCCAGTCAACTACTAAATTTAGCTCTTTCTTTAAAATTAAATCTAGCCATATTCTTGTACTTCTGCCATTTCCTTCTCTAAAAGGATGTGCTATATTCATTTCTACATATTTTTCTATTATTTCTTCATATGTTGATTGTGGCATTTTTTCGATATTTTTAATTGATTCTTCAAGATAAGTAAGAGGTGTAAATCTGAAATTTCCTTTTGCTATATTTACTTTCCTTATATTTCCTGCAAATTCATATATTTCATCAAATAAATATTTATGAATTTTCTTTAAAGTTTCAAATGTTCCTGGCTCTAATTTATTTAAATAACCTGTTTCAAACATTTCTTTTGCTCGTATTTTGCTAATTTTTTCTTCTTCTCTTGCAAGTTCTGCTTGGTCAGTAATATTTAATTTATTCTCTAAAATCATTTTTTACCTCCTCAGGCATTTTTTACATACCAACTTTTAGTTTAAAGGTTTCATTGTTGGGAATAGTAATACATCTCTAATTGATGCAGCATCTGTTAATAACATTACTAATCTATCAACACCAATTCCTAAACCACCTGTTGGAGGCATACCATATTCAAGAGCTTGAATAAAGTCTTCATCCATCATACCTGCTTCTTCGTCTCCGGCATTTCTAGCTTCAACTTGTTTTTTAAATCTTTCATATTGGTCAATTGGGTCATTTAATTCTGAGAATGCATTTCCATATTCTCTACCACCAATAAATATTTCAAATCTTTCTGTTAATCTTGGGTCTTTTGGACTTCTTTTTGCAAGTGGTGAAATTTCTACTGGATAATCATATATAAATGTTGGTTGTATTAATGTTTTTTCTACATACTCGTCAAAGAATAAGCTGATTACATCTCCTCTTGTTTCTTTTGTTGAGTCCGGAATTTCTAATCCTCTTTCTTTTGCTAATGCAACTGCTTCTTCGTCTGAATTGATTTCGTTGAAGTCAACTCCGCAAGCTTCTTTTATGCTATCTATCATAGTAATTCTTTTCCATCCTGGTGTTAAGTCAATATCTTGTCCTTGATATGTTATTTTTGTTGTTCCCAAAACTTTCATAGCACATTTTGTGAATATTTCTTCTGTTATATCCATCATATCATTGTAATCTTGATATGCAGCATATAATTCTATTGATGTAAATTCTGGGTTATGTCTAATATCCATACCTTCATTTCTGAATATTCTTCCCATTTCATATACTTTATCATATCCACCAACTATTAATCTTTTTAAGTTTAATTCTGTTGCAATTCTTAAATACATTGGTAAATCTAATGCATTGTGATGTGTTATAAATGGTTTTGCTGTTGCTCCACCTGATATTGTGTTTAGTATTGGTGTTTCAACTTCTAAGTAACCTTTTTCGTCTAATATTCTTCTTATCTCTGTTATTATTTTGCTTCTTGTTTCAAATGTTTTCTTTACTTCTGGATTCATTATTAAATCAACATATCTTTGTCTATATCTCAAATCTGGATCTTTTAATCCATGGAATTTTTCTGGTAATGGTCTTAATGATTTTGAAAGTAATGTTACTTCTTTTGCATGTACAGAAATTTCTTCTGTTCTTGTTTTAAATACAAAACCTGTTATTCCAATGATATCACCAATATCATATGTTTTAAATGCTTTATAGCTTTCTTCTCCTAAATCATTTATACTTACATAACTTTGGATTTTTTCATCACTGTCTTGTATTGTACAGAATGATGCTTTTCCCATTATTCTTTTTGCAATTATTCTACCTGCAACTGTTACATCTTTTTGTTCAAATTGTTCGTAATTTGCTTTTATTTCTCCTGCTGAATTTGTTCTATTAAATTTTGTTATTTCAAATGGGTCTTTTCCTTCTTCTTGTAATTCCTTTAATTTGTCTCTTCTTATTTGCATTAGATGGTTTATATCTAATTCTTCTACTTCGTTATTATTGTTATTCTTATTTTCGCTCATTTTACTTTCTCCTTTTATATTTTATATATTTTAATTTTAAAATTTACTCGTACCACTCAAGTTCCCAGTCAGAAATCTTAACAGTATCACCTTCACACACACCAAGTTCTTTAAGCTTATCTTCAATTCCCATATTTTTTAAACATTTTTGGAAATAATACATAGACTCATTATCTTCAATATTAATTCTACCCATAAGTCTATCAACTGCTCTACCTTTAACATAGAAAATACCATCTTCTTCGTATGCTTCCCATTCTTGGTCTTTGTCTTGCAAAGTATATACAACTCTGTCTTCGATTTCAACCAATTCTTCTTTTGGTAAAGTTTTTAGAACTTCTGTAACGTGGTCTATTAGTTGTTCAACTCCTTCACCTGTAACTGATGAAATTTTGAATAATTCTAATTTTTCTTTTTTAGCTAATTCTTCTAACTTTTTCAAATTTGAGTCATCTTGCATACTGTCTATTTTAGTTGCAACTAATATCTGTTTTCGTTTTACCAACTTTTCACTATATTTTGCAAGTTCTTCATTTATTGTTTTGTAATCTTCAATTGGGTCTCTGCCTTCTTGTCCAGAAACATCAATAAAATGTAATAGTAATCTTGTTCTTTCAACATGTCTTAAGAATTGAATTCCAAGTCCTACTCCTTCACTTGCTCCTTCTATAATTCCTGGTATATCTGCTATTACAAATCCATCACCATTTTTTGTTTTTACAACTCCTAAGTTTGGATTTATTGTTGTAAAGTGATAGTTTGCAATTTTAGGTCTTGCATCTGTTACTGTTGATAAAAAAGTTGATTTTCCTACATTTGGAAATCCTAACAAACCTACGTCTGCTAATAATTTTAATTCTAATATTAATTCTTTTTCTTCTCCTTTTTCTCCGTCTTCTGAGAATCTAGGTGCTTGTCTTGTAGGTGTCGCAAAGTGTGAGTTTCCTCTTCCACCTCTGCCACCTTTTAATATTAATTCCTTTTGGTTTGGCTTAGATAAGTCAGCAACAACTTTTCCTGTTTCTGCATCTTTTACAACAGTTCCTATTGGTACTTTAATGTATAAGTCTTCTCCATATTTACCATTACAACGGTTTCCGCTTCCATTTTCTCCGTCTTTTGCTTTGAATTTTCTGTTATATCTAAAATCGATTAGTGTATTTTTATCTTTGTCAACTTGAAAATAGATGTTTCCACCATTTCCACCGTCTCCACCATCAGGTCCACCCGCTGCTACATATTTTTCTCTTCTAAACGTTGCAGCACCGTTTCCGCCGTTACCTGATTTAATCATTATTTTTGTATAATCTGTAAACATTTTTCCTCCAATCTACTTTTCTTTCAAAATATTATTTCACATTATTATGTCCTTGTCCATTGCGTTCTTGCATTGTCTTTTGATAAAATTGTTCTTGTAATTTTGAAATTGTTTGTTTTATTGTTGAAGTTAATTCATTCTGGTTATTTTGTTTTATATTTGCGTTTTCATCTAAAGAGCCTATAAAATTTAAATATCCATTATTGTTTTTTGCAACTTCTTTATTTGAAAATAGACTTAAAACATTATATATTTCTTGTCTATTCTGTCCTGCTAGTATGTCTTCAATTCTCTTTTGAGTTGTAAAACATACTGGTACTGCTTTATTAGAATGTCTTGCCATTCCATTTCCTAAATTTTGCACATAATTTTTTTCTGCGCTATCTTCTAAATATGCCGTGTATACATATGTCCCCGTTTCATCTTTACCAACTTTGTTAAGTTCGCTTACATGTAGATAATCACCATTTATTACATCTATACCTTCTAAAGTAGCATATGTTTTTCCATTCTGTGATTTTTGTACAAATTTTTGATTTAAATAAAAATTTTGAATTCTATCATTTTTTTGTTTTTTATTTTCTTCCATATATCGTCTTGTTTCTTGGTACAAGTTATTTCTATACTTTTTGCTTGCTGATATATCTTCTTTATGATTTTTTATAATTTCTTCTTGTCTTATTGCATTTTCTATGTTAGCCTCATTTTTTATTTTTTCACTTAAGTTTTCTTTTACATATTTTTCTATATTTGGATTTATATTAATTTGATAATTTCCAGGATTTGAGTCTATATAACCTATAAATTTACATTCTTCATTTTGGAACATATTATGCTGTTGTTCATATGAATAATATGTTGCTATTTTTTGCATTAATATTTCATTATTTACTGCCATTCCATCTGACATTTCAAACGCAATATATTCTCTATCACCCCTAAATAATCCATGACTTTCTTCTCCAATATTTGTCTGTTTTAGAATCTGTGCAACCATAATATTCGTTTTTGTACCATCTTGATACACAAATTGATTATCATATTTTATTGAATTTAAAATTATAGTATTATTTCCATTTGCGTCTTTTAAATAGATTGGATTCTTTAAATAATTTCCATTATTATTGTTTTGTTGATATTCTTTTCCTGCATCTAATAACGGCGTTTTTTCTTTTTTAAATAAATCTCTAATTTTACTAAATAATCCCATTTTTCCTCCATTTAGTAATCAAGCATCATTGCTTTTTTTACTTTTTTCATTGTTTCTTTTGCTACTGCCCTTGCTTTTTCCGTACCTTCCATTAAAATTTTATCAACTTCTTCCGGATGTGCTTCGTAATATGCTCTTTTTTCTCTTATTGGTCTCAATTCTTCAATTATATTTTTAGCAAGTTGTTTTTTGCATGCTACACAACCACGTTTTCCTGCTTTACATTCTTCACATACTGTTTTTACATCTTCTTTTGGTGTAAATAAATTGTGATAATATGCAACCATACATATATCAGGATTTCCTGGATCGTCTTTTTTTATTCTTGCTGGGTCTGTTACTGCACTCATGACTTTTTTTGTTATTTCTTCTTCACTATCTGATAAGTAAATTGCATTTCCTAATGATTTACCCATTTTTTCGTTTCCGTCTAGTCCTTTTATTCTTTTTGAGTTTGATAGTACTGCTTTTGGTTCTTTTAGCACTCCTTCACCATATATACTGTTGAATTTTCTGACTATTTCTCTACATTGTTCTATTAGTGGTAATTGGTCTTCTCCAACCGGTACTAGCTCACCTTCAAATGTTGTTATATCTGCAGCCTGACTTACTGGATAACCTAAAAATCCATATGTTACACTTTCTCCAAAGATGTCTCTTTTTTGTGCAATTTCTGTTTTTACTGTTGGATTTCTTTCTAGTCTAGCTATTGTTACCAAATTTGAATAGAATACAGTTAGTTCCGCTGTCTCTGGTATCATTGATTGTATATATATTGTTGTTTTTTTAGGGTCTATTCCCACTGATAAGTAATCCATTGCAACTTCTCTTACATTTTTTCTAACTTTTTCTGGGTTATTAAAATTGTCTGTAAGCGCTTGTACATCTGCTATTAATATATATGGATCATATTCTGGATTGTCTTGCATTTCTACTCTAGTTTTTAGGGATCCAAAATAGTGACCTATGTGTAATTTTCCTGTTGGTCTATCTCCTGTTAATACTCTCTTTTTATTCATCTTTATATTCTTCCCTTCATTCGTTCATCATATTTCAAAATTACTTAAATTTCTTGTCTGCCAAATCCAGGCATTTGTGTTGAAATTATATCATATTTTGGTTAAAAATTCAATTAAAATGTCACGTTTCTGTAAATTTTTATGCAATTTTTTATTTTTCCGAAATATATTATATCATACTTTATTTTTTGTAGCATATTAAATGTTGCATAAAATATATTTTTTATAAAATTGCAATTTAGTAAAAATATTATTTAAAATATTTTTCTTAACTGTAATAAATGAAAGGAAAATGATTTTATGAAAAAAATTTTGTTTAAAGGTGCTGGTTCTGCGGTTCCAACTCCATTTACTGATGATAGTGTGAATTTAAAAGAATTTAAAAAATTTTTACAATTCCAAATCGATAATGATATTGATGCTTTAATTGTTTGTGGTACAACAGGTGAAAGTGCCACAATGACAAAAGAAGAAAAAATTGATGCTATAAAATGTGCTGTTGAAATTGCACATAAAAATGAAACTTCTACACGTAAAATTCCGGTAATTGCTGGAACTGGTTCAAATAATACGAAAGAAGCAATTGAAATGTCAAAAGTTGCTGAATCTTTAGGTGTTGACGGTGTTTTAGTTGTTACTCCATATTACAATAAAACAACTCAAGAGGGGTTAATTGCACATTACAAAGTTATTGCAGAAAGCATTAATATTCCAATTATTTTATATAATGTACCTAGTAGAACCGGAATGAATATTGAACCAGAAACCTGTTTAGAACTTTCAAAAATTGATAATATAGTTGCTATAAAAGAAGCCAGCCGGAAATATTTCACAAGTTGCAGAAATTGCTCATTTGTGTGGGGATAATTTTCATATTTATTCTGGTAATGATGACCAAGCAATTCCTATTTGTTCTTTGGGTGGTTTGGGCGTTATCTCTGTTTTATCAAATATTAAACCAAAGTTCACACATGATATGGTTTGGAATTTTTTAAATGGTGATGTTGAAACGGCTAAAAATATGCAATTAGAAAGTATTCCTTTGATAAATGATTTGTTTGCTAAAGTTAATCCTATTCCTGTTAAAGCTGCTTTGAATAAAATGGGCTTTGAGTTTGGCAGTACTAGACTGCCTTTGAAATAAAAAAGGGATTAGGGGGACGGATCTCCAATCCCTTTTTTATATTAAATATGATAAAATTAGGGATTGGAGACCCGTCCCCCAATCCCTAATTTTATTTCATTTTTTCTTTTATTCTAACTAAAGTATTCAAAGCATCAATTGGAGTTAACTCATTTAAATTAACCTTATCTATCTCGTGAGCAATTTCTGCCAATTTATAATTAAACATATCAAATTGTCCCTCGACAGCCTTCTTACTTTCCTGTTTTTTACCAGTTAAGATATTCTTTCTTTCTAAACCTCTTAAAATTTCGTCTGCTTTTTGTGTTACAGCCTTTGGTACACCTGCTAAACGCGCAACATGGATTCCATAGCTTTCGTCTGTTCCACCTGGTATAATTTTTCTTAAAAAGATAATATCTTCTCCTTTTTCTTTAACTGCAATGTTGTAATTTTTTACACCTTCTAGTTTTTCTTCTAGTTCTGTTAATTCGTGGTAATGTGTCGCAAATAATGTTTTTGCTCCGCATTTTTCTTTATCTGCAATGTATTCTGCAACTGCCCAAGCAATTGATAATCCGTCATATGTTGATGTTCCTCTTCCTATTTCATCTAATATTACTAAACTGTTTGATGTTGCTTCTTTAAGAATTGTTGCAACTTCCATCATTTCTACCATAAATGTACTTTGTCCCATACTTAAGTCGTCTGATGCTCCAACCCTTGTAAATATTTTATCTACAACACCTATGTGTGCTTCTGATGCTGGTACAAATGAGCCTACTTGTGCCATTAATGTTATTAATGCAACTTGTCTCATATATGTTGATTTTCCTGCCATATTAGGTCCTGTTATAATTGATAATCTATTTTCTTCTTTATCAAGATATGTATCATTTTCAACAAATATGCCTGTTCCAAGCATTTTATCTATTACAGGATGTCTTCCACCTTTAATGTCTAGAATTCCTGAATCATCTACTTCTGGCATACAATAATTCAAATCTTCTGCAACTGTTGCAAATGATGTAAGTACATCTAATGTTGATACAATGTTTGCTGATTTTTGTAGTCTTTTTACATTTTTAGCAATTTCGTCTCTTATTTGTACAAAAGCGCTATATTCTAAGTTTACAACTTTTTCTTCTGCTCCAAGTATTTGATTTTCTAGGTTTTTCAAGTCTTCTGTTATAAATCTTTCCGCATTTGTTAATGTTTGTTTTCTAACAAATCTTTCTGGCACTTGGTCTAAATATGATTTTGTAACTTCTATGAAATATCCAAATACTTTGTTAAATCCAACTTTTAAATTTTTAATTCCTGTTTTTTCTCTTTCTTCTGCTTCTAATTGAATTATCCAATTTTTGCCCTCTGTTGTAGCAGTCTTCAACTTATCAATTTCTTCGTTATATCCTAGTTTGATAATTCCACCGTCTTTTACTGTCATTGGTGGGTCTTCTACTATTGATTTATCAATAAGTTCATAAATATCTTGTAACTCATCTAAGTTTTCATATAAATCTTTAAGCATAGGAGAATTTACATTTGATAACACTTTTTTCAAATCCGGCAATTTTGATAATGAATTTTTCAATGTTATCATATCTCTTGCATTTGCATTACCATAAGCCATTTTGCCAGCAAGACGTTCAATGTCATATACTTTTTTAAGATTTTCTATAACATCTCCTCTTAAAATAACATCATCTTTCAATTCTTTTACAGACTCTAGTCTTCTATTAATTTCTGTTGTGTCTATAAGTGGATCATTTAGCCATCTTCTTAAGGCTCTTCCTCCCATTGAAGTTGATGTTTTATCTAGTACCCATAAAAGTGTCCCTTTTTTGGATTTATCTCTCATTTTTTCAGTTATTTCAAGGTTTCTTCTTGCATTGATATCAAGTGACATATATTTTGAAATATTGTAAACTGTTATCTTGTTGATGTGGTCAAGTGTTGTCATTTGAGTTTGTTCAATATATTCAATTAATGCATTTATTGAACAAACAGCTAATGTTTTGTCAGCAATGTTTTCTATCTCTTTTTGATTACTATCAACAAAATTAAATCTATATTTTATTTTTTCCGCATCATCTGTGAAGAATTTATCATTAAATCTTGTAATGTACGAGTCAAATCTTTCTTTTATTTTGTCCATTTCTTCTTGACAATCTGACATCATACTGTTTATAACAAGTTCTGATGGCATATATCTTGCAATTTCGTCTAGAACTAATGGGAAGTTTTGGTTGTCCTTTATTTCTGCAGAATAAAATTCACCTGTTGAAATATCGCATACACTAATTCCAAAATAAATTCCAGATTTAAAAATTGACATTATGAAGTTATTTTTTCTTTCTTCTAGCATATTACTATCAACTACAGTACCTGGTGTTACTACTCTTATAACACCTCTTTTTACTATTCCTTTTGCAGTTTTTGGGTCTTCTAACTGTTCGCATATTGCAACCTTGTAGCCTTTTGCAATTAATCTTGATATGTATATTTCTGCTGCATGATGTGGAATACCGCACATTGGTGCTCTTTCTTCTTGTCCACAGTCTTTTCCTGTTAATGTTAATTCTAATTCTCTTGAAGCTGTTATTGCGTCGTCAAAGAACATTTCATAAAAGTCTCCTAGTCTGTAAAATAGGATGCAGTCTTTGTATTGTTCTTTTGTTTCAAGATATCTTTGCATCATTGGTGAAAATTCTGCCATATTTATTACTTCCTTTCTTATCTTTTTTGTCAAAAGGGACACTCCTTTTTGACATTATCTTTCTTCATTTTCTTTCTTATTGATTATTATTTATTTTTTCTTATATCGTTTTTACGCCACTATTATTCCTATAATTAATATTAAAGCCATAGTAAGAGGTAACCAAACAAATAAAATTCTTTTCATTCTATGAAATTTGTTAATTTCTTTCATATTTTCCAATCTCTCTTCTTCACTTTCTTTTAATTCCTGTATTTCCTTTTTTGATATTTCATCATCTGCAAATAATCCCTTACATTCAAGTTCTCTTATTAACTCTTTTTTGAATGTTACATATACCTTATCAGTTAAATATGGGAAATTACAAATTTTTTCTAAATCCTCTATATATTCTAAATCAGAAATACGTTCGATCTCTTTAAATTTTGTCAATTCTATATATTGTTCTTTTGGCATTATTATGTTTTTTGTATAATCTATTATATAAAATTTATTTTTATATTTATACTCTAATACAGAATGTAAAACTTTTGCATTTTCTATCACTTCATATCCTGTAACTATATTTGATTCAGGTATTCCAAAAGCTAATCCAAGAGTTCTTGTGTGGCATTTGTGATACCTTTTATCAGTTTTAAGCTCTTTTTTTAATTCTTCAATATTAGTCATATCAGATAATTCATTGAACGTATATATTTTTCCTTTTATTTCATATTCATATTGTTTTGTTTCTTTGTTATATTTAATATTTGAATAATTTATGCCATATTGTTCATCAAATGTCTTTTTTACTAAATCTATAAATAGTTCCTTTTGCTCTGTTAATGTATATATATCAATTAATTCTATTATTAAACTTGTTTATTCGTCTGCTATCTCTTCTTTTTTTATATTATAAAAATCTGGAAATAACATATCATATGTATTTTTATTTATTCCATTTTTATAATATTTAGAATTTTTATTATCAATATCTCTTTTCCTTTTTTATTTTTCAATATCATTATCACGCAAATTTGTTAAAAGTTCTTTTTCTTTTTTATATCTTCTAATTGTACTAGGGCTAAAATCTAATTGTTCACTAATTTGTTTTTCATTTAAATCAGGATAATTTTCTTTTACATTATCATATAAATTAAGAATTTGATTTAAATAAAATAATCTTTGTTCAATTTTAGTTCCTTTTGTATTTTCATATTTTCTGCCTTTTTCTATGTTGTTTTTTTCTATATATTCATCTATAAAAATCATTAATTTTAATTTTTCTTCATCACTTAACTTTTTATGATTTTTCTTTCTGGTTGAATGTTTTTTTAATTCTTGTTTTAACTCATCATTATCACCCAATTGATTTATCTTTGTTGTTAAAGTTTCTCTTGGTATTCCTATCTTTTTTGCCATTTGCGTTTGTGACAAATCTTCTATTAGCATCTCTATCATTTCTGCTTTAAAATCATATCCATTATAATCATTTCTTTTTCCATTATATTCGCTAAAAAGTTTATTCCATTCAATGTCTGAACTGGCTAAATTTTGTATTTTTTGTTTTAATGTTTTAACATCCATATTATATAATTTTGCCATTTCTTCTAATGTAAGTTGCTTATCTATAACTTTTTTAAAATCTGATTTTTCAATGTTCTTAATTCTTTGTAAAAATTCTTCTTTTCTTGTCATTATTTTATTTCACCTTTCAAATACCACATATGTTCAGAAACTATTTTAAGTTCAACCATATTTCCAATTAATTTTTTATCACCTTCAAAAATAACAACTTTATTACTATCTGTTCTACCAGTAAGCATATCATCATTATTTTTGCTAGTACCTTCAACTAAAACTTTTTGTGTAGTTCCAACATATTTTTGATTATTTTCTGCAATTTGGCTTTCAACTAAGGCTTTTAATTTATTAAATCTTATATGTTTTTGTTCTTCTGGAACTTGATTTTCCATTCTATTACCAGGTGTTCCAACTCTTCTTGAATAAATAAACATATACACTTGCTCGAATTTTACTTTTTCTACCACATCTAGTGTGTCTTCAAACTCTTCATCTGTTTCACCTGGGAAACCAACAATTATATCTGTTGATAATGTTAAGTTTGGAATTCCTGCTTTCATTTTTTCTACCAAGTTTAAATATTGTTCCTTAGTATACTTTCTGTTCATTTCTTTTAATACTTTTGTATTTCCAGACTGTAGTGGCAAGTGTACTAATTTGCATACTTTATCACATTCTGCAATTGCTTTTATAACATCATCTGTAAAATCTTTTGGATGTGGTGATACAAATCTGATTCTTTCTATTCCTTCTATTTTGTTTACTGCTCTTAGTAATGTTGCAAATGAATTTACTCCTTCATATTCTTCAAATTCTATGCCTTTTTCTCTTTCTACTCTTAAATATGAATTAACATTTTGGCCTAAAAGTGTAATTTCTTTATATCCTTGTTTTGCAAGTTCCCTTACTTCTTCAATTATTGCTCTAGGTTCTCTGCTTCTTTCTCTTCCACGAACATATGGAACTATACAATAACTACAAAAGTTATTACATCCATTCATTATTGTTACAGATGCTTTTATGCTACTATCTCTTTTTATTGGTAGTCCTTCATATACTTTTCCATCTATGTCTAGTATATCTTCTAATTTTGTTTTATTTTTTATAACTTCATATAAATCTTGTGGAAATTTATGTAGCGTGTGTGTTCCAAATATTATGTCTGTATATGGATAGCTTTCTTTTATTTTGTCTGTGATGTGTTTTTCTTGCATCATGCATCCACCAATTGCTATAATTGTTCCACGTTCTTCTTTTATTTTTTTTAGTTCTCCTAATTTTCCAAATAATTTATCTTCTGCATTTTCTCTTACACAACATGTGTTGAACAATGCTAGGTCTGCCTCTTTTTGATTTTCTGTTTTTGTATAACCCATTTCTTCTAACATTCCACATAATTTTTCTGAGTCATTTTCGTTTAATTGGCATCCCATTGTTAGTATACTATATTTTAGGTTTTTATTTTCATTTATTTTTTTTACTTTTTCGATGTATTCTTTTTGTATATTTATTTCGTTTTCTGTGTTCAATTTTTACTCCTACCCTTCATTTTCTATTCTAATTCTTTCATTGCTTGTTCGTATTGTTCTTTATTTGGTGCTTTTCCGTGCCATTCTGCTTTATTTTCCATAAAAGATACACCTTTTCCTTTTATAGTTTTTGCAATAATACACACTGGTTTTCCTTTAACATTTCTGGCAACATCAAATGCATCTATAATTTCTTGATAATTATGTCCATCTATATTTATTACCTGAAATCCAAAACTTTTGAATTTTTCATCAATTGGATATGAACTCATTACTTCTTCAATTGTTCCATCTATTTGTAAATTATTATTATCTACTATCACACATAAGTTATCTAATTTGTATTTATTCGATGCCATTGCTGCTTCCCAAACTTGCCCTTCTTCTATTTCTCCATCTCCCATTATGCAATACACTCTATAATCTTTTTTATCTAATTTTCCGGCAATTGCCATTCCATTTGCAGCAGATAATCCTTGTCCTAGAGAACCTGTTGTCATGTCAACGCCTGGTATTTTTTTCATATCTGGATGTCCTTGTAATCTGCTATCAATGTGTCTTAGTGTTTTTAATTCTTCTATATTAAAATATCCTCTGTTTGCTAATGTTGAATATAATGCTGGTGCGCAATGTCCTTTTGATAAAACAAGTCTATCTCTGTTTTCGTCTTTTGGATTTTCTGGATTTATATTCATTTCATAAAAATATAAGACTGTCATTATATCTGCAATTGATAGTGAACCTCCTGGGTGACCAGAGTTTCCACCAAATACTGCTTCTATAATTCCTCTTCTAATATTTTTTGAAATTTTGCTTAATTTTTCTATATCATTTATCTTTTCCATAATTCTTCCTCCTATGTTTTGCAATTATGTTGATTGCTTTTATATTATATAATTTTTATTCATTTTATTCAACCTTTTTAATATAATTTATGGTATAATAACTACAAATTGTAATTGTGAAAGGTGTGATTATATGTTTGAAAAATATCTTAATAAAACTGAACTTATTGAAAATTTACAAGTGCTTATAAAAATCCCAAGTGTTCATGCAGAATCTTCTGTTCCTAATGAACCCTTTGGGCTAAATACTGTTAAGGCTCTTGAATATGTTTTAGCTTTAGGCAAAAAATTAGGATTCAAAGCTAAAAATATTGATGGATACTGTGGTTATATTGAATTCGGGGAAGGCTCTGAATTAATTGGAATTGTTGGACATTTAGATGTTGTGCCAGAAGGAGAAAATTGGACCTATCCTCCATTTGATGCACGCATCGAGGATAATAAAATTTATGGTAGAGGTGCTATTGATGACAAAGGTCCAGTTATGGCAAGTTTGTATGCTATGAAGGCAGTTATGGACTATTGTTCTGAAAATAATATTTCTATAAATAAAAGGGTACGATTAATTTTAGGTCTAAATGAAGAAAGAGACTGGAAATGCATTAATTATTATAAAGAACATGAGGAAATTCCTTCTATAGGATTTAGTCCAGATGCAGACTTTCCTTGTATATATGCAGAAAAAGGGTTATTGTCTCCATTTTTAATTATGGACTATTCTAATTTTAAAGATAAAGATATCATTTTAAGTGATATTAACTGTAATAATAATCCTTTAAATGTTGTACCTAAATATTGTAGTTGTACAATTTCTGTTAAAAATAATATTGACATTGATGATGTTATTTCTTTTGTACGAAGTGTTATTAATGAACCATCTTTTAAAATTGATATTGAAATTTTAAATAATTATCAAATAAAACTAATATCTCGTGGTGTTCAAGCACATGCCGCACATCCTGATTTAGGTATAAATGCTATAACTAATTTGATTATTATTTTGGATAAATTACTTAAGAATTATGGTATTGTTATACCTTTATTTGATTTATTTACTCAATATATTGGTCTTGATTATAATGGAAATAAATTAGGAATTAATGTTCCTGATGAGTCTGGAGAACTTACTTTAAATGTTGGTAAATTTTATTTTAAAGGTGATGAATTAAAAATTGGATTTAATTTAAGAGTTCCTATTAATACTACATTTGAATTTATAGCTAATAAATTTACAGAAGTTAGTAAAAATTATAGTGATGTTCATTGTGAACTTGGTGGTAAAATGAATCCTTTATATGTTCCAAAATATTCATATTTAGTTAAAACTCTTTGCAAAATTTATAATGATGTTACTAATTCTAATGCAGAACCTATTGCTATTGGTGGTGCTACCTATGCTCGTGCTTTTGATAATTTTGTTTCTTTTGGTGCCAATTTACCTGGTCAAAAAGATATGTGCCATCAAACTGATGAGTTTGTTTCTATTGATAATTTACTTTTGGCATATGAGATTTATTGTAGGGCTATTTATGAACTTTTACATTAAGAAAGTTGTATCGCAACTTTCCTAATATATAAAAAAAAAGAGGGATTTAGGTTCGTAGACCCATAATCCCTTTTATTCTCCAAAAATTTCTTTAAATTCTTGTTCATTTATTTTCTCTTGAGCAAGCAATGTCTGAGCAATAGCATCTAATTTATCTCTATGTTCAATCAATAACTTTTGTGCATTATTATATGCCTCATCAATTAATGATTTAACCTCTGCTCCAATTTTATCACCAATATTTTCTCCAAATACAAACATATCATTTTGTTCTTTTCCTTGGAAGTCAATTGGTCCTAAATTGTCGCTCATACCATATTTTGTAACCATTTCTCTTGCTATTCTTGTTGCAACTTCTATATCGTTACTTGCACCTGTTGAAATGTCATCTAAAACTAATTTTTCTGCCGCTCTACCACCAAGTAATGCTATAAGTTTTTCTTTCATTTCTGTTTTAGAAATATAATATTTATCTTCATCAGATTTGTACATTGTATATCCACCTGCAACACCTCTTGGTATAATTGATACTTCTTTTACATCTGTTTGTGTTGGTAAATATCTGCTTACAACTGCATGTCCTGCTTCGTGGTATGCAGTTAATTTTTTGTCTTTTTCTGAATATACTCTTGTTTTCTTTTCTAGTCCTACTGTTACCTTTTTAACTGCTTCTTCTATATCAGAGTTTTCTATTTCATCATGTTTGTTTATTGTTGCTATAATTGCTGCTTCATTTAAAATATTAGCAAGTTCTGCACCTGTAAATCCTGCAGTGTCTTCTGCTATACTTTCTAGGTTTACATCATCAGAAAGTTTTTTATCTTCTGCATGAATTTTTAAAATTTCTAATCTTCCTTTTAAATCAGGTACTGGAATTGTTATTTGTCTATCAAATCTTCCTGGTCTTAATAATGCTTTATCTAGCATTTCTGGTCTATTTGTTGCTGCTAATACTATTATAGTTTCTTCTGAACTGAATCCATCCATTTCAACTAATAATTGATTTAGTGTTTGATTGTTTTCTGTTTCTGCTCCACTGTTTGATGTTCTTCTTGCTCCTATTGCATCAATCTCGTCTATAAACACTATACATGGAGATAATTTTCTTGCTCTTTCAAACAATTTTCTAACTCTTGATGCACCAAGTCCTGCAAACATTTCTATAAATTCTGAACCACTCATTGAAATAAATGGTACATCTGCTTCTCCTGCAATTGCTTTTGCTATCAATGTTTTACCTGTTCCTGGTTTTCCATATAATAAGACTCCTTTTGGAATTTTTGCACCCATTTTACTGAATTTTTCCGGTTTTTTCAAAAAGTCTACTATTTCTATTAATTCTTCTTTTTCTTCGTCAAGTCCTGCAACATCTTTAAATTTTATTTTTGTTTTTCTTTCTGTATCATCATATACTTGTCCTTTTTCTCCCAAACCTTGCATTTTGAATATCATTACAAATAATGCTACCATTACAATTGTTGGAAGTAAACTTAATAATGCTGTTGATAAAACTACTAATGTACTTTTTGGTTTTTGTATTAACTCTATTTCATTTCCTTCTGCTACTTTTTGTTGTACTAATTCGATAAATGCTTCTGTGTTTGGAACAATTGATTTCTTTTCTTCGTCAACATTTTTTATTTTTACTTTTACTGATGTACTTCCAACTGACATTTCTATTTTTTCTATATTTCCATATGATATCTCTTTTATTAGGTCTGTATATGCTAATGTTTTATCATCTTGATTTTGATTTTTACTAAAAAAATACATTGATATACCTGCCATTATTACTAGAATAACCCCTAATATTATTGATGATATTAGTATTTTCTTATCATTCTTTTTGTTTTGGTTTTTATCCATTTATTTTTTTGTTCCTTTCTTTTTTGTTTTTTACGCATTTGAGCCTTCTGGTTCTTCTCCGTCATTATCTTTTTCTTCTTGTTCTTTATTCTGTTCTTCTTTTTTCTTTTTGTCTTTTTTGCTTTCTGGTTTTTCTCTCTTTTCTTCTTCTTTATTTTCTTCTTTAATTTGTTTTTCTACTTCAACTATTTTTTGAACTTCGCCTTGTTTTTTGTTAAATTCTGTTTTTAAAATAAATATTGCAGCCATTATATATATTGAAGCTATTAATGCATATAACACCTCAAAATATGATATTTGATATGGGTAAAATGCATTTATTGCTATATATATAATATTTAATAATGCAGGTAATGTTATTGCATATATTGCCATATTAAATATTGCTACATATCTTATTTTTAGTTTTAATATCATTGTTGCTAAATATCCAAAAATGCTTATAATTATGATGTAGAATAGTAGGTTTATTAAATAAATCACAAATGTGTATATTAATAGTGATGCAAATAAACTAAAATATAAATTCATTATTCCATTTCCATTTAAATAATCTAATAGTGATTGTTTATTAAATTCTGTTATTCCCATTTGTCCAAATAGGTCTTTGTAATTATAATCTGTTGTTCCGTTTGTACCAGATTGTTTTAACATTAATTTATTTTTTAAAATTATTACTGCATTTTCTTCATCACTTGTTTCTTCTATATATTGATTAATTTGTTGTTCGTCATCTGTTTTTGTATCTACTATAATTTTTCCAAAGTTTTCGTTTTCATCTATTATTGATTCTTCTGTTCCAACTTGTAATGTATCTTCTTTATATGTTAATTCTGGTATTTTTTCGTCTATATATTTTGCTACTTCTTTTACTTTTAGACTTGTTCTATATACAGTTGCAAATGATGATATTGCTCCTATAATTAATACTAATGTCATTAAATATATTATCGCTCTTCCTAATCCTTCTGCTGATAATTCTGGATATTTTTCTATTTTGTTTATTGAATACCAAATCTTTTTAAAAAATCCTTTATTTATTTTTTCTTGAGGCTCTTTTTTCATTTTTTCACATTCCTTTCTTAGGTTCCATTTGAATTGTGGTTATTTCAATTCCATTCCCTTTTAACGCTACTATCAACGTGTTTTATGTTGGCATTAAAAATCACTTCATCTCCTATTTTTATATCTTTTCCAGTTATATCAACTGTAACATGATATGTTCCAACTCTTCCTAATATAGGACAATTTTTATTGTTTATTTTTACATACATTTGTTGTTTTTTTAATGCATCTTTTATATCTCTTACAATATATCTTATTTTGTCAACAATTCTAAACATATCCCTTCCGGTTTGGATATTTATTCCGTCCATATATCCTGTTGGGATTATTGCAACTGTTGTGGTTCTTTTGGTTGTGTATGCATTTGAATAACCTACATTAAATCCTTTTGGTAATTCTTTTATTTCTGCTACATTTGATTTTAAATATCCTATTTTTTTTAGTCCCATTGTGTTTTTAAATGATATTCTTCCTGTAAATGCTGAACCTATTCTTACTGCATTTAAATGCATTTGTGGGAATTTTATAAATGCTGATGTATTACATACATGCAATATTCCTGTTTCTATTTCATTCATTTTTAATGTTTCTATACAATCTATAAATCTATTAAATTGGGTTTTTGTGTATTTATCGTCATAGTATGCGTTTGAAAAATGTGTGAAAGTTCCTTCTATTTTTATATTTTGCAATGGTTTTATTGTTTTTATTATTTCTTCTCTATTACTATATATAAATCCATATCTTCCAAACCCTGTATCTATTTTTAAATGTACTTTTATTTTTTTGTTTAGTTCTTGTCCTACTTTTTCAACTGTTTCTGCTGCTTCTTTTGAGCCTATTGTTAAAATTATATTATTTTCTACAAGTGTTTGTATGTCTTCTTTTATTGCAGTTGAAGATAACATTAATATTTTTGCGTCTGTTTCTTCAATTCCTGCTTGTCTTATTTTTAGTGCTTCTTCAATTGTTGATACTGCTAAAAAGTTTATACCATTGTCTATTAAAAATTTTGAGTATTCTTCAATTCCTAAGCCATATCCATTTGCTTTTACTACTGCTATTATTTTTACTTTTTTTCCATTGTCGTCTGGTAAATTTGTTTCTGCATATTCTTTTATTTTTTGTATGTTATATCTTAAATCTTCTTTATTTATAACTACTGCTTTCACATTTTCCTCCGTTTTTTTAACCAATTGGGACGTTGTTCATTTAGTTGAAAAATTTTTGATTATTTTCAGCCATTACGTATACGTCCCTTATGGTTCTAATGGTCTATTTTTTTATGTTTCTTTTTATTTGTCTTAATGTTCTAAATGCCTTTTCTGAGAATTTGTATAATCTATATTTTACTGGTTTAAATGGTATGTATATTTCACCTATAAATTCTGTAAATTTTGCTCCAAATCCTTTTTTAAATCTGTATAATCCATATTGTGGATGATTTTCATCAACAACTCCTGATACACCTCTAAAATCATATATATCATCATGTCTTGCTATTGCCATTTTTATCATTTCCCATTGCAATAAATAATTTGGCATTAAATTTCTGTGTTGATTACTACTTGCTCCGTATAAGTACCATGTTTTGTTTCCATAGAATATTGGTATTACACCTGATATTGGTTTTCCATCATAATAAGCCATTAATAATTTCATATGTCCACCTGGTACCATGTTGTCATACATTTTTTCAAAATATGATAATGGTCTTGTTATAAATCCATCCCTGTTTCCTGTTTCTATCATTATTTTGTGGAAGTCTTTTAAATCTTCTCTTGTTCCTTCTTTTACTGTTACGCCTTTTCTTCCTGCTAAACGGATATTATATCTCCATTTTTGGTGGAATCCTGCCATTACTTCTTCTTCTGTTTTATCTTTTATGTCTAGTCTAAATACAAATCTTGGTTGTATTTCGTCTTTGAAGTCTTTTGCATCATCTTTTATTTTGTATCCTAAATTTGTTACTATATCTCTAAATGCTTGGTCTTCTTTTTCTATATCTGGTTCTATTCTAAGTCCAATTGCATTATATTTTTTTGCTAATTCCTTTGCACCGTCTGTTAGTTGTTTCATTACTGATATGTCATGTACGTCACACACTGGACCTCTTGATGCGTACATAATATTGCCAAATATTGGCATTTTTCTTATCCATACACATAGTGATCCTATTATGTTTTTGTCTTCGTCTTCTGCTAGTATTACTTCTGGTTTCCAGTTTGGTTTCTTTACTTCTGCCCATTCTAGTGATTGTTGAAAGTTACATCTTTCGTTTCCTTCTAAAAATTTTTTGTATTGTTGTTTCGATTCTTCGTCTTCTACAAATCTCATTCTTATTTTTTCCTCCTAATTTATTTGCAATTATTCATATTTTACACCAGACAAGGTTTTTTTACAAGTTATTGTTCTGTTTTTTGCAAAATTTCTTTTAATCTATCAGTTTGTTTTGTTAAATATAAATAACCTATCAACGCTTCAAATGCTGTTGAATACATATAATCTTGAACATTAGCATTTTTAGGTAAATGATGATTTTCTGCATTTCTTCCTCTTCTTACAATATCTTGTTCCTTTTCTGTTAAATCATCATATATTTTTTTTAATGTCTCGGCTTGTGCTTGTGCCTTAACATGTTTTATTGCCTCTATATGTAACGCATGTGGTTTTAATTTTGTTTCGTTTACTAATTTTGTTCTTATATATAATTCATATACGCAGTCTCCGACATATGCCCAAGTTAGTGGTGGCATCATATTTACTTCTTGTTCATCTTTTTTTAATTCTATATAATCGTTCAATATTTTTATTCCTTTCATTTTTTACCGTTACAATTTACAGTTCCTTAATGTAATTCATCCTTTTTCCTCTCTAATCTCTTAATTAACCTTTTCTATTGTTACTTTTCCTAATTTTCCGTTTTTAAACTCATCTAATATTAATCTTGATGTCTTTTCTTCGTCTATTTTTCCTCCTGTCATCATGCATCCTCTTTTTTTGCCTATTTCTAGCATAATTTCATAAATATTAGCGTTTTCAGGTTGTTCTTTTTCTAGTGTTTGTTCTATAAATTTTTCGTCTATTTTATATCTATCACATAATTTTGTTCTATAATTTTCTAATAAAAATTTCGTTAATTGATATGCTATTTCTATCTTATCTAATATTTCTTCTTTTATTGAACCTGTAAAACACAAGTGTAACGCCACTTCTTCACTTTCAAATTTTGGCCATAAAACTCCTGGTGTATCCAGTAGTTCTATTTTTTCGTTTATTCTAATCCATTGCTTTTGTTTTGTAACTCCTGGTTTGTTTCCAACTCCTGCTGTTGTTCTTTTTGATATTCTATTTATAAATGATGATTTACCAACATTTGGTATTCCTAATATCATTGCTCTTATTTTTCTTCCTGTTCTTCCTTTTTCTGCATGAGCATCTAAATCTATTTGCATTATTTTTTCTATTTGTCTAATACATTCGTCTATTCCTCTTCCTGAGTTTGAGTCTACCAATACTGCTGGTATGTTTTTCTTTTTGAAATGTTCAACCCATAATTTGTTTTGTCTGTCATCTGATAAATCGCATTTATTTAGTACTATTATTTTCTTTTTATTTTTTGTTATTTCTGCAATATTTGGATTTTGACTTGATATTGGTATACGTGCATCTAATAGTTCTATTACTATATCTATTAATTTTAAGTCTTGTATTATTTGTTTTTTTGTTTTTTCCATGTGCCCTGGATACCAATTTAGACGGACCTTACTTTTATCATTATCATTATTTTTCTTTTCTGCTCTAATTTTTCTTTTTTGGTACATATCCATTTAAATCACTTCCTTTTTGTAATTTGTATACCCTATTTTATGGTATATTATTTACTTATATCTCTTGTATTTAAAATCCATAATATTTTTTCACATTGTCATATGATAGCTTTTCAAAAAACATTTTTCCAGTAATAGTTGGTTTTAGTTGTCGTACACTATCTATGTTAAATGAAATTAATCCGTCTTTTTCATAGCAATCCCTAATATATACAAAAAATAAAGGATTTATTTTATATCCAGAAATTCTGCCATTTCCGCCTCTTTCTTTTCTTGATTGTAGTTTTTCTTTTTTTATACATACGGTGTTTTCTTCTATTGATGCACCCATATTTTCCAAAAATCTCTTTAGTGCTTTTGGAGTCCACACTTTATAATGATTTCTTCCGGCTGGGCGTATTTCACCTTCTAAATTTGCCCATATTGATATTTGATTTACAGGCATCATAACTAAATTACCATAACAATCTTCTGTGCATAAAACATCTGCATATTTTTTTCTATAATTATTTGTTACTGCTAAATTAACACTTTCGTCAGAAAATTTATTAATATTATGTCCCATTGATTCAAAGAAATTTAAATTTTTTTGTTCTAACAGCATATCTTTAAATTGTGGATATCTTTCAATAAAGTTATCAGTTATTTTTATTTTTCCATCTTCTCCATATTTTGGTAGATCAGGTTCACTTGCTTTTGCACCTTGCTCTTTAAATTCTATTGTATAAATATTTAAATCCATTACTGTTATTAAGGCACTATCAATACCATTGCATCCACCTGCTTGAATCAGCATACGGCTCTTATCACTGTTATAGTAGACATATCTTGGAACTAATGAATATGATTTTAGTAATGCTTTTATATTTTTATTTATCATATCATTGTTGTTGTTTAAACAAATGTGGAACTGGTTTAACTCAAACATATTCGCTAATGTTTGAGCATAAACACATTCACTAAATACTGCTGGTTGAATATTTTTTCCAGTTTCGTAGCTTTTTGCTATTTGATTTGCTAAAGCAGGACATTTTTTCTCTATTTGTAGTAAATCCATCAAATTTCTTCGTGCAATTGCTTTTTTCCACAAATTGTTTCTTGTTCTTTTATCATAAATTACTTCTTGCTTTTTTATTGTATAAAATTCTTTCATTATTTCTGATTGCAATTTTGTTAATGGTATTTCACTCATATTTTGTCTTATAATTAATCAATTATTTTAATTAGTTGATTAACCCCTTTCTTTTATTATTTTTTATTGTTCTTTATATTAAAAAAATTATTTGAATGAATTTTGTCAAAAACCTCAGCGTTTTCCTTAATTTTTAAAATATTTAATATCATGTTATTAATTTTATTTTTGTATTCTTCTGGAAATTTTATGTTTTCTTGTTTTTCTCCTGCATTTAATTTGAATTTTTTGTATTGACTTTCTTTGTTAATCATATCTATCGCGATGTTTTTGAATTTTTCTTTTTCCTTGCTATCTAAAAGATTTAATGGTATTGGCATTTTTTCCAGTAATCCTTTGGGATATGTTATCCCTCCATCATAAATTCTCCACCACCAATATGCAAAACTTGAATTTATTAAGCAATATACAAAATAAAATGCATCCTCTTCTTCAAAATTTAATGTAATTGATCCTTTTCTAGCTAATTTTTTTGAGGAAGCCGTTGTGTTGTATCTGCATGTATTTGGCATATTAATTAAAAATTTATTTGCATCTTTGGTTATTAAATCTTTTATAGTATATTGAGAATTATTAATCCAACTTTTATATATTTGGCTTAATCTTTTATCTATTTTTTTAAATTCTTTATTTTTTTCATCAATAATTTGATATTCATTTGGAAGTACTTTTTCTAAAACATTGCATTTTAGTAATTTATTTCTCTCTTCGTTTTTGAATCTGATCATTGGAGTAATTTTAAATCCTTTTTTATCATCTGATTTTTTTAATAAAGTTATTGCTGCTCTAACCGAATTTGATGTATTAGTATTAAAAATGCCATGTTTTCTACCACAAAAGATATTTCCTGGTACATTGTCAAAATCAACTATAAATCCATTTCCATATTTGCACATATTTTGTCTTAATGAATAAAATTTGTTTCCCGAAATAAAACTATATGGTGTTATTATAACTGTTGATTCACTTTGTTTAAAAATCTTGTCCATGAAGGCTGAATAATATTCATGTGAATCCTCTATAACTTTTGATTCATTCCATTCTTTTTTTATCTCTTTGAAATTTGCGTATGGAGGATTTGCTATTGTTTTGCAATTATTTGGAAGTACTATATTTTTATTTAAAAAATCGCCACATATATCATGTATTTTGTTTTTTAAGTCATTTCCATATTTTTTTATTATTATAGTTTTACATATTTTTAGTGCAATTTTGTCTGAGTCATATAAATATACTCTTCCAGCCTTTAATACTTCTTTGGCTTGTTTTTCTCCTATATATTCTAGATATGTTAGTATAAGTTTGCCTGTGCCACATGCAACATCGCATATATTTTCGCCTTCACATTTTGAAAGCCATTCACTCATTATAAGTGCTACATCATCTGGCGTATAATATTGTCCACTTTTTTTCTTTTTTATTTTATCTTCTATTGCTAGACCAATTTCATACAGTTCGCCAAAGTTTTTTGTATCTAAGAATTCATTTTTCTCTTTTTTCAAAACATATTCACAAATTTCGTTCCATGTTTTTTCCAAACCTATTTCTTTTATGTCTTCAATATATTGTTTTAAATTGTATTCGCTGTATTTTTGCATATTTTTATTCATTTTTTATCCTTTCGTGCATACCTCTAAACTTTGACAAATTTATAAACAAATCCGAAAATTTTATATTTTTGTTTTGTTCTTACAAAGTTCTATAATTATTTTTGTCTGCCCTATCATCTAATTTTCTATCAAATTCTTCGTTTTTGTAGAACCAATCTGTTTTCTTATCTGTTGGATTTTCTTTTCTATTTTTATCTAAAAGTAAGTCTATTAAAACTGCTAAAGGTAATATTATTCCTATCATAGAAAACATTAAATCTGTACTTTGTGCAACTGTTAATGCATCATGTGACATTATACTTAATTTATTAGTTACATCATTTCCAAAATATAATGCATGTATTGTAAGATATAAAAGGCTTCCTAGCAATTTTCTTTTTACTATTAATACCAAGCATAATAAAGTTGCAAATAATATTGCAATTTCAAATCCTTCATTTATTGGTGTCATTCCTAAAAAGTCTTTTCCCATTTGTGACGCTATAGTTATTATAATTCTTATAATCCAGAATACTATCATAAACATTACTAATAAATATGTTGAAAATTTTTTCATAATTTTTCTCTCCCTTTTTATTTGCTTTTTTGAATAAATCTAAAGCTTTCATATGCAATGCGATTTTATATATTAGGAAAATTGTATAACTTTTCTAATATATAAAAAAGAGCGGAGTATCCGCCCTATTCTTAAAATTAATCTACAAAATCAAAATCATCTTTAAATTTTTCTTTGAATATTTCAAATACTTTGTTTAATGTTTCTTCATCTTCTACACTTACATATGATTCTTCTTCTGAATCTTCGTCATCATTGTCTTCTACTTTTAGTATTACTACTTCTCCTTCGTCTTCCTCTCCATCTTCTGTTATAGGTAATAATACAACGTATTCTTCATCATCTAAATCAATTAAATCTAAGAATTCAAATTTTACCTCGTTTCCATCTTCGTCATTTAATATTACTATATTATCTAATTCGTCTCCTTCGTAATTTTCGTTCATAATTTAATTCTCCTTTCAAATTTATTATCAATATAATATCGTATTTTATGAATTTTTGCAACTGTTTTTTAATTTTTTTTATTTATATATGTTTCTAAAATATATACTGCAGATATAGTATCTACAATATCTCTTTTTTTATTCTTATTGACTTCTAAAAAATTCATTGTTTTATGTGCTGCTACAGTTGTTAGGCGTTCATCTATAGTTTCTATTTTCATTTTGTTGTATTTGCATTTAAGTTTATGTATAAATTGTTCTGTTTTTTCTGCCCTAACTGTTTTTTCACCTCTCAAATTATATGGCATTCCTACAACCAATGTGTCAACTTCATATTTTTCTAATATTTCGTCTAATCTTCTTAAAACTATTTTATCTGAATTATTTCTTTGTATCGTTTCTAAACCTTGTGCTGTTATATTTAGCGGATCTGTTATTGCTATTCCAACACGTGCATCTCCATAGTCTATTCCTAATTTTCTCATTATTCGTCCTCTAATCCTAAGCCAATATAACTTTTTACCATTTTTTCTAGTAATTCGTCTCTTTCTATTGTTCTAATTTTGTTTCTTGCATCATTATAACTTGTTATATATGTTGGATCTCCTGATAAAATATATCCAACTATTTGGTTTATTGGGTTATACCCTTTTTCTGTTAATGCTGCATATACATCTTTTAATATTTCTTTTGCCTTTGTGTTTTCTTCTCTTTCAACTTGAAAGCTCATTGTTTTATCAAAATCCATTGTTATTGCTCCTTTCATTTAACTATTTACAATAATATAAATAAAATTTATATTATTGTAATTAGATTATATATTAGTAATATTACTTTCGTTTGCATCACAATTGTCTAAGTATTCTTCTTGTTTCTTTAATACTTCTTCAAGTCCTGTTCCTTTGTAATATGTTGATAGTGTAAAGTTTAATTTTGGGCATACTTCCATTTTTTTGTTTTCCTCTTCTTCGTCATTGGTTTCATTTAAACTAATTATTGTATTTTCTAGTTTTTCTTTTAATTCGTTTATAAATTCTGCTACTCCGTTAAGTTCTACTCCTGAAAAGGCTATTACAAATTTAGGTCCCATATATCTTACATACACATATTGTGTAGATATATTTTGTTTTATGTATTCACTTGTTTTTTCTATTACTTTGTTTCCTAGTTCTCTACAATATTTGTGATTTATTTCTTCAAGATTTATTATTTTATACATACATATTGTTGATGTTGTATATTGGTCTATTATTTTTCTTCCTTCTCCATATAAATATTCTTCTGAATACAGTCCTGAGAATAAATCTTTTCTGACTATTGATTCTATTGTTTTTTGATGTCCTACTGTTTTTAGTACAGATACAATGTTGTCTTTTATTACTTCTAATACTGTTGTGTCAACATTGTCAAAGTCGTGTGGTGTTCCACTTTCTATAATCCAATATCCTATATAAACATTGTCTATATATAATGGGAAGAATATTGCTGATTTGGCTCTTCCAAATTCCATCTTTTGATATGGCAATCTTTCTTGGTCATTGTTTACTGTAACATATTTAGGAGTGGCTTGTGCTATACTGTCTTTAAACATGTCAACGTCTTGCAATGATTTTAATGCATCCCAATGCATTTCATCGACATTTGATGCTTTTATTTCATATTCTGCACCATTAAATACAACTATAGTAGAATATTTAATTTCATATTTTTCTATTAATATTTCATTTATTCTTTTTATTTTGTCATCAACTGATGATGTTTGTCCTATAGCACTCATAAAATCTTGCACTACGGAAAGGTTGTTTATTTTTTGATTAATATTTTTATATGTTTGTATTTTTTTATGTATATTTAGGTTATATGCTATTAATCCTAAAACTGCTATTATTAAAATTACTACTACTATTATTAGCACTTTTTTACCCTCCTAATTGTTATTTTAATATCTATTTTTCATTTGATTTAGCGTTGAGTTCATACTTGGTGAAAATACTCCACTGTTTTTGTCTACTGTTGGTGGTGTATATGTTGATTTTCCTGAAATTGATGGATATATCATGTCTGCTAAACTATTTAATATTTGTAAGATATTCTTTGGATATCCTTTTGTTGATACTTCACAATTTATTATATTTTCCATATATCTTGTATATACTTCTTCATTAAATGGAACTCCAACATATCTTATTGTGTTTTTATCAAATAATTCTGTCATGAATGACATTGCTGGATCATTATAATATGCCATTCCACCTATTATTGATTTGTCGTTTACTCCTCTTAGTTTTAATGCCTTATTTAATACTATTCTTAATTTATTTTGATCTAAGATATTTTTAGATTTTAATTCTCTTAAAAATGCCGTTAATGGTTGTATTGTTAGTATATCAAAGGTTTGAACTAAATATATTTCTTGTGTTTTTTCAAAATATTGAAGTGGTGTGTTAAAGTCACAGTCAATTAATACCAATGAATGTTTTTTTAACAATGTTTGTAATATTGTTCCTGCATTTTCTATTCCTTCTGTTTCTTCTGGTAATGATGTATATACTGTTAAATTTCTGTTTACTTGTATTCCGTTTGCAATTCCTTGTAATAAATTTGGAATAGAGTTCATTGCAACTTTTCTTAAATCTTCTTCATTTTTTGTATAAATATAGTATGAATTTCTATTTTGGGTTGTATCTAATATTGCTGTATCTATTCCCATTCTTGCAGTTATATCTGCTATATTGTTCACAATAAATGATGTTCCATTTTTACTTGTTCCTACAAAGCATGCCACTTTTTTGTCTGATGTTAATAAATTTGTAATATCTACATTGTCATATTGAATATCAGTATTTTGTAGGCTGTTTTCATACATTGTGTTTGTACTGTTTGCATATTGAATGTCGTTTCCATATGTTGTGTTTGTACTATTTGCATATTGAGAGGTATTTCCATACATTGTGCCTGTATTGTTTTCGTATGTAGAATTCATATTATTAGTGTATGTGTTATTTATTTGTTCTTCTGTTTCCTCTACTTCTGGCAATACTGTTGTTTCTTTTTCTTCTAGTCCTGGCAATATGTTTTCGTTTTCATTTTCTTCTAACCCCGGTAAAGTTATCTCTTCTTTATTTTCTTCTTCAAAACCTGGTAATACAACTTCTTCTTTTTTCTCTTCTTCAAGTCCTGGTAATGTTATATTTTCTTGATCTTCTATCACTGCATTTTTACGAGGTCTTCCTCTTTTTCTTTTTGGAGTTGCCTCTTCAGTTGCTTCTGGAAGTGGATTTTTACGAGGTCTTCCTCTTCTTCTTTTTGGTTCTTCTGTAACAGGTTCTTCTACTTTATTTTCTTCTTTTTTTGTTTCTTTTTTAATTTCTGGTTTCTTTTCTTCTTCGAAGTCGTCATCATTTAATAATTTATCTATTCTATCCATATCTTCTTTTTCAAACATTGGTCCTTTTTTGCTTATACTTGTTACTGTTTTTTCTGGTGCTGGTGTTTCTTCTTCATCTTCTATTAAGTCTTGGAACGCTTTAGCAGCCTTTGGTTTTGCTAGTTTCTTTGTGCTATTCATATTTACAGATGATGGAATAACAACTGGCCTTGAAAGTATTTTCTCTTTATTTCCTGTATTTAGTAATTTTTCACTTGGACCATCATTTTTTGTTTTTTTACCTTCGTTTTGTGCTCTTAAATTATCTGAAACTCTGCTGTTAAATGATATTATTTCTTGATATTTTGGTGATTTTTCCTCTAATACCGCTCTTACGTTTAAAGGTAAAAATTTGCTTATTATTCTTAATTGTACATCATTGTATTGTGAAGCTATATTATTAAAACTTTCTACGTATTTTTTTTCGTCTTTTCCCAGTCTTTTATAGTGTGCTAATATATTTTGTATCTCAACTTCACTTACATCATTTTCATTTTCTGTTTGATAAGAGACATCTTCTGAATCTATTTTATAATATATTTTTGCTTCTTTTTTTGAACGTGGTTTGTTTAACAATTCGCAAACTTTGTCAACACTTCTGTCATTTCCAAGTAGTGCATTATATATTCCTATTCCAAATAATTTTACTAACATTTCTTCTGATTTTTCTCTTCTGTCTGAGCATATTAATATTATTGGAATATCGTCTCCCCTCATATTTGATGCTTCATCACTAATACTATCTAATTTGTCAAATATAAATTTGTCTATTTGAGAATATTGTGTGTTTGAAAATGCTTCCAAATCTTCACTTATAACTATTCTGTCATAGTTTTTATCTTTTTGTAATTCTTTTAGTATTGCATTGAAGTAATATACATTTTTATATGAAATTATTTCTTTATAGTTTTTTTGATATCTTTTTACTATTGATTCTGATATCTCATCATTACTTACTGCAAATAAAACTTTCATTGGTTACCCCCTTCCAAATTTTACAAACATTGCAAATGCTAGTGGTAAAATCTGGCATATAATTAATAATGTAACAAATGTTACTATTAAGCCCATTCCTTTTTCTAATGTATCTAATTTTCTTATACCTATTACATATTGGTGTATTGCTCCTATTGCAATTCCTAAAAAGCAAAATGGAATACTGTATATTCTAACTATATTTAAAATATATGCAACTGTTCCATATGCGTCTGAGCCATATTTTTGTTTATAGTCTTCTAGTGATTTTGTTTGTGTTTCTTTTATTTCAACTAATTGACTTTCTGTTTTATTGTCTATTGCTTTTGTTGTTTCAGCATATACTGTATTGGTAAAAGTAAATATTCCTAATGTCATTACTAATATAGTGAATATTGCTAATACTTTTTTCATTTTTTTAGCCCCTTTCTTATTTTCTTAAAAGTACTTATTTTTTTACATTTTTTATACCTATATATCATACAATATCTTCAAAAAAATATCAAGGAATTTTACAAAAAATTTACAATTTGTTATATAAATACTGCATTTTAGAGTAAACTGCATTTGCCCAGTTTTTGTCTGTTGCATATTTTGTGTTTATTCCCTTTAGTGTTGGTCCATTGTAATATGTTCCTGCAGCCTTTTCTCCTCCATAAATACTTGTACCCGCAGGATTTAAATAATATTTAACAAATACTCTTGCTAGTAAATCTATGCTTTCTGAATAATTTGTAAAATTATATGCTCCGTTATATGGATTTGAATCATATGCACCATATCCAAATAAATTATTTTTTTGTAATGCTATTTTTGATGTTCCCCACGCACTTTCGTGTATTCCTACGGATGCAACAAATATTCCATTTATATTGTATTGTTTTTCAATGTAATAAAAATATTCCGCATTTTTTTCAAATATTTTATTTGTATCTTTACTATCTGATAATGCCTTTTTAAATTGTTCTAAAGTTAATCCACTTGGTTTGTTTAATTGCATATTTATGCTAAGTGTTGATAATAATTGCCCTTTTGTTTTTGTTTCTGCCGTTGTTTGTTTTTGCTCTTCACTTGCATTTGGATTTATGTATATTGTGCATTCTGCTTTAACCCATCCTGTTATATTTTGATATGATATTTTATACCAGTTTTGTGTTATCTCTAGTATTTTTAGTTCTTCTTCTTTTTTTAATGTTGTTATTTTTCTACTTTCTTCTGTTGCTTCCGCTCTTACTGCCAATTCGTCTGATGTTACATATATTTTGTCTCCAACTTTAACTTTATAATTGCTTGTATAGTTTGCCCCACCTATTTCTACTATTTTGTTTGCTGATGCTTTTGTTATTGTTGCATTTGTTTGTTCTTCTTTTATTTGATTTCCGTCTTTGTCATATGTTTTTTTTATTGTAATTTCTTGTTTTCCTTGTCTTCCTTCCTGCACTACTACTGACATTCCTTTTGGTATTTCTTTATTTGTTCTATACTCTGTTAAATATTCTAATACTTCTTCTTTTTTTGTTATTTGTTCTGTCTGCCCATTATTTGTATTTTGATTTATTATTTGGTCTATATCTATTTTATTTGCTTGGCTTATTTCCTGATTTTTTTCTGTTGTGTTTATTGTTTTGCTTGCATTGTCTGAATTTGCAGTCGCTTCTTTTGCATATGATTTATTTGTTGGAAAGTACATATTGAAAAATATTATTATATATAATATTGTAAAAAATGCAAATGCTAATATTATTATTGTTTTTAATGTTATTTTTATTTTATTTTCTTTTGTTTTCATTTTTTCTTTTCCTTTCATTTTTCTATTTTATGTGAAAGTTTTCTCTGTTTTTCTACTATTATTTTAATATTTCTGTGCTTTTTTGTCAATGGAAAATAAGTAGCAAATGTCGAAATTTCTCATATAATAAAAATAAAGGAGGATACAAAATGTTTGGAAGAAGAAAATGTTATTGTATGAATAATAATTATCAAAACAATTCATGTGAAGAACAAAACGACATAATGGAAGACAAATGTTCAAATGTAACCAATGCAAATTTTAGCTGTAATCAAAACGAATACATGGATTGTTGTGAATGTGGATTTGAAGAAGAAGACAATGTATTTCCAGAAAATCCAATGTTAGGTCAAAGTTATGTACCTATCCAATATATGGATAAAACATTTAAACCATGTGTAGGACTAAAAATGGGAACAATATTTCCAGAATTGGTCAGTCCTTATATGCCAGGTCAATCTATGAATGAAATAGAATATTTGGCAGCAACAAATACTATAAAGGAGGGCTGTAACAAATGTCAATAGAAAAAGAAGAAATGTTACAACAAATAAGATGCTGTGATTTTGCAATAAACGAACTTGCTTTATATTTAGATACACACCCAACAGATGACAACGCACTTTGCTTACACAGAAGATATTGCAGAGAAGCAAAAGATTTGAAAGATAAATATCAAAAAATCTATGGTCCTTTAACAATTAATTTTCCATGTAATAAATGGAGATGGCTAGAAGAACCATGGCCTTGGGAAGGAGGAATGAATTAATGTGGACTTATAATAAAACATTACAATATCCAATTAATATAAAATGTTCAGATCCAAGATTAGCAAAAGTAATAATTTCTCAATATGGTGGACCTGACGGCGAACTTGCAGCGTCTCTAAGATATTTATCTCAAAGATTTGGCATGCCAGACCAAAATGCAAAGGCTATTCTTAATGATATAGGTACTGAGGAACTTGCTCACCTTGAAATGGTGGGAACAATTGTACATCAATTGACAAGAGGTGCTTCAATTGAAGAAATAGAAAAAGCAGGTTTAGGACCATATTATACTGACCATGGTGTTGATGTATATCCACAATCAGCAGCAGGCGCTCCATTTACAGCTGCATATATTGCATGTAAAGGTGACCCAATTGCAAACTTACAAGAGGATTTGGCTGCTGAACAAAAAGCTCGTGCAACTTATGAAAAATTAATTGATTTATGTAGAGATAACCCAGATGTTATTGACCCATTAAGATATTTAAGAGAAAGAGAAGTTGTTCATTTCCAAAGATTTGGTGAGGCTTTAAGAGGCGTTCAAGATAAATTGGCCGAAAAGAAATTTTATATGAATGATTGCAAATAATCAAAAAAGAATGATTTAAAACAAAAAAGTCAAACTTTTTATGTTTGACTTTTTTACATTTTTTCTGGCATTTCTATTCCTAGTAAATTTGCACCTTGTTTTAAAACTTGTGATACTGCATAAGTTAAGTAAATACGTGCATCCTGGACATCTTTATCATCAACAATAATTTTATTTTCATTATAAAAACTACTATATGCTTTTGCTAATTCAATTAAATATCTTGCAAGTATTGATGGTTCGTTCTTATCTGTTACTTGAATTAATATATCTTCGAAATTATAAATCAATTTTAAAATTGCCATTGAATATTCATCTGATAAATTGTCTATTTTAACATTTTCGATTTTTGGTAAATATCCTGCTTTTTCTAATACACTTTTTGTTCTAACATATGTATATTGAATATATGGTCCTGTTTCGCCTTGGAAGTTTAATATTGTATTCCAATCAAAGACTTCATCTTTAATTCTTGACGCAGACATATCATTAAATATAACTGCACCTATTCCAACTTTTTTAGCAACTTCTTCTTTATTTTCCAAGTCCGGATTTTTTTGTTCAATTATTTCTTTGGCTCTAGAAATTGCTTCATTTAACAATTCTTCAAGTTTAATAATATTACCTTCTCTTGTTGACATTTTTCCTTCTGGTAGCAATACCATTCCAAATGACACATGTTCTAGTCCATTTGTATATTTTTCATCTAATCCTAAAAGTTTTGCAACTTCAAATACTTGTTTAAAGTGTAATACTTGTTCATATGATGTTACATATAATGCTTTATCAAAATCATATGTTCTAGCCCTATATAAAATTGCTGCTAAATCCCTTGTTGCATATGTTGTAGACCCATTTGATTTTTCTATTATACATGGTGTATTTATTCCTTTATCTTCCAAGTCTATTATTTTTGCTCCTTGTGATTCTACAAGTTTACCTGTTTTTTGTAATAAATCTATTACTTCTGGCATCTTGTCAGAATAGAATGACTCTCCATTCCAAGAATCAAACTTACTTCCAAGTAAATCATATACTTTTTGAAATTCTTGTAAACTTAGTTCTCTAAATTTTTTCCAAATTTCTACGCAATATGAATCTCCATCTTCTAATTTTTTGAAATTATTTCTGCAATTTTCTAATATTTGTTCATCATTTTTGCATGCTTCATTTATTCTTATATAGATTTTTGTTAATTCATTTATTGGATCTTTTTCAATGTCATATTCTTCGCCCCACATTTTGTAGCCTTCTATTAATTTTCCAAATTGTGTTCCATAATCTCCTAAATGATTTACACCTGTAACATTATATCCTAAATATTTGTATATATTGTATAGTGCTCCACCTATTACTGTTGAACGTAAATGGCCTATATGAAATGGCTTTGCAATATTGGGTGCTGAATAGTCTATGACAATGTTTTTTCCTTCTCCAACTATTGATTTTCCATATTGCTCTGTCTTTGATATTTCTCCTAATACTTCTTCGGCTAATGTTGATTTGTTTATAAAAAAGTTTAAGTAACCTCCTGCTACTTCTACTTTTTCTATTTCTTCTACAGGTTCTAATTTTTCTTTTATTTCATTTGCAATTGCTGGTGGTGCCTTCCTCAATTCCTTTGCTAACCTAAAACATGGAAAGGCGTAATCGCCATTTTTGCTATCTTTAGGTGTTTCTATGTAACCTTCCAATTCTTTTGCATTTATTTCTATTGTTTTTGATATCTGTTTTGCTATTATTTGTTTAAAATTTTTCATTGAAACCTTCCTTTTATTTTTCTAACCTTTTTTCATTTTCAATAATAGTCATAATTATTTGAACAGTTTTTTCTAAATCATCATTTTTTATTACATAATCATATAAATTAATTTTAGATTCCTCATATTCTAGCCTGTTTAAACGTAATTGCATATCCGCTTCTGATAAATTATCACCACGATTTATAAGTCTATTTTTTAATTCTTCTTTATCAACTTTTAAAAATATTGTAACTAATTTCGTATCATTAGATAACATTTTGATTAAATTTTCTGTACCATTTACTTCTATATCTTTAACTATTATTTTACCACTCTGAATTTTTTCATTCATTAATTTTTTAGATGTACCATAATAATTTTCATGATGCAAATCATATTCATAAAATTCTCCATTATTTATTTTTTCTTTAAATTCTTCCTTTGATATAAAGTGATATTGTATACCCTCTTCTTCTCCTGGTCTTGGTCCTCTAGACGTAAAAGATGGAAGTGATATAACATTTTCCATCCTTTTTATTAATTCTTTTTTTATTGTATCTTTACCTGCTCCAGAAACTCCTGATAATATTACTAGCATTTTAATTCCCCTTTTTATTATTCTTCTATTTCTGTATCTTTTTTTGCTTCTTCATTATTTTGTTCTTCACTTTGTTCTTTGATTTCTTCTTTATTTTCTTCTTTATTTTCTTCTTTATTTTCTTCTTCTCTTATAATCTCAAATTTACCCTCTGCAAGTTCATTTGCTGCTAATGTTACAGGTGATTCTTCTTTAACTTTTGTCAAAGGTTCATCTCCCATTGCAATTTGTCTAGCCCTTTTTGATGTTGCTATTACCAATTCATATCTGTTTTTGGCTTTTTTTAATAATTCTGTAACCGTTGGTTTTACTATCATTTTCATTTTCCTCCTAAATTTTTAAAATTCAAATTCCTAAAGATTTAAATTTATAATTATTTTCTAATCATCTTCTTGTATTTGTGCCGATGTAGTTGTAATATCTTTATCTAATCTTCCAGCAACAGTCTCTGGTTGTACAGCTGACAAAATTATATGTCCAGAGTCAGTTATTATTACTGCTCTTGTTCGTCTTCCACATGTTGCATCAACCGCTGTTTTATCATCCTTTGCTTCTTGAACCATTCTTTTTATTGGAGCTGATTCAGGGCTAACTATTGCTACTATTCTATCTGCAGAAACAATATTTCCAAATCCTATATTCACTAATTGCATACTAATCCCTCCATTCTAATATTTCATCTTATTTTACATCATTTTAAGTTTTTAGACTTCTATTTTTTATAAAATCTATTCTATATTTTGTACTTGTTCTCTAATGTCCTCTATCTCAGTTTTTATATCGATAACTCCATTTGTTATTTCAAGATTATTTGCCTTTGAACCTATAGTGTTTGTTTCCCTGTTCATTTCTTGTATAATAAAATCTAGTTTTTTTCCTATAGCTCCATCTTGGTTATTAGATATTAAATTTTCAAATTGAAATATATGGCTCTTTAGTCTTGTAATTTCTTCCTCAATTGAACATTTATCTGCATATATTACAACTTCTTGTGCTAACCTTGATTTATCTACTTCATCGTTTTTTAATAACTCTTTTACTCTCTTTTCTAATTTTACTACATATTCTTCAATAAGTCCAGTAGATTTTGCAGATATTTCCACTATTTTGCTTTGAATGTTCCTTATTCTCTGCAATAAATCTTGAGAAATCTTTTCTCCCTCTATATTTTTCATTTCTAAAGTTCTAGTTACTGCACCTTGTGTTACTTGTTTTATTTCATCTTTTATTTTTGAATTTTCTTCATCTACTTTTATTGTTAATACATCCGGAATTTTAGCAATATCCATAACCTCTATATTACTTTCTATTTTTTCTTCTTGTGCAAGTTCTTTTAGCTGTTCAATATATATTTTTGCAAGTTGCTTATTTATTTCTATTTTTCTTCCTTCTTCACTATTATTTTCAAAACTAACAAATACGTCTATTTTTCCTCTTTTAATTTTATTGGATATTTCTTTTTTTATGGTTTCTTCCAAATAACTTATTGCTTTAGGAATTTTTACATTAATATCCAGGTATCTATGGTTTACACTTTTTATTTCAATTTGGTATTCTCTGCCTTCTACACTAAGATTTTGCTTTCCATACCCAGTCATACTTCTAATCATTTTTCTTCATCAACTTTCTTTTTGGTTGTTTTCTTTTTTTTATTTTCTATTCCTTGTTTTTCAACTTTTGTTGTTGCCTTTTTCTTCGTTGCAGGTGTCTTTGTTGTTTTTGATTTTGTCTCTTTGTTTTCTGTTACGTCCTTTTCAACTTTTGTTGTTGATTTTTTCTTCGTTGCGGGTGTCTTTATTGTTTTTGATTTTGCCTCTTTGTTTTCTGTTACGTCCTTTTCAACTTTTGTTGTTGTTTTTTTCTTCGTTGCAGGTGTCTTTGTTGTTTTTGATTTTGTCTCTTTGTTTTCTGTTACGTCCTTTTTAACTTTTGTTGTTGTTTTTTTCTTCGTTGCAGGTGTCTTTGTTGTTTTTGATTTTGCCTCTGTTTTTTTCGTTGTTGTTACATCATTTTTTAATTTTATATCTTCTATTTTATCTTTTTTTCTCTTAGTAGCCTCTTTTTTCACCGGTTCTTTTTCCTTAACAATTTCTTTAATATCACTCAAATCATCTGCTATTTCTTTTCTTCCTTTTGTATAATACCATATACATTTTACTATAAAATATATTGCAATTATATATGATGAAGCCAAAAAATAAATTTTAAAATTAAAATTAAATCTTTTCGTAATATACTGGCTTGTAAGTGTATACGCCGATAATACCAAAACTTCAATTCCTTGGACCGCTAAGTCATCATCATCTTTTTTATATGCTAATTCAAAAATAAAAATTGCTAAAAATAAAAATATCATTGTGCATATTTCAATTCCTCTTTCTAAATATAATGCACTAATCTTTTCGCTTACTAAATTTAAAGTCAAAAAATAAATAACTACCAATATTGCTTTTAGTATATTTAGATATATTTTTTTCATATGTTTCTCACTAACTTCTTTCATATATTCAATCCCTTTCTATTTCTCTAGTTCATACATTATAATGCTTAATACATTTAGTGCAACAGTCTCTGTTCTTAATATTCTCTTTCCCAATGTTACTATTTTTGCGCCATTATTTTCTAGTTGTTCTACATCATTTTCTTCTAGTCCGCCCTCTGGTCCTATTACTATTCCTATCTTGATTTTGCCTTCTTTATATTTTTCTTTTATTTGCTTCAATTGTTCTTTTAATGTTCTATTTTGTTCATTTTCATAGGCTACTATAACTATATCATATTTTGGAATTAATTCATACATATTTTTTATATTTATTACATTATTTATATGTGGTATGATATCTCTTCCACTTTGTTTTGCAGCAACTTCAGATATTTTTTGCCATCTTTCAACTTTTTTACTTTTATCTTTTTCATTTAGTTTTACAACACATCTTTTCATTTCTACTGGAGTTATATCATATACCCCCAGTTCCACTGCTTTTTGAATTATAAATTCCATTTTATCTGCTTTGGGTAATCCTTGAAAAATTGTTACTTCTATATTTGATTCTACTTGCTTCTGAATTTTTTGTTTTATTTTGCATGTTATATTTTCATTTTCTATGTTTTGTATTTTACATAGAAAATTTTCTCCATTTTGATTGTTACAAATTTGTATTTCGTCTCCTATTTTGGCTCTTAGTACTTTTTTTATGTGATTTACATCTTGTCCGATTATTATTATTTCGTCTTTTTTTATTTGTTCTTCTTTTACAAAAAATTTGGGCATTTCGTTCTCCTTATTGGTCTTTGTTTTTTACAAATCAGATTATATCATACTTATTATTCTTTTTCAAATCAATTTTCAAATAATTTTATGAACTGTAACTTGTAACGAGTAAAAAACCAGAATTAAGATTTTGTACGCAGTGCAAACTGCTACAAAATCTAATTTCTGCCATATTTATCTTCTACAGAAAGTTATCATACTATGATAACTTTCCTAGAATATAAAAAAAAAGAGAGTATCATTTTTTTGATACTCTCTACACTTTAATAATTTTCTGCTTTTATTTCAAAATAAGCCTTTGGATGTGCACATACTGGGCATATTTCTGGAGCACTTTTTCCAATAACTATATGTCCGCAATTTCTACATTTCCATATTCTATCTCCATCTTTACTAAATACTAGCCCATTCTCCACATTTTCTAATAATTTTAAATATCTTTGTTCATGTTCTTTTTCTATTTTTGCAACTTCTGAAAATAAATAAGCAATATGGTTAAATCCTTCTTCTTTAGCCTCTTGTGCCATTCTATCATACATATCTGTCCATTCAAAATTTTCACCTTCTGCAGCTGCTTTTAAATTTTCTGCAGTTGATTTTATTTCTCCACCTTGTAATAATTTGAACCACATTTTTGCGTGTTCTTTTTCATTATCTGCTGTTTCTTGGAATATTGCTGCTATTTGCTCATATCCTTCTTTTTTTGCTTTACTTGCAAAATACGTATATTTATTTCTTGCTTGTGATTCTCCAGCAAATGCTTCCATTAAATTTTTTTCTGTTTTTGATCCTTTTAATTCCATTATGATACCTCCTAATTTTCTTTTTATACTTGCAGTTTATATCAATTATATATTTTTGTCAATATTTTTATTTTAGATTTCTTCAGATTTTGTTCTTTAATGTTCTTTCTTTTTTTCTTCATTATCTTCTTTAATATTTCCAATAAACTTTCCGTTTAATTTAATACCTCTTTGCATCGTATTTAAATCAATATATTCGTGTGTATACATTTTTGAGATTTTTTTACTTTTTTTATTTATAAGATTTCCTAAATGTCTAATATAATTGTATTTTAAATCAACCGTATTTATTGTTTTATTTTTAGCAATTATTTCTGATTCCCTTTGTTCTGTTAATGGCATATAAATTTTAGTGGTTAATCTTCTCCCCTTATACATCATATCTTTTTCACCCTCATAAATTGGTATAATTGCATCACTTTTTGTTTCATCAAAAAATTGTATGATATTTTTCTTTCTCATATGGAGTTTTAATGGCAAATTAAATCCTGGATAATCAATACCAATTAGTATAAAATTAGTATCATTTATTTTGTCTTCAGGAATATATCCCCAATTAGTTATTTTGCTATTATGATTTATTTGTAGCAATAGTTCTCTAATCATTGTTTCTTTAGTTTCATATATTAATTTTATATTATTTCTTATAGATTGACAACAATCTATGTCTTTCAAAAAATCATTTTCTATATCTGGTAAAATATTATCAAATTCAAATTTATAGTTTTCCTTAAAATCACTTGTTATATTTTTTTTATAATCATAACGTGCATATCTATAATTTTCGCTTTCATCATATTCTGTAATATTCTTTCTTGCTTTTTCTGCTATATTATCCAATAATTTCAATTTTAGAACAATTCCAAATAGAACTTCATCAGAAATTTGATCTATATTATTTTTATCTTCTATGTTATCCCAAAGATTTAGGCTATCCATTATAAATATTCCTTTTTTTATTTCTGATGCGCATTTTGAGACCCTATTTTGCCAAAAAGCATTCAATACTGTTAATTGTTCTAAAGATAGTGTATCTATATATTCATCAGTGAATATATTTTTTAATCCAATATCTTCATCAATTTTCTCTGTTTCATACTTATAACACATATTTTTTAAATCTAATCTTTTATAATCTTCATTTTGTTGTTGAATTTCTTCTTCTAAAAATCCATATTTTTCTAGAAATTTTCCTGCGATTTTTAAACTATTTTTTTCACATTTAATCAATTTCTTTTCTATTTCATTATGACCATACGGAACAATATCTTTTATCAAATCTAATTCATTTTCTATATCAATTTTTTTATCTTCTTTTATGTCTAATTTATTTTCTGCATTTATTGATTTTTTATTCATTAATTTTTTTTCAAATTCAAAATCGTCTTTTGCTAAAGTATTTTTTATTGCTCTTGACATCTTTACTTTTTCTCTTAATTCTGATAACATTAGTTCCATTTGAAACTCAGCACATTTTCTTACACCTTGTTCTAATTTTGCTGATTCTTTGTCAAAATCAATTTCTTCCAAATCAATATCTTTTACATCATTATATACTTGTTCTAATAATACAGGATTTGAACTCAAGATTTTTAATGCGTTTTCTTGGAGTTGTATTTTTTCTGTTCCTGCAACCTTTAAATAGTCATATGTATCTGCTATAAACTCTTGATATATTATATTTCTAATATTTTCATCTTCATTAAAATATTTTTTTAAATGCATTACATATTTTCGTAATGTATTTAAGGACTTTCTAGCACTAGATACTTCTAAAATTTTATTATTATTAGTTCTTTTTACAAAATTCATTTCTTCTTTGAAGTTTAATTTCATATTACAAAATCTCCTTCTTTTATACAGTCTTATGTTACCTATTATATCACATAAGTCTTGATTTTTCAAGGTTTTATTAGAATTGTCCATAAAAGGTAGAAATTTGTAGAAAAAAGTTATATAATATGTACGAAATATTTTTATGAAAGGAAAATTAAAATGATAGATTTACTTTCACCTGTTGGTGATTTTGATTGCTTAAAAGCGGCTGTTCAAAATGGAGCAAATAGTGTATACTTTGGTGCAGATTTATTTAGTGCTAGGGCCTTTGCATCTAATTTTGACACTACTACTTTAGAAAAAGCAATATTATATGCAAAAACAAGAGGTGTAAAAACAAATTTAACTTTAAATACTCTTGTTACTGACGACGAGTTTAACGAAGCATTTGAACTAGCAAAAAAAGCATATGAATTTGGTATAGATGCTATAATTGTTCAAGATTTAGGATTGGCAAAACAATTAATTAAACATTTTCCAGATTTAGACATACATGCAAGCACCCAAATGACTGCACACAATTTACAAGGAGTTTTAGAATTACAAAGACTTGGTTTTAAAAGAGTTGTTCTTTCTCGTGAGCTTTCTCTTCAAGAAATTGAATATATTTGCAAAAATACAAATGTAGAAATCGAAGTTTTTGTTCATGGTGCATTATGTATTTCTTATTCAGGTCAATGCCTATTTTCTAGTATGGTTGGAGGCCGTTCTGGTAACCGTGGAAAATGTGCACAACCATGTAGATTACCATATAAACTGTTAGAAAATGATAAAGAAATTGACAAAGGTCATCTTTTAAGTACGCGTGATTTATGTGGATTAGATTGCATTCCCAATCTAATAAAAGCAGGCGTTACATGCTTAAAAATTGAAGGTAGAATGAAAAATCCTGTATATGTTGCAACTGTTACTAGAATTTATAGAAAATATATAGACTTGGCAGAAGCCTTAATTAATACGCAAAAATTTATAGATGGAGAGAATTTAGATATTTATGATTTTAAAGAAAATACCACAAATAAATCCGAATATATTATTAATGAAAACGATAGAAAAACATTATTACAAGCATTTAACAGAGGTATGTCATCTTCTGGGCATCTTTTAAATGAACCCAACAAAAATTTAGTCTTTAAAGACAAGCCTAACAATATGGGATTATTTTTAGGCAAAGTCCAGAAATATAACAAAAACAAAGGTTACATCACTGTAAAATTACAAGAGTCCATTGAAATTGGTGACACCATATCTTTAGAAAAAGAAAAAGGTTCTTATAATGTTTCTGAGTTAATGGACAAAAATAGAAATATCAAAGAAACCTCTATTGGCCAGACTGTAACTATTGGTAGAATGAAAGGTAACATCAATTTAGGTGATAACATATACAAAATGTCATCTAAAACATTAATCACACTTGCTCAAAACAGTATAAATGGTGAACATAGAAAAATATCTTTAAATTGTAAAGTTACAATAAAACACAATGAACCATTAAAAATAAAAGTTACTCCAACTACAGAGACTGCAAATAATTTAGATATATACTCTAATTTAAATATTACATATAATTCAGAAATTATACCTGAAAATGCGCAAAATAGACCCTTAGAAAAAGAAAAAATTATTGCTCAAATTAATAAAACCAATGATTCTATTTTTGGGTTTTCTAATATAGATGTTGAATTAGACCCTAATATCTTTTTACCAAAGTTTAGTGCTACTCTAAATGATTTAAGAAGAAAAGTTTTAGAATCAGTCTATGATTATGCTATTTCAAATATCAAAAGAACTTGCATTAAAAAAGTAGAACCAGATTCACTAAACAATGAAGTTAAAAATAGTTTAAACGATAACACTAAAACAATTTCAGTTTTATTAAATATTTTAAATCTTGACTTTGACTATTCAAGATTAGATGGATTTGATAATATTTATATTCCTTTAAAATATTTTTCAATAAAAAAATATGATGGAATTTTGAAAACTTTAGAGCAAAAATTTAATGTTTACATTTATATGCCTACAATAATAAAAGCAAATTACAGAAACCTACTTTTTAGTAATATATTTAATACTATTAAAAACCATAATATAAAAGGATTTGTGATTTCTAATATTTCTAATTTATTGTTATTAGAAAATGTTTTAAAAAATCCTGATTACAATTTTGATTTAATTGCAAATTATACATTTAATGTTTTCAATTTGCATAGTGTATTAGAACTAAAAAAATTAGGAATTAATAAATATACAATTTCACCTGAATCTACTAAAGAAATTATAAATAGACTTTGTAATTTTGTCAAAAATTCGACTATTTCAGAAAATGGTACATCAGGATTAAGAACTCTTTTACCTGCTGAATTAATTGTTTATGGAAAGACACCTCTTATGAATATGAATTATTGTCCACTTGGTAAGACTAACAAATGTTATCCTACTTGTACATCTAAATGTATGACTGATAATTCTTATTTCTTAGAGGATAGACTTAAAATGAAATTTAGAATTTTGTTTGATAATATTCAAACTGTTTCTACAATTTATAATTGTAAAACTACTTCCATTTCTCCTAATGATTTTTCTGGTGTTAATTGTTATAGAATTGATATTCTGGATGAATCAATTGATGAAATTAATAATATTGTTAATACTGTTAAAAAAGGTGAACGTTTAGAAGGTAAAGAATTTACTAATGGAAATTTAAATAGAGAATTTTAAAAAATGTCCTTTTGGGATTATTCTGTTTTGGATTTTTATTCCAATCATAATATCGTATTCCAAAAGGACATTCTATATTTAATTAAACTTGTTTACTACTTAAATCAATTAATAAATCCATATTATCATCTTTAGCGGCTTTATTTCTTCTAATAGCTCCACATTTTTTGCATCTAAAAACGATAACATATCCTTTTTTTCCATCTATTTCCATACTAACTGGTTCTAAATCCCCATGGCATTCTTCTGCTCTATCTCCTGGATTTTTATCAACATGTTTTGAATGTAAACAATATGGGCAATGATTTCTACATGAATACCCTAATTTAGGTACCTTTTTGCCACAATTTTCACATATAAATTCTTCGTCTATTTCTGTAAATCTACTATCTTTTAACATTTTTCACTCCTATTAATGCAAGTCAAATGTTCCTCCACCTAAGAACTCTTTCAATAATGAATTGTTTGGAACATAATCTCTTGGTATTTCTCTAAAATATTTTAAAATATTTATTAATCTTTGTGCTTCCGCATATTCCTTATATTCAGGTGTAATTTCTTGTAATAATGGCATTGCTATTGGTTTCAATGCATTTAATTCATATATTAATGATGTATTAAAAATTGTATTTGCTGACTCTTGGAATGGGAATATATTTTTTTCCTCTCCTTCTGTTACCTTATGCCATGTATTTAATGTATGTAATGCAGAATAACTTCTAAATTGATAATCCCTTACAATTCTTCTTATTAAACGAGTATCTGTTGTTGAAATTCTATTGTATCTATCCATGTTTAAAACAGTTAATGCACTAATATATATTTTGTATTTTTGATTCATTGGAATTTGACTTGTTAATTTGTCATTTAAACAATGTATTCCTTCTATTACAAGGATTTCGTCATCTGCTAATTTCATTTTTTTGCCATTATATCTTTTTGTACCTACAGCAAAATCAAATTCTGGAACTTCTATCTCTTCTCCATTCAATAATTTCACCAAATGTGCATTGAATAATTTTAGGTCAATTGCTTCTATACACTCAAAATTATATTCTCCATTTTCATCTCTTGGGGTATCTTGTCTTTCTACAAAGTAGTTGTCAACTGATATTGTAACAGGTTTTAATCCATTCAAACGTAATTGAATTCCAAGCCTTTGTGCAAATGTTGTTTTTCCTGATGATGATGGTCCTGCAATTAGTACCATTTTTACATTTTTTCTTTTTGTGATATCATCTGCAATATTTGCAATTTTCTTTTCATGTAAGGCTTCTGCAAGCATTATTACGTCTTTTATTCTGTCTTCTTCTATTGCTTTGTTTAGTTTGTAAACTGTTAAAACATCTAATACAGAATGAATTTTTTCGAATTCTTCTAATGCCCAAGCCAATTTTTTTGTTTCTTGAAATTCTGGCATTTTTGTTGGTTCTTTTGAACTTGGATATCTTATTAAAAATCCATTTGCATATTTTACAACATCAAATATTTTTATAACTCCTGTTCTATTTGCAAGTGTTCCAAAGCAATAGTTATAATATTTTTCGCAGTAATACATATATATTGGGTCATTTTCTTCAAAATCAAATTGCAATCTTCCTTTTGATGTGTCTGTTTCATCATAAAATTTTTGTGCTTCTTTTCTTGTCATTTCTACCTTTTTTATTGGTAAATCTTTTTCAATAATTTCTTGCATTTTTTGTTTTAGTTTTTCTGTAAATTCTTTTGTTATTTTTATATTGTCACATTTACAGTACATTGCATTGCCAAGTTGATATTCTACCATTAGTTTTTCTTTTGGATATAAACTTTCAAATGCTTTTCCCATTATATATACAATTGTTCTAACATAGATTTTCATTCCTTCTTTTGATGAAATATCTATTAATTCTATGTTTGCTCCTTCTTCTATTGGTGTTTCTAAATTTCTATAATCATTGTTATATAAGCACCCTATCACTTCGTATTCACTATTTTTTATTTCTTCTGCTAAGGCTTTTCTTACTGTTAAACCTCTTTCAATTTTTCTTGTTCTTCCTTTATATTTTATGTTCATTTGTTTTTCTCCTCCTTTATTTAAATTTATAAAATAAATTTTTTGTATAAATTTAAATTCTTTCTCTTGTTTATTAATTACGCCAATTATTTTATACTAATTACTTAAATAAGTCAATAAATTTTATTTCTCCAAGTTATATTTTATACTATTTTGGATATAATTTTATTAAATATATTTGTAGGAGATGGTAATATGGATTTACAAAGAGTTCATTCTATTTTAAATAATAAAGAAAAATCTGATGTTTTTTATGACGAGCGACCTGTTTGGATTCAAGGTGTTGATGAAAAGCGTGATATTGCTAAAGTAGGATTTGTTGATAATTTTGAAGAAAAAGATGTTTATATTGAAGATTTGTATGAAAAGAATTTATTTAATTAATATTTATACAAATAAATTATAATAGCCCAAAAGATATTTATACATCTTCTGGGCTTAATCCTTTAATTAATTGTTAAATTGAGAAATCATTTGAATAATCTCAACTCCGTATAGAGGTCTGGTTTGTTTTCGAATATCTAGCTGGTATTCTATTATAGAATTTAACTTTGTTTTTAACATTTCCAAATCATCTGTTGTTAAATTATATATACCAGTTGTATATCTTGGAAACCTTCCATTTTCTAATAACAGTACTCTTATATTAGAATAATCTTCATCTGAAAGTGTTTCAATTTTATATCCATTAACAATATTCAGTTTCATTGCCTTTTGAGCAAGCCTAACCCGTTCTTCTGAAGTTGTTTCTATTTCAACCTCATATATTTTCATTTGAGTTGCTAAATAATGGGCAATTATTCTTTTCTCTTCTTGTTTTGAAACTCTTTCATACTTTTCTGATGTAACATAAATTCCATCTTCAAGTATCTCCACTGTTAATTCTACTTCTGAATTTCCAAGATCCCGCTCTTCAACTTTAAAACCATTTCCATATCTTTCCAATGTCATCAACATAATGTTTTCCTCCTTTTGCACTGTCATTAATTCACTGGTTAAAAAAATTTTTATATGTATTAACCTGTAAAACAGGATTATAAAAATTAATTAGCTTTTGCTAATATTATGTAAAAAGTATATCACTATTTTTTATAAATGTAAAGAAAATATCATTGAAAATTCCGGTTTTTTAACCTTTTCAATGATATTTCGACAATTTATTTAATTTTAAAATTCTATTTTCTCTGCAATCCATGCTTCTAAATCGTCAATTTTAATTCTAACTTGTTCCATTGTGTCTCTATCTCTAACAGTAACTGATTCATCCTCTAATGTATCAAAATCAACTGTTACACAATATGGAGTACCAATTTCATCTTCTCTTCTATAACGTTTACCTATTGAACCTGCAGCATCATAATCACACATAAATTTCTTAGCAAGTTTGCTATATACTTCTTCTGCCTTATCTGACAATTTTTTAGATAATGGAAGTACTGCAACTTTATATGGTGCTAATGCTGGATGTAAGTGTAATACAACTCTTGTATCACCTTCAGCGATTTCTTCTTCATCATATGCGTTGCATAAAAATGCTAGAACAACCCTGTCTGCTCCTAATGATGGCTCAATTACATATGGTACATATTTTTCGTTTGTTTCTGGATCTTGATATGATAAATCTTGTTTTGAATGGTTCATATGTTGTGTTAAATCATAGTCAGTTCTATCAGCAATTCCCCATAATTCTCCCCATCCAAATGGGAAAGCAAATTCTATGTCTGTTGTTGCTTTGCTATAAAATACTAATTCTTCTGGTGAATGGTCTCTTAATCTGATATTTTCTTTTTTCATTCCTAAATTGATTAAGAAGTTTTCGCAATAATCTTTCCAATATTTATGCCATTCTAAATCTGTTCCTGGTTTGCAGAAAAATTCAAGTTCCATTTGTTCAAATTCTCTTGTTCTAAATGTAAAGTTTCCTGGTGTTATTTCGTTTCTAAATGCTTTACCTATTTGGGCAATTCCCATTGGTATTTTCTTTCTTGATGTACGTAATACATTTTTGAAATCAACAAATATTCCTTGTGCCGTTTCTGGTCTTAAATATACTGTTGATGTTGTATCTTCTGTTACTCCTTGGAATGTTTTAAACATTAAGTTGAATTTTCTTATATCTGTAAAGTTTGTTTTTCCACATGATGGACATGGTATTTTATTTTCATTTATGAAATTGATTAATTCTTCATCTGTCATTCCATCTGCTATCATGTCTTTTCCGTTTTCATGTGCCCATTCTTCTATTAATTTATCTGCTCTATGTCTTGTTTTACATTCTTTACAGTCTATTAATGGGTCTGAAAAACCTCCAACGTGTCCTGAAGCTACCCATGTTTCTGGGTTCATTAATATTGCTGCATCAAGTCCTACTATATTTGGTTGTTCTTGTATGAATTTTTTTCTCCATGCTGCTTTTACATTGTTTTTAAGTTCATTTCCTAAAGGTCCATAGTCCCAAGTATTTGCTAATCCTCCATAAATTTCTGATCCAGGATATATAAATCCTCTTCCTTTGCATAGTGCAACTAATGTGTCCATTGATTTTAACATAATGATTCCTCCCTTTTTATACTAGACATCAAAAAAACTTTCAAGCCCAGCTATACATTTAGCTAGGGACGAAAGTTTAGTTCCGCGTTTCCACCCTAATTCTTAAAGTTTTGCTTTTGCATTACTTTAAGCACCTTAATTTTTATTACTCCAAAGCTCCCCATACTTATTTTATTACGAATATTTCAGCTTATTATTCGCTCTCTTTAATAAAATGTCAAGTACTTTTTCTTTTTCATTGTAATTTTCTTATTTAACTATATATTTTTATACTACAATTGTTTTTAAAAGTCAAGTTTTTTGGGCAATTTACAGAAAAATTTATAAAAAACCTTGAAACAATCGATTTTTCAATTGTTTACAAGGTTTTGTTAACTGGTGCCAACGAAGTAGTTATCTACAACTTTTTGGCTCTCTTGACGATTGATACAAATATCAATCAATTTATTAAAGTATATCACATTTTTTATAAAATACAATACCAATATAAAAAAATATATAAAATATATAAAAACAATAAAAAACCTCGCTTTAAAAGCGAGGAAGAACAAGTTTGTTCTTTTTTGCAGCAATCTTAACCGTATTAAGCAGCCATATAGCCTTTGATAAATTCTTCAATGAGCTTAACTGCTTCTGCGTTATCAGCTTCAGCATTGCCACCACACTCATTCATATGACTATTTCTGTTAACACTTTCAATGATTCCAGAGTTGTCATACTCTTCTTTGCGAAAATTCAATGTAGGAAGAATAACTTCTTTTTGTAAAACAGTTCCTTCTTTACTCATTTTCTTTCCGTCTCTCAGATCGCTGGTGTACATCGCCAAATCCATTCCGCAGTGCATTCCTGCAAAGTAGTTGATAAAATCAACCACAATCGCATCGATTACTTTTTGGTCAAGCTTGGGATTTTTGTATTTCCGAATAAATTCCTTTGCATAATCGGAAATAGAAAATACTACTTCTCCACTAGTCATACTGTTTTCCTCCTTACAATTGTTTTATGAGAAATTACTGCCTTGCTATTCTTATTATAGTTCGCATAGCTACGAATGATATAAATAGTATATCACATTTTTATGTTAATTTCAATATTTTTAACGTATTTTATACCATATACTTTATTTATTGATTTCAAAATTTGATAACAACATGAATATAATAGGATACCAATTAAAAAAATACAGGCAGAAACAAAACTTATCTTATGAACAATTATCTGCAAAATTAGACTTACTAGGAATTAGCATTCATAAACAAAGTTTATATGATATTGAAAATAATAAAAGAACTGTAAAAGATTACGAATTATTTGGACTCGCATATGCTTTAAGAATAGATGTAAATGATTTATTAATAGATATAAAAAATAAATTTAAAAAGGAATATCAATAATAACTATTATCTGTATTCCTTTTTATTTTTGTTTAATAACAACTATATAATTTATTGCTTTTATATCTCTTCAATATTTATAATACTTTCTACTGGCACATTATAATCTTCTTTCAAAATTACCACCTCTTTTAATTCTCTATTAGAAATATCTTTTAACTTTTCAATGATATTTTTGTAATATGTTTCTTGTCCGAAAAAATCCACTTTTTTCAATATTCATATATTCTACTTTAAATGTTATTATATATTTTTTATATTCCTTCATATTATAGTAATATGTTAATGGACTTAATATCTCTGGAAAACCTTCCAAATTATTATCGTAATCTAAATTCATATTTGCACATAAAAAAGCACATATATTGGTGTCAAACTTTTGATTTATCATCATTTCATATCTTTGAGGCTTTTCTTTTAATTTTTTTACAATTTCAAGATCATCATGTTTTAGTAGTTCCTTTCTATTTAATATTCCATATTTCTTTATTGATTCACACTTATCATTATTGACTGTAATATGTTGCAATATAAAAATATCATTATCAAATATCTTATTTATATCAAAAAGTTCTTTTTTTGTTTTTTCAAGTTTATATTTTGATGAAAAATCTATAATCATATTATTTCCTCACTATTCCAAATTTTTTAATCTTTTTTCTATTTCTTCGGGAGATGGGAGCAAATCTTTCATCTTTTCTGGCAAAGTATCTCTAATTTGATACGTAGCAACACCAATTGGCTTATAACTATCGTTTAAAGCATACTCTACAACAGTTCTATTTTTATTTTTACATATAATAATACCTATTGATGGATTTTCATGCTCCATTTTTACTTGCTTATCCAATGCAGTTAAATAAAATTGAAGTTGCCCTATAAATTCGGGTTTAAAATCTCCTATTTTCAATTCAATAGCTACTAAACTTTTTAAAGTTCTATGATACAATAATAAATCTATGTAAAAATCTGTTCCTCCAACATTTATATGATATTGACTTCCCATAAAAGCAAAATTCCCACCCATTTCTTCAAGAAATGCTCTCATATTACTTATTAAACTTTCTTCTAATTCTCTTTCAGAATGTTGTTCAGAAAGTTCCATAAAATCAAATATATATTCATCTTTTACTGCTAATTTTGCTTGATTTACATATTTTTCTGGTAACGTTTCATCAAAGTTAGTTTGGTTAAGTAAATATTTTTCATAAGACTTATTTTCTATATGATTAATTAATACATCTTTTGTCCAACCATATTTTTTAGTCATTTTTATATAAAATTCTCTTTCAAGTTGATCTTTGCATTTCTCCATTATAGCCACATTTTTGCTCCAACTTATTTCTCGCACTAGAGGTGCGAGATTTTCCATATTATTATATGTTACATAAAAATTTCTCATTCTCCATAAATTACTTGAAGAAAAACCTTTAACGTCAGGAAAATCTTTTTTTATTTCTTTCGATAATACTTCAACAATTGACTTTCCCCAACCTTTTTCTTGTTGTTGGTTATATATTTCTTGTCCAATTCCCCAATATAAACTTATTAAAGTTTGATTTACCACTTTCATGGCTTCATATTGACTATTTCTAATTTTATTTTTTATTTCTCCTATAAAATCCTTATAATCTTCACTTATCAAATCATTATCCATAAATAAAAATCCTCCTTTTACAATTCTGCCAACAGCAGTGGCAGAATTAGTTTTATTTATTTTCTTCCATCCATTTATACAAAATATCTTCATCCAATTTGCCATGTTTAAATAGCTTTATCTTTGACTGTGCTTCTTTTTTCCATTTATCAAAATCTTTTTTTAATTGTTTATTATCTTTGTTCCTATATACATTCATAACTTTTTGTTGATATGTTCTTCTATATAATAATAATGCAGGTGTATTTTCTAAGGTTTTCTTATAAGTTTCATTAGCACCTTTATCTCTACAAGTTGAACTGCCATCAACATTTTCCAAATCACAATATATTTCATTTTGTCTAAATGTTGGAATAAAATATCTACCACAATTTTGACATTTTTTTATTGGTAAATTTTCTTGTTTGACTAATAAATCCAAAACAATAAAACAAATACTTCTTAATTTTTTACTTGTATAAACATTGTGTAATTCTAAATTAGGATCTTTATCATCTATTCTTTTTATCAACTTCTCTATTGGTTCATTGTAATTATGATTATGTATGTTTATGTAATTATCTAGTATTATCTCAATATCTTGTGAGTATGTATAAATGTCATTTTTTATTGTATATGCGACAAATTTTGAATATATAGAACTTTCTTTTAATTCTTCATTACCATTTAAATTATATACAAAATCTACACATTTTTTAAATTCACTTTGTATTTCTAATAAATCTTCTAAATAATCACTATATGTATCTTCTAATATTTTTAGAAACTCTATATCTGTTAGTGGTTCTCTAGATTCTAAATAGTGTTCATCTTCTTTTATTAACTCAAATCCATAAGCATACAAGAAAGTATTGTATGCAGTTTTAAATGTAGAAAAATCGGCATTTAATAATCTTAATAAAATCATTCCTATACTTTCTGCATAATGAATATATATAGTAGATGGTTGTTTACGAATTTCTTTTTTATTTGTGCATTTTATTTTTGTAATATCTTTTTCTAAGTTCAAATATAGCCTTGTTTCATCATCTTTATGTTCTTTTCTTGTAACACCATATAAATAAAGAGGTGTTGAATAATATTCTTCTTTTTCTTTAATATTAAACCATAAATAAAAATCTTTTAATATTAAATGACGAGGTAATTCTCTCATTTCTATTCCTCCAATAAAATATATGTAAAAAATTTCAAAAACATTTTAATATTGTATTGACAAATATAAACTATGATTATATAATAACAATATCAAATTACTGTATGAGATTTTTCACAATATAATAGTACAACAATTAAGAAAAAATGTCAATAGGTGTATTGTATAAAAAATCTTGCAAACAAAAAGTCAACCAATTGGGAAGGAGGTATTTTAGGTTGGAGAATCAAGAGAACATTTTAGATTTATACTATAATAAACATCTAAAACAAAAAGATATTGCAACAATGGTTGATGTTTCTAAACAATATGTTTCAAAAGTAATAAAATCAGATAGTAGATGTAAAGAAGAAAAACAAATTCGCAAAAATACTAATGCTATTAAGAGAAAAGATTATATGAAAGAATATTTTAAAAATTATAATAGACCAAAGAAAGAAGATAATTCTTATGAACAACTACAAGCATTATTAAATCAAGATTCATTAGAATTATCATATTCTAATAGCAATATAAATGATTATAATTTTGCAAAATATAACTCTAGTATTTATCACAGAGATAAAAATGGAAATTTAGGACTTAACAAAGGCATAAAAGTTGGTAGTGATATTCCAAAAACAATAAATATGAACATTCCTATTCCAACTTAAAAATACAAATATAGATGTTATAGTATGTAATCAAAAAACTTTGCTGAAAGTCCTTTTTATTTTATAATTTTTTAAAGAAGGAGGTCAAACTATATGGGTAATATCAAAGAAAATTATGAATTAATGTTTACAGCATATCCAGATATAGTAAACATTATACAATTAAAAGAAATGCTTGGAATTGGTATTAATCTTGCTTATAAACTGGTAAGAAACAAAACAATTCCATCGCTTAAAGTTGGTAGAGAATATAAAATACCAAAAAGAAATATTATTTATTATTTAACAAATCAAAACTAAGTCATTATCTATTAGTGGTAACGACTTTTATTTATTTTAAAGTAACTATACTAAAATTTGCTTATATGTTATGATTTTAAAGTCAAGAGTAAGCTAAATTTAAACTGTTATTTGGAAAGGAGTTTGTGTATGATAACAGGTAGCGTACAAATTAATAAGGGTTATTATTTTATAGTATTTAATATGTATAATGAATATGGAAAAAGAAAACCCGAATGGCATTCTACTGGCTTAAAAGTAGATAATAACGAAAGAAAAAATAATCAAATTAGAAAACAAGCAGAAAAAATGCTAAATGAAGAATTAGTAAGAGTAAACGCTGAAAATAGTTTTAGTAATAAAATGAATACTATTGCTAAAAATTCTAAATATTCAAATATGCTTTTTAGTGATTATATGTTAGAGTGGTTAGCAAATATAAAACCTAAAGTTGTTCAATCAACTTATATTGGGTATGAACAAGTTGTAAAAGGAAGACTATGTCCTTATTTTAAATCTAAAAAAATAAAATTAATTGATTTAAGACCCAGAGATATACAAGATTTTATAAACTACTTATATAAACAAAGACTAAAAGGCTCAACAATAGCACATTATACTTCTAATATGAATACTGCTCTCAAAGAGGCTGTTATTGCTGAAATAATACCATCTAATCCTATGGATAGAATTGAAAGTGTGAAAAAAGAAGTTTATATTCCAGAATTTTATACAGATGATGAACTTATTGAATTAATTGAGGTTATAAAAACTCAAAAACTAGAACTACCACTTACTTTAGGAATTATATATGGTTTGAGAAGAGAAGAAATTTTAGGATTAACTTGGAATGCAATAGACTTTAAGAACAAGAGCATTACTATTAGAAAAACAGTTGGTAGAGGAAAATATGATGGTGTTACTCAATTTCTTATAAAAGATATTCCTAAAAATAAATCAAGTTATAGAACTTTACCTATGTTTGATTTTATTGCTGATTTATTAAAGAAGTATAAAGAAAAATATAAATTAAATGAAAAAATTTTCGGAAATACTTATATAACAGACTATAAAGATTTTATTTGTTTGATGGATAATGGAGAATTAGTAAAACCTGACTATGTAGATAGAACTTTTAGTAGAATATTAAAAGAAAATGGATTTAGACATATTAGATTACATGATTTAAGACATTCTTGTGCTACATTACTTTTAAGAAATGGTGTACCACTTCCAGAAATTCAAAAATGGCTTGGTCATTCGAATATTATTACTACTCAAAGATATTCTCATTTAGATCAGAATGATAAATCTATACCAGCAAATATGATTGAAAAAAAATTTAATATGTCGTTTGTATCAAATGACAATAAAAAAGAACAAATATCTATTGGTACTAGATAAATGTTCAAAAGAATATATTTCAAAACATTTTCTTAACTTACACAGAAAATTGAAAAGTGTTAGGAAAAATGTTAGGAAAATCTGCTTTTTTTATAAATTAAAACCTCAAGCATATCTTACGAACTACTTGAGGTTCTAATGGTGCAATTGTCGTAGTAATCTACAACTTTCTCTTAAAGACGATTGATATAAGAATCAATCAATATAATATTTAATTAAAAATTTGTATTATCGATTTCTACTTTTAAAGGTGAATGTTTTTCAATCTCTTCTATAAAATCAATATTTTGATTTAAATTAGTAGAAAAATAAATCATACCATCTTCAAATATCTTATCTCTAGATGGTTGTTTTGCTATACTGCCATCTTTCTTTACATCATATTGTAATGAATGCCCATTACCATATATTTGAAATCTTTTATTAGATGTATTAGGAAGATATTTAACTTTAGTAATATCACTGTATTTCATTTTTAAATATTCTTGCTTAATATTTCTTTCGCTATAATATTTTCTCTCAATAAATAATAGTAAATAATCATCATAGAATCTTAATTCTGCTGGAGATGGAACATCCTTTTTTTTGCAAGTAAACAAAATTCCTAATGCAATTGCTATTAGCAATATTCTTACTGTCCACGATAACTCTAAAAATAAATTTTCTTCAAATATTATAGACAAAATTACAAGAATAGCAATTATAGTCACTACTGCCGTCTTTATATAATAATTGCGATCTTTGACTTTCTTACTATCAGTTTCATTGAATTTTAACACATAGTTTGGTTGTTGATTATTATTCATCTTTACCATTTCTCCTATACTTATTATTATACCATAAAAATTTAGTTAAAAAATATTTAAATGCAATTTTCTTTAATTTTTAATTTGTAATTTACATTCCAATCTCGAAATCATCTTTTTTGCAGTATAAGAATCTATAACTGTTGATGATGTTGTAACTTTTGAAGTATTATATCCTAATTCAGTTGTAATATTAATAAATTGCTCTGTACTTATTGGTTTTTTATTTCCTTTTATGGACATAAAAGTATTATTACAATAATAACTATAATGATTAATAATATTTTTAATCCATTTTTCATTTTTTAGTTTCTCCTTTAAATTTCATTAAATAATATTTTTATAATATTTTTTCTATGCTGGTAGAAAGGCAAGTCCAATA